>Ga0272442_10003298_pt1 | contig 22749 bp, 22 predicted proteins | sample SSMForm2O_FD_200262 | JGI IMG/M metagenome (GOLD analysis project Ga0272442, IMG submission 200262) | Marine sediment archaeal communities from Little Sippewissett salt marsh, Falmouth, MA, United States - SSM-Form-2O | ecosystem: Environmental > Aquatic > Marine > Wetlands > Sediment ...
TTCACAATATCGCCTTCTTTTATTTGCCCTGATGGAAGAATAGCATTTCCTGAACATACCTCGTGGTCGTTCCATTCCAGGTTTTCTTCGTATATTTTTTGAACCTTAAGAGAATTAGTACTCTTATTCATTTTAAATATTGCTGGGGGTTTAGGTAGGTTTTTCCCTTCTTTTTTATCATGAACACCAATAAGGACAAATGCAAGAAAAAGAAAAAAAAGACCTGTTAAAAAGAATTGAAGATGATAAATCCAAATTGCAAGTATCCAGCTTACTATCCATCCAACACCTAATAACTTCTCTGTTGATGGAATACTCTCAATTATCCCCTCCAAGTCCATGAGAATATGTATTAAATTTTCTTATATAATAATTTAACTGAGAATATTTTTTAAAAAAATTAGCTTATTTTTCCACAGAATTAAAAAATGAAAGTTCAATTATGGTTATGATTAATGAGATTAAAAAATAATGTAAAATGTTTTAATTAATCAAAAGGAGGTTGAATATGAAAATATTTGAAGTTAGAGAAGAAGAAGGTAGATGGTTTTATGAGGCCAAACCAAATATTAACCATGATGAAACAATTATGTTGCTTGGAATTATTGAAAAGGCAAAACATCATTTGATTGATGCACTTGACAAATAAGTCTTTTTAAAAACAACTAAATTTTTTAATTTACTACATTATAAGTCACTAAATAATTTTATTTTTTATATTTTTACAAATATCGAAATCTCTAAGTAGTAATTGCTAGATATGACCCTAGATTATTATGAAGAAATTGGGAGGTATATTCTGTATAATAATACTTCTTTTTGCGGGTTTACTAGTTCCACCAGCAATTGGAAGTATTGTAGAGGCTGTTGATTTTGAAGAAGGAGAATATGTTACTGTATACTTTTGGGACTGTACAGGTAAAAGACCTGTAAAACAAGGACTAGAACTTTTAAAAAGTGATTGGGAAGAACTAAAAAATAAATTAAATGAGGTTAGAGCGACAAGTGCGTCTTTTGAAGAACTTTTCAATGCTCAAGGAGAATTGTATAAACAGTATGGATTTAACACTGTTAGTAGTTCTTTTGATCAGTTGGATGAAAGAGCTGGAAAAAGATTCAGTAAAGAAATATTCAAACAACCTAGAAACCCTCTGCCTGAGAATTTTATTGTAAATGCAATATGTGCAATAAGTTTTACTCTTGATACTTGTGATACCTTTGTTTTCGGTTTAAATACATTTATGAACCTTGTAGGTCTTGATATTGTAAGTGTCCATAGAGGGAATACTACTGGTGGAATTACTACTTTCGGAGGTTTACTTGAACAAACCGCGGGACCTGGAGATTACATCGGGTTTATGTTTGGTTTTCTTGGATACTGGTCAGGAACAAAGACCGGTACTGGTACATATTCAGATCTAAATTGTGCAGGATTTACTGTAATTACATCTTGGATTCCAATTTAAAATTAAATTTTTTTTCTTTTTTTTTTTAAAATTGTTAGCAAATCTATTAACAAGTTTTTTTATATGAATTTTAACTTAAGGGTTTGTAGTGTAGCTTGGATATCACAGGGGCTTCCGGAGCCTCTGACCCGGGTTCAAATCCCGGCAGACCCGTTTTTTTTTTAATTATAATAACTTAGAGGTTCTAGGAAGAGACTGATGAAAAATTAATTTAAATATAAGCATCCATATAAGTGCCCATAATATTGGTATTAATATTAAAAATACAGACCATAAAAATGATTTAGTTAACAATACTAAAAGGCCTAAATATATAAAAAATCTTGACAATTCTTGTATTCCTATTATCTTTTGTAAAACATCCCTTTGAAATTTTTTCATATACAACATCCTAAACATTGTATAATTAGAATTTACTATTACTAGTAATAGAAAAACAAGAGGGATAAACCAATATCCAAATTCATAGATAGTTTGGATGAACAGAAATGGACTAATAATTAGACATATAATGATACTGTCAAGAAATATGGCAATAAATTTAAAGTTATTGGGGACAATAATTTTTGGTTTAGTTTTTACTCCCATTCTAGACGCTATTGTTTTTGCTCCAGTTTTATAATCATTATATGCATCTTTTAATCCTCCCTCAATCATATTAAAATATAGCACCTGAAAAAAAATCAATAAAATAAATATAATATTAAAAGATGAAAAGTCATTTGATTGGGTAAGTGTACCAAAAATATAAAATGATGCAAAAGCAGAGGCTAAAAGAAAATCTGAACCATATATTTTTTTCCCAAATAAATCATATAATATTCCAAAACCTGATCCAATTAGTAGGGCAATAAGAGCAAATATATTCTGAAAATATAAAATAACGGTTAAAACAACAATTAAAAAAAAGAAAATAATAAGCTTTTTCACTAATCTAGGTGAAAGAAATAATTGAACCATTGGACGGTTTTTAAAATCAGGTGAAACTTTATCTTTATTTAAATCTACTAGGTCATTAAGCATAAATCCAACTGCGTTAATTAGAACACCAATAAAAAAAAGTATAAAAAAATCACCTAAAAAAAGATCTGAAGAGATGCTTAATGCACCAATCACAGGAATCATAGACATTCCAAGTGATTTTATCCTTATTAATTTAGCAAATTCAACAAATGTATGATTGGTCATTTATTACGCCATTCTTAATTATAAAATATGATCTCTTTCTAAAAACCTTTTTTATAATGTTTTATTAGAAAAGCTTATTTTATGATTTCTCAATTTAATATAGGCAAAATATGAATATTATTGTGAATTTTTTAATATTTTTCCGTATGCACAATGTCCTCCTAGGAGTTTTATTAATTTTGACTGGAGGATTTCTTGGTTTAGGTGAAATTCAAATCACTTCGCCATTGTTTATTGCAATATTTGCAATAATATTTGCATGTATGGGATGTGTGGCATTAAATAATTACTGGGATCGAGAGGTTGATAAAATAGTTCATCCCCTCAGAGTAAAGGCTATAGAATACTTTTCTTATCGCTCTTCTTATGTAAGTGGTTTTGCTTTATTCATTTTATCAATAATTACAGGCATGTTTGTCTCTATTTTATTTGGATTTTTCATAATAGCAGGTTTCATTTTATTTTTAATCTATGAATTTATCACAAAAAACAGAGGTTTAATTGGAAATATAACTGTGGCAGCAACCCTTCCACTTGTAATATTTGTCGGTGGAGTTGCTGTAAATAATCCTTATCCTGGTTTTGTAATTTTTGTTATATCGTTTTTCCCTATTATTGGAGGGGAGATCCTCCGTGATATAAGAGACCTTAAAGGAGATAAAAAAAACCGCCATACATTACCTATGAGTATAGGAGTTGATTCTGCAAAAAAACTTGGAATTGGATTAGCTTCAACCTATATTTTCTTATCTAGCATACCTTACATAATAGATCTTGTTGGTATATGGTATATTCCAGGGATTATAATTGCTGATATCTTGATTGTTACTGTTATTATTTGTAATAATATTGGAAAATGTACGATTAAATGTATTACAGAGATTACTAAGTTAGCATGGATTATTGGAACAATATCTATCATTATCGGTATTTCTTAATAAACATTTATAAATAAACCAGCAATTTTAAAATCATGGATAAACAAAAAAATCCAAATCAAGAAATTTGGTCGCGTGTTTTCAGTGATGATTTTGCCGCTGGATTACTATCACCCTTGTTTTTCTCATATGTAAAAACAATATTTGGTGAAACCAAAGTAAAGTACTATCAAGGTTATGTCTATACATCGTTAGAATTATTTGAATCATTAATAAAAATTCCATATTTTCCTAAACATTTACGAGAATATCTGCTTCTTACATATTATCCTGACTTTTTACATAAACAAATTCTAAACTCATCCTATAAACCAATCAAACGTAGATTATTTTATTTTATACTAGGAATACTTAAACCAAGCCTGATAAAGGGTAGAATTGTTAAATCATATTCAAGGTTTGAAAAAAAATATAAAAGTTATTTGGATTTTTTTGATAAAAAAATTCAAAATAATCTTACTTTTGAAGAGATATTAAAGTTAGATAAAGAACTTGATAAAAAATTTAAGCCTCACTGGCTTATCAGTTTTGGTGGAGGAATTCAATGTATATTTGCAGTTTCACAACTTCATTATCATCTAGATAAATATTATAATGACACTTCATTAGTAGCTCCATTACTATCAGGGATAAAAAGTCGTACAAATCTATCAAATCAAGAAATTCAACATCTTGCTCAATTATTAAAAAAGGATCCTAAATTTCAACAAAAAAAATCAGAGATCTCCCTAGATGTAACCTCAAAAAATTTTTTGGATGCATTCAATAATTTTCTTAAAAAACATGGACACCGTGGTTATTACAGAGAAGTGCTTTATCCAACCTGGGGAGAAAATCCAGATAGACTTTTTAAAACAATAGTATCTATCGCGACATATGATCAAAAACTTAGTAAAAAAAACATAAAAGATGATTTTGAAAAGGCAAAAAACAAAATTAAAAAATTGCCAGATAAAATTCAAAAAGAAATAATGCACTGGTTAAATCTTGGTAGACAATTTATAAAATTTCGAGAGGATGAACGTTATACGCTAGATGTTCATTTATCACGAAAGAGAAAACTTTATATAAAAATCGCTGAAAAGTTAGTAAAAGAAAAACAATTAGAAAATATTGATGACATTTTTTATTTAGATTTTCAAACGGTTTTAAGGCTTTTAGATAAATCTCAATCTTCTGTTTCAGACACTGTAAAAAAAGCAAGAATTGATTATGCAAAATACAAGTATCAACTTCCTCCAAAATTTTTACTTAAGGATAAATCCAAATATGATGATAGTACAATAAAAACCGAATTTATTGGTAATCCTGCAAGCGGAGGGAAAATAGTAGGTAAAGCATGTATAATTCTTACTCCAGATGAACTCTATAAAATTCAACCAAATGATATCCTCTTAACTAGATTTACCGATCCTGGGTGGACATCTTGTTTTCATATAATTTTAGGTCTAGTTACTGAAGTTGGTGGCATATTAAGCCATGGAGCAATTATATCCCGTGAATATGGTATTCCTGCTGTTACAGGGGTAAAAGATATCTTAAATCATGTATCCACTGGGGATATTATAATGGTTGATGGAAACAATGGAATAGTTACTTTTGCAAAGAAATGAAAGGGTGTATTATCAATTGAATTAAGTTTAAGCTTTCTTTATAATTAAGAAAGAATTCTCTTCACACCAAAAAGATATTAAACGAGTTATTTATCCTGAATTTTAAGGGGGCTTATTTTATGGAAGAAAAAATACCACTGATTGGAGATAAATTTCCAGATATAGACGTACAAACTACAAAAGGAAAATTAAAACTACCTGATGAATTTAAAGGAAAATGGTTCATACTGTTTAGTCATCCAGCTGATTTTACACCTGTCTGCACAACAGAGTTTGTTGCTTTTCAAAAGCGATATAAACAATTTAAGAAGTTTGGATGTGAACTAATTGGTCTTAGTGTTGATCAAGTATTCAGCCATATAAAATGGGAGCAATGGATAAAGGAAAATCTAAAAATAAAAATCGAGTATCCAATAATTGCAGATACTGGAAAGGTTGCAAATACACTTGGTTTAATTCACCCAAATAAAGGTACAAACACTGTTAGAGCTGTATTTTTTGTTGACCCTAAATCAACAATTCGAGCGATACTTTATTATCCACAAGAGCTTGGAAGAAATATGGATGAATTTGTAAGAATGATTGAAGCATTTCAAATAGCTGATAAAGAGCACGTTGCAATGCCTGCAAACTGGCCAAATAATGAACTTATTAATGATAGAGTAATAATTCCACCTGCATCAGATACAAAAACTGCAGAAAAAAGAGTAAAAGAATACGAATGCTATGATTGGTGGTTTTGTCATAAAGATTTAAAGGAAAATAAATAAAAAAAGAAACAAAAAAAATATTTGAAAAATAGTTACAACTTTCCAGCAAATTCGGTAACTTTTCCTTCCCAACCATCCATTAGACCATTTCCGGTATTTGCATCTTTTCCTACTCTGAAGTCAATTTCTGCTACCTTTTCCATATTTTTCTTTGAAAGAAGTTTCTCCATTTTTCCAAGCCAATTTTTATCCATTGCATGAGTATTTATAATTCCATACTTCTTTCCATCCATCCCTTTAAGTTTTTTCATAAATTTCCTCATGTTTTTTTGAATGTTGAATGCCTCTGTTGGAGCAGAGAAAATATACATGTCTGCCTCTGGCATAGAAGTTGGATTTGCTTCATCGGTAGTAAAAATCTTAGTTTCACCTTTTTTACTTAGTTTTGTTGTTAGATTTTCAACTACCTTTTTTCCATTTCCATATCTAGACCAATACACTATAATGTAATTCATCAGCTCACCGAGGGGAAAATAAAGTTATTGTATAAAAATGTATTAGAAATAATCTATATAGAATACATTTTTTAAAAAAGGTGTAAAAATTTTATAAAATTATATTGGCGGTTTATATCTAAATAGTGTAGGATCAACATAAGCATTTAGAGAAATTGGAAATTCCTGACGGGTTCCTGCAATTGAAAAATGACCATTAATATTTAAAATAATCCAATCTGGTAGTAACCTAATAGAACCTGAGAATATAAATTTTCTATATGGTATTACAATTTCTGTATTTACACAAATCTTTTCCTCAGGTGCGATTGTACAAGTTTCCAATTCAGCTTCACCAAGTAAGGTTTTTTTATTCCTATCCTGTCTATATATACAACAGATTAGGTCTCTTCCCTCAAGAGGAATTTGACTAGGATTATTAATATTAAAACTGACCTTTGATACAATTCCTCTTAGTCTTAATTTAAACTGAACAGGAATCTGAAACTCTATTGGTTCATTATTAAAAATAAATTCAGAAATATCGGGGATTATTAACTCAGCATCAGTTGAAATATCAATTTTCTTTTCAAGTCCACCTATTTTTCCACAGGCAATTCCATTTATTGTAAAAACTATTTTATTTGAATCAAGAGCATTATAATTAAGACTACCTTTAGAGGTAAATGTTGCAGATTCTTCTGGTCCAACAATGTCACCGGATATCACTAAACTTCCAACTTCATCATTTTCTTCTGTTCTTGCAATAATTGAGAACTCATCAATTCCAAATTCAATCTTAGTTGGATTGAAAATCTCAATATTTGCAGTAAATTCAATACCTTCTTTAGTGATATTTTCAAAACCAAGTTCCAAATCAATATCAGGAATTTCCAGACTATCGATTATTTCTTGAACTGAAGCAATAACGGATACTTCAAGAGGAATTGTCTTTTTAATAAAACCTAGAAATGATACTCCTATTTTACCAATAATTTTATTTTTTATAATTGAAAAATCCCCTTCATCTTGAAAGAAGATTTTATCTTTTGAATAAAAGGTCTTTGTTTTAGATGAAGGAATCTTTCCTCCATCAAATTTAATTTCCCCGATTTTTTTATCATCCCTTGTTGATGTTTTTAATATCAGTTCCTCAAAGGAGATTTCAAAACTATTTGGATTTGACATTGTAATTGTGGTTTCAATTAAGATTTCTTCTGAAGTTACCTCAAGAATATTTACAAATACTTCAGTTTTTGGTGCTTTTATTATCTCAATATCTACAAAAATAAAAATTGCTACAACTATATTTATCACTAGTAAAATGATAGTAAATAGTTTAATTAAATCTTTTTTTGAAATTTTGAAATCCATTATATATAATTATTTTATCAAGTAATAAGTATAAAAATATTTCTTATAAAATGGAGGAAAGACTTTAATATAAAAGAAATATCCAATTTATTTGTGAATATATGATACAGCTAAATTATATTATACTAGATTTCTTAATAGTCTTGTTTCCTCTTTTGTTTACATTTAAATGGAAATTTAAGTATTATAAGTTCTTCAAACCACTTGCAACATCAATATTGATTGTTGGAATATCCTATATTATTTGGGATATAATAGTAACCTGGAGAGGAGATTGGTGGTTTGAGGAGGAGTTCTTGATAGGAATAGAAATATTTGGTCTTCCAATTGAAGAGATTCTTTTCTTTATTGTTGTACCATTTGCTTGTATATTTATTTATGAAAATTTAGTGTATTTCATAAAAGATAAAAAAGTACCTTTCAACAAATGGTTTTATCTTACAATTGCAGCAATATTTATTATTGTAGGAATAATTTTCAGAAATCAGGATTACACAATACTTTCAATGTTTTCATGTGCATTATTTTTCATTCTTGCTTCTACATTATATCCAGAATTGTTAAAATCTCGAAATTACTGGTTTTATATTATATTATCTTTTATTCCTTTTATAATATTCAATTATTTTTTAACATCACTTGTTGTTGTTGGATATAATCCAGATGCAATTTGGGGTGGATATGGAGCTTGGAATGGAAGATTTATTACAATTCCATTTGAAGATTTCTTTTACAATTACTCAATGCTTTCATTTTATCTAATGGTTTATCTCTATTTCAAAGGTAAATGGATTCAAACAAAAAAGCAATAAACTTTGAAAATATTCAGATTATCAGATTTAACCTTTAGGAGAATGAAAATGGGGAGGAAAAAGATAATAATAGTTGGTTCTGGATTTGGAGGGCTATCTGCTGCTGGACTACTTGCTAAAAAGGGAAATGAAGTTTTGGTAATTGAAAAAAACGAACAACCAGGAGGAAGAGCATCAGTTTGGAAAAAGGATGGATTTACTTTTGATATGGGTCCATCTTGGTATCTAATGCCTGATGTTTTTGAAAACTATTTCTCGGAATTTGGTAAAAAACCAGGAGAATTGATGGAACTTATTAGACTAGATCCATCTTATAGAGTCTTTTTTGATAAAGATGACTTTGTTGATATATCTGCAGATATAGAGAAAAACCTTGATCTTTTTGAACAACTTGAACCGGGTGCTAAAGAAAAAATGAAAGAGTATCTAGAATTGAGCAAATATGAATATGATATTGCTATGAGAGATTTTATTTATAAGGATTATAAACATTTGACAGATTTTTTCAAACCAAAGATAATTGTGGAAGGAACAAAACTGCATATGTTTCAAAAACTAGATGCCTTTGCTCAAAGGTTTTTTAAAAGTGAAAAAATAAGGAAAATTTTGGAATATACAATTGTTTTTCTTGGCGGAAGTCCATATGACAGTCCAGCACTTTACTCTTTGATGTCACATGTAGATTTCAATATGGGGGTATGGTTTCCAATTGGTGGAATTGGTAAACTTGCAGAAGTAATGCATAAAATCGCAGAAGAGCAAGGTGCTAAATTTATTTTTAATGAACCTGTTGAAAAAATTCTTACTGAAAATGGAAAAGTAGTTGGTGTTAAAACTTCCAAAAATAAATATGAGGCTGATATTATCATTGTAAATGCAGATTATGCTTGGGCAGACCAAAACCTACTTGATAAAAAAGACAGATCTTATTCCGAAAAATATTGGGAAAAACGTAAAATTGCACCATGTGCATATCTATTATTTCTTGGACTTGATAAACCATTGAAACGTTTTATTCACCATAATCTTTATTTTGATCCAAAATGGGATAAACATTTTGATGATATATTTAAAAATCCAAAATGGCCAGAAGATTTTTCATATTATGTATCATGTATTTCTAAAACAGATAAATCAACAGCTATTAAAAATGGTGAGAATGTTTTTGTTTTGATTCCTGTTGCGCCAGGTCTTGAGGACAACGAGGAAATCAGACAAAAATACTTTGATAAAACAATTGAACATATGGAAAAACTTGCTGGAGAAAACATCAGAGACCATATTGTTTTAAAAAGAATATTTGCTCATAATGATTTCAGCGACAGATATAATGCATACAAAGGAACTGCACTTGGACTTGCTCATACACTAAAGCAAACTGCTGTTTTTCGTCCCAAACATGAGAGCAAAAAGGTAAAAAACTTATATTATACCGGTCATTATAATCATCCAGGAATAGGAGTTCCTATGGTGATTATATCATCTCAGATTCTTGCTGATATGATAAATTAGCAATAATTTGTTTGGGGGAGGAAAAAAATTCAAAAAGAAAATTCAAAGTCAAAAGAAAGACTAGACCTTTGCCTCTCTGCAGGAAACCTTGCCTGGTGGGAGATGGATGTTAAAACTGGTAAAGTACTTTTTAATGAAAATAAAATAAAAATGCTGGGTTATTCAAAAAATGATTTTAAAGATGCAGATTACAAAGCATTTACTAACCTAGTTCATCCAGATGATAATGATAAAACAATGCAAGCGATGAGAGATCATCTTGAAGGTAAAAAGAAAGAATATAATGTTGAATATAGAATAAAAGCAAAGGATGGAACTTATAAATGGTATTTAGATAAAGGATCGATTGTTGAAAGAGACCAGAAAGGAAATCCATTAGTAGTAAAGGGAGTGGTAATTGATATATCAAAATTGAAAATATCAGAAAACCTAGAAAAATTATCTAATAAAATTCTTGAACATCTAAATAAATCTGGAGAAAAAGTTAATCAAATTCGTGATATTATTTTTCTAATTAAGCAATTCAATAGTTATGAGGCTGTGGGGATACGTATTAAGGAAGGAGAACATTATCCATATTTTGAAGCAAATGGTTTTCCAGGAAATTTTTTAATAAAAACTGAACATTTTTGTAAAAATAATTTGAAAAAAGAATCAAAAATCCAATCATATGAATGTATGTGTGGAAGAATTGTTGGTGGAAAGACAGATTCAACAATTAAAAATTTTACAAAATTTGGTAGTTTTTGGACAAATAATCTCAGAAAACTTTTAGAAGAAAATCCAAAAAATATAAAGAAATCCTTTTCTAGAAATAATTGTATAAATCTAGGATATAACTCTCTTGCATTAATTCCAATAAGGACTGAAAATGAAATTATTGGACTTATACAAATAAATGATAAAAGAAAAAATATTTTTTCGGAAGAGAGTATAAGAACTCTTGAACTTGTAGGATCAAGTATAGGATTAGCATTTGCGAGAGATGATGCTGTAAAAAAAATAAAAATTAATGAAAGAAGATTTAGACTAGCTCAAAGGGCTGCAAATATTGGAAGTTGGGATTGGGACATTAAGTCAGGAAAATTGACATGGTCTGAAAAAATTGAACCAATGTTTGGATTTAAAAAAGGAAAATTTAAATCTACATATGCAGCTTTTCTAGAAAGTGTACATCCTGAAGATCGTGATTTTGTCATTAAATCAGTTAATGACTGTCTAAATCATAAAAAAAGGTATGCAATAGAGCATCGAATCATATGGCCTAATAAAACTGTTAGATGGGTCTTAGAGAGAGGAGATGTAATCAGGGATAAAAATGATAAACCAAAGCGAATGCTTGGCTTAGTACAAGATATTACAAAAAATAAAAAGATGGAAAAAGAATTAAAACAAAGAAAAGAAAAATTAGAAAAAATGGTTAAAGAAAGAACAAAGGAACTCACTCAGGCAAATAAAGAATTAAATGATGAGATAATTGAAAGGAAAAAAGCAGAGTTGTATATAGAACGAACAAAAGAAAATCTAAGAAACGTTATAGATAGCGCATCTGAATTGATAATATCTTTTGACATGAACAACAGAATTTCAATTTGGAATAAAACTGCAGAAAATTTAACAGGCTACAAACAAATTGAGGTATTAAATAGAAGTGTTGGAAAACTTGAGGTTTTTGAAAATCCAGAAAAGGTTATTAAAAATATTCAATTGTTATGTGAAAAAAAAGCTCCAGGTTATTTTGATATTTTTTTAAAAACAAAACAAAATGATATTAGAATATTGAGAGTTTCTGGATCAGAAATTAAAAGTTCAAATAATGAGTGTATCGGTGTATTATTTATTGGTAAAGATATAACAAGAGAAATTGAATTGCATAAAAAATTACTTTTAGGAAATAGCTATTTAATTAAAGAAAAAAATAATTTATCTGCAATTGATTTAATTGTTGATTTAACGATTAATGATTTTAATGGACTTATTGTAACTCGTGGAAATCCTGATCAAATAAAAAAGCAAATTCCACTTTCAAAAAATATTGAAATTGTTATTCTTACTGCAGAAAATATCAAAGGATTGACAAATATTTCAGATATAGAAAAATTAAAAGAAAAAATTGAGCAATTTACAAAAAGAAATAAAAAATCAGTTATTTTACTTGATGGAATTCATTATTTATTGTCAAGATTTTCTTTCAATGAATTCATAAAATATCTCTATAATATAAACGATATAATTGCAAAAAATAGGGCAATAATATTTGTAAGGATAGACCCATCAACTATAGATAGTAACCAAATGGGACTTTTAGAAAATGAGCTATTAATACTTCCGAGTCAAAAAACAGAGGATTTAATTATTGAAGATGATTTATTTGATATTGTAAAATATATCTATGAGCAAAATAAGTTAAATGCAGTAGTATCCTTTAAAAAGGTAATGAACCAATTTAAAATTGCATATGTTACTGCTGCATCAAGACTGGACAGTCTAGAAAAAACAGGTTTGGTATTTTTTAAAAAACAGGGTAAAATAAAAGCAATTTATATCACTGAAAAAGGTAAAAATTTACTGAATAAAAGAAAAAGCGTCTAAATTGTAATGAAAACAGTTTTGAAACCATTTTAAATCTCATTTAAAATCGTTTTTAAGTCATAGTTATATCCTTCTCAATGAATTTACTATTATGGTGTTGGGGTATTTGAAGGTAAGTTCGTTTCAACCAAAAATACAAAATGGGGCTTCTTTGAAAAACAATTCAAAAAAGACAAATTTTATAAAAATAGCAAAGGGTAATTATTTTTTTGCATCCCATCCTTTCCTCCCTCGGATCCCCTTTGGCTATTTTACCCCTTCATCTCTTTTCTTAAATCGTTTTTATAATTATTTTAAAACTGTTGTTTAATTATGAATTTATAAAATTATATGTATTGTTTATAAAACTGAGAGGTAGAAAAAAATGAGAAAAAATATAATTGGGGCAATTATAGTTTTGATGCTAGCGATTCCAACAATTACTGCATTAGGTGAAACTAGAGATAATAAAATCACACCAATAGATAATCCTGAAGATGATTTATTAATATCATTATACAAAGGTCCTCTTTTCTTAGGAGTAATCATGGATATTGAAAACGTTGGTGCAACAACTCTAAACAATGTTGAATGGAGCTTTAGAACAAAAGCAGCAATCACTGGTTCAGGAGTACTTATTAATGAAAAACTACAGGGCGGAGTAATAGATGAAATTCAACCAGGTGAAAAAGTAACACTGCAATTTAGACCTTTTAACCAAGAGACAAAAAGTCCATTAGGTCTTGGAAATCTATATATGAATGCATCAGTAGCAGTAAATGGAATGTCAGTGAGAACACAACAAAGAGCAATAATTCTTGGAATATTCTTGATTATGTACAGGGACACATACATGGATATTAAACCAAAAGAAGCATATGAAAGATATCAAAATGAGGAATTCGATTTAATAATAGATGTAGTCGGTTTAGACATTTACAGCCTTGGTCATCTTCCAGGAGCAGTAAACTATGTATGGGCAGACGGAACATTAAATGATAAAATCCCAGATTTAGATCCAACTCTTACATATCTAGTATATTGTCATACTGATCCACCATCAACAGCAAGTGCTCAAGCATTGATTGATGCAGGAATTGAAGATGTTTATAGACTTGAAGGAAATTTCAAGGCTTGGAAGGATGCAGGTTATCCGGTGGAGACTTAAAAAATCCATCATTCTTCATTTTTTCTGAAAACCATTATAAAATTGTTCTAAAAATGATATGAAACTGAAATTAAATCAATATTATATAATTTATTATAATATTAATATGTGGAGGCAGAATAATTGAAAAATTTAGTAGAAACTGCGATTAATGCAGGAACATTCAAAACATTAATTATAGCATTACGGGAAGCTGGATTATATGATATACTATGTTCAGAAGGACCATATACAGTATTTGCACCAACTGATGAAGCATTTTCAAAATTACCTAACGGAGAAATAGAAAAAATTATGAAAGACAAAGAAAAACTAACTGACATTCTAACATATCATGTAATCGCAAAAAAAGTTTTTTCAAAGGATGTAACAGCCTTACAAAAGGCAGATACAATAAATGGAAAACAAGTAAAAATAAAAAACGGAAATAGTGTTAAAATAGATAATGCTAGAATTATCAAGTCAGATATAAAATGTACAAATGGTGTAATACACATAATTGATGAGGTTCTATTCCCATACTAAAATTTTTCAATATTAATAAAAAGTATTAAAAATATTTAAAATATATATAAGAGATGATAATTAATGATTAATAGAGCAATATTCTCAATATTTAAGGAGGGAAGTAAAACATATTTCTATAGTAGTATCTTTTTTCCGACTTATATTAAAAAGGATGTTTTCACTCTATATGGCTTTGTAAGAAAAGCAGATAACTATGTTGACTCAATTCCACAAAATGTAAATGGTTTTTATGAGTTTAAAGAAAAATATTACAAAGCAATAAATGGAAAAAAAACAGATGATATTGTAATAAACCTATTTGCAAATCTTGTAAGAAAAAAAGATTTTGACCCAAAATGGGTTGAAGCCTTCTTTAAATCTATGGAAATGGATATTATAAAATCAAAATATGATACAATGAATGAAACATTGGAATATATCTATGGATCTGCTGAAGTAATTGGTCTAATGATGGGAAAAATTATGAATCTATCTAAGGAATCTTTTAACTGTGCTAAATACCTTGGAAGAGCAATGCAATATATAAATTTTATAAGAGATATAGCAGAGGATGTTAAGTTAAACAGAGTGTATTTTCCACAAACTGACCTGAAAAAATTTGGAATTGAAAAACTTGATTATGAATATATTTTAAACAACCAAGAAAAATATAACGAATTTATAAAAAGACAATTGTTGTACTATTGTAATTGGCAATCTCTAGCTGAAGAAGGTTACAAATATATTCCAAAAAGATACCTAATACCTGTAAAAACTGCATCTGAAATGTATAATTGGACTGCTGAACAAATATTTAAAGATCCGATGATAGTATATGTAAAAAAGGTTAAACCTCAAGTTTCAAAGATTGTTTCAACAACAATTATGAATATAATTGATCCGAAATCTCCAAAAAGAAAGGGGGCATTACCCTGCTTAATTAAAAATCCAGAACCAAAATTAGAATATTTCTTTCAAAAAAAATAATGTAAAAATTAGATAGGGTAGACATATGATATCTGTGGAGTTGGTCATTTTTTATGTATTAATAATTGCGCTAATATTTTTTTTTATGGAAGGAGTTGCTTGGTTTTTGCATAAATATATAATGCATGGTCTTGGTTGGTATCTGCATGAAGATCATCATAGATATACGAAGGGTATCCTTGAAAAAAATGATATCTTTGGTTTATTTTTCAGTATATTGTCATTTGTTCTAATATTTACAGGATTTTTTGGTGGATTTGATATACGTTTTCCAATTGGTATCGGTGTTGCTTGCTACGGAATTGGATATTTTCTCGTGCATGATATCTTTTTCCATAAAAGGATAAAAATAAAATATAGGCCAAAAAGTAAATATATGGAAAGAGTACTGAATGCACATAGAATACATCACCAAAAAAGCAAACCTCATAAAGGTGTTTGCTTTGGATTTCTCTATGCAAGTAAAAAATATGCAGTGGCAAAGTAAATTGAATATTTGGGGGAAATTTAAATTAATAAACTAAAAATAAAAGAAATACTAATACTTGGAAGATTTCAGTTTCTTGCAGGTGGATTTCTTTTATATGTTATGGGTTTTTTACTTGCTTCTTTGTCGGTAAATAAGTTTTCTCTATTTTTGTTTTTATTTGGTTATGCAATAATGCTTCCAGCTCATTTAGGACTTTCATATAGCAACAATTATTTTGATATAAAAGGTGATAAGTTTAACGAACCAAATCTATTTTCTGGTGGAAGTAAGGTTTTAATTAATAATCCAGACCTTAAAAAAATATGTTTAGGTATTGCAATATTTTTAATGATAATATCAATTGTAATAGCATTTGTTTTTATTATTTTATATTCCTTCAGTTACTACTTTTTAGTTTTTGTAATATTTGGAAACCTACTCGGTTTTTTTTATTCAGCTCCGCCTTTGAGACTTGCTTATAGAGGTTTAGGTGAAATATCAAATATGATAACAATGGGTATAATAATGCCTGGAATTGGTTACTGGATTGTAAAAGGAGGTTTTGATTTATTATTTTTCATTTTTGCTTCAGTATTTTTACTTTATGGACTTCATTTTATAGTATCTGTCGAGCTACCTGATATGGAAGGTGATCTTAAAGCAAATAAATTTACTCTTGTAGCAAAAATTGGACGAAAAAAAAGTTATAGATTATTATTGCTATCAATAATTTCAGCATCAATACTATTGATACTTTTTTCAGCATTAAATATTATATCAAATTCAGTAAATCTTTTAATTATTTTCTTTTTATCATTCATTCCACTAGTTTCTGGTTTATCAGTTTTGTTAAATAAATCTATTACAAAAAAGAATTCTCTAAAAATATCTAGAAATAATTTATTTGCACTTGTAGGCTTTATTTTAGCAATAAATATTTTTTTAATTTTTTCTTTAATTTTTTCATAATCAATCAGGTATTATAATGTCACATAAATTTGCAAAACCAAATATTGTCTTAAGTAAATGTATTGAATTTGATTTTTGCAGATATAATGCCCAAATTATAAGAAATAAGTTTGTTAGAAAATTAAAAGATTTTGTAAATTTTATTCCAATATGTCCTGAGTATGAAATAGGACTGGGTATACCACGAGATCCAATCAGAATTGTTGAAAAGGAAGGTAAAAGACACTTGGTTCAACCATCTACAGAAAAAGATGTTACAAAATCTATGTATGTTTTTACAAATAAATTTCTTGATAATTTAAAAAATATTGACGGATTTATTTTGAAATCTCAATCTCCATCCTGTGGTATTAAGGATGTAAAAGTATATCCAAAATCAAAAAACTCAGCTCCTAAATTCAGAGATGCAGGCATTTTTGGTCAAAAAGTAATTGATAATTATCCAAATATGGCTATTGAAGATGAAAATAGACTTAGAAACACAATAATAAAAGAACATTTTCTGAAAAAAATCTATACATTTGCTGATTTTAGGGATATAAAAAATACAAAGAAAATAAGGGATTTAATAGATTTTCATGCAAAAAACAAATTTTTATTAATGTCTTATAATCAAAAGAATCTGAAAATTATGGGGAATCTAATTGCAAATAGAAATAAAGAGCCTATTGAAAATATAATTAAAAAATATGAAAAATTATTATATGTTACATTTTCAAGAGGTAGTCGTTGTAATTCAAATATAAATATTTTACAACATGCTTTTGGATATTTTTCAAAAAATATAGCAAAAAATGAAAAAGAAATGTTGTTAAAAAATATTAGAAAATATAGCGATAAACAAATGCCTCTTGAGATACCGATTGCTTTATTGAAATCCTGGATTATACGTTTTGATGAGCCTTACCTAAAAAACCAGACATATTTTGAACCATACCCTTCAGAACTTCATGAAGCAGAGGCAATAAATATCTGCTCTTCAAAGGATTATTGGAAATGAAAATGATATATTCTTGTTATTATTACAATTCGATGTTATAGAAATTATTAAAAGAGACCTAAGTTTTATTGAATAATTGAGGTGAGCAAATTAAACAAGAAGTCTTTGATAAAGTAAAAAAGCTATTAGAATCACAAAAATATGCAGTAATTGCAACAAATAAAGAAAAAATCCCCTATACAAATATCATTGCTTTTGCTTCTACAGAAGGACTTGGAAATATATATTTTGCAACAAAAAGGGATTCGACTAAATTTTTAAATTTAATAAATAATCCATGTGTTTCTTTACTTATTGATGATAGTAAGAATCTTTCTTCAGATATTATGAATGCAACAGCTGTTTCTGCTGAAGCAGAGGTAAAACAAATAAACCAAGAAAAAGAAAAATTAAAAAAATTACTATTAGAAAAACACCCGGAATTAGGTGGTTTTTTAAATGAACCTAATTGTGAACTTTTAAAGTTAGAAGTAAAAAAGTATTATTATGTTGATAATTTTGATAATAAACAGGTTTTAAGCTTTGAAAAAAATATGGTGAGTTAGATAATTCATAAGGATAGAATTAAATATCTTAATAATAATTCAATACAATCTGGTAATTATATTATTTATTGGATGCAAGCATCCCAAAGAACAAAATATAATCCTGCATTAAATTATTGCATTCAACTTTCAAATAAATATAAAAAACCATTAATTGTTTTTTTTGGATTAACAGATAATTATCCAGATGCAAACCTTCGTCATTATCATTTTATGCTTCAAGGATTAAGTGATGTAAAAAAATACTTGGATGATCTAGGATTAAAATTTTTAATTCAAAAAATTTCTCCTGAAAAAGGAATTACAAACCTGTCAAAGGAGTCTTGTGTTGTTGTCGTTGATGGGGGCTATCTGAAAATACAAAAGTTTTGGAGAAAATATGCTGCTGAAAATATGAAATGTCCTTTAATTCAAGTAGAAGGTGATGTTATTGTCCCTGTTGAAAAAGCATCTGATAAAGAGGAATTTGCAGCTCGTACAATTAGACTAAAGATATCAAATAAAAAAGATGATTATTTATATCCTTTGAAAAGTATAAACCCTGCAATAAATTCTTTAAATAATAAGTTAGAGGCTATTGATTTAAAAGATATAACAAAAATTTTATCAGAAATAAATTTGGATAAATCTGTAAAACCAGTTGAAAACTTTTATGGCGGACAAGAATATGCAGAAAAGTTGCTAAAGGATTTTATAAAAAATAAAATCGATGAATACAATGAATTAAAAAACGATCCAAATAAAGATTATGTTTCAAACCTAAGTCCATATCTTCATTTTGGTCAGATATCACCAGTTCAAATTGCTCTTGAGGCAAAAAATATCAATTCACCTGGAAGTGATGCTTTTTTAGAAGAGCTCATTGTGAGACGTGAGCTGAGTATAAATTTTATTTATTATAACAAAAAATATGATTCTTATGATGGTCTTCCAGAATGGGCAAAAAAAAGTATGGAAGAACATATAACAGATAAAAGAGAATATTCTTACAGTCTCCAAGATTTTGAAAATGCAGAAACTCATAACGATTATTGGAATGCTGCGCAAAAACAGATGCTGAAAACTGGGAAAATGCATGGGTATATGCGAATGTATTGGGGTAAGAAAATAATAGAATGGACAAAATCACCTAAAGAAGCATATAAAATTGTGCTGTATCTAAATAATAAATATGAACTTGATGGAAGAGATCCAAATGGATTTACAGGTGTCGCCTGGTGTTTTGGAAAGCATGATAGACCTTGGAAGGAAAGACCAATTTTTGGTAAAATAAGATATATGAATGCAAATGGTTTAAGACGAAAATTTGATATTGATCAATATGCAAAAGAATATAATTAACCGTTTTTTATTTCCACTGCAACTTCGTTTCTTCTCATAAAACCAGGTGCGAAGGGGCTGTTGTATCTCATTAAAATTGGATCATCAATTGTTTGGATCTTATTATTTTTAAGGGTTTCAAGCAATTTCTCTATTTGTTTTTCAACTTGTTTTCTTGAGGTTCTTCCACTGAATCTTAAAACTGCTATTGTTTTTTCTGGCTGATGTTTTATTTTAATCTCAGAATTTGTTGGAATTGGAACTGTGTCTTTATCATAAGAAGATGGAAGAGCAAATGCCATGTAGTCTTCTTTTGAAATAACAGGGGCAGTCATTGGAATTTTTTCAGAGGTAATAACTGGCGCTGTCATTTGTATCTGTTTTTTTGTTTTGTTACTACCAGAAATATAGTTAAAAAGTAAATTAAATCCAGAATCGCCCTCATAACCCTCAACAACTGCTAGAATTATCTTTGGATATTTTCTTATTTCAACATCATCAATTCTTTTTAAAATTTCATAACTGACTTTTTCAACCATTTAGTTCACCCGCGAAAATATATATATAATTATATACTTAATTATCTAAATTTTAAATAGATTATATTAAGGGATTAGTTAAAATATGAAATCTCATATATAAGATTGTAGTATAATTGATACATTTGGGGGATTTAGATTATGGTTATTACGTATGTAAAGCAAATGATAAAGCTGACAAGAGCGCATATTGGAATAGCTGTTCTTCCCTCATTTTGGCTAGGAAGCTTGTTTGCTCTAGTTATTGGTTATGAATTTAATCTATTAATTTTTCTATGGGGTTTTTTAATTATTTTTCTTATATATGCATCTGCTTCGTATATTAATGATTATTATGATTATGAAGCAGACAAACATAATAGACAATTTGGTTTTTCTGGAGGAAGTGGTGTACTACAAAAATATCCTAAATTAAGAAAAGTTACTAAGTATCTAGCTGCAGGTTTTATTTTTATTTCTTTGATTCTAACAGCAATCTTAGCATTAATGACATTCATACCGATTTGGTCGGTAGGATTTATTGCTATTGGAGCTTTTTTTTCATGGTTTTATTCGGCACCGCCTATTAGATTTTCATATAGAGGAATGAGTGAATTTCCACATTTTATCGCAGGAATTATGAATGCAGGCTGGGGATATATACTTCTTACTGGAACTCTTGATTTTACAATATTGATTTTTGCAATTCCTCTTTCTCTACATCTACTAAATGTGATTTTAATCTTTGAAATACCAGATAAGGAAGCAGATGTTCATGGAGGGAAAAAGAATTTTATTGTGAATCGAGGTAGACAAAATAGTTATTTACTAATTAGTATTATTTTTTGGATTTCAACTATTTATTTCTTAGTTCTTGCTTTAATTGATTGGTATGCTGAGGTTATAAATTTCTGGATTATTGCTATAGTATCGTTCTTTCCTTCTTTAGTATCAAGTTATACCTATCTTAAAAAGCCCTTGGAAAAAAATATTGCAACCAAATTTGCAATTCGAAATGCATTATCACTTTTTACAATATCAATTATATTTATTGCTTATTTTCTAATTCTTCAATTATAGAAATGATGAATCTAAAATAGCAATTTTTCAAAAGTTATTTAAAAAAGTAATTGATGATTCTATAAAAAATGATAAGGAAGTAATATTTATGGATAATAAATTTTTAAAATTATTACAATTAGGAAATATTATTTTTGCTTTTCTAACAGTTATTGTTAATTCTCTTGCAAATATAATCCCTATAGGCGGTAAATATACTGGAGAATTATCTGATAATATTCCAAACTTGTTTGTTCCAGCAGGGATAACCTTTGCTATATGGGGAGTTATTTACATTTTAATAATAATTTTTTCAATTTATCTTGGAAGAGATTTTTTAAAAGTTGAAAAAACAACAAAATCCTTTTTAGAAAAAACAAGCTATTTTTTTATAATAGCAAGTATAGCAAATATCTTATGGATATTTTTATGGCATTATGAACAAGTTTTATTATCATTACTAGCAATGATTTTATTATTTGCATCTTTACTTGCCATATATTTAAGATTGAATATTGGAATTGAGAGAGTATCTAGAAAAGATATGCTTTGTATCCATCTTCCGATAAGTGTTTATTTAGGATGGATTACTGTTGCAACTATTGCAAATGTGACAGCGGTATTAGTGAAAATTAATTGGGATGGTTTTGGATTAAGTGAAGATATTTGGACAATTTTTGTAATTGTAGTTGCAATGTTAATTACGATATTGGTGCTTTTAAAAAGAAAGGATTATGCATATTCTGGTGTAATCATCTGGGCATTGCTTGGGATTTATCTAAAAAGAATAACAGATGATCCCATATTTGGTGAAAAGACACAAATTGCATATACTGCAGCAATTGCAATAATTATAATATTAATAGTAATGGCGATAAAGTCTTTATCAAAGTATTTAAAAAGTGAAATTAAAGATTAATTAATTTTAAATATAGTATATAAAAGACTTTACTTAACATAAGGAAGTTTTAATAATTGTGATATATTCTCATAACAAACTTATATAATATGATGATAAAATGAATGCTTATACAATCGAAAAAAGTTCATTTAAAATTCTTCTTAATAGATTTCTAGAGAATTATACTGTATATGGACCAACTAAACCTGGTGAAGATTCAACTTTTGATGAGATAAAATCAATAAGTCAGCTTCATTTAGACTATGTTTCAACTGTTCTCCCACCTAAAAAATTCTTGCATCCTCCAAGAGAGTCATTGTTAAAATTTAACAATGAAAATGGAAAATTCACTAGTGAAGAGATTTTTAATGATACTAAAATTATTCTATTAGGTGTGCATCCATGCGATGTAAATGCGATCCTAAAATTAGATAAATTTTTTTCAGGTGATTACAAAGATCCATATTATAATACTCGTAGAAAAAATACTGTAATTGTTGCTCTTAACTGCATTGAACCTAGTGAATACTGTTTTTGCAGTTCAATGGATACTGGCCCATATTTAAAAGAAGGATATGACCTTTTACTAACTGATATTGGTACAAAATATCTATTGGAGATAGGTTCT
>Ga0272442_10003299_pt1 | contig 22747 bp, 15 predicted proteins | sample SSMForm2O_FD_200262 | JGI IMG/M metagenome (GOLD analysis project Ga0272442, IMG submission 200262) | Marine sediment archaeal communities from Little Sippewissett salt marsh, Falmouth, MA, United States - SSM-Form-2O | ecosystem: Environmental > Aquatic > Marine > Wetlands > Sediment ...
GGCATGGATCCGCCCCGGCTCACAGGGCCTTCGGTAGCTTGATCGTCCGATGAGCCACGCTCGCGTGGCGCTCCGATGCCTGCGACTTATCTCGGTTTCGCTGAAAAGAACACCTGGAAGACCACGTTTTCTCATCAGAATCTCATTTTGCGCTCTATACTATCAGCGGCATGGCGTGGGTCGATCCAGGGCGGGCCTTGGGGATGAATCGCGGCTATTGTTGTAAAGGAGAATGACCATGAGACGTGCGGATATGAGGATTGCGATGGCGCTGATCGTGCTCAGCGCGATGTGCGCGTGCGACGCGGCCGAGGTAGAGGAAAAGAAGATCACGGTCCAGCCGTCGGAGTTGTCACCGGCCATCAGGACGGCCATTAAGGAAGCGTTCCCCGACGGCAAGATTCTCGCTATCGAGAAGGAAGTCCAGGGCGAGGACCCGGGGCAATATGATTTTGAGGTGCAGTCGCAGGGCAAGATATACGAGGTGGAGGTTTCGCCGGCCGGGGTGGTGATCGAGGCCAAGCAGGTCGGCGAGGCGCCCGAGCTCGATACCGGCGACAAGGCGCAGAGCGCCGGCGATAACCTGAAGTGGACCGATGAATTTCATCTGGCCGAGCGGCGCTTCTCTCCGACCGGGCGAAACCGCTTCTTCATTCTGGAGCCGGGCCACACTATCGTCCTGGAGAGCAAATCCGACAAGGTGGTCATCACGGCTCTGGACCAGACGAAAAAGATCGGCGATGTGGTGACGCGCATCGTCGAAGAGCGAGAGTTCGAGGATGGGGAACTAGTGGAGGTTTCGCGGAACTTCTTTGCCATTTGCACGCGGACCGGCGACGTCTTCTACTTTGGCGAGGAAGTTGATGACTACAAGGATGGCACGATCGTGGGTCACGGCGGGGCCTGGCGCGCCGATGCCAAAGACTGCAAGGCCGGCATCATCATGCCCGGCACCGTTCTGGTCGGCGCCAGGCACTATCAGGAGATCGCACCCAACGCCATGGACCGAGCGGAGATTATCGCCGATGACGTGACGATGGACACGCCGGCCGGAACCTTTAAGAACTGCATCAGAGTCAAAGAAACCTCGCCGCTCGAGCCGGGCAGTATATGTTACAAGACCTATGCGCCGGGAATCGGGCTGATTCAGGACGAAGACCTGCTGCTCACCGCGTGGTCGAAGGCCATTGAGGAGACCGTCGATCTCAGGGGCCTGCCCAGGGCCGTCCGTAGGACCATCCGGAGGTACACGGGCAGCGGCAGGGTTACGGAGATCGAGAAAAAGGATACGGACGGGGGCATTGTCTATGAGGTCGAAGTCACTGAAGAGGGCAAGCAGCGTGATATCCTGATATCCGCTGACGGCAAATATCTCGGGGTAGAGGCCGAGGACGATGAAGACGGGAGTGACGAAGATGATAATGATGCGAAGGACGATGACCGGTAATCTCGCGGCATCCGCCTCACGCAGCCAGACTGATAACTGAATACGCGCCGGGTCAGCGAGTCCGGCGATCACACGGATGTGGTGGCGGGCCTTCGCGGCGTCCGTCGATTACGTCGTATGGCAACTCCTTGTGCCGCGGCGCTACGGCCTGGAAAGGCTGTGGTAGGATTTGTGGCGGTGACCCCCGAGATCGCCCAGCGGCGTGAGAGAGGTGTCGAGAGCCCGTCATACCCTCAGAGACGGACGCGAGTATCCACAGGTCTGTCGAAGATTCAGACCCACGTACAGCAATTTTGCCACGCCTTCAGGTTCGCTTAAGGTTGGCGGTGCTAGTATTTCACCTGGGCTGAACGAAATGACCAGATGATCTTGTATCCCTACGATGGAACAAGGTTTTCCGAAGTAAGGGGGGTGATCGCTTTGTTCGATGCCAACACAAACGATTTGAGTAGACGTCACATCTTGAAAAGGGGCTTGGCCCTGGCGGCCGGTGTGGCCGCGTTGGGGCCGCATTGTGTCCTCGGGGAAGCTCCAGAGGATTACACGCGCTGGGCGTTCCTCTCCGATACCCACATCCCGAGCGATCCGGACAGACGTTGCTGGGGCAACCGTCCCTATGAGAACCTGCGGGAGATCGTCTCCCATATCGGGTCCGACCTGCCAGATGGTCTGGTCGTCACAGGTGATCTCGCCAGGCGGAACGGCCGAGTCGAGGCTTATGACAATCTCAAGACCCTGCTGACGCCAGTTGTGCACAAACGCCCGGTCTGTCTCGGGATTGGCAACCACGACGACCGAGACGATTTCTTTCAAGCGTTTGCCGGCACGGCTCTTGGGGGCCTGCCTGTTGCGAACCGACACATCGTCACAGTCGACGCCGGTCCAGTCAGATTCGTAGTCCTTGATACCCTCTACTTCGTCAACATGATGCCCGGGCTCCTGGGCCGGTCGCAGCGCGTCTGGCTGGAGGCGCTTCTGCAGGCGTGCGACGACAGAGCCACTATCCTGTGCCTTCACCACACGCCCAAGATCGATTTGCTGGACGGCGGTCCTTTCTTCGACATCATCGGGCCCATGGCGAAGGTCAAGGCGGTCGTGTACGGACATTCGCATGAGTACGAGATCTCCCAGTACAAAGGGATTCACATGATCAATCTACCGGCGACGGGATTTAACCTCTCCCGCAGACAACCCGTAGGCTGGGTCGAGGCCCAATTGACGGCGAAGGGCGCTCAACTGACGCTTCACGCCATCGGAGGCGACCGTAGGCTTGCTGAACACACAGAGAGGCTCCGTTGGCGGGTGTGACATGCTGTCTGAGGACTGCTTGTTGCCAAGTCATCCGTCGCAGATACAATCTGTGTGGACGTGTAGGCCTTGGCGCGTTTCGTGGCGTCCAGGTGTCTCTGGAGGCATATGAGATTGGTGATCGAGAGTGAGAATTCTGATTGTTGAAGACGAGATTCGTCTGGCTCGCAATGTAGCCAAGGCGCTGGAGGAGACGACCTCCTTTGCGGTGGATATTTCCGCCGATGGTGAGGACGGCCAGCACCAGGCACTGTCCAATCCTTACGACCTCATCATCCTGGATCTCATGTTACCGAAGGTAGGGGGGCTGGATATTCTGAAACGACTGCGACGCGATGGCAGTCGTGTCCCTGTGTTGATACTCACAGCCCGGGACACTACAGGCGATGTCATCAAGGGGCTAAATACCGGCAGTGATGACTATCTGACCAAGCCCTTCGACATGGGCGAGTTGATCGCCCGTTGTCAGGCTCTGATCCGTCGCCATTATGACCGCCCTGACCCCGTGCTGAAGGTGGGCGAGCTTTCGGTAGATACCGCCAGCAGGATGGTTACGCTCAAGGACCGACCCGTCAGTCTGCCCGCCATGGAATATCGGCTGCTGGAATACCTGGTGCTGCGAGCCGGTCAGATCGTGACGAAGGAAGAAATCGTCGAGCATCTGTACGATTTCCATGCCGAGAAGTTCTCGAATGTCGTCGAAGTATACGTTTCCGCTTTGCGCAAGAAGCTGGACCCAGGGCCACCGCATCGGTTGATTCATACCGTTCGAGGCCAGGGCTATTTGGTGGGGGACATGCCCGAATGAAGCCGGTGTCCATCAAATTGCGTCTGTCGTTGCTGGTCTCACTTCTCACGCTGGCAATCATCCTTGTGGTCTGCATTGCTGCCTACGTCGAGACGGAAGAGTCATTGTTGAGTAGTGTCGATGGCACCCTCCGAGTAACAGGTGAGGCGATCATCGCCACCCTTCGTGAGGAAGGCGAGAGCCCGGAGGCACGCCAAGCCGACTTCCGGGCCATCATGGGCGACCCCAATTCAGGCGGTCTTGGGTGGTGTCGAATCTGGCTGGAGGGTAGCGAGAAAGATTTGTTTTCCAGCGGTCTGCCGCATTACCCGCGGCGGGCATTGTGGTTCGAGTTACTCCCCAAAGAACGACCTGAGGTGGGTCAGGCCAGCTTCTTCAGCACGACGGCGGTGATTGACCAAAACAAAGAGCATCCCTTTCGGGCACTGTGGATGCGTAGTGTCCAAGAGCATCAGGTCGTCAACGTCCTAGTGGGGCGATCAAGCTATCATGTGGGTCATGAGTTGGCCGAGTTCTACCAGTTTCTCCTGATCATTGGCGCCAGCCTGACGCTGATCGTGTTTCTGGCAGTGCCGTTTCTCGTTTCCTGGGGGCTGGGCCCTATTGCGTGGGTCAGTTCGCGCCTACAGACGATCACACACAAGAGCCTGGGGCAGGAAGTAGTCACTGCCACCCAGACTGTCCCGGAACTGCGGCCTTTCCTGGTGGCGTTGGAGGAAATGCTGAGCCGCCTGGATAAGGCAATGCGGCAGCAGGGGCAATTCATCGCTGATGTGGCACACGAGTTACGTACGCCCGTGGCCGTCATCAAGAGTACCCTCCAGACAACAAGACTCCAGTGCCGAACTACCGGCGAGTACGAGCACGACATCGATGAGACCTTGGAGGATATTGAACGTCTGGAGCACCTGATCGAGCAGTTGCTGTCGTTGGCGCGATTCGAGGGAATAGCCGAATCCTCCAGACTTGGCAAGGTGCGTCTGGATGCCTTGCTGGGCGATATTGTCGGCATGTTTGAGGCACGGGCCACTCAGCAGGGCGGACGGATCATGCTCTCTGAGGCTACCTGCACATGGGTCAGGGGCGACGAGATCGGGCTCAGGCAGTTGTTCAGCAACCTGCTCGAGAATGCGCTGCAACACGGTCCGGCGACGGGGACCGTGCGCGTCACACTCGAGGACGGGCCGGACGAGAAGGTCACCGTAACCGTACATGACGAGGGGGGCCAGATTCCGCCCGAAGCTCTACCTCACGTGTTTGACCGCTTCTTTCGCGTGGATTCCTCCCGATCCCACGCCTCAGGCGGTAGCGGCCTCGGTCTGGCAATCGCCCGGGAAATCGCCCGAAAACACGATGGCGATATTACCATCACCTCTGACCCAGAAACAGGCACGTCGGCTATCGTTCACCTGCCTCGATTGTAGACAGAAGACCCTTCTCATTCCATTTCTGTCAGGGTTCTTAAGGTTCCCTTAAGGTTTACATCGTAAGATGGCAGACCTCCGCAGGCGGGACCCGTGCGCAAACCGCGAAGGGAGCCCAGGCAGGACTGGCGCCTCCGACAGGCAGATCGCCGATGTCACGGGGCGGCATACGGCGTCGGTTATTCTGGAGGACTAGGGTTGAGTTTCCAGGCATTCCGGGTTAATCTGATGGTTCGGGCGGATTGCCTGTAACGCGATTGCAGAGACTCCCCACTGGCATGGTAGTCTGGCGATCTGTAGCGTCCACTAGGAGCATCGGTATGGTTGCGAGGATTTGTGTCTGCACACTCGTTCTTGTCGTGGCGGGTTGTGCGGTCGAATCGACTCACGATCGCTCCTACGTCTCCGAGGGGATCAAGGAACGTACGGACTATGAGCTGGGGCCGGAGAGGGAGGCCGGCGAGTTCGGTTTGCCCGAGGGGGTGTCGCTCGAGGACGGGTTGTCGCTGGACGAGGCGGTTGCTGTGGCATTGTGGAACAACGCGCAGCTCGAAATGGATCTGGCTGCTCTGGGTTTCGCGCGTGCCGACCTGATCGAAGCGAACATGCTGGCCAATCCGGTGTTCTCGCTCTTGTTCCCTGTGGGTCCGAAGCTTCTGGAGACGCGGCTGACCTATCCGATTGATATTCTCTGGGAGCGTCCTCATCGGATCGCGGCGGCCAAGCGGGATGCGGAACGTCTGGCGGAGGGTCTGGTTGAGCACGGTCTCGGTTTGATTCGGGACGTACAGCGCGGCTACGCCGATCTCTGGCTGGCGGAGGAGCGGGCCCGGTTGGCCGAGGAGGAGGCTGAGCTTCAGTCGCAACGGGCGCAAATCTCACGGCGGCGCCTTGAGGCGGGTGATATCAGCGAGTTGGCCGCGTCGGGGGCACAGGTGGAATCGTTGCGTGCGATGGAGAGGGCTCGGCGTGCGGCGAAGGATGTCGCCGTCTTGCGCCGACGGCTCGGACTGCTGCTCGGGATCATCTCGGAGAATCCGACACTCACCCTCCTACCGCCTGATGTTGGGGGGGAATCCGTGCCGCCGATCGAGATACTGGTGGAAACGGCGCTGCTGGCGCGTCCGGATCTGCGGGCGGCCGAACTGGGGATTGAAGCGGCGGGAGAGCGGCTAGGCTGGGAGCAAGCGAATATCCTCGACTTCATTCTGTGGATCGACGGGAAGGACAAGGGGGAAAGGCCTTTGGAGATCGGGCCGGGGTTTGCGGTGGAGATCCCGATCCTCAATCAGAACAGCGGTCGGGTCGCACGTGTCAAGGCCGAGCTTGAGGCCGCGGCCCGACAATATGAAGCGCTTCGTCAGAGGGTCACGCTTGAGGTGTACGAAGCCCATAGTGAGTATGCATCGGCTCGCGAGGCGTACGACTTCTGGCGTCGCGACGTCCTTCCGGTGCTGGAGGAGGCCGAGCGTCAAGCCCAGAGATCCCTGGCGGCGGGAGAAGTGTCATATCTTGATGTCTTGGATGCAAAAACGCGCGTGCTTGAAGCCCGGTCGCACGAAGTCGAGCTGATGGCAGGATTGGGCCGCCGTGTCGCGCAGCTCAACTACAGTGTCGGCAGGCGGATGACGGGCGTGCGGCCGGCGAGTGCGGGGAAGTAACGGAGAATGGTGTCATGACCACCTACTGGAAGTGTCTAGTTCTCATCGCGTCTTTGATCGCGATCCAGGGATGCGAGAAGGCGACGCCACCGAAGGAGAAGCACGCGGCGCCGGCGGCGGTCCACAATGCCGTGAAGGAGACGGATCTTACGACGGTGACGCTGACGGCGGAGGCGGAATCGCGTCTGGGCATTGAGACGGCGGTGGTGGAGCGCCGCGCGGTGGCGCGGCATCGAACGTTCGGGGGTGAGGTCGTATCGGTTGCGGGTCGGGCGGTGACGGTGTCTGCCCCGATGGCGGGAACCCTACTGGCGCCGGAAGGTGGATCGGCGGTGCGCGCGGGCGAGCGGGTATCCGAGGGTCAACCGATTTACCGCCTGCTGTTGGCGCTGCCTCAGCAAGACCTGTTGAGTGTGGAGGAAGAGGCTTCTTTGCGGCGGGTCGAGTACGAACTGGCGGCGGTCAAGGTGAAGCGGGCGCAGCAGTTGCTCGACGACAAGGCGGGCAGCGTGCGGGACCTGGAGGACGCGCAGGGGCAGTTGTCCCGGGCGGAGGTAAGTCTCCATACGGCACAGGCGCGGTTGGAGATGTTGCGCAAGGGCGCGTTGGACTCGGCAGGGGAGGGCTTGTCGGCGCTGACGATCAAGTCTCCGGTGGAGGGTATTGTGCAGACGATTCACGCCGCGCCGGGTCAGACGGTAACGAGCGGGACGGGTCTGCTGGACATTGCGGACATCGATCCGGTCTGGATCAAGGTGCCGATTTATGTGGGGGACGTGGAGACGATTGACCCGGACCAGCCGGCGCGGGTGCACAGTCTGGGCGACGTTGCGGGAGTAGAGTCGCGATCAGCGGCGCCGGTGGTGACATCGATCAGCGCGGATCCGGCGTCGGTGACGACGGACCTTTTCTACGAACTGACGAACGAGGACATTTCCTTCCGGCCTGGTCAGCGTGTGGGCGTGACAGTGGCGTTGAAGAGCAGCGCTGAGAGTCTGGTGGTGCCTTATCCGGCGATCGTGTACGACATGTACGGAGGGGCATGGGTATATGTGAGGGCGGCGTCGCACACCTATACGCGTGAGCGGGTGGAGTTGCAGCACGTTCTCGGTGACGTGGCGGTCCTGGCGCGCGGGCCGGCGGTGGGAGCGAATGTGGTGAGTGCCGGTGCGGCGGAGCTGTTCGGCACAGAATTCGGAGTGGGTAAGTAATGCTGGCCTGGTTGGTATCGACGTCGCTGCGTTTGCGGGTGGCGGTCGTGGTCCTGATGGCCATGATCCTGATCATTGGCATACGCGTGGTTCGCGAGACCCCGCTGGACGTCTTCCCGGAGTTCGCGCCGCCTTACGTCGAGATCCAAACGGAGGTGCCGGGCCTATCGACCGCCCAGGTCGAGGCGTTGGTGACGGTTCCGATCGAGAATGCCCTCAACGGGACGCCCCGTGTTCAGACCATCCGCTCGAAATCGGTAATGGGTTTGTCGTCGGTCGTGCTGTTCTTCGATCGCGGGATCAATCTCCAGGCGGCCCGACAGACGGTGCAGGAGCGTCTGGCCCCGGTGGCGGGCTCTTTGCCGGATGTGGCGAAGCCTCCGGTGATGCTCCAACCGCTGTCCTCGACGAGTCGGGCGTTGAAGATCGGCATCTCGTCAGAGCGGCTTTCGCAGATGGAGATGAGCACGCTGGCCAAGTGGGTCATCCGTCCTCGCCTGATGTCGATCCACGGCGTGGCCAACGTGGCGATCTGGGGGGAGCGTGACCGACAGCTTCAAGTGCTGGTGGACCCAGACCGGTTGCGGTCGCACAACATTACCTTAGAGCAGGTGGAGCGGGCGGCACAGGAGGCCCTGGACCTCTCGGGCGGCGGTTTCGTGGATACGCCCAATCAACGCCTGGCCATCTCCCACATTTCGCACATCAAGACGGCAGAGGACCTTGCCGAAGTCGTCTTGGCGTTTCGGAACGGTTCGGCTCTGAGGCTTGGTGACGTGGCCGAGGTGGTGGAGGGCTTCGGCGCTCCCATTGGCGATGCGATCATCAACGACGGGCCCGGTATCCTGCTGATTGTCGAGAAGCAGCCGTGGGCAAATACGTTGGTCGTGACGCGTGAGGTGGAGGCGGCGCTGGATGCGCTGCGTCCGGGTTTGACGGACCTGGAGATTGACTCGACGATCTTCCGCCCTGCCGGGTTCATCGAGAAGTCAATCGAGAACCTGAATCGCGCGCTGCTCTATGGTTGTATCCTGGTGGTTATCGTTCTGGCGTTCTTCCTTTACGATTGGCATACGGCGATCATCAGCGCCCTGGCGATTCCGTGCTCGCTGATCATCGCGGCGTTGATCCTGCACTACCGGGGCGGGACGATCAATACGATGGTGCTGGCCGGTCTTGTCATTGCGGTGGGTGAGGTCGTGGACGACGCGATCGTGGACGTGGAGAACATCATGCGGCGGCTGCGTCTGAACCGTGCTGCGGATAAGCCTCGCTCGTCATTTGACGTGGTTCTGCGTGCGTCGATTGAGGTGCGCAGTGCGGTTCTCTATGGCAGTCTGATTGTGGTTCTGGTCCTGATGCCGGTCTTCTTCCTGCCGGGCTTGAGCGGTGCGTTCTTTCGACCCTTGGCGCTATCTTACATTCTGGCCATTATGGCTTCACTGCTGGTGGCGCTGACGCTGACTCCGGCGCTGTGCTTGATTGTGCTACCCCGGGCGTCTCTGCATCCAAAAGACTCTCCGCTCGTCAACTGGCTCAAGCGCGGCTATGAAGCCATCCTGCCGGGCCTGGTGCGTCATCCGAACTGGGCGATATTGACTTTGGTGGTGGTACTGGCCGGGTCGGGTGTCGTCTTGCCCTTGCTGGGCGAGGAGTTTCTGCCGAGATTCAAGGAGCACGATTTCCTCATGCACTTCGTGGAGAAGCCCGGAACGTCGGTGGAGGCGATGGATCGTATCACGATCCGGGCGAGCAAGGAACTGCGGGCCATTGACGGGGTACGGAACTTCGGGGCGCATATTGGGCGGGCCGAGGTGGCCGATGAGGTCGTCGGATCGAACTTCACTGAGCTCTGGGTCAGCGTCGATCCGGAGGTGGATTACGATGCGACGGTCGCCAAGATTCAGGAGGCGGTTGAAGGCTATCCGGGCCTCTATCGGGATGTTCTGACCTACCTGCGAGAGCGGATCAAGGAAGTGCTTACCGGAACAAGCGCCACGGTCGTCCTGCGAATCTACGGGCCCGATCTGGCTTTGCTCCAGCAGAAGGCCAGGGAGATCGCAGGGGCCATCGATGAGATTGAGGGGATCATCGACCTGCACGTGCAGCCTCTGACGATGATACCGCAGGTGGAGATACGATTCCGTCCGGAAGCGGCGGCTCAGTTCGGGCTGGCGCCCGGCGACGTGCGACACGCCGTGAGCACGCTGGTCAAGGGCGCCAAGGTCGGTGAGATCTACCAGGACCAGATGGTCTTCGACTGTGTCGTTTGGGGGGCACCTGAGGTTCGTCATGATGTGGCGGCGCTACAGAGGGTGGTCATCGACGGGCCGAACGGCGCCGGGGTGCCACTGAACCAGGTTGCCGAGGTTTACGTGGCCCCTACGCCCAACCAAATCACGCGCGAGGCCAATTCCAGACACATCGACGTCTCCTGCAATGTCGCGGGACGTGACCTCGGCAGCGTGGCTCATGAGATCGCGGCCGCAGTGGAGAACGTTGCTTTCGACATGGGCTATCACCCGGAAATCCTCGGCGAGTATGCCGAGCGGCAACAGTCGATGAATCGCCTGCTCGGGGTGGCGCTGTTATCGGTGGTAGGGATCTTCATGATCGTCTATTCCGATTTTGCCTCGATCCGGTTGGCGCTGCTGCTGATGCTCTGTCTGCCCATTGCGCTGACCGGCAGCATCGCGGCGGCCCTACTGGGCGGAGGCATGCTGTCACTGGGTTCGATCGTCGGGTTCGTGACGGTGTTGGGTATTGTGGGCCGCAACGGCATCATGCTGATCAGTCACTACCGCAACCTGGAATTAGAGGAGGGCGTGCCGTTCGGGGAAGAACTGATCGTGCGCGGGGCGCTGGAGCGTTTGTCGCCTATTTTGATGACGGCCCTGACGACGGCGCTGGCGCTGGTCCCCATTGCGGTGGGCGGGAATCGGCCGGGGCAGGAGATCGAGTACCCGATGGCCATTGTGATTATGGGTGGGCTGGTCAGTTCTACCCTGCTGAATCTTCTCTTCATGCCGGCGTTGTATTGGAAATTCGCAAAGGCAACGCCGCAAGCGAGCATCCAGAATCACACGCTGCGAGACGAGAGTTGATCAAGAAGTAAACTCCATATGGTGGTTCTCCGGGTCACCACCGGGAATCTAGCACCCGCATGATGTAAAAGCAGTAGGGCGCAAGAAGGTGCCCTCCCTATCCGCGACAAAGGCGGCCAGATCCTGGACCGGCACGATGGTGTTCGTATGTGTGTCGGAGTTGTGGACCTGCGCAGCGCACTCATCTTCTTTTCCGTCTCTTCAGGTTCTCTTCAGGTTTGCAATGGTAACACTTGGCCAGGCCTGAACCGAAGGGCCCGGTCGTTCTGTGCCCTTCGGCGCCGAGGATTGTTTTGCAGAGATGGGGGTGTTTATGAGGGTGGTGAAGTATCTGCGTTGGGCTTGGCGCACTTGGCAGGACGCTTGGCGATTCAACTGGGACGAGTGCATTGGGCCGGACGGCCACAAATGGGAGAGCAAGATGGAGATCCGTCGACGACTCTCCAGACCGCCAGGCGGCCGCTGATTGGCCCATCGGGGCTTTGTGGATGAAGTCCGGCTGCTGAAGCTCGCCAGAGGCCGCGGCAGGACGGGCGTTTGGCGAACGCTGAGGATTATTAGTAGCCTCTAATTATTCCTTCAGCTTGGCTTAATGTATGTTTGGTTAGCCTTCGTCAGACGTTCCAGTCACGGTATGGAACATTTCCTTTTTTCTGAATTGGTGAGGGTTCTTCAGGTTCTCTTCAGGTTTGCCCGGGGAAAATGCGGCGAAATGGATAAGGAGATACCGTTATGCAGATTCAAATTCTCGGGTGTCTTCTGGTTAGCGCGGCACTGGCGACAGCCTCGGGCTGTGCCGCTCTGTCTGGGCTGGGACATGAAGAAGACGCGTCTGGTCGGCAAGTGCCATTGCCGAGCATTCCTACGCCTGCCCGTATCACCATTGAGAGGCTGACGGCCGGTGGCCAGATCGAGAGACTCGAACAGGAAGAAGCAGACGGCAGGATCATCTACGATGTCGAGGCGAACGTGGATGGGAAACACGTGGAGTACGATGTGGCCAGCGACGGCACAGTCCTCACGACGGAGGAAAGCGTCGCCTATGATTCGCTACCGGACGCAGTGAAGGCTTCCAGCCGGAAGTACTTTGGCTCCGATACAGGGCTCAGGGCTTCCAAAGAGATCGAAGACCACAAGACCTACTACGAGGTCGAAGGCACCAAGGGCAGCGCCGTGATCACCCTGAAGCTAACGGATACAGGACGCATCGTCGAGAAGGAGAAGTCTTGAATCACGGACGGAATGGATTGGAGGCCTCTGTCGACGGCACAACCGATGCGATGGGCGCGAAGCGAGGCCTGCTTCTGCTGCTGGCAACGGCAGGGATGTTATCGCTCTGGGGACTCGGGGGGCGCGGTCTATGGGCGGCGGAAGGCCGCTGGGCCGAGGTCACGCGGGAGATGCTGCTGACTCGGGATTTCTTTCACCCGATGATCGCAGGAGAGCCCTATTTCGACAAGCCGCTTCTGACCTACTGGTTCAGGGCCGGCCTCGCCCTGGTGACGGGCGTCCTCAACGAGTTCATCGTCCGCCTGCCCAGTGCCATCGCCGGCATCGTCGCGATCTGGGCGACGGTGAACCTTGGCACCCGTCTCTGGTCAGCCAGAGTCGGGAGGCTCGCCGGCTGGTTCCTGGTGACGACCTATGCCTTCCTGTTCTGGTCTCGCACCGGTACGGCTGAGGCCGAGAATGCGGCGGTCATCATCCTGGCCGTGGCCTGGTACTGGTCAAGGCGCGACCGTCTCAGCTTTCCCGCCACGCTGGTGTTCTACTTGATCTGTTTTGTCGGCGCCTTGACCAAGGGCCTGACGGCGGTGGCGGTCCCCGTCATCGTGGTATTGCCCGACATGGTGGCCGAGAGGCGGTGGCGTCTCCTGCTTCGTCCCGGGCACGTGCTGGCCTTTGGCATCGGTCTGCTCGTCTACCTGGCACCATTTGCCTACGCCTCCTTCAGTCAGCCATCCAGCTACGAGTCCAGCGGTCTGGGGCTGGCGTTTCAGGAAAACGTCCTGCGGTACTTCAGACCATTCGACCACAAGGGACCTGTCTACCTGTACGTGTACCAGCTTCCGGTCCTTATGTTGCCATGGACTCCCGTGTTTGTCCTGGCCGTGGTTGGCATCGTGAAGGGCTGGAAGAGGCTTGACAAGCACACCCGATGGCTTGTCTGGGCCATCCTCTCTGTCTTCTTGTTCTTCACGTTTTCCGGTTCACGACGCAGCTACTACATTCTCCCGATCCTGCCTCTGTGCGCGCTTCTGATGTCCGTTTTCGTAGGCTGGGTACGTCAGCGGCCTGTGAAGCAATTGTGTCAACGGGGGCTGGCTATCCAGAGGGCGGTGTTCATTGGCGTCATCGCATTCGAGCTGGCGCTGCCACTGATCTTGATTCTTCCCCAACACATGACGGGTCTGAAGGTCCCTTTGAGCCTTGACGTGGCGGGTCTCGTCATCGGAGTCGTTGCCGTGTTCGTGGGCGTGGTCTTCAGCGAACTGGCTCGCAGAGCGAGACTCTCAGGCAGTCCACTGCATTCGGCCGGACCTTTGGTGGCGGTCGCTGTCGTGTTACTGGCAGGTTACTTCTGCTGGCAGCAGGAGATCCTGGAGGTCAACCGGACGGAGCGCCCATTTGCCAGACAGTTGCAGAAGGAAATAGCGTACCTGCCGCCAGAGAGGGTCGCCATGTATCCAAAGCCCGACGCGAACCTGTTGTTCTACCTTGGCACCGAGGGACCCGTGACTGTGCTTGAAACTGCCGAACGGGTCGGGGGCTTTGTAGAACGGGGAGGTCCGAGCGTCATCATCACCCAACAGCGGTATGCAGCAGGACTTCCTAACGAGATCATCACCAGCGCGCAAAGGCAGCCAAGTCTGCACGAACAAGGGCATCGCTGGGAGTCCAAGTCTTCGAAGCAAGAGAAATGGGTCGCTTGGTTCTGGGGGGATGCCTCGCCTCTGGCTGCCACGACGCGAGTCAATGAAGGTGGGACCGATGCGCAGTGAGTTCCTGCCGTTTTCACGGCCATCCATTACGGAAGAGGATATCGCCGCCGTGGGCGAGGTCCTGCGCAGCGGTTGGATCACGACCGGTCCGAAGACGGCCGCGTTCGAACAGGGATTCGCCGACTATGTCGGCTGTGGCGGGGCGGCCGCCCTGGCCTCGGCGACGGCGGGTATGCACCTGGCCCTGAAAGCTCTGGGGATCGGCCCAGGCGACGAGGTGGTCACACCCTCCATGACGTGGGTCTCCACCGTGAACCTGATCGTTCTCGCGGGTGCGGAGCCCGTCTTTGCGGATATCGATCGTGATACGCTGATGGTCACTCATGATTCTGTCGCGGACTGCCTGACTGACCGAACTCGGGCTATCATCCCGGTGCATTTTGCAGGCGCGCCCGTGGACATCGAGCCGATCTGTCAGTTGGCAGCCGGTCATGGGATTCCCGTGATTGAAGACGCAGCGCACGCTCTGGGCACACGCTATCACGAACGGCCGGTGGGCCGAGAGGGTACGTCGATCTTCTCTTTTCATCCGATCAAGAACATCACGACCGGCGAGGGAGGCATGCTTTGCTCGGATGACGACAACTTATTGGAGCGCGTTCGGCGTCTGAAGTTCCATGGATTGGGTGTGGATGCCTACGACCGGCACCAACAGGGACGGTCGCCCCAGGCGGAGGTGTTGGAGCCAGGCTACAAGTACAATATGACGGATATCGCGGCCGTTCTGGGCTCCTGCCAACTGGCCCGCGTCGACGCACTCAATGCCCGGCGCACCCAACTGGCCATGCGATATCGGGAACGATTGCGAGACGTCGAGGAGATCATTCCTTTGTCAGATCCGTCGTACTCGATGAGACACGCCTGGCATCTCTTCATCGTACGCCTGGACATCGACAAGGTCGGATTTGGCCGTGACGAGTTCATGCAGAAACTGAAGAAGAGAAACATCGGAACGGGACTCCATTTCCGGGCAGTGCACCTACAATGGTTCTATCGCGAAAGCATGGGCATGTGCCGAGGCATGTTGCCGAACACAGAATGGAATTCCGACCGGATCTGCTCATTGCCGCTGTCCCCCGACATGACCGAACACGATGTCGACGACGTCATCAGCGCTATCAAAGAAATCCTGTCGGAAGGCCGCTCACGCGTCGTGGCGCGTCCGACCTCAAAGGAGACAGTGCAGCCATGAGAGACAAGGGTATAGGAATCCAGGAATTGGATGATCCGTGCTCACCCCCGCGGAAGACCAGGGAGAGAGGAGCGAGCGGCAGGGTAGAACGCGTTCGCCGGTCTGAGCCTGGAAGGAACGCTATTGAGACGGCCGCGCGGACCCGCTCGGTATCCCTGGTCATACCGGTCTACAATGAGGAAGAAGTCTTGCAGGAGCTGATTCGCCGCTGCCTTGAAGTGTGTGAGGGCATGGCGATGCCGTTTGAAATCGTTCTCGTGGATGATGGCAGTTCGGATGGCTCGACACAGATCATCCGTGCCGCGGCCGAGCATCAGGAAGGCGCTGTCGTGGGTGTATTGTTGAACCGCAACTACGGTCAACACGCCGCCGTGACGGCGGGGTTCGCCGAGTCACGCGGCGATGTCGTGATTACTCTCGATGCCGATTTGCAGAATCCACCGGAGGAGATTCCGAAGCTCGTTCGGAAAATCGAGGAGGGCTTCGACGTCGTCGGGACCGCCCGCACGCCGCGACAGGATACCCTCTTTCGACGTGTGGCTTCCCGTATCGTCAATCGCGCCGCGCGGAAGGCCACGGGCGTGGTGATGCACGATTACGGCTGTATGCTTCGCGCCTATCGCCGCCACGTCGTCGATGCCATGCTGCAATGCCATGAGCGGAGTACGTTCATCCCCGTTCTGGCGAACAGCTTCGCCCGAAACGCAGCCGAGATCGAAGTCCGGCACGCCGACCGTCCCTATGGCAACTCGAAGTACAGTCTGTGGGGTCTGATCAATCTCCAGTTCGATCTGTTGACGAGCATGACGACGTTCCCCTTGCGCCTTCTGAGCGTGTTGGGCGGCCTCATCTCGCTGGCGGGAGTGGGCTTCGGCAGCTTGTTGCTGGTCATGAGATTGGTGCATGGGTCCGCATGGGCCGCTGAGGGTGTATTCACCCTCTTCGCCCTGCTTTTCATGTTCATTGGGGCTCAGTTTGTCGGGATGGGCCTGCTCGGGGAGTACATTGGACGCATCTATGACGACGTCCGAGCCCGACCCCGGTACTTCGTAGACAATGTGGTTGGCCGAACCGACTCAAAGGGAGCCGCAACGGCTGACCACGGGAAATCAGGGGTAATGTCATGAGGACAATTGTCTTAGCGTATCACAACATTGGTTGCGTCGGTATCGAGGCCCTGCTGCGGCACGGGTTCGAGATTGCCGCAGTGTTCACCCACCGGGACGATCCGGCCGAGAACATCTGGTTCAACTCGGTTGCCGAACTGGCGGCGTCGCGGGGCATTCCCGTTTTTGCCCCTGACGATATCAACCATCCTCTGTGGGTCCAGCGCATCAGGGAGATGAATCCCGAGATTCTTTTCTCATTCTACTATCGCCACATGGTCAAGTCGGCGATTCTGGACATCCCGCGCGCCGGGTGCCTCAATTTGCACGGCTCGCTGCTTCCGGCGTATCGAGGGCGGTGTCCCGTCAACTGGGTGCTGGTCAATGGCGAGCAGGAGACCGGTGTGACCCTCCACTACATGACGCCTCAGCCGGACGCCGGTGATATCGTCGGTCAGCGACGTGTGGCCATCTCCGACGCCGATACGGCCGGAAGTTTGCATGAGAAGCTAGCGCAGGCTTCGGCGCAGTTGCTTGACGACCTACTGCCGCAGGTCAAGAACGGCGCCGCCCCGCGCCGGCCACAAGACCATGCGAAAGCCACCTACTATGGTGGACGCCGTCCCGAGGACGGAGAAATCGACTGGTCGCTGCCGGCCGCCGAAGTTCGCAATCTGGTCCGTGCCGTAACGCGGCCGTACCCGGGTGCCTTCAGCTACCTGGGCGACCGAAAGTGCTTAGTGTGGTCGGTAACAGAGACACCGGACCAGGCAAAGAGACAGACTCCTGGCACCATCACCTCTACGAGCCCAGTGGTTGTGGCCTGTGGTTGCGGCGGCATTCGTATCGACGCGGGCCAACCGGAAGATGGCGTGTACATGAATGGCTCACAGCTTGCCTTGGAACTGGGCCTGGCCGCCGGGATGAAATTCGGAGCCTGTGTTAGCAAGCAGATCCGGGCTCAGAAGAAGCAGAGCGTGCTGATTCTCGGCGTCAACGGGTTCATTGGCAACGCGCTGAGCCAGCGACTCCTGGACAGCGGCAAGTACGAAGTGCACGGGATGGACCTGCGGTCCAACTACATCCAGCATCTGATCGATGAACCAGACTTCCACTTTGAAGAAGGAGATATCGCCATTCATGGCGAATGGCTGGAATACCACATCAAGAAATGTGACATTGTCATCCCTCTGGTCGCCATTGCCACGCCGATCGAATACACCCGTAATCCGCTGCGCGTGTTCGAACTGGATTTTGAGGAGAACCTCCGCGTCGTGCGCTATTGCGTCAAATACGGCAAGCGCATCATCTTTCCTTCGACGTCCGAGGTCTACGGCATGTGCGACGAAGAAGACTTCGACGAGGACAATTCCCGGCTGATCCTGGGGCCGATTCGCATGCAGCGCTGGATCTACTCCTGCTCGAAGCAGTTGCTCGATCGGGTCATCTGGGCCTATGGCCAGAAAGAGGGACTCAAATTCACGCTGTTTCGTCCGTTCAACTGGATCGGTCCCAAGCTTGACAGTCTCACCTCGGCCCGGATCGGCAGTTCGCGCGCCATTACCCAGCTCATTCTCAATCTCGTGGAAGGTACACCGATCCAACTTATCGACGGTGGAGAACAGAAGCGCTGCTTCACCGACGTTGCGGAAGGCGTTGAATGCCTGTACCGAATCATTGAGAACAAAGGCGGATGCTGTGACGGGCAGATCATCAATATCGGCAACCCCAACAACGAACTGAGCATAAGAGGCCTGGCCGAGATGTTGCTGACGCAGTTCGAGAAGCACCCCTTGCGATCGGACTTCCCTCCATTTGCCGGCTTCCAAAAGACCGAAAGCGGCCGGTACTACGGCGCGGGCTACCAGGACCTCCAGCACAGAAGACCAAGCATCAAGAACGCCCGGAGATTGCTCCAATGGGAGCCGGTCATCACGGTGGATGAATCGGTGGCTCGAACACTCGATTACTTCCTGCAAGACGCCTACAGCCAGATGCGGAAGCAGGTCCGCCCCCCCTCGAAGGGCATACCGGTGCGGGCCATCTCCCGCCCTGCTTCGTCGGTCCACGGCGAAACGGCCATCGCCTCTTGAGGTTCCCGCGGAGAGACGAAGGAGCAGGACGGCGCATATGCCGCGCGATAGATGGATGACGTGTTTCGGGGTCTGGCGGTTCTCACCAGCGCTCACACTGACCGGTGACAGGCCCCTTTGTCACACCGGCGGGACAGATGGTGAAATTGCTGTGTCTGAGTCGGTAAGCTGGCTAACATCAAAAACATAGCGGATCGTGACGTGTTCACTGATATGCCGAAAATAACAGTCGGCCTGAGAATCGATGTTGACACCTACAGAGGGACTCGCGTTGGTGTCCCGAGCTTGTGTCACATTCTGGCAAGGCACAACATCAAGGCCACCTTCTTTTTCAGTGTCGGCCCGGACAATATGGGCCGGCATCTCTGGCGATTGTCTCGACCGGCCTTCCTGTGGAAGATGCTCAGGACGAAGGCGAATAGCCTTTATGGATGGGACATTCTGCTCAGGGGCACCTTCTGGCCGGGGCCGGTCATCGGGGACAAACTCGACTATGTGATTCGGGATGCGGCAGGCGATGGCCATGAAATAGGCCTTCATGCCTGGGATCATCACGCGTGGCAGACCCATCTGGAACGGATGGACCGTGACGCCATTCATCGTGCCCTGCAGAGAGGGGTCGAAACACTGACGAAGATACTCGGACGCCCGCCGACGTGTTCGGCGGCACCCGCCTGGCGCTGCAACGACCTTGTGCTCTGCGAGAAAGCCAAATTCCCTTTCCGCTACAACAGCGATTGCAGAGGCCGGACGTTGTTTCGTCCTGTGGTTGGCAGCGCCGAGCTTCCCCAATCCCAGGTCCCTGTCACGCTGCCGACCTATGATGAAGTCGTGGGGCGCAATGGTGTCTCGAACAGCAACTACAATGACTATCTACTCTCGCTTCTGCGTCCGGACGTGCTCAATGTGCTGACCATTCACGCAGAAGTCGAGGGCATCGTTTGCGCCGGCATGTTTGAAGATTTCTTGAGCCAAGCGGAATCAAGAGGGATTGCCTTTGTCCCTCTTGGACAGCTTCTCGAAGAGCCCCCGGAGCTTGGCCGCTCGGCTATTATCCCGCAGGAAACCCCTGGACGTGAGGGTTGGATGGCCTGCCAGGCCACCTCTTGAGTCAGACGGCCCCAGCTTTGCGACGATGCACGCAGGAACGTAAATGAAGGATCTACTGTACTACGGTCTAGCCCTCGCCTTGCTCGCTTTCATGCCGGCTTGTCAGGCATCGGAAAGCGACGGGCATACGCCTGAGGATACATGGACCGTGGTTTCGTACCCCGAATGGGACTCCATGTCTGGACTCGGCGACGAGGAGTCTTCGTCTGAATCTTCCTGGTGGGGAATGGCCGACTGGTCGCGCCGAAAGAAGGTGGTGGCGCTGAATCTGGCGGTCGCGGGGGGGATCGCTATCTATGGTGCCGCCGCCTGGGACTACGGCAGCAATGGGTTTACTACTCGGGATGAAGGGTGGTTCGGCAGCGACACACGTTACGGCGGAGCCGACAAATTGGGGCATGCCTGGTCCGCCTATGCATTGACCAGTCTTTACGACCGCCTATACCGGGACTGGGGGTACCCGGATGAAGGCGCGATGCTGGGCGCCGCCCTGAGCAGTTGGGCACAGACGACGCTGATCGAAATTGGCGATGGCCTGAGCAGCAGCCAGGGGTTCAGTTGGCAGGACGAAGTGATGAATACGGCAGGAGTGGGCATGGCGTACCTGCGTCACCGATTTCCTGCGATCAGGGAAACGGTGGATTTTCGCGTGGAATGGTTCCCGTCGCCGGCCTTTCGCCACGGCGATGAAAGGGACGTGTTTACCGACTATTCCGGCCAGAAGTACCTGCTGGCGATCAAGCCGGACGGCCTCCTCAAAACCGGAGATCCCGTATTGAAAGCCCTCGAATTCCACCTTGGCTACTACACAAGGGGCTTTGCCTCTTCGGACGAGGAGTATTTCAGCAACCGACACCGCTATGGCTACATCGGCATTGGCTTAAACGTGACTTGTCTGCTGGAGAAGCTCACCGGGCATCGAGCCGCCGGCGCATTTGACTACTATCAGGTGCCTTACACGTACCTTTCCGTTCGTGACGACTTCGATTGAATTCGTACGAGGACATGACCATTCTGCGGAGCAGGAACGGATGAGAGTGACCAATAGACACAGGATGTTGCCTTTGCTGCTCGTGGCCGTCTTCATCCTCCTTTATCTCGCTCTGCTCGGAGTGCGACCTCTCGTGATCCCCGACGAGACGCGATACGGTGAGATCTCCCGGGAGATGCTGGCCTCCGGAGATTGGGTTGTGCCTCATCTCAGCGGTGTGCGCTATTTTGAGAAGCCGGTCCTGGGCTATTGGCTCAATGCGGTTGCCATGCGCCTGTTTGGCGGAAATGCTCTCGCCATACGCTTGCCGTCAGCCGTCGCAGTCGGCCTGACAGCATTGCTCCTGTTCCTGTGGGCTCGCCGGTTCTCAGACGACGAGACCGTGCCGCTCCTCGCCACGGCGGTATTCCTCCTGTCCTTTGAGGTCCTGGCCGTGGGGACGTTCTGCGTTCTTGACAGTCTGTTGTCTTTGTTTGTGACGGCCGCAATTGTGTCATTCGACTTTGCCCTTCGACAGACGTCCCTCCGCACGAGGACGATTCTGCTCATTCTAGCCGGTGTGGCCTGTGGTCTGGCCTTTCTGACGAAAGGCTTCCTGGCCCTGGCGATTCCCATCCTGGTCATTGTTCCCTTCTCACTATGGCAAGGTCAGTTCAAGCTGGTTCTTCGAACAGCCTGGATTGCCTTGATCCCGGCTGTGTTGGTGGTGCTGCCGTGGGCTCTTATGATCCACCGCCGAGAACCTGATTTCTGGCACTACCTCTTCTGGGTCGAACACGTCGACCGTTTCGTTTCCCCACGCGGCGGCCAGCATCCTGAGCCTTTCTGGTTCTACATGCCCATTCTCCTTGGGGGTGCCATGCCCTGGACCCCACTGGCCGGCGCTGTCCTCGTGGGACTAAGACATGTGAATTGGACGCATCCAATGGTGCGACTGGCCGTCTGCTGGCTCGCCTTGCCCTTCGCATTCTTCTCCGCCTGCAGTGGCAAACTCGGAACCTACATCCTCCCGTGTTATCCTCCCCTAGCCTTTCTGATTGCGGTCGGCGTACTCGAATGTCTCCGAAACGACGATACCAAGGGCTTCGTCGCCGGCGCATGGGTTGTCCTCTCCGTAGCGGCGTTTCTGTTCGTCGCTCTGCTCGTGGGTCTGATCGCTGTGCCGAAGTTGTCTGACGACGTAACGCTCTGGAAGTGGGTCGTTGCGGGGGCAGGTCTATTCCTCTGGGGGGCATTCTGCTGGTTGGCCGTTAACGCCAAAGACATGCGCAGGCGGCTTCTGCTCTACAGTGCCGGACCGGCGCTCTTCATCTTCAGTTGGCCTCTCATCGTCCCGGCGGCCTTGGAGGCCAGGAAGGCACCGGGAGCCTTTCTTCGTGCCAATGCGACCAGAGTGTTGCCTGAGAGCATCCTGGTGGCTGAGAACGGGTTAACCGCAGCCGTCTGCTGGTACTACGGTCGCGACGACATCCACATCCTGGGGAACGCCGGCGAATACACGTACGGCCTGAGCTACGCGGACTCGCGCCATCGTGACCTGGATATCGAACAACTCAAAGACATGATTGTACCACCAGCCGGACCAGAGCACGTGGTACTCATCACCAAGACCAGCCACTACACCGACTTCAGGAAACAGTTGCCAAACCCCTCGTACGAGCAGATCCGCGGCGGGCTTGCCTGGGTAGAGTACGGCCCCACGCCGAGACGCATAATGTGCTCCTCGCAGTTGCTTGAATTGACGCAGAGGACTCGTCCTGGGGGCAATCCAAGCGTGACTTCCTGTGGCCCTCGGGAACGAACCGAGTAGGGGTGCCTTGGTGTTGGCACACCGCGGTGGCCGGGCAGATCGCCCCCTGCCACATCTGTTGAGGGACCGGACGAGGGGTTCGACAAGCACTTCGACATGCATTCGGCCCAAAACCGCGTTCTTTGTGCATTGAAGCGGGTTTGGAGCTGCCTCTGGATCAGTTAGTCGAGGTTCGAATCCTCGTTCCCCAGTTTCTCCTTCCTCTGTGTATTCTGCCCCGGTGCCTCGTTTCTGCGCGGGCGGTTCCATTGTTGTTTGGCAGGCCGGTGTCGTGGGCGATGGGGCGATTGGGTTTGATTGGGTTTGTTTTCGACGCGGGCCAAACGGCCTGTTTTCGATGTAACGCATTTCCTTTGAAGCACTTATCGTGATATGGGGGGCTGGAAGATTGGGTTTGTTTGGCGCGGATGATGACAGGGCAGGGGGGTGGGGCATTGGGTGTGAAACGGGGCTCGTGAAGCGTGAAGCGACAGGGGAGCC
>Ga0272442_10003300_pt1 | contig 22744 bp, 21 predicted proteins | sample SSMForm2O_FD_200262 | JGI IMG/M metagenome (GOLD analysis project Ga0272442, IMG submission 200262) | Marine sediment archaeal communities from Little Sippewissett salt marsh, Falmouth, MA, United States - SSM-Form-2O | ecosystem: Environmental > Aquatic > Marine > Wetlands > Sediment ...
GCGCCTTATTAATCGTTTTGCTATTGCCTGTTTCATTGCTCAACCAACTTTCTGAATATATTGCGGTTTTCATTGTGTCAATCTAGATTGTACTTTCTTCAGGATTCTTCCAAACGCGTAAGTCCTAAATTATATTAGATTTAGATTCGCAGCCGCAAGAGATATGCGTAGGGGATAAAAAATAAAGAGTATTCATGAATATGCACGATATACTGCGGAATGATCCTGAAATCTGGGATTTATTCACGCGGAAGGAAGAATATCAAAATCCGCTGCGGGACCAGTATGACCGGTTTCCCTTCTATGCAAGTAAAAATCGTGACATTTTCGAACCAAAAGCATCTCAGTATCTAGTCGAACATGGATACCAGGTCGAATATCCTAATGATGCACCTTTTGCAGTCTGCCTCACCCATGATATCGATGCTATCTATCAATCAATTGCATCCAAGGGATTGAATGCCTACCGCCTGTTCAAACTGGGAAACAGTCAGGGTGCTCTCAAAAAAATATCCCAGATGAGATCCCGGAAGCTACCGCTCGTCAACTTCTCTTCAATCATGGACCTGGAGGAGAAATACGGAGCAAAGAGCACTTTTTTCTTCATGGCAGAGAATCCAGGTGACCAGGATTATTCTTACGACATTGATACCATTGAAGCGGAAATCGGGGAGATCACAGGCCGGGGGTGGGAGATCGGTTTGCATGGGGGCCATACCGTTTACCTAAACCCTAATGAGATGAGAGAGAAAAGAGAGCGGCTCGAAAAGGTGACCGGGAAGCCTGTTATTGGATACAGGAATCATTTCCTTCGGTTCAGGGTCCCGGAGACCTGGGAATTTCTCAGCCAGGCAGGATTCAAGTATGATGCAACCCTTGGGTACGCGGATTGTGCAGGCTTCCGGAATGGGATGTGCCACCCGTTCAGACCTTTTAACCTGAATGCTGGCAGGGAGATCGATATTGTGGAGATCCCGCTGGTCGTGATGGATGGGACGCTGGATCAGACTTATATGAGGTTCGATAGCAAGGGTACATGGGAATTTGTAGAGATGCTCATCGACCGTGTTGCGGCATGGCACGGGGTTTTCACGTTGTTATGGCATAATACATATATGGAAGGGGAGAATCTGGAGTTGTATGCGAAGATTCTTGCGTATTGTAAGGAGAAGAAGGCGTGGATGACGAATTGTGGGAACATTATCGACAAAAAAATGCATAATCATTCGTTGATTAAAGATAGTCCTTAAATCGAATTTTTAAGTAACACGGGCTATTATAAATAAACATTAATAAAGATTTTATCCCTGCAATAAAGAGAATTGGCCAGTCACCGGCGTTGTGTTCTGCAAAAATTAGTTTATCCGCTTTGATATCGTTTTTCCATTCAACGAGTGTTTTCGACCATTTTTTATAGTCCGTTTTATATCGGAAAAGACAGTTTTGAATATCCTCAAAAACTTTCACATATTTTATAGTCTTTATTTCACTATCTGATTCGGATTGTTCAATTTTTTCTCCAGATAAATCACAATATGCAATGAGCGGTAGATTTACCCCACTTGCCGGGGTAATTCCTATCCAGGACCAAGAACGAGGATTCACTTCTATAAGGAAAAAATTTCCCGTTACTTCATCCTTTTTATATTCAAATTCGGCAATACCACAATAATGTAGTTCTTTCACTATCCGTTTTGTATTTTCAATCACATAATCCGGAATGGATGCTCGCTCACCGACAATACAATCCCCACTCAAAGCAGGATATCCTCGAACTTTATGGCCTGTGAAAAGACCTAAAATATCAGTATTTCTGTTTGCATATATTCCCACCGTATACATAGAGTCTGATAATCCCCTTACATACTCCTGAAAAACTAATTTATCAAGGAGACTTGACTCTCTCCTCACAAATTCATCAAATTCTTTTCTAGTTGGCAGGAGAGTCAATCGAAGGCGATCCATATTACTAATAAAAGATTTATTCGCAGCATTTGATGTGGTTCTCCGGATTATTGGTTTTGCTACTAATGGGAAATTTTCATCGGTGACATTTTTTTTTGATTCATTATTCCAGGTTTTTGGGATTAGGTATCCCTTTTCCCGACCTATTTCATAGAATTTGTTTTTATGTACCAAATTTTCTGTAGCTTCCCAATCAGCAACACAGGGAATTGAGACTTCATTTAATTTTTTTTTATATTTTGATAATGCGATTGCCCAATGATCGTTGGTAGGGAATATTATCGGCTTCTTGTTTTGTTTAGAACAATAGTCGTAGAGAAAACGAATGAAATCTTCTTCGTGAGAAATCGGATCAGGACAACGGATATATTTTGCATATTTAGAATAAGTCCCAATTGACCGTTGACAGTCCATTGCAATGCAATTAATTCCATGAATGCCAAGCTCTTGAATGATACTCAATCCATTATAATTACAGTTACATACGATTGCCTGGGGCATCATTCTTTAGACCTTTTTTATAGTTATAAATACAGTAGTGACGCTTTCATCGGAAAGAGATTTATTTCCCTTTTGTCTTTCCTTGTTTATTATGTTATAATATCTATCTTTCACAAAAGATGAGGAAATTATTTTATTTATCCCTGGAATTCGAATAATTATATTGAATAAAACCGAATATAAGGGTGTTGAGCGGAATACCTCCACACACTTCAAGTCATGCTTCGATGCGATGTCTTTCCAATATTGGTAATTTCGATAGTAACAATACCCATTTTTAATAAATGAGGAAGGGATGGTTTTTCTTTTTTCTTGAACAATAAAATCTCTTAAAATGATGATTCCCCCATACTTCACCATAGGACTGAGTTTATTAAAAAAATGGTCTACGAGTTCGTCAGAATATAGATAGAGAATTCCACTGACGATTGTAATATCGATTTCTTCAGATGGAATATATGATTCAAAACTTGTATTAATGACCTTAATATTACTGATTTTTTGACATCTTTCCTGAAGCGTATCATACAAAGATACCGCAGGTTCAAGAGCATACACCATATGTAAATACTGTGCAAGTATTATCGTAAAACGGCCGAGCCCTGCACCGATATCAAGACCCGTTTTATGGTTATTTGCTGTTTTACTGCAATATTTGGCAAGAATATCAGATAATAATTTTGATTCAACAAAATTATCCAGAGAGGCTATATATTGATTTTTATGCGAGGTGGAACTATCAGGTGAACACAATCCACTTTCATCCCAATATTGGATAATCTGTTTTATGGATTGATTATTATCAATATTTATTCCTTTATTCGTCAATGACTTCACCGCGATAATACTTTATCTCTGCAGGGATTCCAAAGACCACTGCATAGTCTGGGACATCTTTGGTGACAACTGCACCAGCACCAATCACAGATCCTTTTCCGATCGTAACTCCTCTTAAAATTGTAACATGAGGACCAATCCAGGAATCTTCCTCAATGACGATTTTCCCAGTTTTATATCCCTGACCGCCAATATCATGCTGTAACCAGATAGGTTCATCTTTTATTGAAAACCTATGACTTCTACCCCAGATATTTACAAATTGAGAAATTAACACATTTTTCTCTATGATGATATCACCATACATCATGCAAAAACAATTAATATACACATTTTCTCCAATTTGGATTCTTTCATCTCCAAAAAGCCGGCAAAAATCATTTATTGTTACTCCATCAGTTAAACAAACATTACTTAGAAGTACATATTTTCCTATTCTCACAGTCCATTTGCCAGAATGTAAATATCCTTTAAATTTTTGCGAAAATCCTCGAACAGCATGAGAAGAATATGTATATATATCAATTATCGATTTCCGAATCATAACATTCTCACAAGATCAGAGTATTAGCTTAAATAAAATGTTTAGTTTTGTCTAAAGATTTGCGCAATGTCGGACAGATAATTTATTCCACAGAAGAGATGGGAAAATAATTAATCCCCAACACCATAAGTGGCATTTTCGAAGACACCCCACTCTGTAAAGGCATTCGTTTCAATGAATGCTTATATAACGTTACTCATATGCGGAATCCTTCTGTAATTCTGCACTTTATCCTGTCACACACTAACTTCCCACAATAGGTCAACCCTCTCTCCCTAGCGTGGAAGAGCATGATTTGAAATTTCCATATTCTATAAAACAAAAAGACATTGACCTTCTCCAGCAGGGTATAGGGTGGGCGAGGGAGGTGGTAGATCAAACTTAGGATATCAACCCAGAGCAGGATAATACGTCCTTTGATACCATGCAGTTCTTGTACCATAGGAACATCGTCATCCTGGATGACCGGGATATGATGGACACGCCCATTTTCAGTGTCATACTCCAGCATAAGGGAGATTCGATTGACTAGACGCCACTTTTTGTATGTCAATCGATAGACACTATGGTACTGTCTTGTAATCGGGTACAGATCCGGAATAGCATCAGGATAGGCAATTTGCGTTGGTGGCTGAATAAAGAAGTTTGGGAACAAGAAATTTCCTAGACTCATATAGGCTCTTTTCCGGTTATGTTCAATATATCCCTGAACTCTATGGCAGTGCATACCGACTATGAGTGCTACCCTATCATCTTCGAGGAGTTTCCTCGCAAGCTGGATGTCATGATACGGAGGCAACCAGACATGTTCCCGACCCCAGTGGAAATACAGGACTGCCTTTTTACCAGGGGGTAATCGACTTAAATCCTGCATAATAGCTTCATAACGCAAGGGATTTATACCCGGTGAATCCTCTCCCGCAACTTGAATCTGCTTAAGGTAAGGGCGCCCGAATTCACAATATCCTAATATACAGGTGGTGCTATCGACCCAATAGGGCGCCCTCGCTGCGAGGATGTTTTGTCCGGCACCAAAGTGACCGATATCTGCATTGTCCAAGTGTTCGATTGTTTCAATAATACCTTCATCCATCTTATCTTGGATATGGTTATGAGCCAGATTAACAGCAGATATTTCAAGATGTTTCAACTGTTCCGTTGCAAAGATACCTGTATAAAGCGTGCATTTATCTGCAATGTGCTCATTCTCACTGATTGGTTGCTCGAGATTCACAATCCGTTTATCTGCATCTCTAAAAATATCCGAATTAACTGCTGAAGATGTATCTTTATTGTAAAGATCACCTCCTAAAAATAGGTCTCCTGCGAGTATTATTTTCATATTGTATACAACTCAAATTTTAATTTCAACCACATTGTTGATTGAGTTATTTTTACAATTTAATAATCATTCCTTTAACCAAATTAAATTCCTTTCTCCCCAAACCTTTCATTATTACCATTAAAAAAAAGTAGATGATAATACCAATTCCTACAGTGCAGAGCAGATATAAAATATTATTTGGATTAAACACCAAGAGAATCGCTGCCATTATCCCCGATGCGACAACACATTTTAATATAAATCCATATCCAGGATCAAATGAGAGATCCCTAAACGATATACAAATCCCGACAATTACCATGAGGGCATAGGATGCCAGCGTAGCGATTGCAGCACCGAGAATCCCAATAAATGGTATTAGTACTATATTGAGAACAAGGTTTGAAACAGCTGCAAGAATATGAATGAAGAGATTGAATTGAGTCTTCTTCACCAGATGAGTAATATTGATAACTATCTGGAATACTCCTCCCAAAAGACCTGAAAGGGCAATAAATGGAATTATTATGCTCCCTATTACAAAGGCCGGAGTTGTCAGTATCATGAGAAACGGTTTTGCCAATACAGTCAGTCCAGTTACTGCCGGAATGGCAATCAGGAGAAAATAGCGGAGTGAACTACTCAAGTAGTTCTTGACATCGCCAACTCGCTCTTCATCATACAGGCGGGATAATTCCGGGAACAAGATAAACTGGATCGGAGCAATGAAGAGATGAACCAGGCTCCCGATCGCATAAGAAGCTGAATATATACCCACAGCACTCAGCCCGAGGAATATTCCAATGATATAACGGTCACTGGAATCAGTAATCCAGCGTATGAGTGAGTTGGGAGTGAGCGGTGCTCCATATTTTATTAATTCGCCAAATCCCTCGAATTTCGGTATGGCAAATCCGATCTGGCGGATAATTAGGATGAGCGAGAGTATTACGATACAGCTCTGGACGACGAGTGTTGCACCGATGACACCAAGAAGGCCAAACCCAACAAGGAGAAGGGCAAGTATGAGGAACAGCCTCCCGAAAGTCTGGAACAATGATAATAGGCCAAATATATGTATCCGGCGCGATATCCGGAAATAGAACAGGGATATTTGATCGAGAACTGAAAGAAGTATGAGGAAGGATCCGGCCTTTATATAATATGACGTGGCGATGTCGCTGAAGACGGTGACCGCCAGGAAGTCAGAGAGGGCAAACACCAGAACTGAAACAAGCATTCCGGTGAAGAAGACGAAGAAGAATATTGAAAAGAATACCTCCCTTATCCTGGCAGCATCCTTTTCCGCCGCAAGAAACCGGACGAATGCCATCTGCAACCCGAGGAGGGCAAGCGGCGAGAGGAGCGAGACCGTAATCGAGATCTGAGCCCAGGTTCCGTAGTCATATGTCCCCAGTGTTTTTGTGATGATCGGGAGAAGGAAAAATGCACCCAGGTTCGAGAGTACCTGCGTTATCCCGATGATCCCGACATCCCGGATGAACTTCTGGGTTGACATGGCAATCTGACTATGTTCTCTTTTACCCATCGAGGAAGAGACATCACAGGATGTTTTGGAGACAGTACATCCGTTTCAACAGGGTTTCCTTCACAGGGTAGTCCACTATTAGGTAATACAGGTGAGAGTAAACATTTTTCGATATAATTCCTTCATTTTTCGAGTAATTGGTCTCTTATCTCCCCGAGTATATCAGAACGGATATGAATAATCAGTGCAGCTCCAGATATTGTAGGATGGTGCCATTTCGTTCTCTCTCCTCTCGCTTCCTTTCATCCCTGCGAGCAGGATAGATCCCACGTTGATCGTCTCCGGCCGCTCGGTGTTTTCACGCAGGGGTGACTTGATACAGCTTTCTTATTGCAGGCCGCCGAAATCGGTGACGATAAGGCGGGCGTTTGATTCTAAGTGGAGAGGGCGAGGATGGGGGCAGGGGGAGAGAGTTGAGCCATTATACCCTTATTCCGGGATTTCAGGGATACGCTTATGAATAAAAGAGTTTATATTTATTTTTTGTTAGAATGAAAATTGTTGTTATTACAAATTATTGGGAGAATAGTGAAGGAGGCGGATTAAAAAAATATATCACTAATTTAGTGAGTGAACTGGAAGATCGTGGTTTAAATGTAAATGTAATTTATAGACTAGGGTTTGATAAAAAACGGAAACAGGGTCGTAAAAACAAAATAATGTTTTTATTTGATTCTTTTTTTTACTTGAAAAGAATAAAGCCAGCCATTATTCAGACTTTTGGTGGTTGGTACTGTCTTTTACCGGCCGTTTTATATAAAAAAGCCTATTCTTGTAAAATAATTGGAGCATTCCATACTGAACCTGATAAAAAGCTGCCTTCTCTCGGGAGATTTCTGATGCAATTTCTCATTAACGAATGTGATACCGTAACTTTTGGATCTAAGAGACTTGTTCAAAAAATGGAAGAAATCAATGGATTTAATTTTAAAAGAATTGAAATTACACCCGCTGGAATTAGATCTGTAATTGTTCCTGAAAATAAGATTGAAGCATTTATTGATGACTTTAATATTAAAGATGATGCGATTATTTTGTTAGCAATTGGATTAACTGCATTAAAACATAAGGCTGAAGGAGCAAAATTACTTATTCAGGCAGTAAAAAAAGCTCGGATAAAATATCCAAATATTTTATTGATTTTAACAAGAGAAGCGCAATATTCAAATGAATTAAAACAATTTGCCGAAGATCAAGGGATTTCGGAAAACATTCTTTTTACCGGTGATATTGAAGATCCCAATGTCGCTTTAAGTATTGCAAAAATTTATATACACACCCCATTAGGTGAGGGGGGAGTACCTCAAGCTTTATTGGAAGCTATGATAATGGGCAAACCAATAATCGCAACCTCTGTTGGTGGAATTCCCGAAGCTATTGATAATGGTATCAATGGAATTCTCGTTGAACCAGATTTCAAAGAAATTGCGGAGAGTATCGAATTGTTGCTAGAAAATAAGGAATTATCTACCAATCTTGGAAACAACGCAAGGAATAAAGCAGAAAAAGATTTCACCTGGGATAAATTAGCTAATACTTTCATAAAATTGTATTCCAATTAAATCCATCATTAAATTAGAGTGTGAAAATGAGAATAATCATGGTACATTCTGGATTATTAAATACCAATACTGGAGGAGGCATTCATACCTATGAATTATACAAAAATTTTCAGTCTATGGGGGATGTGACCTGTTTCATCGCTAAATCGAAGCAACATGAAGATTCACCAAATATGGTGAGTGTTCCGTTTATTAATCTGCCATTTTGTAGGGCAATCTCATATTATTGCGCATTATTTTTTTATTTATTTCATCACTCCTTGAAATTAAAACCAGATGTTATTTACGTTCGTCAATTATCGTTAGGGATCTCACCATTAATCGTTTCGAAACTTCTAAAAATCCCTTACGTTTTGGAAGTGAATGGTCTAATCGACGATGAGATTCGAATGCTTAAAAACCATAAAAATAAGATAATTATCAATTTTTTTCTTTTAATTGATTTTTTTCATTTCAAGTGCAGTAATAAAATAATTGCCGTTTCGCAAGGTCTAAAAGATCAAATAGTATTGAATTATGGAATATCGGCAGAAAAGGTGGTTTTTATTGAAAATGGTGTAAATTCCGATAATTTTTTTCCAATCGAACAAACAATCGCGATATCGAAATTGAAATTAAATCCCTCGAAAAAGTATGTCTGTTTTGTTGGTGGATTGGCACCCTGGCATGGTGTTGAATATTTAGTTCAATCGGCAAATAATATCTTAAAGGAATTTCCCAATGTCCTTTTTTTAATCATTGGTGATGGTCCAATGAAAGAAGCATTAATCCAGCAAATTGAAAGATTAGATCTATCAAAAAATTTTTTTCTTACTGGTAATGTTGATCATTCACTTGTTCCATACTATATAAATGCAAGCGAATTATGCGTTGCACCTTTTACAGGAGAGAGAAATATCCGAATAGGTTTATCCCCACTAAAAATTTATGAATATTTATCCTGTGCAAAACCCGTTGTTACAAGTGACATCCCTGGTGTATCGGAGATAGTATTGAACTCCGGGGGAGGTATCCTCGTGAAACCAGATGATTCAGGTGAATTAGAAATGGCAATATTAAAATTGCTTAAAAATGAAAAAATCAGAACAATAATGGGTCAAATGGGTCGTGATTATATTGTTTTGAATCATAGTTGGTCAAATACAGCAAAGAAAATATTCAATATATTCATGAATATCACTTAGACCCCACATTTCATATTGAGAATATATCCCTATTACGTTCTATACAATATATTTGGATATTCAAATCATCATATATTTTTGCGTCAACCGACGGATCATTTCTAAATCTAGTATAATCCGTTGCTGTATATCGACCAACTTCCATATAACCAGGGACTTCTTGATACAAAAATTCGTCGAGGCTCAGGAGAATGACGTAGGCCTGAAGCTCATTTTCCAGATTTATATCCGAAAAAGATAATGGAGAGGAATCAAAACCAAAGTGATCAGGTGTTCGAATACGATGATCGGGTCTTCCATCGTCAAACAGATCATGAAACCTGTCGATCTGGCTAAATGGAACGACCGTGCTCTCACTACTCCTTACCCCGTAAAACCACTCCATACCCTCCACTTCATTGTAAGTGAGGGCTACATTTGTCCTGAAGATATTGGGGGAGTCAAAGGTCCCGAAAAAACTCAGGCTCCATGTGCCTGTTAAGAGTATAAAGAGAAATATCGTCTGCCTATTTAAGGACTTTGATTGTAGAAATAATACAGAGAGTGCGAGCACAAACAACGGTACCTGGGCATACACAATGAAGTTTAAATTTGTCAGACGATCCGGTTGATGAGAAAAGACTGGGTTCAGGAAGAGGATCGCTTCGGCGATGAGAAACATAATATAAAAGATCAAAAAGAAATGCAGGCGATTCTTTAAGATCTGAGATATCTTATCCCGCTTAAGATAGACCAGAATGAGTGCAATGCTGATGATGATAATAGGGATAAAATACCGGCTGTAATATACGAAAAGCAATTTTGTCATCTTGTAGAAGTCAACGTTGATGCGAGCGAGTTTTTCTGCCGTTTCAAGAAGGACAGGTTCGGTTGTCCTCTGGAGATAACCCCGGTAACTCCGTCCGAAACTGCCCAAGAGCGTATCACAGTAAATAAACCATGCGAAGAATGCGGTAAATAAAACAACGAGTGGACGAGTGGCACGCCAATAGTTTCCATGAATCAACCGATTCAATATCTTGCCAAACAAAACCAGGACCAAGAGAAGGGCAAAAACAAAGAGGACGATAAACGGGTGCATAAAGGGGACAAGAATTGTCGGGATGAGAACCAGAACAGCAGTAGCAAAAGCGGGTTTCTTTATGTAACGGCTCAGAATGAAGATAAATAGGGGCATGTACGCGAAGAACAGGGCATGGGGGACATTGAGAAAATTGTAGGGTCCCAGGTAGAGGATGAATGCAGAAAGTATAGCGATATTCACCAATTGATCTTCTTTCAGGAAAAGACGACAACACAGGCACAGTCCGCCGATGAACATGAAAGAGAAGATTACCGGCATAACAAAGGCTGCACCATTCACAGGGAGCCCTGATACTATCGAGAGTGCTGCACCGAGGATGAGGCTCCCGGGGTAGATATCCCATCCATCGATGGCACCAGTCCTGCTGATGTGGACATATTCGCCGATATATGACATATCGTCTGCTCTACCCATCGAGTAGTAGCCCAGCATGAGCGGGATCAAAAGGATAGTCAGATGGTTGAGGATTAACAGCAGGATGCTGGTCTTTCTCATGATGCCCTGGTCTGATAGCAGAACAAAGGAACTGATGAGATAACAGAGTATCGAAGCGCCATAAAAAGAGAGCGGAAGGACAGAGTAGATATCCACGACGTAGCCCTGGGGCTGGTGGAAATACAGGGTAAGTAAGTTATGGAAAACAAGGAGAAACCCGATAGTGAGAAGGAGCCTTGAATATCTCCCGTTCGATAAAAAGTCAGGAATATTCATCGGGTATCGTGCCTTCACTGTAAACACATCATACTGGTCATCAGGCAAGGATATGTAGATTCTGTTTTTGGGGAGCATTTGTATAGTAAAAATCCCCCATACTGCTCGCGAAAGTGCTCGACCCCCTCTCCGAGACCTCACCGGCCGCCACCCCGGCGTAGGTAATCGCGGTTCTTGAAAACGAGAGGCTATCGACTTCGACAACCCACTCATGCAGTTTCTTCGAGACGAATGTCACGCAGTCGCAGGCGTTCAGAAGGGTCTGATAAAAAAGCTTCCCCGGGAGCGGCAACTTTTTGAACGGTTCGGTATGGAATGTTTCGACAAGAGTGCACCCGTGGAGTTTCTTGTAGATTACGCCGGGGAGAAGGCAGTACCAAGAGCCTTGGGAGTAGATCACCTCGGGATGAATTTTTTGAAGCTCCTGGTAGCACGCGAAGGAGAATAGTATCTTATTCTTTCCACCACAGAACTGATTTGGATCTTCACCTTGCCTGAAGAGCACACTGACATCAGCTCCCCTATTCTGTAGGGCGTCAACGAGGTTTATCAGGTATGTCTTGATGCCCCCGCCGTCGCTGTTCTTCCAGTAATTAGTTATTAGTGCAATCTTCATCTCTTTATGCTCTAAAAACTTCCAAAATGTGAAGTTTTCATTAGTGCATTTTGCTCGATTCATTTATGCTTGATTTCTATTCCAAGGCTTTTGGTCTAGAATTGAAGCTTCAAGATATTAGCCGTTTCGGTCGGAATCAAGTGCTTATGTCCAAAATTTACTGAACAAATCCTCCTGCTGAAGGGCAACAGAACTGCGATAATAACCTTGTGGAGAACAATTTCAGCGAATAAACCCAAACAGAGTGTAATGGCGAAACCAAAAATCACGAGATGCCTATTTACAGCATTCGCATAAAATTTTCTCATATTTTGCTATACTCCGTTCCAAATCGAAATCTTTGGCTCGGATCTTTCCAAGACTTCGATAATTTTCTCTTAGAGTGTCGTTTCCGATTAATTCAACTATTTTTTGAACTAACAGCTCCTCCTCTTTGGTTAAAGGGTCGGAAGCATTATATAACACATTATCCATTTCCGGAATTAATATACCATAGCGTCCGTCAGCCAAAATTTCTCTCGGCCCGTACTTGCAATCCGTAGAAATAATGGGGCAGCCGCAGGCCAGAGCCTCTACCAAAGAATACGGAAGCGCCTCCCAAAGAGATGTTGAAACAAATAAAGATGATTTCGCGATATATCTGTAGGGGTTATCTACCCATCCTAAAAACATAACATTGTCATCCAGATCCAACTTACTAACTAAGTTATCCAAATCTGGCTTGAGATCCCCGATTCCCGCTATAACCAGTTTACATTGAACAGATTTCCGTACCTTCGCAAACGCCCTAATAAGATGCCACTGTCCTTTGGCCTCAGTTAATCTACCTACGTTAATTATTATTGGAGTATCGCCATTAAACCATTCGTTATCCACAGACTCTTCGGCTAAACTCTCTATTTTGGCAATATTATTAGGATTGTAGATGACCTTTACAAGATCGGGACGTATATTAAACTCCTGAACAAGCTCTTGTTTTACACCATCAGAGACAGCAATGTTCAAATCTGCACGATTGTATAAGATAGTAATAAGACGCTTTGCTATTGTATCCAGAATTGAGTGTTGAAATTTCATAGATAAGGCAACATGAACCTGCAGTATCTTTTTGGTCCGTTTTTTCCCAACGTTAGCTAGAATATTGATAAAGTTATCAAAGACTAAGAAACTCATTGAAATATCTGGCTTATAGTCATTTATGAGTCTCCTATATTTTATAGTGCCAAAAATAAATGCCCACAATAATCTCAAAACTTTTGGTGATCCAAAGTTAAGGTTGAGTATCAGAGGAGGGTTATTACTCGGATAAGATACTTTATCTGTCAATGTTACAATTTGTCTCTGGATTTTAGGATCGAGATGGAGACTCAGCTCTGAAGCGACCCTTTCAGCACCCCCACCTGCCAACGACGTAATTAGCATTAATAACTTTACCATTTTTGCCTCTCACTGATCTGCCATATTCAATGCTTCTTTTATCGCGACTTCATACTGATGCGAAATGTTGCTCCAATCATACTTTTGGCTGCTGCTTAAAGCATTTGTTTCAATATTTTCCCGGATCTCAGGATTATTCATAATAAACATAATTTTTTCTGCTATATGCTCGGGTTTTTTCTGCTCAACAAGAAATCCATTGTACCCATCCTGGATGGCATCAGACGCACCGCTGACGTTACTAGCGATAATTGCTTTCCCAGCTGCCAACCCCTCTAAGATTACAACAGGTAAACCTTCGGTTTCCCCCGAATCCATTACGATCGATGGTACAACAAGGATGTCAGCAAGTTGCATATAGTCAATTTTTTCATCATCAGTAATGAACCCCTTAAACTCAACCATATCATTCAGTTGATTCGCTTCTGTAAGTCTTTCCAGATCCTGCCTTAAAGGCCCGTCCCCACAAATTAGCACACCTAGATATTTTGCGAAAAGATTCAATTTAATCATGGCTTGAATTAAGTAGATAACTCCTTTTTTCTCATTCAATCTGCCGATAAACAAGATGGTAAGCTTCTTCTTTTTAATGGGGTCTCTTTCACTAATGCCTAGCTCACTCTGGTAAATTGCTGTATTGACGCCCATAGGTAGTATCGTTAGTTTACTATTATAGTCCAGAAGTGCACTTTCTGGAAGCAGGTCATAAAGGCTTTGACTAACGTAGTTACTTACCACAAAAATCTTTGAACTATTTTTTACGATAAATTGTGCAAGATATGTGCCAAAAGGCATCTTTGCCAAGGCAAAAACATCCGCAGCGTGAACTGTTAGTATGTGGGGTTTTTTTAAGAGTTTATGTATGATTGCCCCTGTAAGCCCTTGTGGTAACATCCAGTGTGTGTGGATAATATCAACTCTTTGCACAATTGCTATGTTTATAGCAGAGTATAATTGAATGATTACGAAAAGAGGTAATTGTATCTTTGCCAAATTGCTACTTCTCAAGTTATGAACGAAGCCACCATCACGATACAGTCGTTGGTATCGTACCGGATAAAAATATCTAAATCGATGCACCTCCAAGTTCCCCATTTTTTCAGAAATCTTAGTGTTTTTAAAACGTTGATCGTTGAATAGGGGAGCTAGTACTAGAGTATTAATACCATATTTGCTTAGTGTATTTGCTAATTCGTAAACGAATGTACCTGCATGATCTCCAATAAAACGTGGGAACGAACTAGTTAAAACTAGTAGTCGAATGTCTTTGTTACTTTCTAACGTCATTGATTGGACCCATTTATCTAGTATCTAGGTTGATATGGACTGAGTAGAGGCGCCCAAAGTTAGACTATGTGGCGGAATACTCTTACTAACTATCAATATAGAACTCGACGGCGAATCCCTCACTGATTGCTGCTCCATGGACACAATGATGCCGAGAGTCATCTGCATTCTTTCCCCAACGACTACAGACAGCCTCACAGAATCCCCGCTTTTACTCTAGGTGAAATCCCTATCACCCAACATTCTAAGCTGCATCTTCAGGATCGAGTTTCTTCACAACCTTCGCCGGCACCCCGACGGCCAGACAGTTTGCTGGCACACTCTTCGTCACGACAGCACCCGTCCCGATGACCGAGTTCTCCCCGATCTCCACGCCCTGGATCACGATGCAGCCGGGGGCCATCCAGACGCCGCTCCCGATCGTGACGGGCTGGACGCTCCTCTGTCTAACAACCGGAATATACTCGATTTTTTCACCAAATGCAATCACATCTTTCTTCAATATCATATCCGCACCCTCTCATTGACTTCGGTATGCTCCAACTTCTTAATGACCTTCGCAGGATTCCCAGCGACAACAGAATGGGGAGGTACATCCCATAGAACCACAGATCCAGTTCCAACCACCGCATTTTCTCCAATCTCTACCCCTTGGATGATAATACAACCAGGAGCTATCCAAGCCCCACATCCAATTCTTACGGGTTTAAAAGTCCGGGGGTATTTATCCAGAAGTGGCTTTGTTCCACGTTGATGAGTGCTTATTATACACCGGTCTCCAATTTCTGCATAATCCTCGATTGTGATGAGTTGGGGATGGATTCTATCAAATATGACATCATATCCGATGTAAACTTCCCTTCCAATATTAATCCCCCTCAAACGATGTAACTTGACTCTGACTGATGGAATAGGAAAATTTGCAGCAATCCGCTCAAGGATCCAGTTCTTTAAAAATCGAAATCCATAGCTAAGTTTGTTCCGATCTTCTATTTGAGCAATTTCTTCGAATGCTACTTTATCCCTTTCCGAAATCATTGAGTCTACCTTGGAATTACATTATTTGGCAGCCATCAACGCCAATAATCTGACCACTTACATAATCTCCCAATGGAGAAGCAAGGAATAAGGCGACCTTTGCTACATCTTCAGGTGTTCCGACCCGGCCCAAGGCTACGTTTCCAATCATCGCATTTTTTATTTCTGGTTTCAAATCTTTTGTTAAATCAGTTTCTATTACTCCAGGTGCGATGGCATTTACAGTGATGTTATATCTACCTAATTCTTTTGCTGCAGATAAAGTAAAACCAATTATAAACGATTTACTGGCAGAATAGGCAGTTTGCCCATTGTTTCCGTGAGTCCCGACAATAGAGGAGATGTTGATTATTCTACCGTAGTTATATTTCATCATCATTTTAGAAGCACGCTGTGAACAAAAGTAAGTCCCTTTACAGTTAATCTCAATCATTCTGTCTAGTTCGGCAATAGGAGTCATCATAAGGAGGTTATTGTACATCACTCCTGAATTGTTCACAAGGATGTCAAGTCGACCAAATGATGATTTAATTTCTTTGAACATTCTCTTTACTTCATCTTCTTTTGATACATCTGCCTTGATTTTAACTGCAATCAAGCCTTTCTTTGTAATAAAATCGGTCAATTCATTGGCTGCATCCTCACTGGCATTGTAGTTGACAATAACCTGTGCGTGGTTCTCCGCGGCGAGAAGCGCCGTTGCTCTGCCGATACCCCTGCTTGCTCCAGTGATGAGCATAACTTTATCCTTCAACATATTCGCTACACCTCAGGTTCATTTTTGAGAATTACCCACCGAACAAGGCGGTTCATAGGAAGAATGCCATCCCATGGTTGATCATAGTCATGTGTTGCCCCAGGGATGACGATGCGGTCGACACCCCTGTACGTCGCCTCTCGGGCGAATATTCGCCGTTCTTCTTCGCCACGAATGCATAGCGTGATCGCCTGGATCTTTCGGGTGATTAAATCCAAGATTTCGTTAATCGATTCGATCTCCTTGATGAAGATGCATTTCCCATGAATGGGGTCTTCCAGTCTGGGGATTGTGTCCATCAGGATTGTCCAGCTCAAGTCCGGGGGCGTAATGATGTCTGTGCCATCAGATAGCAGATACCTGGATCTTGCGTTGATGACACTGGCTAAAATTGCGGGATCTGTCTCCTGGTGTCGGAGGAGCGGAGGGAGCTGCTCAAAGTAACCCTTCATTTTTAGCCCAATCTCTTCAAGCGAGTATTTGCTCTTCTCGAAGAAGAGCACCTGCGGAGAAGAACAGGCCATCTGGTTAAAGATTGCAATGTCTTTGACAATGTTTTCCAGCGCCATCTCGAAGCGCTCACTCTCGATGTATTCTCTGTCAAAAACACCAAACGAATACTTTGGGCCGAAGACGAGAGTCTCACAGTGCTCCTTTTGAGGAAGTGCAAGAATCGAGCGGATCGCTTCCGATCCACCATAGACTACTTTACAATCTGCAGTGAGAGAGAACATTCTGCTGATTTCAGTGTTTCTCCCCTCAAACGACACCAGAGAGATAGCCTCGACGATATCCTCGCCTCGGTAGGTGGTGCCATTGTAAGATATTGCTATGCCGCTCAACTCCTTCAGGAGTGCAGCAATAAATGCACTGTTCTCCTCGGGGACCTTTGCAATACTTCCATTCTTTGAGAGAATCACCTGTGCAAGTGAGAAGAACGCCAGAGTGGGGATATTTGCAGCGATCCACTGGCAGACAATACCCCGGGGCTGGGCAGCCATAGCAAAGTGGTTATCGACAGGAACAAACTTATCGAGGTATCTGCAGTCCCCATAGTTTGTTTTACAGATCCGCTCAAGGTTTTTGCGGCGCAACCAGATGGAGATGTAACTGACTCCCTGTAACCTATTGATATCGGGGTTTTGAATGAGTCTCTTCCCCAGTTTTGCCAGGAGTTCGATGATGGCATCAAACGGCATCTCCTGGAGAACCCGCCGGTTATGGGTGATGACATCGGCAATAGTCGTGAAATCATTGAATTTGCGATCGACAAACTCCCCGTTTAACAGATGACACGTGATCATAGAACTACTCCCTGAACGTATCCCCGCAGCCCCGAACCTCAACCTTCTCAATTCTCGACTGGAATCTGAAGTAGACGCCCTTTCGGCCACATGGACAATCATTGATGCCAACGCGATAACCCATATCTTCGGTCAGGATGGCCTGGCAGTAGTAACTGTCCGAGAGAACACTCATGATCTCGATCATTCCGACCTTGTTATTGCCGCAGGGCTCAAGGGTATAAGGATCCCGGATGATTACCTGGGCAAAGCTTGGAACGTGCTTGTTTCCACATTCACAGTCAACAAATATGATGCCGGTCTGCTCGGCCATACCGTAGAAATCGAGAACATTCTCTCGAACTGTGCCGAATATTCGAGCAACTTCATCCGAGAAATGCTCCTTCGACACCTGTTCAGCCTTCAACTTCTTCCAGCCGCCACTATGGAAGATCTTGACATCCTTGAAGTTGAATTGAACACCCTTCTTCCTAATTTGGTTATAGAATGTCGACCATATGATATAGGTAAAACCGAATATATAGACCTCTTCCTCCTGATACCGTAAGAGTAATTCTTCGATAACAGGTAAATTAAGCATCAATTCACCGTTTTCTTCCCGCATAAGGTAAAAAGTCTTTTTTGCGTAGATACTCAAACCACGGATTCCAGCTGTCCGTGCGGAGAACTCAAGCAATGGATTATTTATGCCCTCATGATCGATGACGAGGAATATCTTTCGTTTTTCACCAAGATAGTCTTTTAAAATGCTTTTAAGTGCTTTAATCTGGTTAATTGTTGTATTTTTACTCAACGGAACTCTGCTGGGAATACCTGTTGTCGTCCCGCTCGAACGCAGTATTTTTTCAATCTGTTCTTCCGGGCACGTCTTTAAATCAAAATATTTGAACATCTGAACCGGAATGGGCGGAACCTCTTCAAGGCACAGAATTTTTTCTGGGGATAAATGTAATTTCAAGAAAAGATTAGCAATATAATGATTGTTTTTTATTGCCTCTTCCAGTTGTCCTCTTATAATCGGCAATAAAACTTGGTTTTTCTCATCGTTAAGGAAAGAATAAGCAGGGAGTTGAAACAGGGTATTGAGATTAGAGTTCATCATCATACTTGTGATTTCCTTTGCATCATGATCATTTCTTTCAACTTATTTCTATCGACTTTATTCGATGGGTTCAGAGGAAATTCCTCGATAAATTCAATATTCTTCGGGATTTTATATGATGGAAGAGTTCTGTTACAAAGTGAGAGTATTTTAGAAGATATTTCTTTTTTCTTATCATTTGCAGTTAGGACAACAGCAATTACTGCTTCTCCCATAATATCGTCAGGTACTCCAATTACAACACATCCAGAAATCCCTTCGATTGAAATGATAAGATCCTCAATTTCGTTTGGTGAAATTCGAAATCCTCCAGATTTGATAATATTTTTTGAGCGCCCGACAATGTAGATATAGCCGTCTTCATCAACAGTAGCAAGATCCCCGGTAAAGTATCTGCCATCTCGTATCGCTACTGCTGTTCCTTCTGGATCATTATAGTATCCTTTCATAATGTTGTCGCCGATAGCAGTGATTTCTCCAATTTCACCTGGCTTAACCGGAATACAATTTGAATCGAGGACTTCAATTATAACACCGGGAATGCCTTTGCCGATTGATCCTTTTTTTTCTCTCACAAGGTGAGGGGGAAGAAAAGAGAGTCTTGCTGTTGCTTCCGTGGCGCCGTACATCACAAAAAAATCCTTCTTTGGGAATGCATCAACTATCATTTTGATGTATTTATTCGGCAGTTGACCTCCAGCTTGGGTAAAATAGCGTAGACTGGGCAAATCTTCGTTGAGAAAATTTGTTTTGTTTATGAGAATCTGAAAAGTACTTGGAACCCCTGCAAAACCAGTGCATTGATAGCGGTTGATATCTTTAATGGCTGACCCAAGAAAGATCTTATTCGAAAGCACAATACAGGCGCCCATTCGTATATGTGTATGCAACAATGATGCACCATAACAATAGAAGAATGGAAGTACTATACAGATTCGATCGGATTCATACAGGTGGAGATAACTAAGAATCGATTCCGTATTAGCAATAAGGTTTTTATGAGTAAGCATTACGCCTTTTTTTGTCCCCGTGGTTCCAGAAGTGAAGATGATAACAGCAACATCTTCTGGGGTGTTCCGACAGGAAAATTCGATTTTTTCTTTTAGGAAATTTTCAAGATCATTCTCGGTGTAATAGTCTATTGAAGTATTTTTTAGGAGATCAAGAAATTTCTCCTGAATAAAGTATGCCGTTAAAGAGCAATCTTTCAATATTTGTGCAAAATCCCTCTCTCCAATACGCGTCTCAATAAGAATGGCAGTATTTCCACTTTTAATAATTGAAAGATATGTAAGAATGAAAAAATAATTATTTTCTGATACCAGAAGCATTTGATTTCCCGATCCATATTGCTTATACAAATTTGAAGAAAATCGTTTTATATCATCATACAAAGCGCAATATGTGATTACCTCAACTGATTCAAGAAGAAATGGATTATTAGAAAACTTTGAATTCTTAAACAAGTAATCAACAAAATTCATCGTAATTTTATTTTTCCTGTATATACTTGGTCACAATCTCTTTTATTAGTCCAAAATTTTCCATCGCTATGATATCATCCATCTCAAACTCTATATCGAATTCATCCTCATACATTGATACAAGTTGAAGATGTTTTAAGGAATCCCATGGTTTGAACGAATTATATGATGTAGAATCATCGACTTCAGATTCATCAACACCAAGGACTTCACAAAATATTTTCTTAATAACAGCATTTTGGCCCGTTGTCATGTCAATCATCTCCAAGAACTATCACAAATGCAAGTGCTTTGTCTTCACAATGAGTAAGACTAATTTTAAATTTTAGATCATTCAAAATTTCCTTTTTTAATATCACATTAGGGACTCCATTTTGCCCGTTTAAAATTTCAATATCCGTGAACCATATATCTTCTATGCCTCGAGAGTGGAGAGCTTTTATTGTCGCTTCTTTACCCGCAAATCTAACGGCGAGATGAGGTTCAGCAGACTCCTTTGCAAAGCAATAATCTAGTTCTCTTTGCGAAAACATTTTCTTAAGTGTTGGATGGTTTATATCATGTGAAAATTCAAAAAATCGATCAATGCTAACAATATCGGTTCCAATTGTGATGTTCATAATTTCTACTCCGAAATGTCCATGATCGGTTTCATTTGAATATTCATCTCTTTCAATACCCCAATTATATGCTTAATTCTCTTTTCAACGACTTTACCTCTTATAATCCAATATAATGGTCTTTTTCTACCAATATTTGGAAATTTTTCTTGAGCAATGTCAAGGGGATGGAAGTAGAAAATTGTATCTCCACGCTTCAGACTTTGCTTTAATCCCTTTAAAATTACATGGGACCCAAGAAACCGCAGCATAGGTCCTCCGGATGTTGGTACTTTCCACCCCAAAATATCCCAATACGCCCAAGGGTATTCGATGAAATTATCCGAACCCCCTGGTTCAAGATTTCCAGTTAGTGGATGATATGGGGAAGATGACACATTTCGCAGTGATGAATCTGTTTTATTATACAGTGAATTGACAGAAACCGACGAATCGTATGTAAAACCCAATCTTTCAAGTGTATCAATCATCCATCCCCCAATTAGGGCATTTGGTGCACGATATCCGATTACTTTTCCACCGAATTGCTTTTCAAGGATCTGTTTTGCGTGCAGAGTATCAGCTTCAAATTGTTCTTGACTAAGCAGTGGTTGCTTGGTTTTTGGATGAATTGTGCATGAATGGTCTAGGCCATGGCAGGCTATCTCATGGCCTTCCTCCATAATCGCGTCCACGAGACCCGGGTAATGCTGAGTTACGTCTGCCACAATAAAGAAGGTTGCTTTAATTCCAAACTGACGAAGAAGATCCAAAACTCTATGTGTTGGTTTTGTCAGGTAATCATAATTCTCAATCCATTTATCAAAAAATTCATCTGTGTCTTTAAATATTGAGAAAGGTGATCCACAAACTGATGGAATATGATACCAGTCTTCGATATCGACCGTGATGGCAAGTGAATTATTATATGGCATCGAATTTTTCCTTCTGAATGGTGAAATATCAATACCATCCGTTCGTATTCTTCTCTTGCTGCATATCAAATAGCATGGCGAAGAGCCAGAACTGTGCCCCCAGTCCAAAGACAATGATAGACATCACGAGAGGGACGAATATTGCATTCCCTAAAACAAACTTGACATATAGGGAATAAAGCCCCCCAAAGATTCCCAAGCAGGTTATCACAAAACCTAGTGCATAATAGAACACCAGCGGATGGAAGCTCAATACCACGTACTTCATCTTCAGCCGCCAGAGGAAGTCCCTGAAAAGGAGCCACGATACTTTGAAAATATACGAGCTGTATTTTATCCCTGACTTTTCACGCCCGTAGCGTGCAGGATGAGGTACATTTATAACCCGGAATCCCCACACGTTGAGTTTTACCAGCAGGTCGTTGCAATAACCATATTGCGGGTATATATCGCCCAGGCTTATTCTTTCCAGTGCCCGTGCGGAGATGGCGGTGAAGCCATTCTGGGGGTCCATCATCTGCCAGTAGCCTGAGGCCATCTTGGTGAGGAATGTGAGGACAGAGTTTCCGAAGAACCTCCACTTGCTCATGCCTTTCCGGTAGGCTGGACTTACCAGGCGGTTGCCCATGGTGTAGTCGCACTTACCGTCGATTATCGGGTCGAGTAGCTTCGGGAGGAAAATGGGGTCCATCTGGTTATCCCCGGCCATCACTGTGGCGATATCCATGTCGTCGGCGATGGCGGTCTTGTAGCCTGTAACGATCGATGCTCCCACACCCATGTTCTCTTCATGATGGATGGGGACGATCCGGTTGTCTTTCTTCGCGTATTCCTGTATAATTGGAAGCGTCCGGTCGTCTGAACAGTCGTCGACCACGTATATCTTTTCTACAAAGTCGGGAATGGTATAGAGTGTCTCTCCGA
>Ga0272442_10003301_pt1 | contig 22744 bp, 18 predicted proteins | sample SSMForm2O_FD_200262 | JGI IMG/M metagenome (GOLD analysis project Ga0272442, IMG submission 200262) | Marine sediment archaeal communities from Little Sippewissett salt marsh, Falmouth, MA, United States - SSM-Form-2O | ecosystem: Environmental > Aquatic > Marine > Wetlands > Sediment ...
CCCCGACAGCGCTGGAAGCCAAAACCAGGATCGCCACCAGAGAAGCTGAAAGACGTGATTTCCACCAATTCATACGTTGTCCCTCCTCCGCAAACAGGCAGAGTTTCTCCACCTATCAGCCGGCTCGCCACCGGCCCTTGTTCAGGATAGACTCCATCCCTCGGCGCTTTTCCTCCGTGGTCCTTTTATCGTACCGCTCTGGGCCGGAAATGTCAAACGAAATCACCCAAACGACGTGCGGGAGAGCACCGCAAGCAGGCGACACCGAAACAGAAGCCAAGACCCGCTCCGGGACACTTGGCACCCGGGAGGAATGTCAGGCCACGAATCGCTTCAGGACAGCCGCGGTGTGCATCGCAACGATCATGAGATAATCGAGGTCGCCCAGCGTATAGTGGTCGTGGACCATCGCGTTGTCGACGTAGATGACGCCGTAACAACCGGCCGGGCCACAGATCGCCGCGATCAGCGCCGAGCGAATGCGCTCTTTCGATTCCAGGTCAGCCGCGACGCGTGGCAGGACGAGTGATTGCGCTCGTTCGACGGCATTGTTGATCTTGTCAGCGAGCATCAACTCGCCCAGATCGACCGGCCGGCCGTCCCGCCGCTTGCCGGCGTGGTATGTCATGGGACCGTTGGGCTGCTCACGCAGAGCACACCAGGTATGAAATGCACTGAACTGCTGGATCCCAATGTTCAGCATCGTCACCAGCAGATCCTCCAGATTGTCAGAGTTGCAGATCGAATCACAAGCCTGCGAAAAATCGGACAGGCGCTTCGCCGGCAACCGCATCGCCGGCGCATGGCCTGCATCGGGCTTGCGCACGACCGTCTCGTGCATCGGCGTCGCCAGACCCGCCTCCAAGTTCAGCGTGTCCTCGAACTGGGATTCTTGCGGAACCGACGCCTTTTTCTCGTCGATGTAAACCTCCAGCGTGAAGTCCGTGATCCGCACCGCATCGCCCGTCTTGATCTGCGCCTTGTGCACTGCCTCGCCGTTCAGGTACGTCTTATTCGCAGAATCAAGGTCCTGAACCTCCCATTTCCCGTCTCCGCCGCACACAATCTCCGCGTGCCTCTTGGAAACCGTACGATCGGGAAGGAAGACGTGATTGTCAGCGGCTCGACCGATCGAGATCGGACTGTCGGTGAATTGAAACTCTTTCGTTTCGCCGTCTTTTTGTCTGAGTACCAGACGCATCGTTTGCACCTCCGCATCCGGGTTCATATTGGTGTAGTTTCATTATCCGGCCTGTCACTGGGAATGTCAAGAAAAGAATTCGGTAGGAAAAACCAGAAGAAAGACAGAGGACCGTCGCCGTGGACAAGAGCGCTAAGTGCCTTGCGTGGAAAGCCTTCGGCGTCTATCGAGTGCGGCGACGGTACTGGTCGAGCACAACGGCCACGACGATGACACAACCGGTGATAAGGCGTTTGGTGGGATCTTGCGCGCCAACCTGGGCCAGGCCGGCCCCGAGCACAGCGATGATGAGAACGCCGAAGAAAGAGCGCACGACTGATCCGCGACCGCCCATGAGACTCGTTCCGCCGATGACGACGGCGGCGATGGCCTGGAGTTCGAAGCCGATGGCCGTGTTGGGATTGGCCGAAGCCATGCGAGCCGTCTGGATCACGGCGCCCCCTGCTGTAAGCAGGCCGCACAGAACGAAGACGGCCAGTTTGTAAGGGCGGGGATCGATCCCCGACAGACGCACCGCCTCCTCGTTGGTGCCGATCGCAATCAGATACCGCCCGAAGACGGTCCGCGACAGAACCAACTGACCAACGATCACAACCGCCATGGCGAGGGCGAAAGGCAGCGACAAACCCAGGATCGTCGTGTCGGTCACCGCCTCGATCGGGCCGCCCACATAGATTGTACGAGAGTCTGTCACCAGATACGCCGCCCCGCGCGCCGCCTCCAACATGCCCAGCGTCACAATGAACGGCGGCAGCTTCCAGCGGATCACGATCAACCCGTTCAGCGCCCCGCAGAGCAGGCCGACGAACAGCCCCATCGCGATCCCCAGCGGTAAGGGCAGGCCCCAATTGACCAGGCTGATGCCGATCACCGCGCTGGCCAGCGCCATGACCGACCCAACGGACAAATCGATGCCGGCGATAATCAGCACAAACGTCATGCCGACGGCGACAATCGTCGTATCAGGAATCTGGTTGGCAATCGTCCGGAAGGTGGTCACAGTGAAGAAGTTCGGCGCCGCAACACCGAAGACGATCACAAGCGTTAGCAGCGCCGCCACCAGACCGAGATAGTCCGCCAGCAAACGCTTGATCTGCCCTCCTTTGCCGGCTCTCCCTTCATCCATACGTTACCCGCGCCCCTAACAAGTGCCGTCGAAGCCCATCGTGCCGCCCCTTGTATGCGAAGGCGGCCGGCACGTCAAGGCCGGGGCCGTATCGGCAGGATCGCATGAGAGCTTGATTTTGCATGGTGCGGGGCAGCAATCAAGCTAAAGAAATCGAGGGCTGAATACCGATACTGTATAGCGCGCGTTCTCAATCAAGGGCGCGCATGGGGCTTTTTGGTACCATTTAGGGGCTTGGGCATGCCGAACCCAGAGCGACAGCTCGTTCTGAACAAAGGTTCTCAGAAGTTTGTTTTCCGCTACCACGAAGGCCAGGAGGACGAGATCCTCGAGCAGCTCAACGCCTGCGTAGGCGACGAACGGACCGATTTCGACTCGTTCGATGCGGCCGTGCTGGGGCTAAAAGTCGTCGAGATCAAGGCCGACTCCTTGCCGGAGCCGGTCGAGCCATCCCTCTCGCAGACCATCCGACGCATCTGAACCGCTCTTCCGGCGGTTTCTGTCTATCCATCCGGTGCTATCCCTGGGATCGGAAACAGGATAGGCTCCCAGCCTGATCGGCCAAGGGCCCAACGCCCCCTTTCCCCCATAGCGCAAAAGAAGGGCGGCCGGGAAGTTGGTGGTCGGAGTTGTTGAGATGTCTCCATCCCGGCCGCACCATGGGCACGAATACCCTGTAAGACGCAGGGATAGACGCCACCCTCACGCCGGGAATTGCACCTTTCTGAGAATCACCGCCAATTGACCGGAGAATTCGTGTCTGGCTGGCGGCAGCGAGAACTGAGGTTTCTCGTCCGGAGCCTCGTGGGCGACAAAAGCAAACAGCGCGAAGCCGACAGCGACTGCCATGCGCCCAAGGAGTTCCCGTACCCCAGTGACCTCGTCTCGAACCAGCAGCGGCCGGACACGCAGTGGGATTCCTGGACGAGCTACGGATACCACCTTCAAACACCCCCCCCCCACCGACGCCGAGCAAAGCCGCCTGCCGAAACCCTAGAGACGTTTCGAAGGTCCCATCGGCAGGCTTGCCTGCCGATGTCACCCCCCACGTCACATGGCCTATGTCGCGACATGGATCGCCGCCGCCTAGCATGCCCATATGAATCACTCGAATTCAGGACTGTCCCTAGCTTAATTATCGCATATTGCATTTGACGGGTCGCCGCCGGCTCTGTATGCTTAAGTGAGTGTTGAAGTCAACTGTGGATCATATGCAACTCTAAAAGGGGGTACACTCATGATCACAAGCACGAGGAAGAACACGCGTTGGGAAAGAAGGATCGTTGGCGGGCTGTTCCTGGCGGCTGTACTGATGGTCACCGTATGCTGTTGGGCTGCCGACCTCGCGATCGATATCGACGTGGCCCCCAATGTTCTGAACCTGCAGAATCAAGGCGAGGTCGTGACGGTTCACACAGACATCGCCTACTCCTTGGTTACGGGCGCTTCCGTGTCTCTCAATGATGTCGCAATAGACTGGTGGAAGTCGGACAATCAGGGCAACTTCGTGGCCAAGTTCGCGATCGAGGACATCAAGGATCTTCCTCTGAACATCGGCGAATACAATACACTGGAACTGCAAGGCGAGACCACTGGCGGTGAAGCGTTCTGGGGCACGGCCGAGATTCGCGTCATAAACGTCACCGCAGCCGGAAAGAAATAGACCCGGGAATTCGGGGGTAACGGAACGCGCCCGCGCGGATGCCGCGCGGGCTACTGGGATGCAGCCGACGATGATTTCGCCAGGCGCCCCCGGCGTTCCTCTAGCATGTCGAGAACCGTGTCCGAGTAGAGGGCAAACCCATAGTCCTTTGTCTCATGGACCCGGGTCACCACCGCACAGAGGGCCCCGTGGCTATCGACGAGAGGGCCACCGCTACTGCCGAAGTGAACCGTCGCGTCGGTCTGGAGGTGCGTGTCCCGAAAGGCGGAAACCACACCAGCCGTGAATGTGTGGTCAAGCCCGAGCGGACTGCCCACCGCGTAGATGCGCTGCCCCACCTGCAAACCCGACTTGAGATGCAGGGGCAAGGGCTTCGCATGATCGACCATGCCCTTGACGGCCAGCAGAGCCAGATCATGCCTACGGGACGAGAAATCGAGCGTCGCATCGAACTTGGCGCCGGAGTATTGCTTCACCTCGACACGAACGCGATGGCCTCCCCGGCCGGCCGCCGGAAAGGGACCGTCCACCACATGCCTGTTGGTCACGACATACAGGAGACCTGATTCGTCCGTGCCGATCACGGCCCCGGAGCCTCCGTACGTTGGGTCGTTGTCCACAAGCACAGCGACGGAGACGATACTGTCACGGACCTTTTCGAAAACGTCCTGTCCGCTCGGCAACGGCGCGGGCGACGGACCGGCGGATAACAGGGAGACCGACACTTCCTTGCCCGTGCATCGTTCCGCGAGGACCATCTCGGTCCTTGCCGACCGGTAGGCCATGTAGCGGCCAGTCGCATACAGGCCCACCAGGACAAGCCCCATAGCGGCGATTGCCCGGCGGGGATAGACCCGCGCTTTGGCTTGCCTGCGCGCCCTGGCCAGTCTCCTGTTGAACGACCAACAGCCGACGCCACAGACCTTCCGTAAGGTCGCAAGGAACTTCAGTTCCTGGCGGTTGATCCTTCGATCACTGGCGAGCGTATCGAGACACGTATCGAACACGTAGCCCTTCTCGGCGTCGCTCAATGGCTTGATCTCGGAGAACAGCAGTCCCTCGTTGACCTCCTGAAGGCGGAGTCCACGGAGGACCTCTCTTTCCGCCTGCGTTCGGCCCAGCGTCTCGGTCAGATGGGAAAGGTAGCGCTGCTCATCCGGCGTCATCTTGCGATCGGTCCAGACGGCAAGCTGGCACGCCTTGAAAACAATCACTCTGAGATGACGATCCGCTTCGTCCATGCCCGCTCGTTCCGCACTGGCTCCTTGCATTCGCTTCGACAGCGATGTCTCTCGCCGATTCTAGCTGGGCGGTAGCACGAGGTCCAGTCCCGCGGAGCTTATTCGGTGAGCTGGAAGCAGATAACCGAGGTGTTGCCCCGGATGTACATTCGGCCGTTAGCGAGCGTGGGCTGCTGGGGCCTGCCCAACTCGATGCCCAGAGCGACGCGGGCCAGTTCCTTGTACCCGTCCCGGCTGGCCTCGGCCATCACCAACTCCTCGTTCTTCGTTATCGCAAAGAGCAACCCGTCCGCGATCACCACCTGCTGGTCCTTCGACCAGTCGTCGGTATCCTCTTTCCACAGCAGGCTTCCGTCCGCGAAGTTGGTGCAATGCAGGAAGCCCACCTTGCCCCGGCCGGCGAAACCGAAGACCGCGTCCTGATAGACGGCGACCGTGTTGTAGTTGTTGGTTTGCAGCTCGGTGCTGCGATACAGCTCCCTGGGTACGATCTTGCCGTCCTGGGCCTGCATCTCCAGACACGCCGAGAAGTTCTTCCCCCGCCCTTCACCGCCACAGACAAACAGCCGCGAGCCCACCGCCACGGGCGTGCTGACCATACCGATGATGATGCCGGCCGGATAGGGATAGTGCCACATGATCTCCCCAGTGGTGGCATGGACACCCAGAACCTCGCGGGTCCCATACGTGGTGACGATGATCTGGGGAATGCCTCCGACCACCTGATAGGTCAGTGACGCCGGGGCTCCGAGTTCGCGTTTCTTCTCGGTCTCGTCAACCGAGGCCGTCCACTGCACTGCGCCGGTCATCTTGTCAAGGGCGGCCAGGACCACACACTCGGGATTGTCGGCCGAGACATACAGGGTGTCACCGACGACCAGCGGCGTCGAGGCCTCCGTCGCCCACACGGTCTCATCGACGCGCCACAGCTCCGTGCCGTCCATCTTCAGACACACGATTGGGCAACGCATCTCCCACACGTCTTTCCCTTCGATGGCATAGGCGATGAAGTAGACACGGTCGCCGTCGACAACGGGGGATGTCACCGGCCCCTTGGTGAAGTGGCGGTTCTCCTTTGGATGGAGCAGATGTTTCCACCGCGCCGCGCCGGTAAGAGGATCGAGACAAAGAGCCCACTGCTTCTTGTCGGTCTCGGTCGCGGTAAACGCCAGGCCGTTTGCCTCCACGACGGCGCTCTTGCCCCACCCGATCTCGACGCGCCACAGCTCCTTCGGCCCCGAGGAAGGCCACTGGCGAGGCAGCCCCGCCGCGTTGTAGACGCTATTGCCATGGTTTGGCAGAAAACGCGTGAGGTCGGTGTTCTTCGCCTCGCCGGCGTGGACCGCTGTGGCCGGATGAGCAAGGCACAGCACCGCAACGATTCCCAGGATGGTGATACCGGATCTGGTCATTTGCATTATGCCTCCGAGAGTCCAAATGATAGCGTCAGCGAACGGGGCCCAGTCTAGCACACGAACCGGTCGATAGCCAGAGCAGAGCGTCGCCATTGGCCAACGTCACCCGCTGGATGATTCGCTATGAGGCGCGGGAGGTGGCCCGTTCCTCACGCGATTCGAGGTCCGCGAAGACCTGGCGGAAGTGGTACCCCATCACAGCCAGGAGCATGACCAGGTGAAGATCGCGCGGGTGACGCAGCGCCCAGAGGAGAAGTCGCCAGAACTGCCGCCGGCCCCCGTCCTTGATCCCCAGGCAGTAGACGCATGAGAAGAACGATCGCGCATCCCGCCAACTATGACCAAGGCGCGATTTGTGTGCGGGTTTGTACGTCTCCAGGAATTGCCAGATCCGCTCGTAGAACCGGTCCTGGCTGTAAACAGTGCTGACGACCTTCCGATACCCGCCGCGGAGTTTCGCAAGTCCCATCTTGGGAACGAGGTTTGTCTGCCCATCCGTGTTGTCGCCGGAGGAATTGTGGAGCAATCGGTTTTCGCGGGCCATCCGCTCGTAGAGCCTCGTGCCGCGCGGCGCCAGCAGAAGGCCCACCATCGCCGTGACGATGCCGCTGCGCTGGATGAAGTCGATCATGTCGTCGAAGATCGAGGGTGGATCGCTGTCGAAACCCAGGATGAAGCCGCCCTGAACCTGCATGCCGAACCGCTGGATCTTGTGGACAGACTCAACAAGGTCGCGATTGCGATTCTGCACCTTGTTGCACTCGACGAGACCATCTTCGCCTACGGTCTCGATACCGATGAACACGCATCCAAAGCCGGCCTGCGCCAGCATGTGCATGAGCTCGTCATCGTCCGCCAGATTGATGGAGGTCTGCGTATAGAACGAGAATGGATAGCGGTGCCGTTCCATCCAATCGGTGATCGCCGGCAGCGCCTCGTCCTTGAGCGTCTTCCGGTTGCCGATGAAGTTGTCGTCCACGAAGAACACTTCCCGCCGCCAGCCCAGGGCATACAGCTTGTCCAGCTCCTCCAGGATACTCTCCGGCCTCTTCGTGCGCATCTTGTGCCCGAAGAGCACCGTAACATCACAGAAATCACAATCAAACGGACAGCCACGCGAGTACTGAAGCGGCAGCATCCCGTACTGGTTTACGTCCACCAACTCCCAGAGAGGCACCGGCGTATCATTCACATCGGCCCGCTGTTCCGACTGGTACATGTGCTGCGGCCGCCCCGCCGCCAGGTCACGCAGGAACGGAGGCAGGGTGACCTCTGCTTCGCCCAGGACGAGATGATCGACGTCGTCGAAATCCTCGTGAAAGACCGTGCAAAGGGGGCCGCCCGCAACGATCGTAGCCCCCAACGCCTTGCATCGATCGATGACCGACCGCGCCGATTCGCTCTGGATGCTCATGCCACCCACGAACACGTAATCAGCCCAGCGGATGTCCTCATCATTCAACGTCGTAACGCCCATGTCCACCAGCTTCTTCTCCCAGGGCTCGGGCAACATGGCAGCCACAGTGAGCAACCCCAGGGGAGGCAACAGCGCCTTGCGCGACATGAACTTCAAAGCATGCTTAAGACCCCAGAAGGTGACCGGCGTCTCCGGATTGACCAGTAATATCTTCATAGAGATGATCCTACGTACTCGCTAAAGGCGGCAGCCATGATGTCTTCTTCAGACCACCGGCCCCGCTCAAATGTTTCAGCCACGCGTCCGGCAGAGAGCACCATGATCCGGTTGCAGATCGCCATCAGCTCTTTCAGATCGGACGAGACAAAGAGAATCGCCTTGCCTTTGGCAGCCAGGTCACCCAGCATCCGGTATATCTCGAACTTGGCGCCGACATCGATGCCGCGCGTCGGCTCGTCAAAGATCAAGATATCACAGTCACGGTAGAGCCACTTGGCGATCACGACTTTCTGTTGATTCCCACCGCTGAGGTGTCCGACCGCCTGCGCGCACGAAGCGCAGCGGATGGCCAGCGTATCGATATACTCCTGGGCGACGGCCCGCTCGCGACCGGCGTCCAGCCAACCCAGTGTACTGATATCATCGAGATGGGTAATCGAAATATTGGCACAGACGGGCAAGGACAGAAACAACCCTTGTTCCTTCCGGTCCTCAGTGAGCAGCGCGATTCCTTGACGAACGGCTTCACGTGGCGTACGGATACGCGCGGCAGCGCCCTGCAAGTGAACCTCCCCGCCTTCCAGGGGATCGGCGCCGAAAATAAGACGCATCGTCTCCGTGCGACCCGAGTCCATCAGTCCGGCCACACCCAGAATTTCCCCGTGATACGCCTCGAACGAGACACCACGGACCTTGTCTGCGCCCTGCAGATTGACGGCGCGGAGAGCAACGGTCCCTTGCCCCCCGCGCGGTGCCAGATCCTCCTGTCCCAGATCGCGCCCCACCATCAGGCGGATCACGTCGTCAGCACTCAGATCCCCCGCCGCCTCCGTCGCCACGACCTGACCGTCCCGCAACACCGTAACACGGTCCGCAATGCTCAGCACCTCTTCGATGCGATGCGAGATATAGATGATGCCCACGTTATCAGCCTTGAGCTTCGCGATCTGGGCGAAAAGCAGCTCCACCTCGCTGTCAGTCAGGGATGCCGTCGGTTCGTCCAGTATGAGGAGGCGACATTGTCGCGACAGCCCGGCGGCAATCTCAACCATCTGCTGTTGCCCCACGCCCAGTGAATCGACCGTCACAGACGGATCGATATCCCCCAATCCCACGCGGCGCGTGACCTCCCGGGCCGCGGCGTCCAGAGCCTTGTAGTCAATGAAACCGAACCGTGAAGGCAACTGCTCGATGAAGATATTCTCGGCGACTGTCAAAGTGCCAATCAGGTTCAAATCCTGCATCACCATTCGCACGCCCAGCGACTCAGCATCCGTTCTCGACCGGGGCCAATAGGGCTGGCCATCGAGGTTCATACGACCCGCATCGAGCGTCTCAATGCCCGCGATGATGCGAGTCAGCGTGCTCTTGCCCGCCCCGTTTTCACCAACCAGAGCATGGACCTCGCCCGCGCGCAGTTCGAAACCGACGCACGAAAGCGCTTGTACACCCGGGAACGTCTTGTCGATCCCATATACATTCAGAAGCATATCAGTCGCAGGCGTCATGTTCAGGGAGCCCCAGTCGTGACAAGGTCCACCGGGGTTTCTTTGTCCTCGCCCGACGTCCGGCCGGCAAGCCGGTCCAGCGCATACTCGATCCCATAGGCCGCTAGTTGATCCGCGTGCTGATCGACCGTGCAGAGAACCTTGCCCTCTTTGAGCAGGCGCTGCACAGCGGCAATGTTGTCGAAGCCAACGACGTGGATATCACCCAACTTGCCAGCGTCACGCAGTGCCGCCACCGCCCCCAATGCCATGCTGTCGTTGGCGCACAGGATGGCCTTCAAGTCGGGGTTCGCATTGATGATCTGTGACGCCACGGGCTGGGCCCTATCCGCCTCCCAGTAGCCGGTCTGCGAAGCGACAATATTCATGTTGCTGCCGATCATGGCGGCCTCGAAGCCGCGCTTGCGCTGGATGCCGTTGTAGGCGTTCGGTGCCCCCTCGATGATCGCAACCTTATCACCCGGAGTCAATCGGCTGGTCAGATACACGCCGGCCAGCTTGGCCCCCTCCTCATTGTCGGGACCCACGAAGGGTATCTTGATGCCCTTGTCCGCCAGCACCTCGTCATCGAGCTTGTTGTCGATATTCACAACCACAATGCCCGCATCCATCGCCTTTTTGCAGACCGCCACCAGCGCCTTCGAGTCGGCTGGCGCAATGACAATGGCATTGACATCCTGGGTCATCATCAACTCGACCTGCTTGATCTGTTCGTTGACGTCCGTCTCGTCCTTGATCCCCACAACCTCGAGGTTGTACTCCTCCGCATGCTCGGCGTGGTGCGCTCTGGCCCCTTCCTCCATGGTCTTGAAGAACTCGTTGGCCAGCGACTTCATGACCAGCGCCACGGTGGGTCCGTCGCTTTTCTTCTTCTGACACCCCCCCAGCGCCACAACAAGTGTCACCATCGACAGGATGAGCAACCGCACGGTCGTTCGCTTTGACTGATTCATGGCCTTCTCCTCAAGCCGGTTTCCTTACACGACAAACGCTTCCATGTCTTGCCTCGTGGGCATGGAGGGCTGAGCCCCCATCTTCGTTACCGAGATCGCCGCCACCCGCGCCGCCAGCGCCGCCGCATCGCGGAGAGCCTGCCCCTGCGCCAAGCCAACAGCGAGACTGCCGGTAAATGCGTCACCGGCCGCCGTGGCGTCAACCGCATCGACTGGAATAGCCGGGACGAACTCCATCGAAGCCCCGTCAGCCAGCACGTATCCCCGTGCCCCCATCGTCACCACCACCGCCTGCACACCGCAGGCCAGCAGCTTCTCGGCCGCGCAGCGCGCCGAGGACTCGTCCGTCACCTCGACACCGGTGAGAATACAGGCTTCCGTCTCATTCGGAGTCAGAACCGAGACGCGCTTGAGCAGATCGCGATGCAACGCCACCGCCGGGGCCGGGTCCAGAATGAAAGGCACGCCCGCCTCGTAGGCCAGGTGAGCCGCGCACGTGACCGTTTCGAGGGGCACCTCCAACTGCGCCACCACCGCGCCGGCCCTATGAATCTCGACCTCGGCGCCCTTGACGTCATCTGGCGAAAGCGCGCCGTTGGCGCCGGGCGCCACCACGATCACATTGTTGCCGGCCGCATCCACCGTAATCAAGGCCACCCCGGAAGCAACGCCGGGCGTCACCACGACGTGCCTCGTCTTGACACCCATGCTCTCGAAATTGGCCAGAGATTGCCGGCCGAACAGATCGTCGCCCAGCCGGGCAACGAAATGGACATCCGCACCGAGCCGCGCGGCCGCCACCGCCTGGTTGGCCCCTTTGCCGCCCGGGACCATGAAGAAGTCGCCCCCCAGGATCGTCTCACCCAGCGCTGGGATCCGAGGCGTCTTGACCACCAGGTCCATATTGGCGCTGCCAACGACAACGATCTTGACATCCGTTCCCGTGATGGGATGACCTCCTGTCACTGTTTCGTCAAACGCTCGACGAGCCAATCCTCGAAGCCCCCCAGGGTCTGCCAATCGACGGCGCAGTTGACCAGCTTGGCCCCGTCGCTCACCTTCGTGTGCCCTTCGTCGGTAATCACCACGCCCAATCGCTCCATCTTCGTCAGGTCGTGACTGGTCGCCAGGTAGATCGCCACCGTGTCGAAGAGCGTGGAACTGCGACTGCTGACGGTTTTGGCGGCGAGACGATCGAGATCGGCTTCGCTCATGTCCTTATGATTAGGGCGCAGCCCATTCTTCTGCCAGAGCCGGTAGTTCTCGATCAGATTGCTGGTGATCGCGCTATCGCGACGGAGAATCTTCTGATACTTCTCCCCTCGAAGCACGACGAGACCACACGTATCCAGAGGCGTAATCGTGATCTCCCACGGCGCCGTGAAGACGCGGCGGCAGGCATCCACATCGGCCCGCACGTTGTATTCAGGATCGGGCGTGGACTTGCCACCGTACCCTTTGTAGATGCTCCCGTGCATGCCAATGAAATCCGCCTTCTCCGCAATCCGCGGCTCGCGCTTCAGGGCCTCGCCAACATTCGGAACCGGACCGACCGCCACGATCGTGATGCGCTGCGGTGACTTCATGATGATGTCGATCATCGCCTGCACGCCGTCTTCATGCACACCGCCCCGGTAGGACGACAAGTCGTAGTCCTTGGCCCAGTCCGTATGCCGGTGCGCCCTATTGTGCTTCTTCACCCCGATGCCGACAGGGATATCCGCATGCCCGACCCGATCGAGATACTGCGCCACGACCTTGGCCTTGGCCTCGGTATTGCCCACGGCCGTCGTCACCAGCTTGCAGTCCAGTTCAGGGCACTGGACGAGCAGAGCCAACGCCCAGGTGTCGTCGATATCATCGCAGATGTCCGTATCGAAGATGATCGGCCGCCCCGCTCCGTCAGCCGGAGAACAGACTGCAGCCAAGCACATAACGAAAACCGCCAGCGCCGCCGTCACCCATGGCCGCACGAGGATCGCCATGCGAACACGATCTGCCGCAAATTGACTAGGTCCCGTCATAGTCCAGCCTCCAAAGTCTTCAGCCACTGACAAGCGCCACAAACAGGTTATTGTAACGTGCGACGCCCTCAAGACAAGTCGAATCTGGCCGTAGCCCCCCTGGAAACACGCTTCTCAGGCACCGCAGCCTTTGACAAACAGCCTGGCCGGACATACTATCGGTGCCGTGCTGTGCGTCGGGTGAAGATACGACCGACGCTACTTCCCGGAATCTCAAGGAGCAAATGCATGGAAATCATACCGGCCATTGACTTGCGAGACGGCAAGTGCGTGCGGCTGATTCAGGGGCAATACGACCGGCAGATCACCTACAAAGACGACCCGGCCGAGCAGGCCCGTGAGTTTCACGCCGACGGCGCCCGCTGGCTGCATGTCGTCGATCTCGACGGCGCCAAGGCAGGGCAACCCGTCAATACCGAAACCATCGCCTCCATCGTCAAGCTCGGCCTGCTCAAGGTCGAGGTCGGCGGAGGACTGCGCGACGAGGACTCGATCAGGCAACTGCTCGATATGGGCGTTGCACGCGCGATCATCGGCACCAAGGCCGTCAGCGACTTCGCGTGGTTCAGCCGCATGGCCGAGACCTTCCCAGGGCAGATCGTGCTGGGACTCGACGCCCGCGGCGCGATGGTCGCCACCCACGGCTGGCTCCAGGGGAGCACCCAGAGCGTGCTCGATTTCGCTGCCCAGGCGGATAAGCTCCCTCTGGCGGCGATCATCTATACCGACATCGCCAAGGATGGAATGCTCTCCGGCCCCAACATCGAGCGAACCGGCGAACTGGCCCAGGCCGTCCAGACGCCCGTCATCGCCTCAGGCGGCGTCAAGGAAGTGGCCGACATCGAAAGACTCAACCCCATCGGCGTCGCCGGTGTCGTCGTCGGGCGCAGCCTCTACGAAGGCACCCTCACCCTAAAAGACGCCCTCGCCGCCGCCACCTAGAAACAGCACCGCAACAAGAACGTCTCACTTGCCGCCACACACATTGAACATGCTATAGAATACGTAGCTGTCCCCGTACTTCGGCACCAGTGTGTTGAACGCCGCCTGGTGATCCCCCTGCGCTCGTGCCACCACGCCACGAATCTCCCGGAATTGACGTTGCAGGTCCGCGTCGATGGCCCATCCCTGGGCATTCACCGGCGTCCTGGTCTCCAGGGAATGGACCAGCAGGGCCTCGGCAACGTGACGGGGAAGCTGGCGGTAGCCCAACGGTCTCAGCAAGGGTAGGTGTTTTACAAGCTCAACACGCTGGTGTTTCAATAGATAGCACGCCATGAGGTATTCAAACGCCAGGCGATGATGGGGAACATCTTGGAGCAGTCGCTTCAGCATCACAACAGAAATCCCCGTGGACGCATAATCCCTGCGGAATCCTGCTTGGCGCCAGGCCCGGACGAGCGCGTCTGTCTGGGCCAGCGTGGGATCGGCCACGACGTCTCGCCATCGGCGTATCTGCGCTCGACAACCCACGCACTTCTGCAGGGCTCGAAAAACGACTTGGGCAGACTCGTACTGCCCTTTGGCCAGATGTATCCTGATAAGCGATTCCAACACAGGCGGCGAAGATCCTTCATGATCCAGCAGCTCATAGCCGTTCTTCTCGGCGGCGTTTAGACAACCCAGGTCCAGGTACAGCTCCAGTAACTTGGCATGCCGCAAACGCCCCGCCATATCGTCGAAATCCAGGAACAACGTTTTGGTGTCGCTTTGGGGGAAGGCGCATAACTCGCTACCGAGACGTCCCCGGTGCGCCAGCGCTCGATTGATGTCAAAGACACCGGAGCGTGTAAACGGTTGCCTCCCGTGCATGCGGCCGGCCAGCGCCAGCACCTCATCCCACTCGCGATGCTGGGCATAGTAGTGCAGCATGCGCTCGCACCGCACATGCGTCCACGAGAACACCACACACAAGGCCATCGTCACGGCCACCAAGAGCATACGCACACCGATCCACACCCGAGAATCGGCTCGCCATCTGCCGGTGCGCCGGGGCTTAGCGGCCACTTGAGGATTCCCCTCCCGGCCGTCACGCCGTCTTCTTCGTCCGGCCTCGGCCCGAATGAGAACTTGCCCCAGGAGCACCACCAGGATCAGACTGGGGGCGAAGACGTGCAGAACAAACGCCAGCCAACTCGAAAGGGGTGAAAACCGCACGGCATGGCTTGGGTCCCAGGGCGTGCCCGTCGTATAGACCGCCCGAGGTTCCAGACCGAAGACGAACGAACCAATGACAAAGGCCCCCCCGGCCGCCAGGACCGCCTGCACGATCGCCAGGGTGATCTTTCGATCCAGCAGGGCTTCGGTCAGGCATGCAATCGCCGCGAAGACCAGGGCCACGGCGCCTGCCATGTAGTAGAGCCCGGCAAAGAGAGCCAGAAACAGCCCTGCCCGCCCAGGCAGGGTTCTCACGGCAAGCGCACCGTAAAGGATCGCCGCCCAGATCGATAGCCCCACGGCCAAAATCGCCGGAAGAGGATTCTCGTAGTAGTGATTGTAGATCGTCAGAGCCAGTAGCACAGGGACCCAGGCCAGATCTCTGAACTTCCCGGCCCGCATGGATCGCAGCAGATGTTGGATGCCCAGAAACAGCACGCCCAGCGCAACGGTGATCGTCGCAGCCCCCAGCCAGCCAATGCGATAGCTCTGCGCCAGCAGCGCCGCCAGGGCGCCCAATATCCCGCCGGGTGTACTCAATGTCGAACGGAGAAAAGAGCCCTCCAGGGAAAAGATCGGATAGGCGGTGAAGACACCAAAGCCATAGTACAGAAGGTGCGGTCCGACCCCCTGCCAAACGTAGAAGAACAACCCCAGAAAGATCACCCCCCGCAGCCAGGGCTCCAACCCGCGACGTTCTGGTCTGCTCTCTTCGACCATCTTGTCTGGCTCTCATCCGCAGGAACGGCCGAACGTCTCTCCCAAATCCCCGGCATTCCCGAAGGTTGCCCAGGCTGCCGCGCCGCCAGCCGATCGCCTGCATCGTTTGTACGAAATCAGAGCACGCTCGTACGTGCCCAATCACACACCACCGAAACACCCGCATCAAAACAATTACTATATTCTGGCAGGTCTTGCCAGGCAAGCCCTAAGATCAACATTGGCAATATGATACGTTCCGGCTATACTGGTGGACATAAAGGCAAAACTGGCAGAGGCATCGCATCCACTGGTGTGGGGAGGCGTCAACGGCCGGATCAGATCAACCGCGCAGTCGGGGAAAGCAACGATGAAATCAAGCAGGTTCTTGACCGCACCTTGGATCATGCTGGCAACAGCGATGGTTCTGTGGCTCGGCGCGTGCGAGAACGAGGAACCCAAATCCCCTGTAGCGATGGCCAGATTGCCCAAGATCACGCCGGACTACGTCGGCATTGTCATCCCGCCCAACATCGCACCCCTGAACTTCGTGATCGATGAGCCCGGCAAAAGGTACCTGGCCAAGATATACTCGGCCTCGGGCGAGCCAATACAAGTCGCCGGCAAAACGGGAAACATCGCAATCTCGCTGAAGAAATGGAGAACCCTCCTCACCGAAAACACCGGCAAGGAACTGAACATCGACATCTGCGTCAAGTCCGAAGCGGGAGTCTGGAACCGGTATCAGACAATCACCAACACAATTGCGCCCGAGGCCATCGATCCCTTCCTTGCCTACCGCTTCATGATGCCCTCCTCCTACTTCCCCAAACGGATGAAGATTTGTCAGCGAAACCTGGGCAATTTCGAAGAGCAGATCCTGCTCGATACCGAATCCTATGACGATGGCTGTGACCATTGCCACAGTTTCGTGGGCAACGATCCGGGTAAGATGCTCATCGGCATTCGCAGCGTCTCGTTTCCGAGTGCGACCATGTATGCCCATGACGGACAGATCGAAAAAATCGGTACGAAGTTTGGCTACACAGCCTGGCATCCCAGTGGCAAGATCGTCGCCTACTCCGTCAATGACGTCAGGCAGTTCTACCACACCGCCAGAGCCGAGATTCACGACGTCGTCGATCTGGACTCAGCCATCTTCTACTACGATATCGAGGACGGCAAAACGAAGAAGACCCCCGCCCTGGCTGACAGGAAACGCCTGGAAACGTATCCCGCTTGGACACCCGACGGAAAGTACATGTACTTTTGTAGTGCGCCGATGCTGTGGAAGGACGTAAAGACGGCGCCGCCCAGACGCTACAAGGAAGTCAAGTACGATCTGATGCGCATCAGCTATGACGTCGACACGGACACTTGGGGCCCCCTGGAGACAGTCCTGAGCGCCGACGAGACCGGCCTGAGCATTCTATTGCCTCGCATCTCGCCCGATGGCAGGTTTCTGCTGTTCTGCATGGGCCAATACGGCTGCTTTGCCATCTATCAGCCGACCAGTGACCTGTACATGATGGACCTGCAAACCGGCACGTATCAGAAAGCCCCAATCAACAGCGAATACGCCGACGCGTGGCACAGTTGGTCAAGCAACAGCCGCTGGATCGTCTTCAGCAGCAAAAGACAAGGCGGACTGCTGACCCGCCCCTTCACGAGCTATGTCGATGCAAACGGCCAGGCCCACAAGCCCTTTGTCCTGCCGCAGGAAAATCCGTCCTTCTACCAGTCCTGCTATCACCTTTATAGTGTGCCGGAATTCCTTGCCGGACCCGTCACCGTGAACAAGAAGGCCCTCGTCAAGGCCATCATCAACCCCGTCCACACCGGCGTTGATACGGTCAGCGGAGCCAGCCCGGGAGTCCCCAGCAACACGGCCTACAAAGCCGGCCAGTCCAGTGTTCAATAGCCAACGCGACGCCGGCGCGCTTCAGGGACCGGCGCGTTTGAGCCTGATGTCGCAGCGATCTCCGTCGGAATCTACCGGCAGTGCCTCACCTTGCAGAAAATCGTTCCGTAGTTCCAGCAGGACGCGCATCGGGATACCCGTGCGGTGGCGAACATAGAACTCCATGCGATCCCCTTCTGTTTGCCCGTCCTCAATCGAGCACGCCTGGGGCCCAACGAAATCCCCCGTCGCCGTTCCCGTCACCCGCCCATCGTCGCCCGCCTTCAACTCCAACACCAGATCATCCCTTGAGGTCCCGTCTTCCGGCTTATCGACTGCCAATCCTTCCCAACGACCCCATACGACGTTGGCCGAGGGCATCTCACTGATAACCGCTGATGCGCCATCCACCGCGTACGAGTCAAAGAGACGTTTCACCTCCGAAGAGCTCAAAGGCCGCTCCCAAACAGACACCTCATCGATCCCGCCGCGCCAATATCCCTGATCGTGCTTGTCAGAGCCACCAATGTACACGGTTCCCGTTACGCCTGCAGTCCGGAGGCTGCCCTCCTGCGTCGGCATACCATCCTTGAAGATCCCAAACCTCCTCCCGTCGTGCGTCAGCACGAGATGCGTCCACCGATCCACCACAAACTGCCAGTCATACTCGTTAACCTCCTCGTCAGCGCCCACGTCAACGCCGACGCTGCCACCCACATTGCCCTGCAATGAATAGTATCGAGCCCCATCAGTCAGAAGGAATATCTGTCGGTTGTTGATCGACCTCGTCTCGGTCTTGACCCAGGCACTGACACTGAAGGAGTGCAGGTACACATCGCTGATCACCACATTGTCATCCTGCCCGTCGAAGGAATAGGCTTGCCCGGAAACACCGGCAGTGGGCATCGCCCCATGTACCACCCCATGGCGGTTGCCAACACTGTCCCGGGCATCCCCGTCAAACCGCCACATGGCCACGGGCCCTGTGATGTCTCCGGTCGGCGGTACGCCTCGTTGCGGCTCGGGCCGTTCGAATGTCATCGCATAGAGATGCTCCAGTTCGCCGTCCGTCAAAGCGCGACTGAACACGGCGAACTCGTCAATGGCCCCGGACCAATACCTGCCGTCATGCGCATCCATACCCCCCACGTAGGCCGTGCCTGTCAGCCGGTCCATAGTGACGGGGCCGGTCTCGGTTCGCACCCCATCGCGATAGAGCCTGACCTCCGAGCCCGTGAACGTGACAGCCACGTGAGTCCAACGCCCGGGCTCGAGGCGCCAATCGTACTCAGTGACTGCTGTGGCCCCATCGTACGAGCCGCCGGCAACACCGAATTCCGTCCCCCCTCGAGTGTTACTTTCAAAGGCACAACACGCTTTGCCTTGGTCCAACATGAAGATGCGACGATTGTTCAACGCACTCGTCTGAGTCCTGACCCAAGCCGCTACGGTGAAGGCTCTCAGGCTCACCTCCGGAGCAATCTGAATGAAGTCATCCTCCCCATCGAAACGCATCGCACCGCCCAGGCGACCTTCCTCGATGTACTCGGCCCCGCGCACCGTACCGTGGAAATCCATGCCGGAAATATCCACAGCCCGCGTTCCACCGTCTCGGTCGAACGAATAGTACGCCAACACATTCCTCTGCAGATCGAGAGGCACCTTCTCGTCGAGAACATCGACACGAGCGCTCCGCGCATCGGTGAGCGTCGCCGCGGTCAAAAGCGCGAAGGTCGCCGCAGCGACAAGGGTGGCCCGACGTGAATGCCGTTTGTAGCGCCCTATCATGATAATCCTCCTTTCGATTTGTGACGTGTCTTCCAGTATGCCGGCCACGGAAGGCAGGTACTGGGCGTGCGAGAACCGCTCCAGAAGACGCACCATGGTACAGCCGTATGCGACCGGTTCCTCAGGTCCTATGCGCGACAGAACCAGCGCATCGCACGCCATTTCCTGGTCCGCCCGCATGCGGCGCAAGGCGAGCCAAATGAGCGGATTGAACCAGTGCAGGACTTGTAGCAGCGCTGCCCACCAACTGATGAAGATGTCTCGACGTCTCAAGTGCGCCAGTTCGTGAAGAAAGACATGGCTCAACTGATCCGGCGAGAGCAATTCAAGTGCCCCCATAGGAAGCAGCACGCGCGGACGCACGAAACCGAACAGGGCGGGCGTCTTAACCTTGTCGGTAACAACAACACCCACGATCGTCCTCACACCCATCTGCATCTTGGCGTCCTCTAGCAGGTCAAGAATCCCCTGGCTCGTGACCGGACGCTCGCCCCCGATCGCCCACCAGAGCCAGAGGCTACGGACCAGGACATAGCCCGCCAGGGCGACCACGCCAATCATCCAGACCATTGAGAGAATCGTCATCGCACCTGGAAACCAACGTCGCGGTTCGCTGAATATTGCCGGAGATGTTCCCGAAGGCTGAGGCGCCACGCCTTGCTCCTGCGTCGTATTCTCGCTCGGTCCTCCGGATGAGGCAACCGGCGCCGACGAAGACCTATCGGCACCTTCGCCGACGCGCCGGGCCAACGCAGAGGTATCGCGGGTCGTCACCGGCATGGACGCTTGCACTGTTGCTATCCATCGTGACAACGGTAGGACGTTGTGAATGCTCAGACGGCTCTGCGGCGCCCAGGGCAGAGACAATCGCACCAGCAAAACAAGCCAGAGACAATAGTGCCATTTCGCCGGCAAACGGTTCCGGCCGATCTGCCTGATCAACAGGATCAGACAGATCAGCAAGCTGCCCTGCAAGGTCGCCCTCAGCAACCACGCACAAAGACCCAACAAACTGCTGTGCAGTAATTCCACGGTCTCTCCTTCCGCTACCGCCCTCTTCGCTTCTTCCGCTTGGGGCTGCTTGGTTCGTCACCGCCAAGGATCTGCCGCAGCCGATCGATTTGGTCGCGCGAAAGCCGCTTCTCCTCGAAAAAGGCAGCCAGCATCGGCTCAACAGATGCACCCCCAAACCGCTTCAGCAAAGACCGAGTCTCCGCCTTGATGCACGCCGCCTGCTCAACAAGGGGGTAATAGTGATACCGACGACCGCTCTTCTCGAAGCCCAGCGCCTTCTTCTGTACCAGCCGATTGATAAGCGTCCGAATCGTCTCACGCTGCCAATGCGTCTTCTTCGACAGGATGTCAACAACGTCGTTCGCGGTCAGCGGCGACTTGCCCCACAGAACCGTCATAACCTCCCACTCCGCGTCCGAGATCTTCGGCGTCTTCGCCATCGCAGCCTCCTTAATGTTACGCCTGTAACATCTCTAAGTATTACATCTGTAACATTTCTGTCAAAGAGAATCTGAGATTTCTCGAAGATTTCTTTTCCCGCGGTTCAACGGTAGCAGTCGGCCGGCCCGATCACCGGTGTTGCCGCCCCATTATCGAGGAGAAACTGGCGGACATGCGTGCAGAGGTGGCATTTGCCCGCGTAGGCCCCCAGCGGCGCATAGCCCAGGGACTGGGCCCGTTCGAGCAAGCCGTAGGGCCCCTTTTCGCACAGAACGCCCACGACCCCATCCTGCTCCGGCGTGAACCGCTTCCAGATTTCTTCCAGCGGCGTGTCGTTGATATTGCCCAAGATGATCCCGCTGCACGTCCCGCTGAAGACATTGCCGTAAGGATCGATGTGCACACCCTTGGCCCCCAGAAAGTCGCCGCAACAATTGACGTTCGCAAAGGTCTCGACCGGCCGCGAAGCAAACAGACTGGCCAGATAGTCCGCGGCCCGCCCCGCGAAACGGAACGGGTGCTCACGATACGTATCCCGGTACACCTCGTCGCGCTGCGCCGGCGAAAGCCCCTTCATATCTATCGGCTCGGTCAGATACCGCTCCCAACGCACCAGGACGTTGTCCGCCCCGAACATCTCCAGCGCCTTGGAGGCCAGCAGGAGAGCTGGCTTGATGTCCGCATACTCCTGGTGAAACGGATCGACACTGATCTTCAGCCGCTTCACCCCCAACTCCAGCAGCACGCCCAGACGCTCCTCGATCAAACGCTCGTCCACCGCCCAGAACCCGTTGGTCTCCACCAGATCGACAGGCCCCAGCTCCTGCCGCCGGCCTTCGCTCAGAATCGCGACGAGATGCTCCCAGTGCAGAAAGGGCTCCCCCCCGGTCAGGTGCACCTTCGCCAGGTCCCCCGCCAGAACCCGCAGCGAACGCCACGCCCACACACACATCTCCACCGGCATCAGCCCCCCCTTCTCCGGCCCGCAATGATAGTAGCAAAACGCACAAGCCGCGTTGCAGCGATACGTCAGCAACAACCCCGCCGACCGCCACAACTTAACCTTCCGCGCCGCCCGCCCCAACCCCCGATTGTACGCGTTGTCCGACAGATCCAGCATAGCCTTACGCCTTGATCTCTGTGCGACCGCCACCCCCGCCTTCCGGCTTCGAACGCTTTCGCAGATGCACCTGGATGACCGTGATGTCCGCCGGGGTAATCCCGCTGATGCGCGAGGCGTGACCGAACGTCGCGGGCTTGAATGCCGTGAGCTTCTCCTTGGCCTCGATCCGCAAATGGTCGATCGCCCCATAGTTCAGATCGGCCGGGATCTTCTTGCTGTCCAGGTTGCGCTGCGCCGCCACCAGACGCTGCTGCTTGGCGAGATAGCCCTCGTACTTGGCGTCAACGGCCACCGCCTCCAGAACATCGCCACCATAGCCGGCCGCTTGAATCTCAGCCATCTCCGCCAATCGCTCAGGAAGATCCGTATCAGGCCGACGCAGCAAATCCCACAGGTTGTTCCCATCGCGGCGCGTCGCCTGAAGGTGCCCCTTCAGAGCCTCAATATCCGTGACCTTACTCTGGAATCGCTTGTAACGCTCCTCATCGACCACGCCAACGGTATGCCCAATCTCCGTCAAACGCCGATCCGCGTTGTCGCTGCGCAGCGCCAGCCGATGCTCGGCCCGCGATGTGAACATTCGGTAGGGTTCATCAATCCCCCGCGTCAGCAGATCGTCGATCATCACACCGATATACGCCTGGTCACGCCCCAGCACGATCGCTTCACGGCCCTGAAGCTTGCGGGCGGCATTGATCCCCGCGACCAGTCCTTGCCCCGCCGCCTCCTCGTACCCACTGGTCCCATTGACCTGCCCCGCCAGAAACAGCCCCGCCACCTTCCGCGTCTCCAGGCTGGGCTGCAACTGCACCGGCGAACAATAGTCATATTCAATCGCGTAAGCGTAGTGGATGA
>Ga0272442_10003303_pt1 | contig 22740 bp, 17 predicted proteins | sample SSMForm2O_FD_200262 | JGI IMG/M metagenome (GOLD analysis project Ga0272442, IMG submission 200262) | Marine sediment archaeal communities from Little Sippewissett salt marsh, Falmouth, MA, United States - SSM-Form-2O | ecosystem: Environmental > Aquatic > Marine > Wetlands > Sediment ...
ACCGGCGCCATAGCCCAACAGTACTATACCGAGCAGGGCGTATGCGCCAATATCTGGGTCAGCAGATCCTGGGCATACAGCGACGAGCTCATGAGCACCTGCCAGGGCGTCGGGAGCTCCGAGTGGCAGCAAGCGGCTTACGGCCTGAACCAGACCGACCGGCCGGGCGCGGTATGGCTCAAGGCGTTCACCGCCGCCATGGATGAGAAGAAGCGTCCCATATTCGCAATCTACAACCCCGATCTCGAAAACGAGACCGGCAAGCTTCCGCCATATGTCGCCGAACGCATCCTCCGCTTCGCCCGTTGCGCGGCCGCTCTGGGCGAAATCCGCGGAAAGAACTATCTGGGCGTCGGCAGCGTATCGATGGGCATCATCGGGTCGGACGTTCGCCGCAACACGCTCCTCCACTACCTTGGCATGGGCACCGTCTCCGTCGACATGTCGATCGTCAAGGGCCGCATGGACAACGGCCTTTACGACCACGACGAGTTGGACAAGGCCTTCAAGTACATGAAGCGCAATTTCAAGTTCAACTTCGGCAAGGGCAAACGTCCGCAGTCATCCAACGACCTCCTCAGGGACTGCCTGAAGATGACGCTGATCGTGCGCGACCTCATGGTCGGCAATCCCGTCATCGCCAGCAAGATCGCGGGCAAGGAACAGGGCTTCGCCGCGGACGTCGAGCACGCCCAGGGCTGCAACGCCATAGCCGCCGGCACCCAGGGACAGCGCCAGTGGACGGATCTGTACCCGAACTTCGACATGACCGAGTCGCTCCTATGCAGCTCGTTCGACTGGAACGGCCACCGGGCTCCCATGATCGTTGCAACCGAGAACGACGCCAAGAACGCGATCGGCATGCTCCTGGCCAACATAATCAGCGGCATGCCGCAGCTGTTCGCGGACATCCGCACGAACTGGACTCCAACGAGCATCAAGCAGGCAACCGGCGTCAGCGTCGCCAAGATCGCGCCGCAGGGCCTCATCGACAAGCGCAACTCCGGCGCCGGGTCACTGGACTACGCTCTGAACGTACCCGCGCTCGTCCCCGGGAACCGCAACAAGTCCATACAGCAGATCGCCGAGGCGATCCGTTCGACCCCGGCCCTCCAGAAGAAACTGATGGACAAGGCCGTCAAGGGAACGATCTACGAAGGCGCGAACCTCCAGTACTTCCCGGGCGACGGACTGTCGAGCAGCTACCGGTCTCCGGGCGGCATACCGATGACCTCCTATCGCTACAATATGGTCGGCGAGAAGCTCACCTGCTCCGTCGTGGAAGGGAAGACGATCCAGCTCCCGCGGAAAGTGGCCGATCACATCAGCAAGGTGACCGACGCAACATGGCCCGAGACCTACTGGGTTCCCAGGGACATGTCATCCTTCGAGTACATGAGCCGCATAGGGCCGAACCACGACGCCAACTCGTTCGGACTGATCGGGGCGGACATGATCACCGTGAACGCCATGCTCCGAATCCCGGTGGACATGCACAACATCGCCGGGGAAGACATCTTCCGGCCCACCATGTGGGACCGCTTCGGCGGGGACGATTTCAGGGCGTGCGAGGAGCTCGGCCCGCTGTACGGGTAGGATACGGAGTATGTGAGTGTGTGGGTATGTGCGTATGTGAGTCTCTACCCACACTCCCACACACTCACACACTCACACACTCTTCTTCTTCTCTTTGACCCAGATCCACCAGATACACATTTCGTAGAGCGCTATCAGCGGCAGGGCCATCATGAGCATGGTTATCGGGTCCTGGGGGGTCAGAAGCATGGCCAGGATCATTAGTCCCACTATCACGTGCCGTCTCTTCTCGCGGAGCTGCGCCGATTTCACTATACCCACGCTGCCCAGGGCCAGCACTACTACCGGCAGCTCGAACGCCAGGCCGAATGCCAGCAACAGCTTAAGTACAAACCCCACGTAATCACGCAGCTCCACCCATTCACACGTCACGCCAAGGAGCTCGTCTATGTAGAACATCATCTCGATCGCGATCGGCATGGTGGTGAAGTAGCCGAGGGCCACCCCACCGGCGAACAACACGGCCGCGAAGCCCGATCCCCGCAGGATCGCCTTCTTCTCCCGCGCGGTCAGGCCTGGGAAAACGAACCTGCAGATTGCCCATATCACCGCCGGCGCGCTGATGATGAGCCCCGCCCAGAGAACAATGCGGCATCCGGCGAAGAATCCACCCGCAAGCGTTGTTACTCGAACGAAATCATCCGGGTCCCGGCCCGTCCGTTCCATGCACAGCATGAGCGCCGCAAGAATCGGACGCGCAAGGAAAATCGCAATGGTCATGCCCACAACCAGGAAGGCCAGCGACAATATGAGCGTCTGTCGCAGGTCCATCAGGTGACCGAGGAACGGCTTGGTGCACCCCTCCCCGCTATCGTTCTGTCGAAGGATCGGCATCGGCTGCGTCCGTAATTTCAGCCCCCTCGCAACTCTCCACCTCCTCGCTCTCGCCTTCGGCGAGAGGGTCGCCTCGATCTGTGCTTGCACTGCTTCGAGGGTCGGGCCGGGGGGGGCCCTCCTCCGACGGCACGTCTATGGGAGGGCTTTCGTCTATCTGCATGACCTGGTCCCTGAACTCGCTCGAAGCCCGGCGAAGCTCCTCCAGCATCCGCCCGAGCATGCGTGCAATTTCCGGTAGACGTCGAGGCCCGAAGAAGACCAGGATGACGAGAAACAGGAGTATCCATTCACCGGGGCCCGGGGCCCCAGTCAGAAACCCGAAAGGGATTGACGGACTCATGACATGCCAGCAGGACAAGGAGATCGGAAAAGCCTACTTTCTGCGGTACAGTACAAAAACGCCACGCCTGTTCCGCTGCCAGGACTGTTCGCTATGCCCGCCATCAACCGGCATCTCCTCGCCGAAGCTCCTTGTTTGGATTCGCGAACTACCCACCCTGAGCCCCACGAGGCCCGCCCTCACGGCCAGCGCCCTGTGTTCCCCGAGCGACATGTTGTACTCACGAGTTCCCCGTTCGTCGCAGTGCCCCTCGATCACCAGCAACACGCCCGGAGTTCGCCTCATGAAAGACGCGACCGCCTGAAGCTTGTGGAGCTCGGAATTGGCGACCTGGTAGCTGTCGTAGCCGAAGTACACCGGAGGAACGCTGAACTCGCTTTTCGGAACGGGATTCCCGTAGGCATTCTCGCGAGGATGGAGCGGCATGTCTTCGGGAATAACGTCCGGGTTCAGCACCTCCGCTTCCGGTCCCGGCTTGGTTGACCAACATCCCGTTCCAATGATGACCAGCAGGCAACCTGCGATAACGATCATTCGTCTACCGACGCTAACCATGTTCCATCTCCTTATTACGGCGACCACGACGGTGAGTACCAGTCCCCGCTCCTCGACAGCAACCTTACAGGCGGATCTTTCAGAGTGTCAAGAATGTAGATGCTGGAGCGGTACCGCTCCGTCCGGCCATACGCTATGTGCCGGCCGTCGGGGGCCCACGACGGGTCCTCGTGGTCCGCCTGTTCGGTCGTCAGCTGCTGACGCCGACCGCCCGATGAATCCATCATGCATAGCTGGTATCTTCCGCTGCGCTTGCTGCTGTATACAATGAGGCCGTTCGGCCCCCAGTCCGGGGCGACGTTCTCGTTGCCCCGAAAGGTCAGACGCTTGGCACCCCCGCCGCTTGCGGAGACGCGGTATAGCTGCGGCGCACCCGCCCGGTCGGAAACGAAAACGATCTGCCCGCCGTCGGGCGACCAGGACGGACTCGCCTCAGCCGCGTGGGGCGTCTTCGTAAGCCGCTTCAGCTTGCCGTTCCGAAGATTCTTGACGTAGAGCTCCGGGTTACCATCCCTCGAGAGCGTGAGGGCGATGCTCTTCCCGTCCGGGGAGACATCCGCGCTGACGTTAACGCCCGGATAGTTCGCAATCGGCTTCTGAACTCTCGTGCGGAAGTCGTACATGTAGACGTCAGGGAAGCCGCGATGAAAGGAAGTGTAGACAAGCCGCCCGCCGTCCGGCGCCCAGTTCGGCGCTATGCAGATCCCGCCCATGTTCGTAATGCGCGTCAGGTTCCCGCCGTCCGCGTCGCACGTGTAGATCTCTTTCCTCCCGCCGTGGGATCCCACCATCACGATTCGGGTGGACGCTATGCCGCGCACTGCCCTGACCGCGCGAACGATCTCGTCGGCAGCGGCATGCGCAAGTGCCCTGGCCTGCGGCGACTCGTCCCTGAAGACCTTGTCCAGGTAGGTTTGCGTCCGCCCGCGAACGCTTACAGTGCAGGCGGCCCTGAGGTTGCCGGATGTCTCCCGGCATTCACCCGAAAGGACCACCCCCCCCATACCCGGCTTCGCTATGGTAAACCACCCGGAGCGGAGCAGGTCCGATTGGAGCACCGAGACGAACAGCGTGGCGCCCGGCCCGCCCGACGCGCGCAGTCCCGACACATCGATCACCGACTTGCCTGCGCCCTTCCTGACAATCTCGACATCGGCCCCGCGGGCCGCCGCGCAAGCCAGTACGCCGGCGACCACAACTCCTCCGACCTCCTTCATCGCCCTTCTTTCCATTATTACTCCAGCCTGAAAGATACAGTAACGCTGTAGCCGTGTCTGTCCAGAAATGCGGGAGACAGCCCGCTGATCCGGACCACCGAACCGGCAGCCTTCATCACCGATGCATCCATTGTCGGGTTGCCCGACTTCTGCACCATGCGCCGGCTCTTCACCCCTCCATCCTTTGTCAGCCCGAACTCGACCTTCGAAACCGCGTCGCCCACATCCGCCGCACTCGGTCGGTCCGTCCATGCCGTATAGAGCACATCGTGGATCCTGGCCAGGCAGCGCGCCTCATCATCGGGTATCGTGGTCCGGTCCCCGATCCTGGCGCCCCGCGCCAGCAGCTTCTTGATCTCGTCATCGCTCAGAGTCTTCTTGGGCGGCGGCCCGGCCGGCCGCTGCACCACCTTGTCACTCACCCTGATCTTCTTCTTTTTCTTTTTGGGTTTCTTGGTCTCCTTTGGCTTCTCCGGCTTGCCGGGCGGCTTCACCGCCTTCGGGGGTTCCGGCGGCGGCGGCACGGGCGGCGGCGTCACTACCTCCGCTGCTGTGGGTGGTGGGGCCGCCGCTACCATGAACTCGATGGGCATCGGCCTCGTCTCCCTCTTCTGCAGGCACCCACGCCAGCCCGACACGGCAAGCGCCGTCACCAGGATCACCAGGTGAACCACCGCGACAATCCTCAAGTTATGATAGAACCGATCACTCACGCAATCTTCCACAAGTCACAATTCACCATTCACTCTTGCCGCCCACTACTCCTCCTGCGTGATCAACGCCATCCGGGATATCCTCGCGCCGTGAAGCACTTTCAGGACGCTGACCACGCTGCCGTACTTGATCTTCTCGTCCGCACGAACCATCACCATCGTATCGGGCGCCCGCTCCGCGAGCCGATTCAACTCCTTGCCCAGGTCATCGATACCAACCCGTATCTCGTTGAAGTAGATCGTGCCCTCGTCGTCGATAGTCACCGTCTGCGGCTCCTCAGGGCCGAGATCCGCGGCATCCGCCCTGGGCAAGTCAACGGTTATGCCCTGTTCTATCAGCGGGAATGTTATGATAAAGGTTATCAGCAAGATGAAAGTGAGATCCATCAGCGGGGTCAGGTTGATCTCGCTCATCTGCTTCAAGGATGTCAGCGGATACCTTCGGGCCATCGTTCTTCACTCGCTCTATTGTGGAAGATAGTGACGCTCCACGTCAGACAGCATCTCCTGCGAGAAGTTGTCCATCTCCACCACCATGCGCCGGATACTGTCGCTGAGCATGTTGTATCCAATCGCTGACGGCAACGCGACGCAGAGACCGACAACGGTAGTCAGCAGCGCTCCCGAAATACCCGGCGCCACCGCCGAGAGGGTCGAGCCGCCACCCGACGCCATTCCTCCGAATGAATCCATGACGCCCCATACCGTTCCGAGAAGTCCCAGGAACGGAGCCGTCGTCACCGCCGTCGCCAGGAAACCCATGCTGTTCTCGAGAAGCATCGCCTCGTCCGCAACCGTTCGCTCGGCAACGTTGCGCACCGCGCTGATTTGCGTATCGCTAAGCGTGCCCTCATGAGCGCCTACTCCTCCCATGAAAAGGTCGTCGGGGTTCGCGCCGCGCGCCTCGAGCGCCGCGCCCAATGCCATGCACGCCTTGTTGTATATCTCCTGCAGAGGGCTCCCGGGATACTTCTGCCGCTTCAGGAACAATGCGACCGGATGCGCTTCGTTACGATAGCTCGCCAGGAAACGCCTCGACGATCGCTTCGCAAGCCGGAGCTCCCTGATCTTGGTCACCATTAAGGTCCAGGCGAAGATCGAGCCCATTATGAGAAGCGCGACGATCACCTTCCCCGCCGTATTGGACTGCCGCAGCGCATACGCGATGCCGGCCACGGGGAGATTCGCCAGGAATGCCGCCATTGCTAAGTCCTTGCCCCGGAAAGACTAGCCCCGAAACAAGCAAGGATTCCCGCTGAAAGCACAAGTACAGCCGAACCTGCAGGACTAGTATATAAAGAAATGACGGCTCGGGGTTGATTGCCGCCCCTCGCCGCCATTTCCATAAGTCACTCGGGGCGCCGGAGCGCCCCGATGTGCGTTACTTCTTCTTCTTTGCAGCCTTCTTTTTCTTCGCTGCTTTCTTCTTAGCCGGTTTCTTCTTCGCGGCTTTTTTCTTCGCCGGCTTCTTCTTCGCAGCCTTCTTCTTCGCAGCCTTTTTCTTCTTTGCTTTCTTCTTTGCTACCACTCGACTTCACCTCCTCCTGTCTCGGAGCTCAGCTCGCGAGTTGGTTGGTATGCTGTGACCTCCATTAACCTTCGCAACCTAAAGGCAGCCGCTCACCGAAGTGATCCGTCTGTGAAAGTCGAACAGCAAAGAGTCAAAGAAACAAATCCCGAAGCACATGGCTTCAAAATTTCCGAAACTTTACACGCTAAGAATGAATCCGTCAATACCCAAAAGCAGCTTTTTTCTAAAAAAGTTTCGGACGCGTTCACTCCGCATCGCGGAACACGTTCCGCTACCGTTCCAGAATTGCTTCCGCTTGTTTTTTGTGTCGCTTGTTCTTCGTGAGAGCGACAACACGTTGCATAACTTTCGTGATCTCCTTCTCGTGTTCCCCGACGATGCGTGACGCGATGCGTATCGTTGCCGCACACGCCTCTTCAAGCGCTTCGTCATCGTCGAGGTAGCCCGTCGCCATTCGAAATGCATCGAGGGTGTACACGCGGGACAATGAAGAGAGCAACATCTTCTTGTCTTCGCGCCGGTTCGCCAGCTTCGCGGCCCGGCGGCACATCTCCACGCACTTCCCGCGGTCGCGCTCGCGGTCGATCAGGCGTGTGTAGCCGCGAAACGCAACGGCCCGCTGCCTTTTATCACCCTCCCCCGCCAGCTTCAACAGGTCCGAGGCGGGCGCCGAGTTGGGCCATGAGGACAGTGCGCGCAGCGCGGCGTCGCGCGTTTGCCCATCGTTGCTCGAGAGAGCCGAACGCGCCGCATCGAGCGCTCGCTCATCGGCCAGCATGGGGAGCAGAAGCAGGAGCTCGCGACGCGGTGCCCCTTCGGATCGCTTCAGACCCGCCAGGATCGGGCCGGCCAAATCGCTTCTCGCCGCCCGGTCGACACGAGTGCAGACATGGCGGAGCGCGCCGACCGCCGCGCGCAATGACGTGTCATCGCCCGCGTCGCGCACCATGTTGACAATGTCGGACACACGACCGGCAGGCACTACCCGGCCAAGAGCTTTCATGGCCTCGGCCTTCACGTTGCCGTCGGCCTTCGAAACCAGTTTCATCAACTCGTCTGTCGAGTCCGCCGCACCCCGTTCGGCAAGCACCCGGATGAGCAACACCTGCACCGGCGGCTCCGACTTTCGCAGGAGCGACAGCATCTCGTCCTCCACGTCCTTCCCGCGCAGCCGCGTCAGCGTCATGCGCGCCGCCTTCCGCTCTACCTCTCCCCCGGCGGCACCCAGCTCGACAAGCAGCCGAACGTCATCTTCCGCCCCAAGCCCGGCCAAGGCCCGCAGTGAAGCGATGCGTACCAGTTCGTCCTTAGATCTCGCCAGTCTCACCACCGTCTTCCTGCCCGGCTCGTAACCCCGTTCCGCCAGTGCGCGCACAAGCATCGTCTGCCCGCCTGCCCCGAGTCCGTCAACGCCCTTGAGCAGGGATTTCAATTCCCGCTCGGGTGCAGCACCCGCAATGAAACGCCCGGCGACGGCACGGATCACCTCATCATCATCCTTCAACGCTTCCCGCAACATCGCCACGCGGCCCTTCTCGCGCAGGTGCAACAGCCCCCGAAGCAGCGCCGGACGTACCGCGGACGGCACCTCGGACTTTTCAAGCTTCGCGTAGGCCGCCGCCGCTTCGTCACGCTTGCCGCTCTCCACGAGCGATGCGGCGCAATCCACGAGAGCATCCGCCCAGGCAGTCCCGGCGGCATCGCGCCCCGGACAAGCCATTTCGCACAACGCCCCGGTAGCCGCCTGTCCCCCTATCTTCCCCAGTGCACGCAGCGCGGCAACGGCCACCGCTTCATCCTTGTGCGAAACCCGGCCGGCAACCAACGGAACCACTGCCGCTTCGCCCCGCTCGCCGAGCGAGTCCAAAACCCCGACCAGCGCCTTGCCCTTCAAATTGCCCACCGCGTCGCACAGCGCCCCCCGCGCCGCCGCACCCGGCATCTGCTGAAGGACGAAGCGAGCCATGTGCGTCATCCGGGCATCCGCCAGCAGCCCGGCGAGTACGGGAACGGAAGCTTCGGACCCGACGCGCCGGAGCGTGCGACATGCTCGCCGCTTATCGTGAAAAGGCGCATCCGATTTCAGAACCGTCAACAGCTCCTGCTCCAACGCCGCGCGGCGCTCACCGTTTCCGATCGCGGAGTCAACCTTGTCGGTGTCCCATCCCTCCACGGCAGCGGACGAATAAACCGCGGCAAACAGCAGGAACAACAGGCCGTAGGCGCGGATCTCCGAGACGCACCGTCCCACTCCCACTATCACCGAACACCGAACACCAAACACCGAATACCTCCTACCCGCATCTCACGCCACACGCGCCACGCTCCTACAACCGCCACGGCTCCCTGTACGCACGGAACAGGAACTTGTTTGCGTCATCGTCACCGATAAATCGATCGTTGTCCCAGTCCCACTTCAGTTTCCTCCTCAGCTTGCACGCGATCCATATGAGCTGGGATATGATCGACATCTTCGCGCCGCCCTCAACCGGACACAGCGGCTCCTCGCGGGTCTTGACAGCGTACAGGAAATCTTCGCTGACACCGCGCCATTCGTTGTGGAGACGCCGCACCGAAGGCAGGTGGACCTCGTTGGGCTTGATGGTCGTGTGCTGGAGCGACTCCGGATGCGTTCTGAAGGTGTATCTCAACAGGTCGTTATGCACCCATCCCTCGGTGCCCTCGAAACGGGTGCCCGCACTCAGCGGCTGCATGTCGCTTCGCCCTTCGCAGATCATCGTCACTCCACTCGCGTACTTGAACGTAACACGGTACTCCACGTGTGGCTCCGGCTTCCACATGCCCTCGATATCTATCGGACCCTTGAGAAACGGTTCGGCGGACCACAGCGCCCCGTCGATGATGTGACAGTCCGTCATCGTTATTTCACCGACCGAGTAGTCGGAGTACTTGTTCCAGAGCCGCCTCTCGTGCACGCCGCAGAAATCAACCCACGGCGCCGGACCAATCCACATGTCCCAGTTGAATCCCTTCGGCACGGGTTTGGGATCCCATACAGGGCACGGTTCCGTCGTCGTCCCCGGCCGGCCGTACACGCGCATGGTGTGCAGCTTGCCGATCCTCTCGTTCCGGACCAGCTCAGCGCTGAAGCGCTGCGCGACTCCCGCCCGCCTGTGTGTCCCGACTTCCAGTATCCGGCCGTAGCGGCGAACGGCGTCCACCACAATCTTGTTTTCGTGCGGCCAGCGCGTCAGCGGCTTCTCGCAGTAGATATCCTTGCCGGACTCGGCTGCCGCCACGGTTATCCAGGCATGACTGTGGTGCGGCGTGCTTATCGCCACCGCGTCTATATCGTCCCTGGCCAGCAGCTCGCGGAAATCATCGTAGAGCTTCACGCCCGGAGGCGATTTCTCCTTGATCCGGGCCCGGAAGTCCGCGTTAACGTCACAGACCGCCACGACCTGCGATTGCGGCATCGTGCTGAAGTTCCTGCGGTGGCGTTCGCCCATGATACCGCAGCCGATAATACCCATGGTGACCCGTTCGCCGGCCGCGACCCCGCCGTCAGCGCCGAGCGCAGAGGATGGAATAATATACGGGGCCGCAACGGCGCCGCCGGTCGCCGTGACCGCGGTCTTCAGAAATCTGCGCCGCGTGATATCGGTCATGACCATCTCATTTACCACCGCCCGTCGCGTCCGTCAAGCACTCCGGAATTTCGGTTGATCTCTTTGTGGACTCGCAGTATTCTGCCGGTCCGGAAGGTTGAATCGCTAACCCCAACAAGGAGGACGGCAGATGAATCGCAAACTTCGCATGGGAATGATCGGTGGCGGACCCGGGGCTTTCATCGGCGAGGTACATCGCAAAGCGGCAAGGATGGACGGCCGGATCGACCTTGTAGCCGGGGCGTTCGACATCAATCCCCGTAAAAGCAAGCAGATGGGCCGCGAGCTCTGCATCGATCCGAAGCGCGCGTACAGAACGTACGAGGAGATGATAGAAAAGGAACTGAAGCGCGACGACCCGGTGGACTTCGTCTCGATCACGACCCCGAACAACTGGCACTTCCCCATCGCAAAGGACTTCCTCGAGGCGGGCTTCCATATCATGTGCGAAAAACCAATGACCATGACCCTGAAGGAAGCCAGGGACCTGGAAAAGATCGTCGAGAAGACCAGACGCGTCTTCGGCCTCATGCACAACTACACAGGCTACCCGATGGTCAAGCTCGCACGCGACATGGTGCGCCTCGGCGACCTCGGCAAGATACTGAAGATCGTCGTGCAGTACCCCCAGGGCTGGCTGGTTCGCCCCATCGAGAAGACAGGACAGCAGCAGGCCGCCTGGCGCACGGACCCGAAGCAGAGCGGCGCCGCCGGCTGCATCGGTGACATCGGAACGCACGCCGAGAATCTCGCCGAGTATATCACCGGCCTGAAAATCAAGGAGGTGTGCGCGGACATCACGACGTTTGTGAAGGGTCGTCGCCTGGACGACGACGGCAATGTGCTCGTGCGCTTCCAGAAGGGGGCCAAGGGCATCCTCCACGCCAGCCAGATATCGATTGGCGAGGAGAACGGGCTGGCGATCTGGGTCTACGGAGAAAACCAGGCGATTGAATGGCACCAGGAACACCCGAACTACCTGTACGTCAAGGTGATTGACGGTCCCGTCCAGGTGTGGCGGCGCGGCAACGACTACATAGGCGCCAAGAGCCCGGCCGCGGGCCGTGCGACACGAATACCTTTCGGCCACCCGGAGGCCTTCATCGAAGCATTCGCTAACAACTACGTCAACTTCGCCGAAACCCTGACGGCCAAGATCGACAGGAAGAAACCGGATCCGCTTGCCCTCGACTTCCCGTCCGTGAAAGACGGTGTTCGCGGGATGGCGTTCATCGAAACCGTGATAAAGAGCGGCAAGAGCAACAAGAAGTGGATCAAGTTCCCCAAAGTCTGAGAGCGGAACGGCAATAACGCGGGCTAACGCCCGCATCCTCTTCGACCCGCCCCGTCCGCAGTGAGAGGAAGGCGAACGGTCCTCGTGTTTGTTCTCGACACTGCGAGAGTCCATTGATGTGCAGTCGAGTATGAGGGACGACGGGCCAGGATACGTCCGACCCCGATATGCCAGAAACTCGCATTCCTTTCTAACCTTTTTCCTCCGGCCCGCGTTTACTCTAGAAAGCAGGAGATAAGAATGCATATTCGTGGACCGGCCTTCGCCAGCGCCCTTTGTCTATTTGCGGCGTGCTCCAGCACGCCGCCCCCACCCGACGACTGGGGGCACCTGCCTATTTCACGTATGACCGCGGCGCGCACGCCGGCCCGGGTCGGCAACAAGTTCAACCGAAGGACCGATGCGGCAATCAACAGCGGGCTCGATTGGCTGGCCGCCCGACAAAACGCAGACGGCTCCTGGTCGAACAGGAATTTCCCCGCACTTACCGCACTTGCCGTGAAAGCTTTCACACGTTCGAAGCACCCGCGGAAGGACGCCGTCGTGGCGAAGGGCGTCCGCTACCTGCTGTCGTGCGTCCAGAAGGACGGCGGCATATACCGCCCGCGAAGCGACGGCAAAGGCGGGGGACTCAGCAACTACAATACCGCCATATGCATGACCGCCCTGCACGCGGCCAACCCGGGCAAATACCTGAAGATTATCCGGAACGCCCGTAAGTTCATCGCCGGCACACAGTACATGGGCGGAGACATCTACAGGGGCGGGTTCGGGTATGACAAGAACTCCAGCCTCGCCTACACCGACCTGCTCAGCACCTTCCACGTCGTCGACGCCATGGCCGAAACCGCCGGCGTCGAGAAATACCGCGGCAGCGGCGAGCCAAAGGTGGATATCAACTGGAACGAAACGGTGAAATACATAGAGACGGTCCAGAACACCTCCGCTGCCGGCCCGGGCCAGGCCGGCGGGTTCAGCAGCAAGCCGTCCGACTCCAAGATCGTGTTCCGCTCCTACGGCAGCATGACCTATTCCGGGATGCTCGCCCTTATCCACGCGAATGTATCGAAGGACGACGTTCGCGTCCGGTCGGCCTTCGACTGGTCCGTGAAACACTGGTCACTCAAGGAGAACCCGGGCATGGGAAAAGACGGGCTCTACTTCTTCTACAACGTCCTGGCCAAGGCGCTCTCCGCCTATGACCAGGATGTCATACCCCTTTCCGACGGTCACACATCGGTCAACTGGCGCGCGGCTCTCGGAAGAAGGCTCCGTGACCTGCAGAAAACCGACCCGAAGACCGGGCACGGTTACTGGGCCAACGAGTCCGGCCGCTTCTGGGAGAACAATCCGGTCCTGGTGACATCATACGCCATCCTGGCCCTGCAGACATCCCTGAAGGAGTGATCCCTCGATACTGCATGAAGGGACCACCGATGCTGTGCTACTTCTCGTGGGAGAATTCCATGTTCTCCCAGAAAGCCTCGCTATCCATGAACAGGTCGTTCATCTCCTGGTAGCAGTTGTTGAAGGTGCGAACGACCTCGGGATCGAACCGCGTGCCGGAATTCTCGTTGATTCTCTGCACGACGAGTCGGAGCGGCAACCCGTTCTTCTTGCCGGTGTCAAATCGCCACTGATCGAAGGCATCCGCCAGCGCAAGGACCTTCGCGCCGAGCGGGATCTGCCCGTCCTTCAACCCGCGCGGCAGGCCCGACCCGTCGAAACGCTCGTGGTAGGAATGGACCAGCTCCGCCGCGTCCCCAAGCATCGGGATCGTCTGCACGATCCTGTGAGATAGCTCGATATGCTCCCGAAACCGGTCAGCGTCTTCCGGGCTGAGTGCTTCCCCATTCTTCGCAACTACTTCCGGCACACCTATCTTGCCGATATCGTGCAGGAGCGCACCGTACCGTATGGCCATCAGCGCGCGGTGATCCTGCACGCCCATCTTCCACGCCAGGAACACGCCGAACTCGCTGACACGGCGACTGTGTTCCGTCCTGGCGCCTCCTTTCACGTCCATGATCGATACAATGGTCTCCAGCGTCTTCACGTAGGATTGCTTCAACGCGTCAACGTTTGCCTGCAGGGCCTTGGTCTTCTCCTTGAGCATATCCTCGGTGTAGAGCTCATGCGTGCGCCGGTGCTTCAACAGGTGCCTGTGTTCGACCGCGCGCTTGACAACCATCTCGAGCGTATCCGAATCAACGGGCTTCACCACGAAATTGTAGATGCCCGCGCGCAGGGCCTCAATCGCGTTCTCCGCGGTGCCGTGCCCCGTAATCGCGACGGTAACGACGTCGGGGTCGATCGTCGAAAGAACACGGGCCATCTCGATCCCGTTCATTTCGGGCATGCTTATGTCCGCAAGCACCACGTCGATGCTGCCCTGCGACGCCTGGAACACGTATATCGCACCCTTGGCGTTGGTGGCCGCGGCCACCTCGTAGCCCCACGATTCGCACTGGCGGACGAGGTAGTTGACGATCCGTGGCTCGTCATCGACAATCAGGATTCGCGCCTTCGGTTCGGGTTCCGCGGGGTCGTACTGCGGTTCGGACAGCGGCGTTATCACCTTGCGCGACTGAATCTCCGACGCGCTGCAGGCCTGGTTCCGGCCGCCCTGCTTAGCCAGCATCAATGCCCGGTCCGCCAGAGTGAGAAGGTGCTGCTCATCCCGCTCGTTCAGCGTGTTGCTTATCGCCAGCCCGATAGACACCGTCAAGCGCAGCGAGAAACCGACCTCCTTGAACTCGTACTCGCGCACCCGTCCCAGCAACGTTTCCGCGAAGTCGCGGTAGATCGTGATCGCCTCGTCCCTCAAATCCGCCAGCACGCCGGCCGGCAGCGGGAAATTGGAGCAGATCACGGCGGTACCCCTTCGCACGTACAGCACGCCGGACACTACGGCGGGAAACGTATCCAGGATCCGTTCCGCGAATTCGTCAAGCGAGAGGAGTAGATCGGTCTGGTGGTAGAGAGCGTTTGTCTGCCGCACGAGATCGTCGTACTGGTCAACGAACAGTGGCGATACCAGGTCGCACGACTGCTTGAATCTCCTCTCCTCTTCCAGGATCACGCTGAGGGCTATGTCGTCGGTCCTCTGACTGATCGTTTTCTTGTCACAGGGAGAAAGCCCGTCGTGCTCGACCTGCTCCAGAAAGGCCCGCCCCTCGGAGCCGTGGAACGCAAGAATAGGGATCCATGAACACACTCTCTGCGCGACCTTCGTGAACAATACGCAGTCATCGCCACGGAAATCGAAATCGATAATAAGAATGTCGTAGCTGTGCGAGAAGAGCAGTGACCGCGCTTCCGCCACCGTTCGCGCAAAATGAACTTCGAACGCCGCGTACAGAGACAGAAAGAGCGGATCCCTGGTATCAACCAGGCATAGTGCAAGCCGCGTTCTGCCGGAACGTGTCGCCATGTCTCCTTCCCGTTCTATCCCGCGCTCCGCCCCCCCCCGGGCAGGGGAAAGCAGGATACTTCTGGGGTAATGTTCCAGTATAGCAGGAGGAACAGGGACAGTCAAACCTGCGCTCGGCTTTTCTTCGATACCTCACGGAAGTGCCGATCCAGGTGCTGCGGATCGTAGAACCCCGGAATTCGGTCGCGATCCCTGCCGATGACGAATTCTACACTCGAGTCGTCCGCGAAATGCACGTCGATCCGGCGCCCCTCCTTGATACGACTCACGTTTTCTACGGAAAGGAGGAAAAAGGCGCCCATGTAGCGGTTCTCCGCAATCCCCTTACTGCGCCCCTTGTACTTGCCCCCGTAGCGAAGCCGGTCGTACCGGTTCCAGGCCACGACAACCAGCAGGATTGCCGCAATCAACACTGCCCCGATTGCAAAATACTCCGGGTTGCGGATGCCGCCTTTCCCGAACATGTGCACGTAGAATGCGCCGAGACCCAGGAGCCATAGTGACAGCAGGACGAGCGGACGCAACGTGAAGAACCAGAGCACCCAGCTCAGCGTGTTGATGGTCAACTCGGTCAAACGCCTGGTCTTCGACATCAGCGTCGGACGGTCCACGATGATGCCTTCGCCGAAATCCCTTTCGGATTCGAACATGATCATAGCCCCCTGTCCGGGCTCTCCCAGACCGCCAGTTTTGAACGCGGCCTGAACAACGCCTTCGGGAAGGCCAGCAGCGTAACCGCGCAGTTGACGATCCAGTAGATGGCCGGGTACCAGACCAGCCAGGGAACGAGCTTGCGTAGCGACTTGTCGTATCTCGAGTCCAGCAGCAATCCCACCGAAAGCTGGACGATACACACAACGGCAATGATGACACCCGTGAACCCCGGGATCAGCGTTCGAACACGGAACTCCGGCGGGAGGTCAACGACCAGGCCGGTCGCCCACAGCACGGCCGTCATCAGGAAGCAGTAGCACCAGAGCACGCTCAGGCAATACTCCAGGTAGAGCGGCCACATCCTGGCATGTCGCCATGCAAAGAGACAGTGGTAGTACTTCAGCAGGACTTCGTTCCCGCCCTGCGACCACCTGAACCTTTGCCGCAGGATGCCTTTCAGCGTTTCGGGTACCAGTATCCAACAGAGCGCGCGCGGCTCGTAGCGGATCTCCCACATTCCGAGCTGCAGCTTCCAGCTGATATCGATGTCTTCGGTTACCATGTTGTTCGACCAGAACCCTACATCCATCAGGGCCCGCTTCCTGAAGAGCGCCACTACCCCGGATACGGTGTAGATGCGGCCGAGCACCCGTTGCGCCCGCTTGATCATCCCGACTATGGACGAGAACTCGCCGACCTGGATCTTCGAAAGTATGCTCGTCCTGTTCCTGACCTTCGGGTTGCCAGTGACCGCCCCTACCCGCGGCGAGCTCTGGAAGTGCCACATCATCCAGCGTATCGCGTCAGGATCCAGGATCGCGTCCGCGTCTATGCACATCAAATACTCGCTGCGACTGCAAAGCGTGGCCATGGTCAGGCCCGTCCCCTTGCCCTGGTTGCTCTTGAGCGTTATGACGCGCAGGTTCCTGAACTCCTTCTGCAGCCTGCGAAGGACCAACGCCGTGCCGTCCGTGCTGGCATCATCCACGGCGATGACCTCGAATTGCGGATAGTTCTGCCGCTCCAGCCGCCGGATCGTCTCCTCGATGCAACGCTCCTCGTTGTGACACGGCACCAGGATGGAGACCGGCGGGGTCCCGACAACGGCGGGGACCGAGGGCAGGAAGTTCTTCACGAAGACCCGGAACACGAGCGATCCGAATATCCATACAAAGGCCATGACGAACGGATACAGGAACACGAAATTGAAGACATACTCCATGTCGATTCCCTATTTCCCGATACCCGGATACATGCCCCGTCTCCGCGTATCCGCCGGTACACGCGGCTTCAGCGTCAACTCCGTGCGCATGGACATCTCGCGCCGCAGCTTCTTCAGTACCGGCCTGTCGATCGTGTAGTCGTCCGGGTAGTATGCAACGTGTCTCGCGCCCGACACCACCAGCCTGCGCATGCGGTTGAGCAGCTTCCGCTCGTCCATCCAGCCGCGCGTGTTCCAGTCGTACGCCTGCAACTTGAATACCGTCTTGTCCAGGCCTCCCGGAACACCGGAAGCACGTTCCACCAGGCTCTCCAGCCACTGAACGGGCCGACGCACGTCCTCCATTTCCGGGTATGCCATGACAACCACGTAGTCGTAGAGCTCAAGCGCAGACTCGTAGTCCTGCGCAAAGAACCTGTTCGGACCGGGCTCACGCATCACCGGAGCGTAGATCGTGCGAGCGAACAGCGCATCGGGCCTGTAGTAACGGACGGCCTCCATCAAGTCCGCCGTGAATGCATCGAGGGCATCCGCCTTGAAACGGGTCCACTCAGCCATTTGCTCGTCCGTCATCCGATCCACCCGGAAATCCTTCAGACCCAGCTCCTTCGCGTACGCCCGTAATGCCGCCGGATCGAAACTCTCGTCGTCGAGCAGGTACGCATCATCCTGGAACAGCACTCCCGAACAGCGGACATGCGCCGCCATGGACTCGTAGAGAGATGCCATGATGTCCCTGCTCCTATCGCTGAACGGCGATAAGCGGCGGTAACCGGTCATCACCGGCCTGGGCCCTCTCCAGGTCTGGCGCATGACCAGGTTCCCGGGATCACGGCGAATCTCCGGCGCGTCCACGCTTAATACCGGCATCCAGACGTACGCCCGGACGCCTCGAATCACGAGCTGGTTCACTACCCGGCTCAATAAATCCATCTTCATGGGAAGAACGGGATTGGGGAAATACACTGACGACACGTTCCCGTCGCCGTCTTCGTCTCGGAACCCCTGCACGTAAACATCGGTCACCTCCATCGCAATCAGCCTGTCCAGCAACCTGTCGAGATTGCGTTCCGTCTGGACCGGCGAAGGATCGTATACGAGGTCCAGGTCGACCTGGGCCGCCCTCGTATCGAGGTTCGGTGTGCGGTCCGACACCAGGTAGCGGACACTCGAAATGAAGCTCGGCATCGACGGGTTCTCCGCCACCAGCCAGCGTCCTATTGCCCTGATGTCCGACGTGGTGTTTGTTTTCTCGTCTTGCAGCGTGAAGAACATCTCGAACCCCAGCTTCGAGGCCTCGTCCAGCGCCGGACGGTTGTACTGACCGTAGGGCCACACGAGAATGCTCGTTTCGACCCCCGCATTCGCACGCAGCGATTCCCCGGCCGCACGCAGGTCCGCCGCAATGCGCGCACGGAACTCCGCCGCCGTCTCGTAACGTTTCTTCGAAGGGAACCACATCCGGCTGGCAGTCGCGTGCCCCGTGTTGCCCTGCGGATTGTAGAGAACTGCCTTGTGCAGATCGTGCGAATGGGAAGCCACTGTTATCAGATCGTTCGATGCCACGGCCCGGACATCCGCCCAGCTCATCAGGGGCGCCGTGAGATCCGCCGGGGGCCGGTTGTCCAGCCAGGAAGAGCAGATAGCCAGAAGGCTTGGATACCCGTACTCGTCGAGTATCGGCACCACGTGGTCGCGGAATGAGAGATAACCGTCGTCAAACGTCAGCATCACCGCGCGCTCCGGCAGGTTGGTCGTGCCCCTGTGCGCAGCCAGGATGTCACGCGCCCCAACGAAGTTGTAGCCGTGCGTCCGCAGATACTCCAGTTGCTGCACGAACGACCCGAGGTCGACAGCCATGGTGTCGTTCGAGACCACCCGCGGGACGTCGTGGTAGCACAGGACCAGGAAGTCGTCCCCTCCCCAGGCAACGGCAGCCGGTCCCGCCAGGATCACAAGCACCGCCGCCATTAGTAGCTCTTTCCGCATGTGCCGAGCCCCTACCAGTGTGTCACGGCCGTGAGATATCCCGCCCACACGTCCGTGTCCTCTCCGTCATAGACCCTGCGACTGTAACTCACTCCCCACAGCACGCTCGTCCGACGCGATACGCGCAGGTCGTGCTGGTAACGCGCATCCCAGATGGGTTCCCGTCCGTAGCCGGCCTGCTCGTACGAGCCGAACCCAACACGGAGCTGGTGCACGAATGCACGCTCATACCGCTGGAACAGGGCGTGATCTACCCTGTGCCGGAGAAGAACCGTCGTATCGGATTCCGGACTGAAATACGCAACGTTCGTCATGGAGTTCTCGCCCCGTGACAGGTGCAGCGACATCCTGGTCTCGAGATATCCGCGCCGGATCAACAGCCGGTCAATGTCAGTTGAGAACACAACGTTCTCGTTCCCGTCATCCAACTGCAGGAACGAACCCGAGAAACCGAAATGCGTCATGTCGCTCGGGTTGTAGTCCGCAGTCGCCGTCGTGCGCCTGCCGCGGATATCCCTGGCCGACGCCCTGAGCGAGACGTCCAGTGTCGTCGTTTCGTGCTGCAGGCCCATCGCCCATACGTCCGCCGGCCGCCACCTCGTCTCGACACCCAGGCCCGGATCGTCCGACGGCATCACGATGTTCGCCTCGGCCCCCAGCTCCAGGGACGGCAACGCCAGGTATTCCACCCCCGCCGCAAGGCGGTCATACTCGACGCTGTTCCCCTCCTCCTCAGCCCATCGCCGCGACCACTGCGCGTAGAGCGCAAGCTCGGGGTTAACGGGCTGGGTGACCCGCGCGTCGAGCAGATAACCTTCCGCGCCCGGCGATTCCAGCGTGTAGACGACGTCCAGGAGGAACTCCGTGCCATCCTCGATCCGGAGCTCCTCGTGCGCTTGCCGTGTATGACTGTTCAGCGGGTTTCGTTCGACGAGTTGTTCGGCATAGTCCCGCGCCTCGCGTCTCAGCCCACACTCGTTAAGAGAGTAGACACGCCCGTTCCTTGCCCCTATGTCGTACTCGTCCTCGTACGGACGCCGGGCTCTCGTGTCGGTCCCCGACATCGTGATGATCGCGTCGAAGTCCTCCAGGGCACGATGGGGCCAGCCGCGCCAGAGATGCACGTGCCCGAGCGCGGACCGCAGCGACAGGTTTGCCGGCGCCATGTCAAGCAGTTCGCCAAGATAATCCTGGGCCTCCTGCTGTCGGTTCTGGTAGGCCCGCCACCACCCGTACGATGTCCGCACTTCTTCCTTGTTCATGTTGTAGCGCAGAATGCCGCGCTCGGTCACCCAGTCCGCCGTCTCCCCTCGCAAGCCGTCAAGGACCTCCCTGCCCCGTTCGTACTCCCCGATCTCGAGCAGGGCGTGGTATAAAGCCATGCGCGGATTGAACTCGCCGGGATGCTCGGCAATGACGGCCTCGTAGAGCTCGATGGCCTTCTTCGGCTTCCTCATCGCCAGGTACGCATCGCCCGCCGCCCGCCTGACCCAGTACGGCATTTCGATCCCGCGTTTCAGCATCTCCTCGTACGCCCCGATGATCTCACCCATGCGGCGCATCTGCCGAAGAGCCAGGACCCGGTCGAACCGTGCGCGTAGCCGGGTGAACGGCTTCTTCCCGGCAGCGATCACGCGGTCCAGTACCACCAGCGCTATCTCAGGTTCTTCCCAGCGAATTCGCTGCGCCGCCAGGTTCTGCTCCAGCTCCAGCCATACTGCCGGCTCGATGGACTCCTTATGGGCCAGCGCGAAGTCGAGCGCCAGGCTGCAACAGCCCATCGTGGAAAGGACGCGCGACTTCAGGTTCAGGGCGCCCGCGTTACCCGGCCGAAGCGACAGCAGCCTGTTGTAGACCTTCAATGACTGAACGTACTGCTCGGCATGCCAGTTGGCCATCGCCAGCACGAAGAGCGCGTCAACGTACTGATCGTGATCCGGGGGAACCGCTTGAACGATCGGCATCGCTTCCCGCGGCCGACCCAGGTCGAGCAGTACCCACGCCAGCCTTATCCGGGCATCTGCGTCGCCGCCGTCCGGCCTCAGCAGCTCGCCGGCACGCCGGCACACCAGGAACGACTTCTCGCTTTCGCCCCCGTCGAGCAGGCTCCTGGCCTCCGCGAGCAGCTGTTCGATGGTGCTTCCCTCAGGTCCCGGGCGGACATCCGACGCACCCCACCCGCCATGGCAGGTCAACAGGAAGACTAGGATGACGCCCCTCAGCGCCGAGCACGGTCCCGCTGTCATGCCCCAAGTCTAGCATCAACCGCCCCCGACGGCAAGCAGCCACCCCGGGGCCCTGATCCGCAAATACGGAGCGCCAGTCGCCCCCTCCGCCCCTGATTGGCGAGCCGGCATGGCTCGCAGCACATGCTTCCCGGCGCATAGACCGTCCAGGCGGAGTCGGCCACGGCCGTCCGTCTTCAGGACTGCCGGATGTAGCTGGTCCCGCAACGGCCCCGCCGGAAGATCCGCCACCACCTCAAGCTCCTGCAACGGTCTGCCGTCGACGTCCCTGAACAGCACGATGCTTGTGGCTCCGGGCGGCATCACGCTCAGCTCGATCGGTTCGGGTTCACGGCCATCCACTTCCAGCTCAATCGTTCCTTCGACGTCTTCTCCCAGGCCGCGGGGTCCAGCACCGTGCGAACAACCTTGCCCGCCGCCGCAGTAACAGGACACTTCTGGTAGATCACCCGCGGCGTTGCAGCCAGGTGTTGCAGGTAGATCTCCACCTCGCCCGCCGCGACCGGACCGTAGACGAACTCGCTCGTGTCTCTATCGTAAACAACGCGCGCGGGCGCCGCGTCCCGGCCCGGGGAAGAGACGGCATAGTCGGACGGCTTGCCGCCCGGCGGCAACTTGATTCTCCCTCGTACGTAGCCGACTTCCCGCTCGCGGAGCGTGACTTCGGTAGTCTTGCCGACGGTCACCCGAGCCTTTTGCATGAAAACCGTCTTTCGGCACTTGAGGAGCTCGGCATCCGACATTTCCGCGCTCGATATCCTCGGCGCTCCACCTTGCGATAGATACCCGCGAACTCTGTGCTCGATTGCCCTGAGATCCCGGAAACGTACCCGGCCTTCCGCATCAGTCGACGCGGCATGGTGCGGAGCCTCGTCCGAGCCTTCAATCACAACAACCCCCTTCGCGGGTGTCCCGTCCTTCTTCTCCAACTGCACCTCAAGCAACCCGGCCGTACGGCGCACGGTGTGGAACTCCACCGTCCGCCCCGCCACTCACGGCGTAAACGTTGTAGTTGCCCGGGACCAGGTTCCTGAAGCGGGCCGCTCCGTCCTCGTCCACGGCTTGCGTGGGATTCAGGATCAGCCTGAACGCCTTGCTCGGCTCGTCCCTCCGGCGAGCCGCCCAGCCGGGACTGAAATAGTAGTGCCAATCCGCCGGCTCGAGCCGCACTACGGCGCTCGGATCCGCCCTGCCGGCCTTGCTCACTTGCACACGAAGCCCCGCACCTTCAGCCGGAACGACCAGGTTCGACTCGATTACCGGCTTGGCATTCTCCCCTTCCCCGGCACCGGCCCCGCCCACCGTCGGCACGAGCAAGATGCCCGCAAGCTTCTCGCCCGGTGCCACCTGGACACAACGCTGCTGCACACGCCTGTTGCCGCGGACGTAGAGCCGGTGAGCGCCCGGCGTAACGTCCTGAAGAACGAAACGCCCTTTCACATCGAGCTCCGCCGCAGTGTGGTTCCAGGCCTCGGAGCTAATCG
>Ga0272442_10003305_pt1 | contig 22735 bp, 17 predicted proteins | sample SSMForm2O_FD_200262 | JGI IMG/M metagenome (GOLD analysis project Ga0272442, IMG submission 200262) | Marine sediment archaeal communities from Little Sippewissett salt marsh, Falmouth, MA, United States - SSM-Form-2O | ecosystem: Environmental > Aquatic > Marine > Wetlands > Sediment ...
GGTCAGTCAGATCCGCGCGGCGGCTCGGGTGAGCGGCATGAAGAACTTGCTGGACGACGGGAAAGCAAAGATCCTCAACGGCATCACGACGCCGGAGGAGATCGTGCGCATCACTCAGGCAGAGGGTGTGCTCACTGCGAATGAGTAACGGGCGGAGTTTCTCCGCCGAGCGAGGACAAGTAGGTGGCTACGCTGCACATTGATCGGTTGTTGGAAACGTGCGTGAAGCGCAACGCGTCGGATTTGCATTTGCACGTTGGGCGACCTCCGGTGATTCGGCTGCACGGCCGGTTGCGGTCGCTGGAAACGAAGGTGCTGGAGCCGGACGACACGGTAGCCCTGATGAAGCAGATCGCGCCGGATCGCTATCAGCAGGAGCTTCAGGAGGAGGGTGGAGCGGACTTCGGCTTTGCCTTCGGGAAAGAGGCGCGCTTCCGCGTGTCGGTCTTCCGGCAGAAGGGCAACGTCTCGGTCGTTTTGCGGCTGATTCCCACCAAAATCCTCACGTTCGAGGAGATCGGGCTGCCGGCGATCGTCCGCGCGCTGTGTCGCCGGCCGCGTGGAATCTTCCTGGTAACCGGGCCTACCGGATCGGGCAAGACGACGACGCTGGCCACGATGATCGACTATATCAATGCCAATTTCGACCGGCATATTGTGACGGTCGAGGACCCCATCGAGTACTACCACGACCACAAGAAGAGCGTGCTGAGTCAGCGTGAGGTGGGCGCCGACGTGCCGAGCTTTGCCGAGGCGCTGCGGCGCGTCCTGCGTATGGATCCGGACGTGATCCTGGTGGGCGAGATGCGCGACCTCGAAACGATGGAATCGGCCATTCGCGCAGCCGAGACGGGCCACTTGGTTTTTGCCACGGTCCACACCACGGGTGCCCAGGGCACGATCAACCGTATCATTGACGCCTTCCCGGTCGATCAGCAGAACCAGATCCGTGTCCAGCTTTCGACGAACCTGATTGCCGTGCTCAGTCAGGTGCTGATGCCTCGGCTGGGCGTCCCGGGCCGAATTGCCGGCTATGAGTTCATGGTCGTGACGCCGGCAATTGCCAACCTGGTACGCGAGAACAAGACGTACCGCATCGACTCCAGCATTCAGACGGGCAAGAAGTTCGGCATGCAGTTGCTGGACGATCACCTGTGGGATCTCTATCAGAATGAGACGATTTCGGGCGAAGAGGCGCTGGACAAGGCACGTCATCCGGGCGAGTTGAAGGAGAAGATCGACAGGCTGAGGCGCCCGGGCGAGGACGAAGAGGACCTCGGCCCGCAGGTTGGCGGGATCATCGACGACAAGTAGACCGCCGGTCGGCGTTGAGCGGGCGCAAAGCGCGAAGTCTCAGGCGGGACGCCACGGTGATGTCTCCCGCATAGGTGGGTACCGGCGCCCGTTTTCTTTTGCCGGACCAAGCAGCAAATCGCACGGGGATAACGGCAATGCCTCAGCGGTACGGCGACGAGGAACTGGCAGCACTCATCGAGACCCGTCTGCGCACGGCGCTTCTGTGTGACGCGATGGACGAACGGGGGCTGCTCAACCAGGCCATGGCCGAGTGGATCCGCCCGCTGGCGCCGAAGGTGGATCAGGTGATCGCGGGGCGGGCGGCCACGGCGCTGTTTGTCGACGTACATCAGCGGCGCGACAATCCGTACGAGCAGGAGATTGCGTTTGTCGATTCGCTACAGCCGGGTGATGTAGCCGTCGTGGCCACCAACGCCAGCCGATCCAACGGCGTGTGGGGCGAACTGATGTCGACGGCTGCCCGGACGCGCGGCGCCAAGGCAACGGTCACCGATGGCCTCTGTCGGGACATGCGTCAGATCGCCGAACTCGACTATGCGGTCTACTGCGCGGGCCTGAAACCCGTCGATTCGGCACCTCGCGGGCTTCTCATCGAGCACGGCACGACGGTGATGTGTGGGCAGGTACGGGTCCATCCCGGCGACTGGGTGGTGCTGGACATCGATGGTGTGTGCGTCATTCCTCACGAGGCGGCAGACGAAGTGGTTCGCTCAGCCCTGGATAAGGCCTCGCGCGAGCAGCACACGAAGCGGGAACTACAGGAAGGAGCCTACCTGCGGGACGTGTACGACAGGTACGGGGTGCTGTAGAGGCCGAAGCGACGCATCTTGACTCCAGAAGCTGCCGATCGGTATGGGACGACCTCGCCTCGCGCCCAGCCCCTCGCGTGTATGCCGGCAGATACCACACATCGAGCGACATCATCGGCTAGCCCGCTATCGCCTCGATCAGACGCCGCAGGGGATCGGTTCGACCGCGGAAGAACGGGAAAATCCATGGCCCGAAGACGAGTATGACGACATTGACCGCGGCCACCAGATCGAAGGGGACCGAGCCGCGGGGATATCGCCACGGATACAGCACTCGCATTCTGCCGGCCGGCGGCCCTTTGGCCGGTGGAGGCAGACCGCGCTGTCTGGCGATCAGGGCCTTGCGTGTGTAGTCGAGTCGCCGGAAAACGGTCAGCATGGGCAGCGTCGCCTGTTGCCAAAGCAACACGGGAACGTGACAGGAGAAGCAGGCGATCAGCAGGGCCACGTGTCGCTCTCCGCGCTGCCACCACCCGACTGTGCAGTCCTCGATCAGATCCTCGGCTCGGGCCTTGACGTAGCTGATGAGAAAGGTGTTCGCCAGGGCGACCGCAGCCAGCACCGTGTAGGTGAGGTTGCCGCGCCAGCAGAAGTGGCCCACCAAAGCCAGAAAGACGGCCACGTCGCTAAAACGGTCGAGCGAGCTGTCGAGCACAGCTCCGAAAGAGGTGCTCTTGCGGCCAATGCGCGCGACCGCCCCGTCGAGCATGTCGCATGCACCGGCGGCGATCAGCAACGCACCGGCCCACAGCGGCCAATAGCTTCGCCCCGCAACGGCGGACGGACCAAAGGCGTCCCCCGCGCCAAGGGCGAGACATGCGGCCGACCCGAGCGTCACGACGAAGCCCGCGCCCGTCAGCGTGTTCGGGGTGACTCGCGCAGCCACCAAGAACGCAGCCAGTCCGTCCCGCGCGGCGGCAAAAGCCATCCCGATGGCCTTGGTGACCCCCGGCTGCTCGCCCGAAGCGGCGAGCTCGCGGAAGTCGCTCGAACCGGTCTCAAGCCCAGCCATGGCCACAGTATAGCAGGCGTTTGGCCGCTTGCATGGGGCCGGTCGCCGTGCGGACCGACAAGCCCACCTTTGCACAACCGGCAAACGGAAGGCCGCTCACCAACAGAAGGTAGCCGCACCTCAGCGGGCGATGGCCCCGGCGATGAACTGCTCGACCAACTCTCGTGCGGCATCGTCGGGAAGCTGCTCGGGCGGGTGCTTCATGGCGTAGGCGGCAATCGACTTGAGCGGGCCCCCGATTCCACGATCGCGGGCGACCTTGCAACAGCGAATCGCGTCGATGGCCACTCCTGCCGAATTCGGCGAGTCCTCGACGCTCAGTCTCAACTCGAGGTTCATGGGGACTCCGCCAAAGCCGCGCCCCTCGATCCGCAGGAAGCAGACCTTGTTGTCATCCTGCCAGGGAACGTAGTCGGACGGCCCGATGTGAATCTGATCCTCGGGAAGGGGATGATCGAGGGCCGACTGAACCGCCTCGGTCTTCGAGATCTTCTTCGAGCCAAGACGCTGGCGGTTGAGCATGTTCAGGAAGTCCGTATTGCCGCCGGTGTTGAGTTGGTAGGTGGCGTCGATTTTCACCCCTCGATTGCGGAAGAGACTGGCTAACATACGGTGCACGATCGTGGCCCCGATCTGGGCCTTGATGTCGTCCCCGATGCACGGGATGTTCTTGCGCGAAAACTTGGCCGCCCAAGCCCGGTCGCTGACGATGAACACCGGCATGCAGTTAATCAGACTTACCCCCGTGTTGAGGCAGCACTGGGCGTAGAACTCGGTCGCCAACTGCGATCCAACCGGCAGGTAGTTCATCAGGATGTCGGCCCCGCTGTCGGCCAAGACCTTCTCCACATCGGCGGCGTGCTTGCTGGCCGGCACGAAGCGACGGTCCTCCGGGTATTCGCTGAGATGCTCGCTGACCCCATCCAGCAGCTCGCCCATGTGCACGATGGTTCCGTCGGAAGGAACCGCGTCGAAGAAAACCTTCGTGCAGTTCGGTCTGGCGAAGATGGCCTCGCCGATCGGGCGGCCCACCTTGCGCCGGTCGACATCGAAGGCGGCCACGACCTCGATGTCTCCAGGTCGATAGCCCTCGATCTGATCGTGCATCAGGCCGATCGTTTCACCCAATCGGCCATGTTCCTGCCACATATCGCGGTAGAAATGGATGCCCTGAATCAGCGAGCTTGCACAGTTTCCGACTCCAGCTATGGCAATACGGATTGTCTCACCCATCTCGGCTCACCCAATTATGCGTCTTGCCGCCGGTCGACCCCACCCAGCGCTGGGCCCAGCACCGACCAGCCCCTGCCGCCGCGCTCACCCGCGAGCCCGGTACGGCCCACACGGAAATGTAACCAGATTGTAAAGCGGCTCCAGGCGCGGCGTCAATTGAAATATCGCAGGCGTCGGCTGGCGTAACCTTTGCGCCGGACGGGCTTTGCGAGTCGGGCACCTGCCATGCCTGCCCGGGCAGGTCGGCCCGGGGCCCAATCGGCCGGGAAGTTGATGGCTTTGCGGGGCGGCACTACCATCCGGCTGATATGGACGTGATTCACTCGTGGCGCTCGCCTCGGCCGTGGCTGGCTGTGGCGATCATGGCGGCGTTGCTGGGCGTGGTACTGCTGGCAGCTTGGCAGGTCTCATCAGGCCGGAGCGGGCGAGATCAGCTCGGAGCGCCTGAAGCGGCACGAGATTGGCCCATCTCGTGGCGCCCGCCGCAGCGGTGGGACGACTTGCCCGAAGAGTGGCTCGGCGAAACGGTGGCGGCGGGCCGTCTTGACCGGGATGGACGGGCAGCCCTGCTGCTTCTTGACGATCTGCCGAGGTTCGTGCCGCCGAAGGCGGTGACCTCGCAGATATTGAAGCCTGTTCTCGACCGCCGATTTCGGCGATACCGATTGGTGCGTGAGGCGCGAGAGCCGGCGTCACTGGGACCACTAGCGGCCAGCGAATCGCTCTGGACGGTGAGGGGAACGCAAGACCTTACCTTCGTGTTGGCGCGCCAGGCGGTGGATCCGAGTGGCCGAGCGGTGGCCGTCGTGTTGGCGTCACCGTACATGCCGCGCCAGAAAGACTTGCGATTGCTCGACGCGCTGGCTGGTTCGTTGGAGATGGCCGACCTGGTGTTCCAACAGGGCGGCCAGGCAACAGCCGGCGCCCTGCACATGGACTTGCCGGCAGGCAACCGCCTGGTGCAAATGCAGGGGCGGACGTGGGTCGCCTGCCCTCGCGACGCCCCGCAGCCATGGAACGTGGAACTCCGTTCGGTCTTGCTCGAGCGCGACCAGACGCTGGACGATCTGCTGCGCGAACGCCTGAAGAGTGCCTCACCGGGACGTCTTGATGTTCAGTGGGGGCAGCGAGAGAACGTCGCCGGTAGGGAGATAATCTGGGCCGTCTTGGCCCGTCGCGGTCAGGGCGACACAGCCGAGGTAGTGGCGGGCGTAGGGCTTGGCCAGAGTCGAGCGGTCATCATCGAAGCGGTGGGTGAGCTTGGCGGGGTGGCCGAGTTGGTCGCGCTGTGTCGGCGTATCGCTGTGACCGTCACGGTCGCCGGCAACCCACTGTAACAGGCAAAGACGAAGGCGCGTGTCGGGGCAGTCAGGCGGTCATGAGTCTGCTGAGGCGATCGATGATAGGGGGCAGGATTTCGAGAGTGGCATCGATCTCTTCCGCCGTGGTGTATCGCGAGAGGCTGAAGCGAATGGCCCCGTGAGCGTGCCGGCGGTCGATACCCATGGCCGCCAGGACATGCGAGGGCTCAACCGACCCGCTCGAACAAGCCGACCCGCTCGAGGCACACACCCCCTGTTCGCTCAGTGAGAGCAGGACGGCTTCGGCCATCAGGGCCTCGAAGCTGATGTTACTGGTGTTGGGCAATCGGTTCAGACGGTCGCCGTTAACCCGGGCAATCGCGACACGTCGACAGATGCCCTCTTCCAGGCGATCGCGCAGCCTGGCCGTACCGGCCCAGGTGCCCATCGCGTCGGCCGCCAACTCCGCCGCAGCGCCGAACCCGACGATGCCGGCGACGTTCTCGGTACCGGGGCGCATATCCCGCTCCTGCCGACCGCCGAAAAACAGGGGGCGCACGAGTTGGCTGTTGCGAACGAATAACGCCCCCACACCCTTGGGCCCGTGCAGTTTGTGGGCCGATACGCTCAGCAGATCGATCGGCACCCTTTCGAGGTCCATCGGCAGCTTGCCGACGGCATTGACCGCGTCGACGTGGAGCGACACGCCGCGCTGAGACGTAATGTGGGCGACCTTCTCGATGGGGAACACGACACCCGTTTCGTTGTTCGCCCACATGACCGACGCCAGCGCCGTCTGGTCGGTGATCTGACTTTCGAACTGATCGAGGTCAAGCCGCCCCTGGCCGTCGACGCGCCCAAAGGTTACGGCATCGCCGCTGTCAACCAGGTGCTGGCAAACCTCGAGCACGGCCGGGTGCTCGACGGCGGTAGTGGCAACGTGCCGCGCGCCGCCACGGCCGGCCAGCGCGCCTCGGACGGCAAGGTTGTTGCTCTCGGTCCCACCGCTGGTGAAGACAATCTGGTTGGGCTTGGCACCGATCAGCAAGGCGACCTGCTCGCGCGCGTGGTCGATCGCATGGGCGGCCCGTTGACCGAGGCGGTGCACGCTGGAAGGGTTGCCGAAGTGGTCGCGCAGGTAAGGCTCCATGGCATCGAGCACTTCGGGAGCCGGCTGGGTGGTGGCGTTGTTGTCCAGGTAAATGATTTTCATGTCTTCAGACGCTAGGGGCGCCAGCAGTTTTTCGTTCGGGGGTCCAGGTCCCAGTCTTCGGCGAGTTCGTCGCGCAGGGTAATGCTGCGTTCGGCGTGCCCGTCGACAAAAAGGAAATTAACACCGCCGAAGTGGCGGTCGTCAAAGCGGTTACCGGCTCCTTCCGAGCCGTAATCACCCTCGTTCACCTCCATACCGCCGATGTAGCTGGTGGGCGAGGACGAAAACGGGCCCAAGTGCGATTGGGGGTGCGAATCGCCCATCAGCGGAACCAGCAACGGGATGGCTTCAAGGTTTCCGTGCATCCATCCGCGATGCTCGCAATGCTCCTGCGGAAAAGGCTCGTACACCCGATAGTGTCCGCTGTGCCTCTCTATGGGCCTGGCGGTGCGGCAGAGGAAATAACCCTGTGGGTCGCGAGTGAACCCAAACAGGACGGGAAACGACCGGTCGGTCACCGAAGGCGGCATGCGAAACAGGTCGGCATACAACGCTTCGGCCCAGCCGTGTCTCGTTTCGGGGTACTCGTTGCGGTCCGGGTGGAACTCGACGGGCGGCAGCACGCCGTAGCCGTTGTAGTAAGCGTGAGTCGCCTTGCCGAACTCACTGAGCCTGGCCAGACAATGAACGCTCTTGGCCTGCTCGCGCGCCCGCCCGAGGCTCGGCATCATGATGGATATGAGCAGGCTGATGATGGCCACCACCACAAGCAGTTCGATAAGCGTAAACCCACGAGCAAACCGACGCCGCATACTATCCCCACTGCCGTTGGGCGATCTCCCTACTCTATCGTACCGGTTAGGCAGCCGCTTTTCAAAAGGTCGTAGCGGGCCTGCCTAACGCGTGCCCGAGGCGCTCGGCGAGCATAAAAGGTTGCCGAGGCTTTGCGTGTTGTACATGTGACGGGCCGCGCCGGACCAACTGGAATACTCGCTCAGTCGAGCCTGAAAGCGTGCGACATTGAACCCCCAGACGGGTTCAGCCAAGGCGGCTGCCTCAAAAGCGGGCAGCGGAATCGCTGCCTCCACGATCCATCGATCGGGTAGGGCCGAGACGGCCGCTCGAATCTCGACCGCCCAGACGCGGCGCGCCCCGATGGGCGGGTCGGTTCCCACGCCTCTCTCGGCCACCACCACGCCGTTGGGCTTGATCACGACGTGATAGAGATCCTCGCTGGCACCCGTCCCGGCGCCGCCGGGGTCGAGCAGGATCTCCAGCATATCCTCGCCGGCGGGGATCAGCCCTTCGTACCGCACGACATTGCTGCGCTCGGGTTGGATGCGGTCCATGCGCTGTTCGAAACAGTGCGCCAGCAGGTAGAGATTCTGCTGGCCACGCAGCACAAAGGCAATCGTCTGTTGGGTGGGCCCAGCCGGATCGGCGAGGTCCGCGCCCGCCCCGCCAAACAGGGCGAAGTTGCCGGCTGCGTTGCGCAGTCCCACCGGCCAGTCGCTACCGTCGCCGTCGATCGTGATGGTGTTGTCGACTCGAGGCAAGGTCAGGACGGCAAGGCGTCCGCGCGCACGGGCCAGCCCGGCGAGGCCAGCATCAAAAACGACGTCAAGGGGCATGAGTCCATGCTGATCGGTCGGCAATACTGCCGCCTCAACCTTCAGGCTGGCGCGGACCGAACCCATCGGGCGCACTTGCCCGATATGTACCTGGCCACCTTCGTGTTCCCAACCGTCGGGCATGGATTCGAGGCGCAGCACGCCCTCGACCGGTTGGGGAAGGTCGTTACGAATGCTGGTCAGAATTCGCACCCGCCAGGGGCCGCCCGGATCAGCCGGTGGGTGGACGCGTACGCCGTCGACAGCGAGACGGATTCTGCGCGTGGCGGACAGGAGATCCTGCCAATCAAGCCGCTGGGCAAATTGCTGCACCGGCTCGGGTTGCTCGCCGCCGACGGCGCGGGTCAACTCCTCGCCCATCAGACGGCGGGCGCGGGCCCACATGTCGGCGTCGAGTTCGATCGTGTCCGTACGTCCGTCCAGGTGGTTGTCGGCGTACGCCTCCGTGCCGACCGCTCGAACCAAGCACTCGGCCACCACACTCGCCAGTTCGGGCCGACCGTGTCGCTGTAGGAGCGAAAGATACTCGTAGTCGTAGAGGCCCCGCCGCAACTGCTTCAGTCGGATAGAACCGACCGGCACGTCGAGCCCGGCCACGCGTCCCGGCCACAGCAGCCAACTGGCAGGACCCGTGGCGACCCGCTCAAATAGGCTGTCGTTTCCTGAGACAGGCCAGCCCACCCCGCCGTCTGCCAGCAGAGCGTCGGCCTTGCACTGAAACGCCTGCCACGGCAAGGCCCGGGCCATGGTCAGAGGCGCCTGGACCGCTAGCGAGCCCGTGTAGGGCGGCCGATCCACACGTAGGTGGGTGCGGGCCAGCTTTGCCTGCAACTGCCGGCACCGCGCAGGGTCATAGTACCGTCCGGGCATCGTCCAGATGTCGACCAGGTCGGTAACGTCCTCGTAGTAGCACCCCGACCAGCCGTACGCGCTCATCGACTGCGGCAGGCACGACGCGCCCACGCGCGGCAAGTAGTCGGCCTCGCCGGCCTGCCGAGCGAGTTGCCGGAGACGCCGATAGTCGGACGGCGTGTTGCCAGCGGGTGCGTCGTACCACAGGAAGCTGCGCGTCAGCCACCCGCGCTGTTGGAAGTGGCGGACGCACTCAGCCATGTAGGACCCGATGAACCGCCCGTAGGCCGGCGCATCGAGGCCGCCGTATCGAGACGGATCCGGGAAATCGGTCGTCAGCGGCAGAGGCCACAGCGGCGCGGGCGGAAGGTCGCCCGAGGCGCCACCATCGAGATAGGGCTCGACCAAGGCGTCATAGTCGGACCAGTTGACCTGAGCCTGACCCGGTCGTTGCTGCCCCACAACCGGCCAATAGCCGGTGAAAAACCCGGCGCAGCGATGTTCGTGCAGCAGCTCCATGGCCGAGGCGATGACCTGCTCCGCCTGCGGACGGTCGGGGCTGTCCGCGGTCAGACGAACCGGCAGATACGGACCCGCTCCGGTCCGCAACTGCCACGCCAACAACCGCTGAACATCCACCTCCACCAGTAGAGGAAGCAGCGGGCTGGTGGGCAAGGCGAAAGGCCACACCGTCAGCGTCACATCTGTCTCGGCAATTCGACCAAGGCGCGATCGGACCTCAACTCGGCTGCGGTAGAGGCCCGGCTCGGTACCGGGCGGTACGGCGATATCCATCCAGATGGGATGGCTGCGGTTCGGGGCGAGCGAAAACGGTCCGTCCAGTGGGGCGAGCACGTCGGCAAAGTCGCGCGGACGTGGCGGACCCGAGCCGTGCAGCAGATACCAAGGGGGATAGCGCTCCACGTGGACAAATTGCTCTCGATAGAAGCGAACCTGACCGGCTGGGATTCGGTGCTCGCCGCTGACCCAATCGTCGATTCTCAGTTCCAGACCGGTCCGTTCGACAGGACCGCAGGTCAGCACGATCTGGCAGGCAACCGTTTCGTTGATGGCGCCGAACAATTCGATGCGCTTACGCCGGGCGTCGAAGCATTCGGTTTGCTCAGCCGGCTGGCTGTCGGGAAACACGCGATGGGACTCACCTGTAGCCCACAGTGTCAACTCGCGGCCCGACGGCATGACGCCGCAGCCCAGCGCCATGGCCCATCCGGCGCACGCTGCCCAACACCCCAAGGTCGTCGCTCGCGTCCTCCGCGTCGGTGTGGCCATGACGAATGAACATTCTAACGGGCCGGCGCTCAAGAGCCATGCTGCCGCCACATCGGACGAGGGTCGGCGGGTCGCGCTAGCGGTTCGTATACCGCCGCTCTACAATCCTGCCCGTGTCGCCGGCTGCCGCTGGTCGCAGCCGAGAAAGGAAGGTCACCATGCGTATTGGATTCATGACGCCCTTCGATCCAGAGCGAATCGAGTTCGCCCGTAAGAACGGATTCGGCTGTGTCGAGCTTATGACCCCGGAAGGGGCAGATTATCTGCCCGGCGTGGCCGGCTGGAAAGACAAGGCCGACCGCGTCAAGGCCGCTTTTGACCAGGCGGGAGTCCGTATCAGTTGTGTAGCGGGCTTCTACATGAATCACATGGACCCCGACAAGGCCGACCAGGCGAAGCAGCACACCCGGGCGGTGATGGACCTGGCGAAGCATCTGGGCGTGTCGGTGGTGGCCGGTTTTGCCGGACGGGTGATGGACAGGCCCCTGGACGACTCGGTCGAGCCGTTCAAGAAGCTGTGGTCGGAGCACGCGCGGTACGCAACCGATCGTGGTCTGAAGATCGCCTTTGAGCATTGCCCGATGGGGCAGCACAGCCTGCCACCAGGGGGCATCAACTGCGTGTGCACGCCCGACATGTGGGGCAAGTGTTTCGATGCAGCCGGCTCGGACGCTCTGGGTCTGGAGTGGGATCCGTCGCATCTGGTGTGCATGCTTATCGACCCGGTGCTCAATCTGCGCGAATGGGGGCACAGGGCCTATCACGTGCACGCCAAGGACGCCAAGGTGTATCCCGAGGTTATGGCCCGATACGGCATCTTCCATCCGGGCTCGGTCGAGCATTGTTTCCCGGGCCTGGGCGACAGCGACTGGGCAGCCATCGTCAAGGAACTGCATCGGGCGGGCTACTACGGCGATCTGAACATCGAGGGATGGCACGACGCGGTCTTCCGCGACCCGCGTCCCGAGCGGGGCCAGACCGGGCCCGCTTTGGAGGACGCAGGGCTTCTGATCGCTCTGCGACATCTGAGCCCGTTCGTCGACGGGCGATAACCTGTTCCGCATCGTGGTACGAGCTCTGCCCGGGCAGCATCGCCTCACCGGTACGATAGTGATATGCACAGTCATATAGCGTCCGTCAGGGGGCTCGCCGACAAGCTGTGCGGCCATCGCCACGGCCAGCGAGGCTATTCGGACGCGCAGGTTCTATGTAACCGATACAGGCAGTAAGCGTTCCCCCAGCTTCCAATTCCGACTCGACTTGCCGTGGACGCTTTTGCTTCCTATGAACAAGCAATGGAATGTGCGTCCGGCCACGGCCGGAGCCGAGTGTTTGCAATAGCAGGAACGTCCCGCTCAACGAGGTGAGAAAAAGCCATGAATCCGGCCATGATCGAGACCGATGGAGCCCAGCGAGAACACATGGTGGTCGCGCAGCTTCGCGCGCACGTCCGTGGACGAGGAAGCCTGATCGGTCATGAAGCGACAGAGCAGGTGAGGCTCCTACGGCAGCTTCTGCGCCGCGTACGCGGTCAGATGCACTTCTGAACGCCCGTGTCGCTCGGCTCGTCCAACGCGGCTGATCGTGCCCCTACAGGCCCTCGGCGTATCGATGGAACGACACGCCGCGGGCCTGTTTGGTCTCACATCCAGATCGCGTTTGTCGCCCCCAATGCCATGCTGCTTTGACGCAAGTTTTCGCCGGCCCTATCCTGATTGCCGCCCTTCCATAACGTTACGTCGTTGGGCAACAGGAGGACAGTCTCATGGCCTCTCCGACGTGTTGGCTGCTGCTGACATCTCTGTGCGTGCCGCTCTGTGCGGCGACGGCGACGGCCGAGCCGTTCGGTCGCGATTTCGTACGCGCGTCGGTCTCGTTGACCGGCCCGTGGGAATGGCTCGGCGAGCACGGTGACCAGGAGGTCTTCCGACCCGAGGTCGCTAAACAACTTGGCCCGTGGAAGACGGTGAACGTGCCAGGAAATCTGACGCCCGGCTTGAACCGCCAAGAGACTGAAAAACTGCAATCCGTATGGGTTCGCAAGCGGTTTTCGTTGGACGCAAAGCAGGCTGCCCGCGACGCCGTCCTGAAATGGGCCAATATCCGTCACGGGGCGACGGTGTGGATCAACGGCCAATACACAACGTCGCATCCGGTGATCGGCCCCCACACGATCTTGCTTCCGCCACCGGTGCTGCACGAGGGCGAGAACGAGCTGCTGCTGAAGGTGCCCGGCTGGTCGGGGATTGCCAAGAGCAAGTCGGGCTACCCGTTGATTCCGACCGGGTCGGGCACCCAGCGATGGGGATCCAAGCGGGCGGCCATCCACGAGGACATCTGGCTGGAGTTCTACAGCCGTGCCTACCTCAAATGGGCTTTGGCGATGCCGGACGTGAGGGGCGGCCGCGTCACGTTTCGCGTTTGGGTTGACGGTGCAGGCGCTTTGCCGGATCGCATCAATCTTACCGCGACGGTGCGCACTTGGCCGGGCCAGGACGTTGCGGGACGGGCAAGCGGCGAATTCGCCACCTCCAAAACGCCCATTGAGATCAGCGTGCCGGTCAAGGACGCGAAGCTCTGGACACTCGAGACGCGTCATCTGTACGTCGCGTCACTTCGGGCCGAGGCCGACGGACAGCCCTGCGACGAGGTGCAGTTTCGCTTCGGCATGCGGCAGATCGAGATCGTCGACGGGCACTTCCGACTGAACGGTAAGCCGCTCTGGTTCCGTGGGTCGAACCTGGTGAACGAGTGGCTGTGGGGTCAACGGTTTAGCGGCAACCCAAAGGAGTACATCGTCGACGAAGCACGGGCAATGAACCTCAACAGCTTCCGCACGCACACGCTGCCGCCGCCGAACTCGTGGCTGAACGTGTGCGACGAGCACGGCACGATGATCCTGGCCGAGCTGCCCGTGCTGTACAACAACCGCGACTTTGAGTTCACGCCCGAGGAGTGGAAGATCTTCCACGAACACGCGCTTCTGGACGCGATCGGCTGGGTCACAAAGCTGTGGAACCATCCCTCCCTCATGATCTGGGTGCTCAGCAACGAATCGCCGAACGACGTCGAGTGGGAGGCGGGCGAGTACTGGCGGCACGTCAAGGGGCTCGACCCGACGCGGCCGGCGATGCGGGCCGGCGACTACCCGGACAAAATGCAAGGCACACCCGACATCGCCGACATGCACACCTGCGGCAACTATAGCTGGGGAGCCGAGGGCCGTGCGATGGTCCGTTTCGCCCAGGCCGCGGCCGCGAAAGACCCGAAACGCCCGCTGATGAACACCGAGTACATGAACCGACTGGCCACGCCCGCCGAACAGGCCACGCACTGGCTCGGCCGGCCCGACCATCCGTATGCCAACCTCAGCTTCGCCGAATGCGCGACCGAGCACACCGAGGCCATGCGGCGGCACAACTTCGACGGCATCTTGCCCTACATGTTTGCCGGGTGGACCCGCGCACGAGGCCACAATTGGCGCCCCGATTTCCCCACCCCCATGGCCGCCGCCTTGCACAGCGCCATGTCGCCCATACTGGCCAGCCTGGACCTGTTCGACCGCAACTTCGTCGCCGGCAGTGAGGTGACCACGCGCCTGGCAATGATCAGCGAAAAGCACGACGACGTCCGCGCAGAGGTGGACATCTACCTGACGCCCGAAGATCCGATGTTCGTGCCCGTCGCCGACGCGTTGAAGTCGCCTGTGTGGCACGACCGCTTCGAGTGGACGTTCAAGGCCTCCAGCATCGGTGAGAAATCGGTCCGTTGGCGGGTACCCGAAAAGCCGGGCCTGTACTACCTTGCGGCTGTCGTACGGCGAGAGGGCGCGCAGCCGGTAGTCAGCCAGCGGGTGGTCCGTTCGTTTTCCCGCGCGGGACTCTACGCAAAACTACACGATCGCAAAGCGGTCGTGTTGGGCGCCGATCAGGACGCCCGGTCGTGGCTGAAGCTTCGGGAGATAACCTTCACGGAGACTCTCGGGCAGGACAGGATCGCCGGCGACGTGGTTGTGATCTGGAATGAAAGCACGGTTGGCGCCGACCAGCGGTCGGCCGCGCCTGCGATACGCAGCTTCGTCGAAGCGGGGGGCAGGCTGGTAATCCTCGCTCAGCCGGAATGGACGTGGCGCGAATTGATCGATTTTGAGCCCGCCAAAGAATACTCCTCCCGAGCGTTCCCGTACCCGGGCGCGGAGCATCGGATGCTCGACGGCATCGACCCGGAATACCTGAAACGGTGGAACGGGCTGCCCGGCCGAGTCGCCGACAAAGCGATCGAGGGCGAGGTACTCGAGCAAGGCTGCAAACTGCTGTGGATCGAAACGCCCGAGCACGTCGTCGCCCATGCCCTGCCTCTGGGAAAGGGCGAGATCGTGATCTGCTACCTCAAGCTCAAGCCGCGCATCCTTCCCGAGGCCGACGCCTATGATCCGGTGGCCGAGGCGGTTCTGGTGAACCTGCTGGCGGACTGATGCGGCTACAATACTCGGTGCAGGCGATCGGCTTGCACGTGGCAGGACCGGCGGTCGGGAATTGACTGGTTGACTACGACGCGCAGTAGGAAAGACGGCATGAAAGTTGCGGTATTGCCTGGCGACGGCATTGGTGCCGAGGTCACCAACCAGGCAGTCAAGGCGTTGCGAGCAGTGGGACGGCGGCTGGGGCTGACCTTCGAAACGACCGAGCTGCCCGTCGGCTGGGCGGCGATCGACGAGTGCGGCCAGGCGCTTCCGCCGTTCGTCCGCCAGGCCTGCCGCCAGCACGACGCGATCTTCCTGGGCGCGGTCGGGCTGCCCGATCGCGACCAAACGCTGCCGCAGGAGCAGCGCCCCGAGCGGGCGGCACTGCTGGCTCTGCGAGAGGGCAACTTCGCAAACCTGAGGCCTATCTGGCTGCCGCCTTGCATGGCCCAGCCGGGCCATCCCGCTGCCGACATGCTCATCTTCCGTGAGCTCAACGCCGGCATCTACATGGGTGGCGAACGCGGGCGACGCCACACCGACGGCGTCGTCGAGGCCTTCGACACGATGCGCTACTCCGTGCCGGAGATCGAGCGGATCGCTCATCTGGCTTTCGAGGCCGCCATGGAGCGCCGCAAGCAGCTCTGCTCGATCGACAAGGCCAACATCCTGGCCACGTCGGCCCTGTGGCGCGAAACGGTCGAGAAGGTCAGCGCCCGGTACCCCGAGGTGTCTGTTCGACATCAACTCGTCGACTCGGCCGCACCGGCCATGATTCAGCATCCCGAGCAGTTCGACGTGCTGCTGACCGAGAACCTCTTCGGCGACATTCTCTCCGACCTGGGCGGCGTCCTGGCCGAATCGCTGGGAATGCTGCCCACCGCGTCGATCGGCGGCGACGTCGGGCTCTTCGAGCCGGCCCACGGGTCGGCGCCGGACATCATGGGGCAAGATATCGCCAACCCTATCGCGGCCATCCTCACGATGGTCATGCTGCTGGAGTACGGTCTTGACCTCAGCCCGGCCGCACACGCCGTGCGAAACGCCGTACTTAGCGTGCTCGAGGCCGGTTACCGCACCGTGGACATCATGGCCGACGGCTGCACGCAGGTGGGTACCACACCGTTCGGCGACCTGGTCGTCGAGCAGATTGAAAGGTCGTAGTGGAAGCGTCTGGTTGACGTGGGCTTTGCTCTACGCGACGATCATTGCAGGTCGCACATGATGCGGGAGTATCCTATGCCCTTGCTTCCAACCGGCATGTCAGAGGGCGCTAGATTAACGCTCAGGGCATTTCTGTAGAGTCAGAGTTGACGGAGGCATTTGGCCTGTCATGAGTATTCTGGTCGACAAGAACACGCGAGTCATCTGTCAGGGAATCACCGGCAAGGCGGGCGCGTTTCACACGGCCCAGTGCCTGGAGTACGGCACGAAGATGGTCGGTGGGGTCGTGCCGGGCAAGGGAGGCGGCACGAGCGAACACGGACTGCCGATCTTCAACTCCTGCCATGAGGCCGTCGAGGCAACCGGGGCCGACGCGACCATGATCTTCGTGCCCGCGCCGTTCGCGGCCGATGCGGCAGCCGAAGCGGCCGACGCCGGCATCAAGCTCATCGTGCTCATCACCGAGGGTGTCCCCACGCTCGACATGGTCCGCCTGCGGAAGTACCTCGACGAACTGGGCGCAAAGCTGATCGGCCCGAACTGCCCCGGCATCATCACGCCCGGTGCGTGCAAGATCGGGATCATGCCCGGATACATCCATCGCCCGCCGAGCAACGGCGACAAAGTGGCGGGGATCATCTCCCGCAGCGGGACGCTCACGTACGAGGCCGTCTGGCAGTGCACCACACGATCGATCGCTCAATCGACGTGCATCGGGATCGGCGGCGACCCGGTGCGAGGTATGGGCTTTATCGATCTGCTGACGATGTTCCAGGCCGACCCACAGACCGACGCCGTCATTCTCATCGGCGAGATCGGCGGCAGCGACGAGGAACTCGCCGCCGAGTACATACGCGACAAGATGAGCAAGCCGGTAGTGGCGTTTGTGGCCGGTCAGACGGCTCCCCCGGGCCGACGCATGGGTCACGCCGGTGCCATCATCACCGGCGGGCAGGGAACGGCGGCCTCGAAGATCCAGGCCTTCCACGACGCCCAGGTAACCGTCGCCGATAGCCCGGCTACGATCGGTCAGGCCCTCGCCGAAAGGCTCGGGGTAAGGTGACGCGATTGGTTTTGCCTTCCTGAAGTAGTGTTATAGTGCCAATGCCCGATCCGATCCACGATCCACTCGAACCCAGACGACTGCTGACCGACGCCCAGGCCCTGGCCGAGGCCGGCCGCTGTCAGGGGTGTGTTGACGGAGCGTGCACTCGCCACTGTCCGCTCGACGTGGACGTCGGTGCGTTCATTCGACGCATTCGCACAGACAACGCCGCCGGTGCGTTTCGCGTTCTTCGCAGTCGCAACCCCATGCCCGAGACGACGGCCCTGATATGCCCCCTGGACCAGACGTGTCAGGGCCATTGCAGCAACGCACAGGTCGGCGAAGCGGTGAACATCGGCCTGCTCCAGCGCTATGCGGCCCATCATGGGCGCCACGTACGCCCGCCGCGGCAGCAAGTCGAGCGGGTCGGCCGCGGCAAGGTGGCCGTGGTGGGCGGCGGTCCGGCCGGCCTGGCCTGTGTCGATCGACTCATCGAGCGAGGTGTCGGTGTCGAGGTCTTTGAAGCTTCCGACCAGCCCGGCGGGGCGCTGGTGCGATGGATCCCACCGCACCGCCTGCCGCGCGACGTGGTAGCCCGCGAGGTGGCCGACATCCTCGCCGCCGACGTGCCGGTACACACGAAGCAGGCGCTGGGCCGCGACTTCTCGCTCGACGACCTGCTCGACCGCGGCTTCGAGGCGGTGTTCCTGGCTACAGGCCTGCCGAGCAGTATCGACGGCTTGCTGCCCGGCAGCGATGGTCCGCAGGTTGTTCAGGCGCTGGAATACCTCCAGCAGCACGCGGCTGGCGGCGCGCCGCTGGCCGGGCCAAACGTGGTGGTCGTCGGAGGTGGCAACACGGCGGTGGACGCGGCCGTCTGCGCCAAGCTGGCCGGGGCACGCGACGTGTATCTGGTCTATCGCCGCAGCTTCGGGCAGATGCCGGCCTGGCACGAGGACCGACAGCGTGCCGTGGATGCGGGCGTGCACGTCCTGATCCTGGTCCGCCCGGCCGAGTGCGTGCGCGATCAGGACGGCTCACTAACAGGCGTGAAGTGTGTCCGCACCGAACTGGCGGATCGCATCGGCGACCAACGACGCGAACCGGTGGATCTGCCGGACACCGAGTTTGTCCTGCCGGCTAATCTGGTAATCCTGGCGATCGGCCAACACCTGGGGGCCGATCTACAAAAGGCGCTGGCCGCGCTGCGATTCAATCCCGACGGCACCCTCTGGACCGATCCCGAGACTCGTGCCACCAGCAGGCCCAACGTCTATGCGGGGGGCGACCTGGCCAACACCGATCACACCGTCGTCCATGCCCTGGCCGACGGCCTTCGAGCGGCCGACGCCATCGCTATGTCGTTGCGATCGGAAGCCCGCGTACAGTAGACCCCGGCCCGACAGCCTGGCGCGTTCGGTCACGGATGGCATCCCCACGCCACCTCCAGACACAGCCGGCAACACCCTCACCCGCCCCTCTCACCCTTACCATAATGTTGGAAAAACCGCCTGCGCCGTCACTCGCTCAGACCGAGCTCGTCGATACGCTCCAGGTCGCGGCGGCTGTACTGACGGAAGGCAAACAATGTGTGGGTCGTCGTGATCCCCTCCACGCCGATCAGATCTTCCGTCACCAGCTTGGCCAACTGGTCATTCTCCTGCACGCGGACCACAGCCACCAAGTCGTAGCCACCCGCAACGCTGTAGACCTCGCTGACACCCGCCAGTTCGAGGATCTCCTGGGCGGCCGCCACGATCCGATCGCGTGCGACGTTCATGAGGATGAAAGCTGTAACCACGGTCAGGTTCTCCTTGCTGTGATATTCCTACGGGCTTCGACGCCGCCCATCCGGGTACCGACCGGCAAGCAGCCCGTACCGCCCAACAGACCACACCCCGGTTCTCAGATGGAGCCTACACCTCGTTCGACACGCGGACCCACGTATCCAGCGTCTGCTGGGCGGCGCCGCTGTCGATCGACTCGGCCGCTTTGCCGACCCCGTCCGCCAGGTCGTCGGCCAAACCAGCCACAGCCAATGCAGCCGCTGTATTGAGCAGCACGATGTCACGGCGGGAACCGCTTTCGCCGGCCAGGACGGCCCGAACCGCGTCGGCACTGGCCTGCGGCGAGTCGATCATCAAATCTTCCAGTTGCCCCGTTCGCAGGCCGACTTGCCCCGGCTCGAGTTCGTACGTGCGAACCGCCCCCTCGGACAGCTCGCTGACGCGACTGGGGCCGCCGATCGTCAAATCGCACAACCCGTCCAAGCCGTGCACAACCATGGCCCGTTCGGCGCCGAGCCGTTGGAGCACACCGGCGATCTTCTCGGTCAGCTCCGGCCGGTTCACGCCCAGCACCTGCCGCTTGACGCCGGCTGGATTGGTGAGCGGCCCGAGCAGATTGAAGATCGTCCGGATGCCCAACTGCTTGCGGACCGGCGCGGCATACTTCATGGCCGGGTGCAATTTGATGGCGAACAGAAAGCCGATCCGCGCCCGGGCCAGACACCGCTCGGCCGTCGGCACGTCGGCGTCGATGTTCACACCCAGCGCCGCCAGCACCTCGGCGCTGCCGCTGGCCCGCGTGTTGGTGCGATTGCCGTGCTTGCCCACCGTGGCGCCCGCACCGGCCGCCACAATGGCCGACGCCGTCGACACGTTGAACGTGCTGATCCCATCGCCGCCCGTGCCGCACGTGTCGATCGCCCCCATACCCTCAGGCATGCGGACCGGGGTGACCTTCTCGCGCATCGCGCGGGCGGCACCGGCGAGTTCCTCGACCGTCTCGCCCTTCGACGCCAGCGCCGCCAGCACGGCCGCAATGTCCATCTCGGTAAGTTGTCCGCCCATGATCCGCCCGAACAACTCGTGCGCCTCGTCCTCGGACAGATCAACCCGCTTGACCAACTTGTCGAGCATCGGTGTCATGGCGTCTCCAATCCCGCGCCGGCGGCCGCCAGAGTTGTAAGAATTCTCGCTGGTTCCGAATATAGTCGATTGTACCGATTCTCTATGGCATCTGTCAGCGGCCCGACGGCGTCCTCGCGGGCCAATACCACCACACATCCGCCGAACCCCCCGCCGGTCATCCTCGCCCCGTACACCCCCTGCACACTCGCAGCCACCTCGACCGCGCTGTCGAGCTCGGCGCAGGACACCTCATAGCGATCCCGCAACGACTCGTGCGACGCCAGCAGAAGCTTGCCCACCTGGCCCAAATCGCCCTTCTTAAAGGCATCGACAGCCAGCAGGACCCGCTGGTTCTCGGTCACCACGTGGTGACAGCGGGCGGCTACCACCGGGTCGAGTTGCGAGAGGTGCCGACTGACCATCTCGGGGCTCACGTCGCGCAGAGCTTTCACTTTCGGGTCCAATTGGCGGAAGTACTCGACCCCCTGGCGGCACTGCTGCTGCCGGAGAGCGTACTCGCTGCGCCCCAGAGCGTGCTTGACCTGCGTGTCGACGATCACGAAGCACGCCCCCTCTAGCTGCACCCGGACGTGCTCGTAGTGCTGCGTGCGGCAGTCCAGCAGCAGCGCCTCGTCCTTGCGACAGAGCAGGCAGGCAAACTGGTCCATGATCCCACACGGCACGCCGGCGTAGCGGTTCTCGGCCTGCCGGCAGATCAGGGCCAGCTCCTCCGTCTCGACCATATCGCCCGAGATGCCCAGCAAGGCCTTGGCCACCCCCACCTCCAGCGCGGCTGAACTGCTCATGCCGCCCCCGACCGGCACGTCGCTGTCGACCAGCAGATCGGCCCCGGCCAGTCGGCAGCCCGAGGAGATCAGGCACGCCGCCACGCCCCGGACGTAATCGACCCATCGCTGGCTGCCGCCCGGAGCACCCGGGTTGTCCAAGTCGATCCGGACCATCTCGTCAAGGGCGACCGAATGGGCACGGACGATTCGGCCTTGCCCCGGCGCCACCGCCACCCACGTCGCCTGCTGCGTGGCGATGGGCAGGACGAACCCGTCGTTGTAGTCGGTGTGCTCGCCGATCAGGTTCACCCGCCCCGGCGCGCGGACCAGCAACTCCGGCTTGGCGCCGTCAAAGTACCGAGCGAACTGCTGCACGACATTACTTGGATTGACCACGATAGCTGTCCGGCGGATAATCGGACGAGCCACAATACGTGTGGCGCCGGGCCAGTGTCAACCCCGTTATCAGGAGCCGTTGACCTTGGGCCTGCCCGTCCTGATCGATACCGATATGGGAGCAGACGACGCCTTGGCGGTCGGCCTGGCCTTGTGCGCGGCAGGTCTGCAGGTCGAAGCGCTCGTCTCGGTCGCCGGAAACGTCGACCTAAACCAGGCCACCACCAACGCAGGGCGCCTGCTTGCCGCCCTCGATCCACCGAACTGGCCCATCGTGGGCAAGGGGCTAAGCCAGAGCGAGGCCGACCTGATCGACGCGCGAAGCGTCTTCGGCGACGACGGCTTCGGGCAGACCGACTTGCCGGCAAGCGACAATCTCGAGACGAAAAAACACCGCGCGGTCTACCGCGATCTGCTCAAGCGCCACCAAGGCCAATTGCACATCGTCGCCATCGGACCACTCACCAACGTAGCCGACGTGCTGAACGAGCAGCCCGACCTGCTTCGCCGCGCCGCGCGACTGACGATCATGGGCGGGGCCATCTGGGTTCGCGGCAACGTCGAGGGCTTGGCTGAGTTCAATTTCTATCGCGATCCAGCCGCCGCCCACGCTGTGCTCTCGTCGGGCCTGCCCATCACGGTGATCCCGCTGGACCTCACGCGACAAGTCGTTTTCGACGAGTCACACCTGGCCCACCTGGAAGGCAGCGGCACGCGAGTGGGTCAGTTCCTCGGGCAGGTGCTTCCCTACGCGATGCAGCACGGGCGCGAACTGCCGCCGGGCCAGATGCTTATCCACGACGCGCTGGCCGTGGGCAGCATCCTCTGGCCTCAGTTGTTCCTCAAAACCGAACTCGCTCTGGAGATCGAGACCACCGGCAAGGCCCGCGGACGCTCCAGACCCGCCGTCGGCCAGCGCGGCAAGCGCGTGTCGGTGCTCACCGGCGTCCGGACGGTGGACTTCCTCGAGAACATGCTCGAGCAGTTCTGCCAGGAGACATTCGTCGTTTGACGGCGGGGCCCGTCGGACGTACGGTGAGAGTCATAGTCTGCGCGAACTGAGAGGTAAGTATGCTTTCCAAATACGAACCCGTCTGCTACGAACTCCTCCGACCCGAGCAGATCGGTGGGTGCCACTGGCGGCCTCGGCCGTGAGCCCTTCGGCAGTGAGCTCAGGGCCGAACTGCTCAGCCGAACGGCTCGTCCGCCAGTGCGCTGGCAGAATGACCGCGCAGAATTCGCAGTCCCCGCCCAACTTGCCAGGCGTGACCCCCGAAACGGATGTATCTCCTTTAGGATCACTCAGAGGGAAATATGCTCGCCAAATATGAATCCGTATGTTACGAACTCCTCCGGCCTGAACAGGTCAA
>Ga0272442_10003306_pt1 | contig 22733 bp, 15 predicted proteins | sample SSMForm2O_FD_200262 | JGI IMG/M metagenome (GOLD analysis project Ga0272442, IMG submission 200262) | Marine sediment archaeal communities from Little Sippewissett salt marsh, Falmouth, MA, United States - SSM-Form-2O | ecosystem: Environmental > Aquatic > Marine > Wetlands > Sediment ...
AGAGTCGGGCAAAAGCTCCGCGGACGCAGAAGCAGCGAGGTGCCCAATGACCGGCATCTTGTGGCGGCGCAGAGGTAGCGGCCAGGCCCTGCGTCGGCTGCGCTGGTCGCCGACATCGAGCAGGGCCTGGCCGCGCTCTGCGACGCTCGCTCGCGCCTCGCACAGAACGAGAGCGTCGGACCCATGGGGCGAGCGGCCCTGGAGCGCTCGCCCCTCCCATCGAGGTAGTACCCCTGCCAGCCCGGGACGAAACCTCATAGCCGGTTCGTTGATCGCTCGGCAGAATCAGCCTGCGATACGGCGGTAGGCGACGGCACCGAAGGCGCCGGCCCCCGCGACTGCCAGCACCATCCACTGCCACGTCGGAGTCCCGCCGGAACTGGTGCCGGCCATCGTCAGCCGGTAGGCCGCTCGGCCGACCGCACCCTCCGGCGCGCCGTAGGGCAGGGCATCGGCGGCGCGTGCATCGGTAGCGGCCACCCACGCCGCCGCCAGGGCCGGCTCCTCGACCGCCTCTGCCACAGCCGAGGCGATCTCGTCGATGCCCTCCTGCTGCAAGGCGCGCACCCCATCTGCCACTAGGGCGGTCCCGGCTGCCGACTGCTGGGCTCCGTCCGCCAGGCCCTGCGTACCAGCGGCGAGCTCCGACACACCAGCAACGTTGGCGGCGGTGCCTTGGGCAAGTGCGCTGCTTCCCTCGGCCAGCAGGTCGGCCCCGGACGTGGCGTCGGCGAGGCCTTCGGCGAGCACCTCGGCCCCGATCGTGAGCTCGCCACCCCCGGTCGCCGCCGCGACTGCGCCCGCGTCGAGCAACCGCGCTGCAGCCGCGGACTCGGCCAGCCCGTCCTCGAGCAGCTCGAGCCCTTCGGTGAGACCCGGCGACGTCATGTCGTCGCTGCGCAGGGCGGCGGACAAGGTGATGACTGCATCCTCCAGGAAGCCGAGTGCGGCCTGAACGCCACTGGTGCCAGCCGCGATGCCCGCGGCCAGCACGGCCTGGGCCACGGCAGCCTTGCCTGCTCGCAGAGCCGCCGCCGCAGCAGCCTCGGCATCCTCTGCGACACCGTCGAGGCGTTCACACTGCTCAGCAGACAGCACCGGGTCCGTACCGCACACCTCGGCGTAGAGCGTCACCGCACCAGCCGACGACCGTGCCGCCGACGCGCCGGCATCGATGAGATCGAGCTTCTGCGCCTCGACGCTTGCGACCAGCGCAACGGCGAGCTGCGCCAGCAACGAGGTCCCCTGCTCGAGCAGTCGGACGGACTGCAGCAGGGTGGGCGGCGGGAGGTCGTCGGGCAGGTCGAGGTCGACGAGGTACGGCTCGAGTAGCGGCGCCAGGGCCTCGGGGGTCAGCTCGTCCGGAAGGGACTCGAGGTCGTCGATCGAGTCGACACCTGCGAGCGCGGCGTCGATCTGCGCGATCAGCGCCGTGATGTCGGGCTTGCCCGGAGGCAGCTGCGGCCGCTCGGGAAGCAGGCCCGGTGGGGGCCAGGGTGCGTCGTCCGGGGATCCGACACCGTCGGCGATCGCGCCTGCCGCGTCGACCAGCAGAGCGGTGGAGTCGACGGCCGTGGGAAGCCCATCGGGGCCGGCGAGCAGCGCGAGCCCGTCCGACAGCTCCTGCAGTCCCGCGGTGAGGTCTGCGAGGCCCTGCACGAGCTGGTCGGCACCGGTCCCGGCGTCGGCCAACCCAGACCGGAGTGCGCCCGCGCCCCCGGCGAGCTCGGTCGCTCCGGCATCGAGGGCTCGGCTTCCGCCGAGAAGAAGCCCGCCCACCTGGTCGGCGAGCACTGTGGCACCGGAGGCGAGCGCGTCGGTGCCATCTGCCAGCGAGGACGCCCCGTTGACGAGCTCGTCGGTCTGCTCGCTCAGCTCACCCAGGCCTGCGGCGAGCTCGGAGTTGCCCTCCACGCCGCCGGCGAGCAGATCGGCACCGAAGCCCGTGGCCGGATCGGTGCTGCTCGTCGACGGGACCACCTCCAGCACGGCCTGAGGGGTGGCACCGTCACGCGCTCGCGCCTGCAGGACGAACTCGGACTGGAACGAGCCCAGCGGAGGGGCAAGCAGCACCGAGTAGCGCAGCAGGGTGCGGCCGCGCGCGTCGGTGGTGCGCGCGGCGCTGCCGGCGTCGACGAGGTCCACGCCATCGGGCAGCAGCACGTCGAGGGTGCCCGCGAAGGGAACGAAGACGGGCACCTCGCTGCTCTGCGTCACACCCTCCGCGTCTTCGTAGCGCACGGTGGTCTGCTCAGCGGTCGTGTTGGTGACGGTGTAGCGGATGGTCAGCAAACCCTCGTCTCCGAGGACGTCCCGTGGTGGGACGACGACGCCGTCCAGGGAGTACTCGGCGTGCAATGCGACGGGCAGCGGACGGTCGAAGGTGGCCTCGGTGGTCGCGGACGTGGTGCCAGGGCCGCCCACTTCGACGAGCACGACGCCGTCCCCGGTCTCAGGAGCACCACGTCGGTCGAGGTAGCTCACGTTCACGGTGCTCGCTGGGTCCTCGACGCGGAGCGCGTCCCCACCGCGAGCGGTGACCGTGCTCACCAGGGTGGCCTCGATGGGCAGTCCGTTCGGCTCGAGGTCGGCGACGACGAGCTCGTCGTTCTCCAGGACGGGACGTTCGGCCGACACCGCGTCATCGCTGTCGCGAGGCAGCACCAGCACGGCTCCGGCGACCACAAGCGCGAGGGCGAGGACCACACCGAGGACGGGGACGAGTCGGGAGCCTCGTCCTGCATGGCGGCTGGGTGCGGATGTCATCGGCCCACCGGCTCGGGCGTGGACTCCGGCGAGGGCGTCGGCGCGGACTCCAGGGCGGACTCCGCCGCTGGCTCAGGTGCGGGAGAGTCAGACTCGCGGGCGGCGTCGACGACCGGGGTCACCGTGCCATCCCGTTCGGACGTCTCGACACGGGGACGGACGATGCTGTCGACGAGTCGGGACACCGCGAAGGCGATTGCGGCCGGCAGGGCGGCCGGCAGGAGCAGGGCGCCAGGATCGGGGGCGTCGGCGATCCCGAGGGTCACCGCCATGGCCGCGGCTCCCGCCAGGAAAGGAAGCCCGTACCGCCGGATTCCCGGCACGGTGGCCAGGACAGCGGTCGCGAGCAGGGCCAGGCCCGCGAGCCGTCCGGCGATGGTGTCGGCCGAGGGCACGGCGGAGCTCAGCAGCGCGAAGGCCACCGCCGTCACGACGGTTCCGGTGAGCAGCAGGAGCAGCCGTGCCCCCGCGGAGGAACCCGCTCCAGGAAGGCCGCGAGGCAGCCATGCGGCGACCGCTCCCGCGACGGCCGATACGGCGATGGCGATCCCGGCTGCAGCGGTAGCACCGTCCTGCGCCAACACCCGCGTACCGACGAACCAGGCGACGGCGACGCCCGCCACCACGGCGATCAGCGCCACGGCGGGGCGGCTGGGGTCGCCGCGCGGCTCGGCGAGTGGCTGGTGGATGGACTGGAGCGCCGCTGGGTCTCCTTCGACGTGAACGTGCGGCAGCAGCCGATCGAGCCAGCGTGGTAGCCAGAACGTCCGCTTGGCGGCCAGCACCATGATCGCGGGAACGAGAACGCATCGGACAAGAGAAGCGTCGATGGCCACGGCGGCGGCCAGCCCCAGCCCGAACATCTTCGCGATCGTCTGGTCGGCGAGGATGAAGGACGAGAAGACCCCCACCATGATGAGGGCGGCGGACGTGATCACCTGTCCGGTGTCGGCCAGTGCTCGTCGGACGGCCGTCGGGACGTCGCCTGACCGCTCCCAGTGCTCGCGGAACGAGGTGAGCAGAAACACCTCGTAGTCCATCGAGAGGCCGAAGAGCACCGCGAACATCATCATCGGCACGAACGACTCGATCGGCACCGGACCGTCCAGGCCGATGAGTGACGCTCCCCAGCCCCACTGGAAGACGGCCACCACCAGCCCGTACGCCGCCCCGATGGACAGCAGGTTCATGGCCGCCGCCTTGAGCGGAATCACCAGCGAGCGGTACGCCACCATGATGAGCAGGAACGACAGCGTGACGACGCCGACCACGAAGGGGACGAGCCGTTCGGCGACCTTGACCGAGAGGTCGGAGCGTGCCGCGGTCAGCCCACCGACGAAGGCCTCCATGGCCTGCCCGGCTGTCGCGGCCGGCAGGACGTCCTCCCGCAGCCGCTCGACGAGCTCTTCGGTCGCCGGATCAGCGGGCCCCGTGGTCGGGACGACCTGCCACAGCGCCACACCGCCGTCTGTGCTGACCACCGGGTCGGACACCTCCGCGACGCTCTGGTCGGCCGCCAGGGCCTCGGTCACGTAGGCCAGTCGCTGGTCGGTCGCGCGGGGGTCGGCTGCCTCGCTCTGCGGATCGTCGGGGGCCGGCAGCAGCTCGGCTTCGCTGTCGCCCTCGGGCACCGGGAACGTCACCGGCGTGAAGAGCTGGGCCGCCACGACGAGTGCGCCGTTGCGGCCGGGCCCGAACCCGTCCTCGATCAGCACCGTCGAGCGGTAGGCGGGGCTCTCGTCGGGGAACGACGTCCCGTCGGTCTGTCCGAACTCCATGAACAGGGTGGGCGCCGCGAGAACCAGCAGCACGACGGTGGACACGATTGCTGAGCGCCATGGTCGGCGGGTGACGGCGTCGGAGATGCGCGCCCACATGCCACGGTCAAGATCGGCGTCGGTGAAGACATCGACACGTCGCTGCTTGGGCAGCACGCGTTCGCCCATGAGGCCGAAGAGCGCCGGCACCAGGGTGAGGGCCGCGGCGACGGCGATCGCGACGATCACCGCTGCGGCCAGCCCCAGCCACGCGAGGAACGAGATGCCAGTGAGGACCAAGCCGGAGACTGCGGCGATGAGCGTGCCGCCGGCGAAGACCATGCCCGCTCCCGCGGTCCCGCCCGTTCGGGCGGCGGAGTCGGGCACGTCGAAGCCCCGCTGCAGCAGCACGCGGTGCTTGACGACGAGAAACAACGCGTAGTCGATGCCGACGCCGAGGCCCAGCATCGTCCCGAGGATGGTGGCCTCGTCGGGGATGAACGTGATGCGCTCGAGCAGCCCGACCAGTGCCAGGCCCGAGCCGACCGCAGCGATCGCGGTGATGAACGGGATGAGCACGGGCCAGCGTCGACGCAATGTCATGTAGAGGACGACCACGGCGATCGACAGGCCGATGATCTCGCTTCGCAGCGTCCCCGTCTGGGAGATGATGTTGCCGAGGAAGCCACCGAGGGCCACCTCGGCGGACTCCCCAGCCGTCTCTTCCGCCGTCTGCTGGATCTGCTCCGCCGTGGACACCGCTCCACCGAGCCTCTCGTCCACGGTGACCATGACCAGCGCAGTCGTGCCGTCCGGAGAGAGCAGTTCGGCGTCGTCCGCGGGCGTCTGCACGTCGTTGACGTCCGGGATGCCGGCGATGTCGTCGGCGAGCGCAGCCAGGAGGGCCTGAGACGTCGCGTCGGTCAGGCCGTCGTCACGATGCACCACCAGGGGTACCGGCTGTGCGGCCGCCCCCGGAAAGGCTCGGTTGAGCAGGGTCTGAGCCTGGGCGCTGCCGGTCCCCTCCAGGACGAAGGCCTCCTGCGCCGGCGGCGGCAGCGTCCGGTCGAGCAGGTTGACCCCGCCGAGAAAGGCGATCCACAGCGCGACGACGACCCACCCGTGGCTGACGCACCAGCGCGCCACGTTGTACAGCCCGCGAGTGAGGTTCACCGTCTCCTACTTCTGCCCGCGTCTGCTGCGGACATACTCAGGCTATTCCTCACCACCTCGAGGACGGGATCCGTATCGCGTCGAGCTGAGGCCTGACGTGCGTGTGCCCGGGGCGGTTCACACCGCCCCGGGCACACACGCCTTGCTGCGGTCAGGCCGTCTTGCGCCGTGCCAGAACGGTCGCCCCAGCCACCGCACCTGCGGCGATGACCAGACCTGCCACCAGCTGACCCGTGTTCTGCGCCGTCGCGCCAGTCGCCTCAGACAGGTCATAGCGATACGCGGCCGCCACAATCGCGTCCTGCGGTCCGCCGTAGGGCAGCCCACCGTCAGCGGTGCGGTCTGCGGCGGCCTGGATGAGAGCGACCCGCGCGCCGAAGCTCTGCGCCGTGTCCTCACCGGCCTCGACCAGCTGCGAAGTGCCCTCCTCGGACAGCTGCTGCGCGCCCTGCGGGAGGGCAGGTCCAGCCTCGGCCGCATCCTCGAGCCCGGACGAGAGCTGCACCGAGCCATCGGCTGCATCGCCGAGCCCGTCGGCCAACTGGTTCCCACCGTCCGCCAGCTGCGTCACGCCATCGGCCAGGGGCCCAGTCTGGGAGTTGAGCTCACCGAGACCTGCCGAGAGCTGGTTCCCGCCGTCGACCAACTGGTCGACACCGGACGCCAGCGGGCCCGTCTGGGCGTTCAGCTGCGACAGCCCGTCGGCGAGCAGGTTGGCCCCGTCGACCAGCTGGTCTACACCTCCCGGAAGTGCCGCGGTGCTCGACTGGAACTGCTCGAGGCCAACGCGGAGCTGAGTCGCCCCATCCACCAGCTGATCCACGCCGCCCACCAGTTGTGGCACCTGAGCCTGAAGCGCCTTGAGCCCGGCCAGGAGACCCGCCGTTGGATCGGGGTTGTCGATGCCATCGCTGATGGCCCGGATGGTCTCTCGCACGCCGGACTGTGTTGGGTCCGTCGGATTGAAGGGTGCCAGGTAGCCAGAGTTGAGGTCCGCGGCGCCCTTCGCGGCTTCGGCGATCTTGTCTCGCACCGTGTTGTCCACGGTCGTTTCCAGCGGCACAAAGCCGGTCTCACAGGCAATAGGGTCGTTGTGCCCCGGTGACGCACAAACCCCGGACTTGGTCTGCCCGATTAGGAAGAGCAGCGTGTCTGCCAGGCCGTCCGGTGGCGCCCCGGTGTTAGCCAACTCAAGATCGTCTGCCAGCTGCTGGAGCCCGGGGCCAAAACGTGCATCCAGGCCTGATTCAAGGCCGTTCAGGCCGTCGGATACCTGCTGCGCACCAGCGACTAGCGCATCTACACCGTCCTGGAGCGACGGAGGGCCGGCCAGGATGCTCTGAAGCTGGATGAGGCCCTGCTCGACCTGGACGGCACCATCGACGAGCGCCTGCACGCCCTCGGCGAATGTCGGTGTGCCGTTGAGTGACCCCTGCAGCTGGAGCAGGCCGGCCTGGAGCTGCTGCGCACCAGCGTCGAGCTGGCTGACGCCGGAGACGAGTGCGGGAACCTGCGCGTCGAGCTGGTTCAGACCACCGGCGAGCTCTGCGCCGCCAGCGTCCAGCTGACCGACGCCGTCGACCAGGGCGGGCACCTGGCCGTTGAGCTCGTTCAGCCCGTCAGCCAGCTGGTTGGCGCCGGGAGCGGCATCGTTGACGAGGCCGGCGGAGAGCTGCTGTGCACCCTCGTCGAGCAGGATGATGCCGTTTACGAGTTCGGCCGCACCGCTTGCGAGCGCGAGAACATTCTCGTCGAGCAGCTCACCGTTCGACGCGAGCTCCTGGCCCGACTCGACACCGCTTTGTAGCGCCGCCAGCTGCGCGGTGGCCGAGGGGGCGTCCTCGACGACGACTGGGAGCACCGACAGCGTCACCGGCGGGATGACGGCATTGGACACCGTGGCGGTGTAGCTCACTTCGGCGACCGGCTCGGTCAGACCGCTGATGAGGGTGATGCCATAGTTCATGAGCGTGCCGCCCCGGCCGTCACCCGCAGTGACGAAGCCGTCGTCGGAGGTGACGTCGGTGAAGTTCGGCGGCAGCGTGAACGCCAGCGACCCGGCGTACGGGTCGTAGACCATGGCGGTCTCAGTGACGGTTCCGCCGGTGCCGTCCGGGTAGGAGATCTCCTCCTCAGAGCCGGTCATGTTCTCCACTCTGAACACGGCCTCGACCGTGCCCGACTTGCCGACCAGGTCGGCAGGGTCGAACGGCTGACCGTCCAGCGAGTAGGTCGCCGACACGGTGATGGGCAACTCCTGGTCGAAGTCGGCCAGTGCGCGCCGGCGCTGCTGGCCGTCGACCGACGCCGACTCGACGATGGCATCGCCCTCGACGCTGAAGCCGCCGAACTCGTCCAGGTTGCGCAGCCCCGCGGTCGACACGGGGTTCGTGTAGTCCACGTCCCCGGACCCCTGGATCGCGATCTGGTCGTACAGCCTGGCGACCTCGACGTTGCCGCTCGGGTCGAGGGTGATGTTGACCGTCTCGGTGTTGGTGATGATGGGCTCGCCGCTGCTCTGCGCGGACGCCGTCGCCACCGGGGTGAGAACAGCGAGGGTCAGGGCCGCGGCACCGGCGAGCCCTGATCGGATCGTCGTGTGCATGTCAGGCCTTCCCACCCGTGAGGACGTCATCCAGCGACGCGGTCTCGTCCGCCTCGGCGGCCTCGCCGCCGTCGTCGATCTCTCTGGACCGGCGCCGGCGTTGCGGCTCGGTGTCGCTGCCGTCGTCCTCGGCGAAGAACACCGTCGAGGCGAAGCCCACAGCAACCATGAACAGAAGAACCGTCAGCGTGGCCGGCAGGCTCGATGTCAGCGAGCCAGGAGAGTCGGTGAACGGGAGCTCATAGGCGCCGGCGAGCGCGCCCACGCCGAGCAGCGCGGTCCACAGTGGCGAGCGACCGAAGGTCAGCAGAATCAGACCCACCGCCAGCGCGACGACGACCACCACCGCCACCGCTCGGCCGCCGGTGCTGTCCGGCAGCAGGGCCGCGCGCAGGGCGTACCCCACGGACGCGGCCAGGATTCCCAGCAGGAATCCGCCGACACGCGCCAAGGGGCTCGATCCCGTCACGAGTCCGAGAGCCCCTCCGACGCCGGCTCCGAGGAACAGGACGCTGTCGACGTCCCACCCGAGCCCGTCGCCCACGAGGAGCGCAACAGCCGACGCCACCGCCAGAGTGACTCCGGCCAGCACCTTTTTCACCACTGCTGACCTCCTGAGAACTTGCCCGTTACCTTCTGGTAACCCAGGCGAGCCGAACGATAAGGGACAAACTCCCAATCCGCCACTACCAATGGGCCCTTTGGCCAGGCGATCTTCGAGGATTCTGAGCGAGTAAACAACCGGGGGTTGCACCCGGTCGGCCACCCCTGCAGCGTCAGTGGGCGGCGGAGTCCCAGCTGTGCCCGACCCCGATCGAGACGTCCAGCGGCAGCCGCAGCGGAGCCGCGGCCGCCATCTCTCGCCGTACGAGATCGGTGAGCGCCGCCTGCTCCCCAGGGGCCACCTCGAGCACGAGCTCGTCGTGCACCTGGAGAAGGGCCCGCGACACGAGCCCCTCATCGCGTAGCGCCCGGTCGACGCGCAGCATGGCGACCTTGACGATGTCGGCGGCCGATCCCTGGATGGGGGCGTTGAGCGCCATGCGCTCGGCCATCTCGCGGCGGTTGCGGTTGTCGCTGGTGAGGTCGGGCAAATAGCGGCGCCGGCCCATGAGGGTCTCGGTGTAGCCGGTGCGCCGCGCCTCGTCGACCACCGAGCGCAGGTAGTCGCGCACGCCGCCGAAGATGCCGAAGTACTCGTCCATAAGCCCCTGGGCCTCGGCGACGTCGATGGTCAGCTGGCGTGACAGCCCGAACGCCGACAGGCCGTAGGCCAACCCGTAGTTCATCGCCTTGATCTTGGCCCGCTGCTCCGGCGCGACGTCGGACTCGGCGACGCCGAAGACCCGCGATGCCGTGGCGGCGTGGAAGTCAGTGCCTGACGAGAAGGCCTCGATCAGCGCCTCGTCACCGGAGAGGTGCGCCATGATCCGCATCTCGATCTGGCTGTAGTCCGCGGTGAGCAGCGACTCGTACCCGTCGCCGACCACGAACGTGGCGCGGATGCGCCGTCCCGCCTCGGTGCGCACCGGGATGTTCTGCAGGTTCGGATCCGTCGACGACAGCCGCCCCGTCGCAGCGATCATCTGGTTGAACGTCGTGCGAATGCGCCCGTCGTCGTCGATGCACTTGAGCAGCCCCTCGACGGTCGTACGCAGCCGCGTGGCGTCGCGGTGACGCAGCAGGGACTCCAGGAACGGGTGCTCGGTCTTCGCGTACAGGTCGGCCAGGGCGTCGGCGTCGGTCGTGTAGCCGGTCTTGGTGCGCTTGGTCTTCGGCATGTCGAGCTCGTCGAAGAGCACCACCTGCAGCTGCTTCGGCGAGCCGAGGTTCACCTCGTGCCCGATGGCGTCGTAGGCGTCCTGCGCGGCCTGGGCGACCTGGCCGCCGAACTCCGACTCGAGCTGCTCCAAGCCCGCCACGTCGACGGCGATCCCGTCACGCTCCATGCGAGCGAGCACGTCGACCAGGGGCAGCTCGACCTCGTCGAGCAGCCGGCGCCCGCCGCGCCGGGCGAGCTCGGCATCGAGCGCGTCGGCGAGGTCGAGGACGGCACGGGCCTTCACGACCTCCTCGCTCGACTGCTCGGCCTCGTCGCCACCGTCCAAGGACAGCTGGGTCTGCTCCTCGACAGGTCCTGCGTCGGAGCGCAGGTCGTGCCCGGTGAACCGGATGACGAGGTCGGACAGGTCGTAGGACCGCTGCCCCGGCAGCACGAGGAACGCCGACAGCGCGGTGTCGGCGACAAGCCCGCGCAGGGGCAGCCCGGCCGCGGCCAAGGCGTGCGAGGGGCCCTTGGCGTCGTGCAGCACGAGGCCTCGCTCGGGGTCGTCCAGCCAGCGGGCCAGTGCTGCGTGGTCGTCGGGGTGCAGCTCGGACGGGTCGAGCACCACACCCGGGCCTGCGGAGGACGCCACCGCGACCAGCTCCACGTCACCGGTGCCGCGGGCCCAGCGTCCGCGCACCGACACCCCGGTGCGCGAGCCGGCGGGCGCGTGCTCGTCCAGCCACGCACCCAGTCCGCCGGGCTCGGGCGAGTACACGTCGACGTCGAACCCGCTGTCGGCCTCGGGCTCGGGGGCCTCGAGGGTCTGGTAGAGCCGATCGCGCAGCACCCGGAACTGCAGGGTGTCGAACAGCCGGTGGACCTCGTCGCGGTCCCACGACTGGCGCGCAAGGTCGTCCGGGCCGACCTCGAGCGGGACGTCGCGCACGAGGGCGGTGAGCCGTCGGTTGGTCATCACCTGGGCGAGGTGGTCGCGCAGCGCGTCCCCGGCTTTGCCCTTGACCTCGTCCACCCGTGCCACGAGCTCGTCGAGCGAGCCGAACTGGGCGATCCACTTCGCCGCCGTCTTCTCCCCCACGCCGGGGATGTTCGGCAGGTTGTCCGAAGGGTCGCCCCGTACGGCCGCGAAGTCGGGGTACTGCTCGGGGCTGAGGTTGTAGCGCTCCTGCACCGCCTCGGGGGTCATGCGCGACAGCTCGGACACGCCACGCTTCGGGTACAGGACGGTGAGGTGGTCGCCGACGAGCTGGAACGCGTCGCGGTCGCCGCTGCAGACGAGCACGTCGTAGCCGTCGTCCACCGCCTGCGTGCCGACGGTGGCGATGACGTCGTCGGCCTCGAAGCCGGGCGCCTCGATCACCGGGATGTTCAGCGCGTCCAGCACCTCCTTGACCAGCCCGACCTGCCCGCGGAAGTCCTCCGGTGTGGTGGCGCGGTTGGCCTTGTACTCCGGGAACTCCGCAGACCGGAACGTCTGCCGAGACACGTCGAAGGCCACCGCGAGATGCGTGGGCTCCTCGTCGCGCAGCACGTTGATCAGCATCGAGACGAACCCGTAGACGGCGTTGGTCGGCTGCCCGGTGGTCGTGGAGAAGTTCTCCACCGGCAGCGCGTAGAACGCTCGGTAGGCCAGCGAGTGGCCGTCCAGCAGCAGCAGACGGGGACGCCGGTCGGTGTCGGCGGGGGCGGTCAGCGTCGCGTCACCCACACGCGAAACCCTAACGACAGTGCGGGTCGGCAGCGGCGATCCCTAGAGTTGACGCCGTGACCGACACCTCGCCCGGTGGCGCAGCCCGGTCCGAGGAGATTCTGGCCAGGCTGCCAGTGGCGCCCCTCGACAGTCGCATGGGCATCGAGGTCACCGAGGCGTCGCTGGAGAAGGTCGTCGCACGCATGCCGGTCGAGGGCAACACCCAGCCGTTCGGCCTGCTGCACGGGGGCGCCAACTGCGTGATCGCGGAGTCCGTGGGCTCGATCGCCGCGACCATCCACGGGTACCCGACGCACTACGCCGTCGGCGTCGAGGTCAACTGCAGCCACCACCGCGGCGTACGTGACGGCTGGGTCACGGCCACCGCCACACCGATCAAGGTGGGACGGCAGGTGGCCACGTTCCACATCGAGATCACCGACGAGGACGACACGTCCGTGGCGACAGCGCGGCTGACCTGCCTGTTGCAGCCCTACGAGACACCTCCCACCTGAGCCCACCAGGGCGCCCAGCGCGTTAACTCTGGGTTACTGCCTGCCCGCCAGGACGGTCAGGCGTCCAGCCGCACGATCATCGGGGCTATGCTCCCCGCGCAAAGCGGTCATCGGCGGCGAAAGAAGGTCAGGACGCGTGCACACGAAGGCCCTGACCCGGCGCGCCGTCGCGCTCGGCGCGCTGCTGGCCGTCCTCGGCATCTTCGCCGGCTCCGCGCCGGCGTGGGCACAGGACGAGTCAAGTGAAAGCGTGCGCGGCGTCCTGCGCTTCGAACGTGAGCCGGTCGAGGGCGTGCTCATCACGGTCACGACTCCGGACGGCACCGCAGTCGGCACGGCAACGTCGGACGGCGAAGGCAGCTGGGAGGTGGGCGTTCCCGAGCCGGGCGTCTACGTGGCGACCCTCGACGTCACGACCCTCCCTGAGGGCATCCCGGGCGTGGAAGCCGACTCGGTCGAGACCGATGTCGGCAGCACGCAGCGCAAGGCGGTCCTGTTCGTGCTGGGCGAGCCAGGTGGGGGCACGGTCGACCCTGGTGAGGGGCTGGTCGGATCGACCTTCTCGTGGGACCGCGTCGCCCAGCTGACAGTGGAGGGACTGCGGTTCGGGGTCATTCTCGCGCTGTCGGCGCTCGGCCTGTCGATGGTGTTCGGCACGACGGGGCTGACGAACTTCAGCCACGGCGAGCTGATCACCTTCGGCGCGATCGCGGCGTGGTACCTCAATGACGCGGGCCTGCCGTTCCTTGCCGCGACCGCGCTCGCCGTCACGCTCGGCGGGTTGTTCGGTCTGGCCCAGGACACCGTGATCTGGCGCCCGCTGCGCAACCGCAAGACCGGCCTGATCGCGATGATGATCGTCTCGATCGGCCTCGCGGTATTTCTTCGCTACACGTACCTCTACATCTTCGGCGGCGGCCGGCAAAGCTTCCGCGAGTACACGATCCAGACAGGCCTCGAGATCGGGCCAGTGACTCTTGCCCCCCGGGACATCGCCAGCATGGTCGTTGCAGTCGTGGTCCTGGGCCTCGTCGTCTGGGCGCTGAGCAGCACCCGCCTGGGCAAGGCGACGCGGGCGGTGTCGGACAACCCGGCGCTTGCCAGCGCCTCGGGCATCGACGTCAACCAGGTCATCCGAGCAGTCTGGATCGGTGGTGCGGCGCTCGCGGGGTTGGGCGGCGTGCTCATCGGGCTGTCGCAGCAAGTTGAGTACCAGATGGGGTTCAAGACCCTCTTGCTGGTCTTCGCCGCGGTGATCCTGGGGGGGCTCGGCACCATCTGGGGGGCGATTGTCGGGGCCATGATCGTCGGCCTGTTCATCCAGCTGTCCACGCTGGTGATCCCGATCGAGCTGCAGAACGCCGGCGTGCTGGCTGTTCTGATCGTCGTCCTTCTCATCCGGCCCCAGGGAGTCCTGGGACGCCGCGAGCGAGTGGGCTGAGGGGGGCCAGCACATGGACTGGGGACTGATCCTCACCAACGCCCTCGAGGCGTCCATCGGCGCCGACATGGTCATCTACTGCTTGGCGGCCATCGGGCTCAACGTGCACTTCGGCTACGCGGGGCTGCTGAACTTCGGTCAGGCGGCGTTCGTCGCGGTCGCCGCGTACGGCCTGGCAACCATGGTGGCCACCTTCGGGCTGTCGTTCTGGCTGGGCATCAGCGTGGGACTCGTCGCCGTGATCGTGCTCGCACTGTTGCTCGGCATTCCGACGTTGCGCCTACGGGCCGACTACCTGGCCATCGTCACCCTGGCCGCGGCGGAGATCGTCCGGCTGACGTTCCGATCGGTGACGCTGCGCGACACCTTCGGTGGGTCCGACGGCCTGCAGGGGTTCGCCGACGGCTTCTACCGCCTCAACCCCTACACCGTCGGCATCGACCTCGGCCCGATCACGTTCTCGGAGCGGCAGAGCTGGGGCATCACCATCGGATGGGTGCTGATCATCCTCTCCAGCGTGCTCGTGTGGGCCCTGATGCGGTCGCCGTGGGGTCGTGTCCTCAAGGGCATCCGTGAGGACGAGGAGGCCGTGCGCAGCCTCGGCAAGAACGTCTACTCCTACAAGCTGCAGGCGCTGCTCATCGGCGGGCTGATCGGAGCGATGGGCGGGTTCGTGTACGCGCTCGCGCAAGCCGCCGTGCAGCCCGACTTCACCGCACCGGACTTCACCTTCTTCGCCTACACGATCCTCATTCTCGGTGGCGCCGCTCGCGTGCTGGGACCCATCCTGGGAGCGGCAATCTTCTGGGGTCTTCTGTCGCTGTCTGACGGCGTCCTGCGCGGGGCGCAGTCGGCGTACGACGTGCCGGAGTGGCTGCTCGGCTCCACCGATGCTGGGGCCGTGCGCTTCATGATCGTTGGGCTGGCCCTCATGCTGTTGATGATCTTCCGTCCACAGGGGATTCTGGGGGACCGGAAGGAGATCGCTCTTGACGCGCGATGACGACAGCCCCGACATGACCGCCGTACCCGAGGCCGACTCGGCCTACAAGCAGCAGGCGCTGGCCGCGCTGGCCACGGTTGCCCGCGAACCGGGGGCGTCCAAGCCGGACGCGATCCTGACCGCGGGCGGCGTACGCCGACGCTTCGGCGGCCTGGTCGCCGTCGATGTCGACCGCCTGGAGGTGCAGCGTGGCTCGATCACCGCGCTCATCGGGCCGAACGGGGCAGGCAAGACGACGTTCTTCAACCTTCTCACCGGCTTCGATCAGCCTGACCAGGGTGACTGGGCCTTCAACGGCGGGTCACTGCGCAAGATGCAGGCCTACAAGATCGCCCGGCTGGGAATGGTGCGCACGTTCCAGCTCACCAAGGCGCTGTCCCGGCTGACGGTCATCGAGAACATGCGGCTCGGCGCGACCGATCAGGCGGGCGAGAACGTCTTTCGAGCCGTGCTCCCGTTTCTCTGGCGGGGCCAGGAGAGGCAGATCACCGGGCAAGCCGACCAGATCTTGGCCTACTTCAAGCTCGACACCAAGCGGGACGACTTCGCCGGCAGCCTCTCCGGTGGCCAGCGGAAGCTGCTGGAGATGGCCCGCGCCCTCATGGTGCAGCCGGAGATGGTCATGCTCGACGAACCCATGGCCGGGGTGAACCCGGCGCTCAAGCAGTCGCTGCTCGGGCACGTCAAGGCGCTGCGCGACCGCGGCATGACGGTGCTCTTCGTCGAGCACGACATGGACATGGTGCGTGACGTCGCTGACTGGGTGGTGGTCATGGCACAAGGCCAGATCATCGCGGAGGGGCCGCCGCAGTCGGTCATGGCGGACGATCGAGTGATCGATGCGTACCTCGGCGCACACCACGACACTGACCTGTCGACGATGGATGTCCACGAGCTCGACCTCGAAGAGGCGGCTGAACTCGCCACTCACCCCCGTGAGGAGCACCAGCAGTGAGCATGGACGACAGCGGCGCTGGGTCTGGCGACGTCGACCACAGCGCACACATGGCCGCGGCCGAGGGCGCGTTGGTCCGCGTCGACGACGTGGTCGCCGGCTACCTGCCCGGAATCAACATTCTCAACAACTGCGACCTGTACTGCCATCAGGGCGAGATCGTCGGGATCATCGGGCCCAACGGCGCCGGCAAGTCGACGCTGGTCAAGGCGATCTTCGGGCTGGTCCAGGTGCGCTCGGGAAAGGTGACGCTCGACGGGGCCGACATCACCAACGCCAAGCCGAACAAGCTCGTGACGTCAGGCGTCGGCTACGTCCCGCAGACGAACAACGTCTTCCCGAGCCTGACCATCGAGGAGAACCTCCAGATGGGCGTCTACCAGGCGCCGAAGAAGTTCGCCGAGCGGTTCGACTTCGTCACGAGCCTGTTCCCGGTGCTGGGTGACCGACGGCGGCAGCGAGCCGGGTCATTGTCGGGTGGCGAACGACAGATGGTCGCCATGGCCCGCGCGCTGATGATGGAGCCGTCCGTCATCCTTCTCGACGAGCCGTCCGCCGGGCTGTCCCCCGTGCTCCAGGACGAGGTGTTCATCCGCACACGCGAGATCAACAAGACTGGGGTCTCGGTGATCATGGTGGAGCAGAACGCGCGGCGGTGCCTACAGATCTGTGACCGCGGGTACGTGCTCGACCAAGGGCACAACGCCTACACCGGAACGGGCCGGGAGCTGCTCAAGGACCCGAAGGTGATCGCCCTCTACCTGGGGACGCTGGCCAAGACCTGAGGGGGCATCGGGCCCCCCGGCGCCGTCACCTCATGCGCGTAACGCGCTGGGGCCCGCCCTCGTGATGAGGGCGGGCCCCAGCGCGTTGGCCGAGAAGGTGACAACTACTCCAACGTGCCCTCGACGTAGTCGATGGCAGTGATGTTGTTGTCGTCGCCGTACTCGTAGATGCCGATCGTGGCAGCACCCTGGTCGCCGGCGTCATCGAAGTCGACCGGCCCGGAGACACCCACGTAGTCGATGTCCTCACCAGCCTCGAGCAGCTCGACACACTCCGCGAAGGACGTGCACTCGGTGCCCTCGGTCGACACTCCCTTCAGCTCGGCAGCGATCGCCTCACCGGAGTCGTCGTCTGCTGCGACGGCGGCGATGGCGATGACGTTGGCGGCGTCGTAGGACTCAGCCGAGTAGAGGAAGTCCGTCAACGGACCGTAGGCCTCCTGCAGCCTCTCCTCGAACTCCGCCGGGCGCTCGGCTCCAGGCGTCGTGCCGCGGCTGCCCGTCAGGGTGCCCTCGTCGAAAGGCGGCGGGTCCTCGTCGCCCCAGTTCTTGAGGTTGCCGTCGACGAAGTAGTACGGCAGGTCCTGCGGACCGAAGTTGCGCGAGACTGCCTGCGGAATGATGGTGGCGGTCTCGTCGAACCCGATGACGACGACCGCGTCGGGGTTCGTGCTGGCCGCCTCGTCCAGCAACGCCGAGAAGTCGGTCGCCTTCGGGTCGTAGAACTGGCTGAACACGACCGTGCCACCGCCGGACTCCACGGTCTCGGTCACCTGCCCTGCCAGGCCCTCACCGTAGGAGTCCTGCAGCGCCAGGATCGCCACGTTGGCGTAGCCGTCGGCGAGGATGCGGTCGCCCAGCACGCGACCCTGGAGGATGTCGGAGGGTGCGGTGCGGAAGTACAGCCCGTTGTCGTCGTAGGTGGTGAAGGCAGGCGACGTGTTGGCCGGGGACATGTGGACCACGCCTGCACCGGTGATCTTGTCGATGACGGACAGCGACACCGACGACGAGGCCGCGCCGATGATGGCATCCACGTTCTGGCTGAAGAGCGTGTCGACCGACTGCTGCGCGATGTTGGACGACGTGTCGCCGGAGTCGCTGTCGATCTGCACGACGTCGGCGCCGAACACTCCGCCGGCCTCGTTGATCTCCTGCACCGCCAGGGTCACACCGGCGAACTCGGGCGGCCCGAGGAAGGCCAGCGAGCCGGTCTCGGGGAGCAGGGTGCCGAGGGTGAGCGTGCCGTCGCCGGCGCCCGCGCTCGTGCCGCCGGCAGCATCGTCAGTTGCCTCCTCGGTGGCCTCTGCCGTCTCCGAGGTCTCTTCGTCGCCGTCGTCGCTGCCGCACGCGGACAGCACGAGGGCCAGCGAGCCGCCGATGGCGAGCGAGCGCCACAGCAGGGTGTTGCGAGCCATACGATCTCCTTGGTGAACTCGATTGCCCAAGCGGGCAACGCTTCGGACCAGCGGACCTTAGCCGCCGGAACCGGGCAACACACAACTGGAAGGCTTGTTCACACGAACTTGTGACATGTTCGTAACGCCGCGGCAAACAGCTTGACGCCGATCACGCGAACCAGCCTGGTCCGGGTTGCTCCCCCGGTCGGCCAGCGGGCGTCACGACCACTCGCCGCCGCGCAGGGTGGCGACCGCGGGGAGCAGGCCGAGCCGGGCGCCGTACTCGTCGAGCTGGATACTCCCGGTCAGCCCGTCCCAGACCGCGCCGGCGATCTCCGCCCGGCAGGCCGAGCGCGACGGGCTGGTCGAGCGCTGCGGGTCGGGAAGGCAGCGGCCGAGAGCGTCCACGACGAGCCGAGCGCCGTCGTACGCGGCCGGGCCGTGGCTGCCGGGCTCGGCGTCTCGACCGCCATCGGCGTAGCGAGCGCTGAGCTCGTCGGACCCCCGGCGAGGATCGAGTCCGGGCAGGGGTGCCAGCGCGCCGTCGAGGTCGGCCGCTGCCTGCTCGTCCAGAACCTCCGGCACAGCCGTGAGCGCCAGCACGACACCGTCAGGGGCCGACTCGGCGACAGTGCGTGCAAGCTCGGCGTCGCCGGCGATGACGAGCGCGTCGCCCGATGACAGGTCGGCGACAGCGTCGGTGACGTCGGACTCCTGCGCGGTGCTCCACTCGCTGGTGGCCACGTCGGTGACACCGCGTGCGGTGATGCCGTCTGCGACGGCTTCGGCGCGCGCCGCGCTGCCGGCGTCGTTCTGGTGGACGACGAGGGCACGGGAGATGCCGGCCACGCGGACGAGGTGGTCGGCCAGGGCGGTCTGCTCCGGGGTCGGCTCGACCGCGACCGTGATGTAGCCGGACCAGGGCCGCAGCGGAGACGCAGGGTCCGCCCCGCGGGTGTGACGAGGGTCGGTGTCGGCCGGCGAGACCACGGTGAGGCCCTGCTCGTCGAGCCGCGGCACCAGTGTGCGGACGTCGTCGGGTGCGAACCCACCCACCACGGCCACGGCCGTGTCGTCGTCGCCGAGTGCGTCGAGGTCGTCGTCCAGCGTCGGCCCAGCGGTGTCGATGGACTGGACGGCCACGTCCCACCCCGGCACGTCTGCGGAGTCGGCGACCGCCTGCTCGACGGCGTCGGCGACAGCAGCACCCGTGCCCTCCTGCGTCCCGCTCAGCGGGGCCAGCACCGTGAGGGTCACGACCGGCGTGCCGGCCTCCTCTGCGGGTCGGACCCGCTCGACGAGGCCGTCGACCGCGGAGCAGCCCGACAGCGCCACGCTCGCAGCGAGCAGCAGCAACGGGTGTTGACGACGCATGCCAGGTCCTTCGGGGCCGAGGTGGAGCATCCCCACGGTAGGCGCCGGATGCCCGCAGGAGCCGTTGCGACAGGCCACGACGGTGCAGACAGATGCGGCGGCTAGACCAGCCGGCGAGCGGCCGCCCACCGCGCGAGCTCGCGACGGTTCGACAGCTGCAGCTTGCGTAGGACGTTCGAGACGTGCGTCTCGATGGTCTTGACCGAGAGCACGAGCTCGCGGGCCGCCTCGCGGTAGGTGTATCCCCTGGCGATCAGGCGCAGCACCTCGCGCTCTCTCGGGCTGAGCTGGTCGAGGTCGGGATCGCCGCTGGGCGGAGCCTCGCCGGGCTGGCCGGCGAAGGCGTCGAGCACGAAACCGGCCAGCCGGGGGGAGAACACGGCGTCACCTGCGGCTACCCGGGTGATGGCCTCGACCAGCTCCGGGCCGGTGAGGGTCTTGGTGACGTATCCCCGGGCACCTGCGCGGATCACCCCGACCACGTCCTCGGCCGCGTCCGACACCGACAGGGCGAGAAACCGGATCGAGGGGTCGGTCTCGTGAACCACCCGCAGCACCTCGACGCCCCCACCACCGGGCAGGTGCACGTCGAGCAGCACCACGTCGGGCCGCGTGCGGTGGATGGCGGCCACCGCCTCGGCCACGTCCGCGGCCTCCCCCACGATGTCGACCGACCCGCCGAGCTCGGCCTTCACACCGCTGCGGAACATCGAGTGGTCGTCGACCACCACGACCCGGGTACGGGGGGCGGACGCGACAGGGGTCCCCGTGCTCATGCGCCCTGCTCACCGAGCGGAGCGGACAGGCGCACCTCGGTCCCCTCGCCGGAGACACTGGTGACCGTGGCCGTCCCGCCGTGCCGTTGCACGCGCTCGACGATAGAGCCCCGCACGCCGCGGCGGTCGGACGGGATGGCGTCGACGTCGAAGCCGACGCCACGGTCGCGGACGAAGACGTCGACCGAGGCGTCACCCACCTCGGCGAACACGTCGATGCGGGCGGCGTCGGCGTGCTTGCCGGCGTTGGTCAGGGCCTCACGGGTGGCGGCTACGACCGCCTCGACCGCACTGCCTGCCTCGAGATCCACATCGCCGACGACCACCACCTCCACCGGGGTGCCGAACGCGTCCTCGACCTCGGCAGCCGCCTGCTCGATGGCCGCGCGCAGCCGCCGAGGGTCGTCGACCGGCTCGTCGTAGAGCCACCGGCGCAGGTCGCGCTCCTGCGACCGCGCCAGCCGAGCGACGGCCTCCGGGTCGTCGGACTGCCGTTGGATCACCGCAAGGGTCTGCAGCACCGAGTCGTGCAGGTGGGCGGAGATGTCGGCCCGCTCCTGGGATCGCACCCGCTCGGCACGCTCGGCTTGCAGGTCGCCGGACAGACGCAGCAGCCACGGGCCGGCCACCACGCCGACGCCGAGCAGCACGACGAGCACTGCGAGCAACGCGTCGACGAGCACGTCGAGGTCGCCTCGACCCACCAGGAAGAACACGACACCCAGCGCCACGAGAGCCGCACCGGCCACCACCCGGGCGATGACGGCGGCGCGGGAGGAGTCGCGCGACTCGGCCTGCCGCCAGACGACGGCCGCCCCGACAGCGACGATGGCGAGCGGCCAGACCGCGCCGCCGGGTGTGTCGACCAGCCGGTCGACGAGCATGACCGCACCGATGCCGAGCAGCGCGAGCGCGGCGAGCAGGCCCGGCGGGGCGGCGGAGACGGTGGACGGGGACGACGGCTCGGCGCGCTTGCCCTGCCGCGATGCCGCCTCGAGCCCCGGCGGACGGGCGGCGTCCGGCTGCCCCGACGGCGTGGTCGCCCACAGCGCGGCGTAGAGCACCACTCCGAGTCCCCCCAGCAGGGTGAGCAGCACCATGACGACGCGGACGGAGCGGACGGTCAGACCCAGCTGCGCAGCCAGCCCGGCGCACACCCCAGCGAGCACTCTGCCGTCCTGCGGACGGCGCAGTCGCGGGGGCGGTGGCGCAATCGTGCTCACACCACTGATCGTCACATGCGAAGCGTCGGGGTGCCGACAGGGTCACTCCCTGATTCGCGGCGGGCCGCGTCGGGCACGGGATCAGGGGTCGCTCAGGGCAGGTCCCTGATCCGTCGCGGCCAGCCACGCGGGACGGTGATGCCATGAGCACGTACCCACCCCTGTCCCCACCACCACTGACCCGCCGCGACGAGCACAAGGTGCTCGCCGGCGTGTGTTCGGGCGTCGCCTACCGGCTGGGCGTGGACCCGAACGTCGTCCGCGTCATCACCGTCGTGCTGTCGCTGTTCGGCGGCGCGGGTGTGCTGCTGTACGCGCTGGGCTGGCTGCTGCTTCCCGAGGCCGCCGGCAGGCCGTCGCTCGCCGAGCGGGCACTGCGCGGCGGAGGCCCCGACGGCCTGCCCACCATCGTGCTGGCCGTGCTGCTGGCCGTGGCGGCCGTGGCGGTCGCGGTGCTCGTCGTCGGCGACTCCTGGTTCGGCATCACCGTGCTGGTCGTCGCCGTCACGATCGGCGCCGTGCTGCTCACCCGCCGCACGTCGGCGCAACCCGTCGGCGGCCCCCAGGGGGCTCCTGCCCAGCCTCCCTACGCCCAGCCTCCCTACGCCCAGCCTCCTTCCGCCCAGACCGTTGGCGCCCAACCCGTGGCGCCTACGGCAACCCAGGGGTTCGCGGCCTTCAGCCCGGGGCCGTCCCCCTACGACCAGGGACCACCCACGTACGCCCCGTACCCCGGCGGCAACGCTCCGGCAGCCGCCCCGCCGTTCGGGCCCACCGAGACCCCCTGGCAGGCGCCGCCGGCGCCGCAGCAGCCACGGCCCCGCTCCTACCTCGGCGCGGTGACGACGTTCGCAGCCTTGGCGGCCGTCGGTGTTCTGGGCATCGTCGACGCCGCCGGAGCGAGCGTGACGTTCTCCGCCTACCTCGCCACGGCACTGGCCGTCGTCGGGCTGGGCCTGCTCGCAGGCACCTGGGTCGGCCGGTCGAGGGCCCTCATCGGGCTGGGCGTCGCCCTGCTCGTGCTGCTCGTGCCCGTGACCACCATCGAGCAGCTCGGCATCGGGGACCGCAGCGGCGACGCCTTCGAGACCGTCGTCGTGCGACCGGCGACCGTGCAATCCCTCGACGGGACGGCAGACGAGTACAGCGCCGGCGACATCCGCTACGACCTGACCGATCTCGACTTCGTCGACCGTGACGTGGCCGCCGAGATCAGTGTGGGGGCCGGGAACCTACAGGTGGACGTCCCCGCTGAGGTCACCGTGGTGCTGGACGCACAGGTCGGCGCCGGGCAGGTCGACGCCTTCGGCGAGCAGAGCAGTGGGCTCGGAGCCGACGCCGTGCGCACGGACGAGGGCGAGCCGGACGGCGGGACCCTGCGCCTGACCGTCCAGATGGGATTCGGAAACGTGGAGGTGAACCGTGAAGGCGCATGAGATGGACGTGACCTCGCTGGTGTTCGGCCTGGTGTTCGCAGCGACAGC
>Ga0272442_10003307_pt1 | contig 22731 bp, 26 predicted proteins | sample SSMForm2O_FD_200262 | JGI IMG/M metagenome (GOLD analysis project Ga0272442, IMG submission 200262) | Marine sediment archaeal communities from Little Sippewissett salt marsh, Falmouth, MA, United States - SSM-Form-2O | ecosystem: Environmental > Aquatic > Marine > Wetlands > Sediment ...
AAAGGCATATGTATGGTCTACTGCCCCCACACAACGGCAGCCATAACAATAAACGAGAACGCAGACCCGGATGTCGACAGAGACATAATCTCAGGTCTTGGTCGTATCGTGCCCAATAACGGCTACAAACACTCGGAAGGCAACTCCGACGCCCACATAAAATCCAGCCTTGTCGGGTGCTCTGAATTACTGATTGTAGAGGACGGAAAACTTAAGACCGGAACCTGGCAGGGCGTGAGGTTCTGTGAATTCGACGGGCCCAGAACGAGAAAAGTATTCGTTGAGGTCCTTTCTAAATGAATTTGTAGCTTAGTAGTTTGTATATCAGCTTTGCAGCCAGAAAATCAGGGGCTTTGTTCTCTGTGGGGCACAACTCCACTACGTCAAACCCAACGATATTCCTTTTCTCAGCTACGTTTTTCAGTAGGCGTGTAACATCGTACCATCCCAGTCCGCCGGGTTCGGGCGTGCCTGTAGAGGGCATTATGCCGGAATCGAAAACATCGAGATCTATAGTAACGTAAACGTTTTTCGAAAGGCTCTTTGGAACCTCCTTTATCCAGGATTTTGAGTCGTGGATTTCGTGCGCGCATAATATCTTTCCTGAATTAGGCACTTCGGTGGAGTCCATGCTTCTCACGCCTACGGACACTGTCTTGTCTGTAAGCTCCCTCGCGCGGGCCATGACGCACGCATGGCTATATCTCTGGCCGTCATAAGACTCCCGCATATCAGCGTGGGCGTCCAGATGCAGTATTGACATATCCCTGAAAGATTCTCCGTGAGCTTTCATAGGGCCTATAGACACCGAGTGCTCGCCGCCCAGGGAAACCACGAACTTGCCGTCTTCGAGGAATCCCCTCACCTTTGTGTAGGACTCTTCCACCATTTTTTCAGGGCCTGAAACATCCAACGCATTAGCAGTATGTATGCCCTTCTCATAGGCGCAACCCTCCGTTTCTATATCATAGACCTCCATGTTGCACGAGGCCTCTATCACAGCCTCCGGTCCTTTGTCTGCGCCCTTCAGCCATGTGCTCGTCTCGTCAAAGGGTATGGGGAGTATGACTATTTTTGATTTGTTGTAGTCTGCGAAATCGCCTGTAAGCCCGGCATAATTTTTCATTGCAGTTAACTTTCAGTCTCTCTGCTTGAAAACTGTTACATTTTTATAGACTTTGTTTACAATTAACGTGTTTCTTTTGGACTCAAAATGCCTGCACCAACCAAGAAAAAAAAGGATGTTTGGGAAGATAATCGTTCAAGCGATGATTATATGTGGAAAGAAGAGGAAAAAGGATGGGATTTCAGCGAAGAGTCCAAGAAGGAAAAAGACCCTGACGAGGACTTTGAGATCTGACCTTCCCAGGCATTTATGAGAAGATGTAGTCTGTTATGTTTACTGTTTTTTCAAGAGAGGGAAATATCACGTTAGGCCCTTCCGCCTCCAAATCTTGTTTGCTGAAAGGTCCGGTTTCAACTGCAATCACGTGCATCTCTGCGTCCTTTCCGGCCCTTACGCCCATGGGTGAATCCTCGAATACATAGCATTCTGCAGGGCTTACGGACATCTTTTTCGCAGTCTCCAGAAACATGTCTGGTTCGGGTTTCAATTTGCCGTGGAAATTATCTGCGGTTACCATGACCCCGAAAACATCTATATCGTTATGCTTGAGCACGGGTTTTATCGCGCCCGCGTGGTTCGAGCTGCACAAAGCCAGTCCACAGTTATGTTTTTTAAGTTCAGCAATCAAATCGCGGACTCCCGGAAGTATGGGCACGTCTTTTGCCATTTTTGATTGTATTTCGGTTTTCCTTTGAGCTATGGCATCGATATCTGATTCCGAATGGCTTATTCCCTTCTCGTCAAGGAACAACCTGATTACGCCCTTGACTCCGCCGCCGAACCCTTTCTTCAAATCATCCTCAGTGAAGTCCTTGCTGTAATCGGCAAGCGCCTTTTGAAATGAGGCTAAAGCAATATGGAAGGTGTCTGCAAGAGTCCCGTCCCAGTCGAATATCACAGCTTTCATGGCTAATTTCAGGCTAACTTATATGCTAATATAGAAAAACCGTTTTTATCTTACAAACCCTATATTATTAATTCTACAACCCGATGAAAGCCAAAGACATTATGAGGAAGAGATTTAAGACTATTGGCAAAAACGAAAGCATTGGCAAGGCACTCTCGATATTCATGAAGGATTCTGATTATGTCTTGCCTGTTTTCGACAAGGGAAAGCATGTCGGAGAGCTCCGCTCCCGGGATATGTTGCGGCTGGCCCTCGACCCCAAAAAACAGTCCCAAGAGCAGGTTTTAGGCCCGCTTGGTTTGAAAAAGGCCATGGAGATTTATGCAAAAAAAGTCTCGGATTTGATGGTGGAGCACGAGTTTACGATAGGCGCGGATGAGAACGTCGAGGATATCGCCGATTTGATGATAAAGGAAGATGTCAGGGCCATTCCGGTTATAAACAAGAAAGAAGGAGTCATAGGAATAGTGTCAGAACTGGAGATGCTGAAGTATCTACATAAGAAATTAGGATAAAATGACTGAGTTCGCAATAAATTAACATAAAATGACCGAGTTTGCAATAGCCAATTTTTTACTCTCGTTAGCAGCCCTTTTCGTAATAGCCAAGATAATGGGAGAGCTGTTCGAGAGGATGCAAATGCCTAGTCTTTTAGGCGAGCTTTTAGCGGGTGTCATCCTAGGGCCGGCAGTTCTCGGTTTGATGTACGCTTCGGTAGGCGACGTCTATTACATACTTTACGATGCATTGGCCAGCATCGGCATCGTTATGCTATTGTTTGTCGCGGGCTTTGAGGAGGTCAACATATCTGAGATGCTTGCAAACAAGAAAGCAGCGTTGATGATAGGCACCATAGGCCTTGCGGTCCCTCTTTTGGGTGTGGGCTTTGTAGCTTTCAGCATAAACGGAACATGGTTTCCGGAGGTCAGCACCACGACCATAATCTTCCTTGCCACCGCACTCTCCGCTACGTCCGTAGGTATCGCCTTCCGAACCTTGATAGACGTCGGGGAGATAGAAAGCAAGATAGGCAGGACTGTAGTCGGAGCTCTGATAGTTGATGACATAATAGGCCTTCTACTACTGACTCTCGTCATAGGCTTTGCCACAGTTGGGCAGGAGAACCTCGCTGGAGAAGCCGTTATGACCCTTGTAGGCATATTCGCGTTCTTCCTCTTATTCATAATAGCCGAGAAACTTACCCCCCTAATGATGCGCTATGTCGTTAAGCTCCGCGTCGAGGAAGCCCAGTTCAGTTTAGTGTTCGTCGTAGTCCTGGTCGCAGCGTATCTCGCGGAGACATTCGGGCTTAACATAATAATCGGGGCGTTCTTTGCAGGCATAGCCCTGTCACACTCGTCCCTACTCGAGACCGAGAGTTTCTCGCAAAAACTCTCCACAGTATCTTACGGGCTATTTATCCCCATATTCTTTGCATTCACTGGTTCGAGGATAGTCTTTGAAGATATAATGCAGACCGGACAACTCGCGCTGCTATTCTTTTTCGTCGTCGCAGTCACCCAGTTGATAAGCGTCTACCTGCCGGCGAAATACAACGGCTACACGAATCGGGAATCACTGGCAATGGCGGCAGCTATAATTCCCCGCGGCGAGATAGCCCTTGTTATAATGAGCGCCCTTCTCTTGCTCGCACAAACAAACCCTGCCGCATTCGGTAGCATGGAAGCAATAAAGATGCTCTTCTCAGCAGTGATGATACTCATAGCCCTCACAATAATCGCCACACCCCTTATAATGAAGGCAGCCCTCAGCATAGCGGACTGACCGAAAGATTTATATAGGCTTATATACTTTGAAGCTCAAAAAAACAGGCAATGGCCAAAAAATCAAAACAAGATTCAAATTTCCCGGATTCAGAGTCTGTAAAATCAAACGACGCTAAATGTCCAGAATGCGACGCTCCCCTAATAAGAGATTACAAGCACGCGGAAATCGTGTGCTCCAAATGCGGTTTGGTTGTGGATGAAGATATTGCGGATCTCGGCGCAGAAACCCGAAGCTTTGACTCCGAATCATGGATAAAAAAGACGAGGACAGGCTCGCCGATGACATACACCAAGCCCCACAAGGGTCTGACTACTGAGATAGACAAATACGACCGAGATATAAGGGGCGGTTCAGTTTCAAGAGAGGCCATAAAGCGCATGTACCGTATGCGTAAGTGGCAGAGAAGGATAAACGTATCTTCTTCTGTTGAAAAGGACATAATCCCGGCACTTAATGAGATAAGCAGGGAGTTGTCAGAACTTGGCCTGCCGGCTTCGATGAAAGAGGACGCGGCTATAATGTACCGTAAAATATGCAATAAAGGCCTCGTCCGCGGAAGGAGTATAGAGGCGATAATCGCTGCTATAACCTATGTGTTGTGTAGAGAGCGCGGTATACCGAGGACCTTAAACGAGATAGCTGATGTTTCAGGCATAGATGCTAAAGACGTGGGGAAGACTTACCGTTATGTCGCCCGCCACCTTAAGATTAAAGTGCCTCCGACAACACCCGCAGACTACCTCCCGAAGTTCGCGCACAACGTCGGGCTTCCGAATTATGTCGTGGACAGGGCAGTAGAGATAGTCAACGACGCCAAAAAGCTGGGCCTTACATCCGGCAGAGCTCCCGCGGGAATTGCTGCAGCATTATTATATATAGCATCCGACCTTTACGACATGCAGAAGACCCAGAAGGAAATCGCCGATGCCGCAGGAGTTACCGAAGTGACGGTAAGAAACCGCCACCGGGAATTGGAGGAGAAGATGGACCTCTACAAGTACCGCGAGCAGATAAAGAAAGAGCGTGCGGCGCACGAGAAGGACAAAAAATAAAAACTCACCCAAAGAACTTCTCCAGATACATCCCGGGTTTTTCAGTGACTCACCCAAAGAACTTCTCCAGATACATCCCGGGTTTTCAGTGACTCACCCAAAGAACTTCTCCAGATACATCTCGGGTTTTTCAGTGACTATGAATCTGTAGCCCGGGGGAAAACATTTTTTGTAGTTGGCCCACTGGAATCTTTCGTCCATCAAAACTATCGCTCCGCGGTCCTCTTCGCTCCTGATGCACCTGCCCGCCGCCTGAAGGACTCTGTTCATGGCAGGGAAAATGTAACCGTAATCCCATCCCCGTTTGAACTTAAAATCATAGTATTTCACCAAAGCTTCCGTCTCCAGAGTCGGTGCCCGTAATGGGAGGCCGACAACAACAACGCAATCCAATATCCTCCCCGGGAAATCCATGCCTTCTGAGAATGAACCTGCCTGTACTGCGAATAGACACCCCCCGTCGCCGGTTTCAGAGAGCTCCTTAAGCTGTTTATATAGTACGTTCCTCTCGGTTTTTTTCATCTCTTTCCTTTCCAAAAGCAAGGTTTTCGGAATTCCATCCAGGTGTTGGACGATATTGTCCATAAGGCTGTAAGAAGGAAAAAATATTGCAACGTTTTTCGGCACCAGTTTTATGACTTTTTCCAGCTCTGACGCGATCTTTTTGAACATATACTCCCCCCTCATCTTATACCTCGTTGTCACATTCGGTACCATCAGCACCAGGCGGTTGCCCTTTGGAAACGGATTTTTGTAGGTCTTTAGTTCCGTCCTATCTTTATCGATTCCGAGAACATCGGCATACATGTCCATCGGCGTGAGAGTGCCTGACATAAGTACGGAGGAATAGACCTCTTTGAATAAATCCGTTGTGGCGACAGCCGGGTCAAGGCACTTCAATGCTATGCCGTATTTCTCATCACCGTGGTATATCTTCTTTTCTATCAGCCTTGCATAAGCTGATTCTGTTTCCCTGTCTTTCCCCCACTCCTCAAGGAATTCTGAAACACTAAGACAAAAGCTACGATACCTGTCAGGCTCCTCGAGCACCTTAAGACCCAAGTCGTTTAATTCATCTATGAGGTTCTGCAACTCTATGCCGAGTTTATCCTCTATTGCTCCGACAACGTTTTCCCTCTTAACGTATCTTTCGTATTTGTTTTCCTCTATCGTCTTGCCGAACTTGCGGACTATCTTCAGTATCTCTCTTAAGTCCTTTTCCAGACGTTCGTGCCTGAGCAGGCCGGCTTCCTTCAAAGCTCCGGTGACTACGAACTCTGATAATTGTTTGCCCATCAGACTTCTTACCCTGCCGGGCACGTTATGGGCTTCGTCCACTATCAGTATCAAGTCCTCAAGGCTTTTTCCTGTTTTGTTCATCAGTGCCTGCCGTATGTGGGGGTGGAACAAGTAGTAATAATCACATATAACGACATTTGCATCCTTCGAGGCTTCTGCCGCGACTTCATAGGGGCACAGTTCCTTTTCCACACACATCTCCAGTAGCTCGTTGCTGTGCAAAGGACCCTTCTTTGTTATGTTTTTCGCTATAGTCTTCGCTTCTTGTTTGACAGTGTTGTCTTTCGTGTCCCGGACGTTTTTGTAATACGCACAAGTTTCGTTGCTTTTATGGGCCTTGCAGAACTGGCTGAACTCGCTGCTCGGCAGTTCCTTGACGCCGGAAAACAAACAGGTCCACTGCTTTCCAATGAGGTTGACGACTTTGACGGGTTGCTTGTGCCGCTTTTTTATCCTCTTTAAAGTCTCCACGGCTATCGTGTGCTGGCTGTGTTTCGGGGTTAGGAAGAATACCGTCTTGCCGTTTTTTATCGCACACTCCACTGCCGGAGCCAATGCTGCGGCGGTTTTTCCGACACCGGTTGGGGCATTCGCCAGAAGATTCTTGCCCTCTGAGACTGCCTTATAGACATCCTCCAACAGCTCCCCCTGTTCATCCCTGACTTTTTCGAAAGGGAAAAGTCGACCACTCATCTGCTATATTATAACGGCATAGGTAAAAGTGTTATTTGCCCTTTGATTTTCTTAGGTAAACGGGAACCTGTTTTTGGTGGGGGCTAGCCTGTTTTGTATGTGCTGCATGGTGCTTCCTACCCGGCGAGCTCCCAGCCGTTTTTTTCGCTCCGGAAACAATCGATTTTTCTGTTGAGCCATGTTTACCCGAAACCAGCGATTTTCGAGTAGACCGCTTTTTTCGCTTCGGGTCTGATAAGACATAATATGCAAGCCCCAATATAACGAATATTCCAAGGGCATCTACGATAAGAATCAAAGGCAGTTTGTCTTTTTTATTGTTCCCACTTCCTGCGGGCGTGGATGGCTTATCACCGTCATCAGAGACAAGAGCAGTGCCTGTTCCTTCTGCGAATATCTCCACTTGATGAGAATATCTTTGCTCTTTTTCCGCTTTGCCCTCCTGCCCCATAACGACCACGACCTTGACCTCGTGCTGGCCGGGCATGAATATCCTTTCCAAAGCGTACATCCCGGTGCCTGCACCCGCGCCGTCCCCGTCTACATACCATAGATAGTCGTTCACATACCAGTCTCTCTCAGTATTGTCCTTCAAAAGCTTGGTCTCGAACTTCACCGCCTTGCCGGCCTCGACCTTGTAAACTCCGTCCGTAGCATTCAGGTTTTCGGGGATTATTTCAAGGCTAAGGGCACTGGTTTCAACCGACATTAGAGCCAGCATGAATACAATAGCAAATGCAGCATACCGAATACGGGCCATGCTATATTTACGCATTATCAAAGAAAAACCTAATTTATCCACAGGAAAAGGATGAAGAAAACAAAGAACAACAATATTATGACCGGGATTATCCTCGAAAGCAGCTTTGTTAAAACCACGAGCTCGTAGTAGGTTTTTCCCAATATACGCACGTTTTCTACCCATTTTTCCGAGTAGCCGACTTCCGCTTCTTCGGTCGCCAGGGCCTCAGTCATGACGGCCGCAAGTTCTGGATGCGGGATATCGGGCCTCGAAAGCAGCATCTTGACCTGGGGTGAATGCGTGTCCGTGGACATAGTTATGACTTCTGCGCCCATTTTTTCGCCCTGTGTTTTCAGGAATTCCCTCTCGCCGGGATTCAATCCATTGGTGTCGGCGATGAAATAAACGACTTTCTGCTTCCCGGTTTTTACAGCCATTGAAAAAACAGAGTAGTCATCTATGAATCTGACCGCAGTCCCTATTTCAGCCTTTTCCATCCTGCTTTTTTCGAGTTTTTTCACTACCTCATCGATTAATTTTTCAGTCATCACCGCATCCTCTGTCTGGTCCTCCACGTCGTATATCTCTTCCAGCGGGCAGTTCAGGTGCATGTCCGCTATGATTATCTTCTTGTCCGAGTGTTTTTGCCGCATTCCCCAGAATATCGAAAGTTGGTAGTCGTCTATATCTTTTGCCCCCAGCGTTATCAGATAAATGTCATTTAAACGTTGCCCGGTCACTGTTTTTCCTGCCTCTTCTATCCGGACGAGTTTCGAGGCCTTCAAGGGTTTGGTGTCTGCTGCAGTTACCTCTTCCACTACCGAATCTATCACATCGTCCGAGGGATTGTACTCATGGTCGGAAGGCGCGTGCATCATATAAGAGCCCGGGTTCGTCAGGTTCAGCTCGCGTATGCATCCAGTCGCGAGATTGCCCCCGCCTACACTTCTTAAAGGGCCTGCGTGGAGCCAGGGCATTATTAAAAACTTCACATTTCCGGCCTGTTTTATCGTTAGGTACTGGAGGTATGCCCTTACCTTTCTGCCCACGTTAAGGGAGGTCGTTTCACCGTGCAGCCCCTTCAAAAAATCACTCAGCAAAACAAAACCGGAAGTTTCCGTTACTATTAAGGAGGACAGGTGGTCCATATACTTCATGCTCAGCGCTATCGCCGCAGTCATGCCTCCGATTAAAACCAGGGGCTCTATAACAGTGTTTATCCTAAGTCCGAAAGAGGCGAACATCATAAGCCAGACAGCGAAAGGCTGGAAAAGCGAGGCCGAAATAGACCACAAGTTGACCTCCCTGCCGGTCAGCCCCATAATGGACAAAAGCCATATCGTAAACGAAAACACGGCCCATAATATCATGGAATCCAGAAGGTCTATACGGTCTGAGAGAATAGAGAAAAGCACTATGACTATAAGGAACGCGACATTTATCAAGACGATAAACATGGACCACTCTTTCTTGAAATTACGCAGCAGCTCACTTATCACAAGCCCGGACAGCATATTCGCCAGTATGAAGCCAACGCAAAAGAATGCAAAAGAAATAGTCAGGCTTGCGATACCTGCCTTTTCGACGGCGAAACTGAAAATCACACACACAACACAAAGCAGGAACAACGACCTCATTGTAGATTGGCCGCCCCGTGTTATGAACGTATACTTCTTGAAATCTTTTGCATCAGACATAATAGTTCATCCTCCTCCGAAAACCAATACCTCATCTTTCCCAACAGACTCGATACCTCATCTTTCCCAAAGGGCGCGTATTTTATACTTCCGCCGAATTTAAACACGAAAGCCGACTGGAGGGCTAGACCCGTTTGTAAACTACTTCCCTGCCGCGCCTGCCGGATTCCTTAACCTTCTTGGTTTTCTCCAGCCGGTTCAACAGGGTGCTTGTGTAGCTTCTGCTCAGGTCCAGCCTCTCAGCCAACTGCTTTGTTGTTTGGGGGGTGTCTAATGCCAACAGGAGTTTCATCTGCTCGATATCCTCCAGCCTGAACTCCTGGGCTTTTCGTAGAAATAGCGTGCCGTTGTGTTCCGCCAACATCATGTACGGGTTTTCTTCCAGTCCGAGATTCTCTCGGATGGGCTTGGGTATAATCAACTGGCCTTGGCTGGAGATTTTAACGTAATCGGTTTCGATTGTTGTCATATTTCTAAAGTTTCTTTTTTTCTAAGCTCTCCTCTGAAATATCTTTATTATATTTCTAAAGATACTTTATATTATTAACAGTTCTATAAAAACCAAATAAGTTCCAGCCTTTTTATCCTCCAAAAAATAACCAATACATGGTTTTTGATATCATAGCCTATATCGGCGGGTTTTTCATAGCCGTAAGCTTTGTACCCCAAGTGCTGAAGTCCTACAGGACGAAGAAGGTGGGGGACCTCTCATTCGGGATGCTGCTGTGCTCAATAACCGGTACCGTGCTGTGGCTGATATACGGCCTTGTGAACGGCATACTACCAATAATAGCCATGAATGCAGTCTTCGGCCTGATTGTGGGGCTGCAGATATACCTAAAGCTGACCTATGGGCGCAGTCAGAGCAAAAGCACATAGTTTTACGGCCCGGGGCGAATTACCGAACGATAGTGGGGCTTTTTTATGCGCAATACGATAATGCTTCCATGTGCTTCAAAGACAAAAAGGAAATCGTACCCATTGCATTATTGTTATTGATGTATGCCCTTTCCGCATATTTATACCCTCAACTGCCTGATCAGATACCTACGCACTGGAATGCGCAGGGGGAGATAGACGATTACAGCGGAAAATTTTCAGGCTCGCTATTGCTCCCGATAGTCGCTACTTTTATCTATGCGCTCTTCCTCATAATACCAAAAATCGCAGTGTATAGGCGCAACATTGTGGAGTTCGGGGATTACTACTGGGGTTTGAAAACAGTGTTCATGATGTTCATGGCATCCATGCATATCGTGATACTCCTGGCTTCCCTGGGGTTCGCCGGCAGGATAGACCTATTCGTCATAGTTGCCGTAGCAGCCCTTTTGTATTATGTGGGATACACCCTGAACCACATAAAGCGTAATTACTTCATAGGCGTCAGGACGCCGTGGACTCTTGCAGACGACAGGGTGTGGAAGAAAACCCACGAATTCAGCGCCAAGGCCTTTAAGACATTTGCAGTCTTATCCGTGCTTACCCTGCTTTTCCAGCCACATACCTTCAAAATATACATTGCCTTGATAATCCTGCTGATATTAGCAGTCTTCCTTTATTCGTACCTCGTTTACCGTAAACTCAATCCAAACACTGAAAAACCCAAATCAAAGAAAAAGAAGAAGCGAAAATCAAAGTAAATCCCGAACCCTGCCAAAATCATAAATCTTATCTGAAACCACATATACTTTGAACTCTTTCAGTTCACACCCCTTGAGCACCGGACTCAAAATCTTGTCCCGCAATAGGTTCGAACCTTCTACAACAGGGTTTGAAGAAGGCATGACGATAATCCGGCGTCCTTCACATTCTCCCTCTATGAAGCACTTGAATACCTCGGTGCGTACGCCATCCCTTATTCCCACTGCAGGATGCTCATGCCCTATTATCAGGGTGCTGTTGGATGGAATTACCTCAGGCATTTGATGTCCGTGGCAGAAGAAGTACTTCCCGAGTTGATACTCATCCACAGTCTTGAGATTTCTCCTTTTTGCTATAGGCCCCAAAATCGTGTCATGATTGCCCTTCACCAGCACTATCTTTTCTGAGATTTCCGATAAGTAATCCAATATCCTTAGAGTCTGCCTCCACTCGGTCCTGCTTATAGAACCGAACTCGTGTTTAAGGTCTCCGTTTATAATCACAGTTTGAAAATCGCGCCCATCGGTGAGCTTATCCAACGCCTCCATGGTCTCTCCGAACTGGAATCTTGGAACAAGTACTCCGGTTTTATTCAGGTATTCCTCATACCCTATGTGCAGGTCTGCAATCACCAGTGCCTTTTCCTTTTTCAGATACAGACACGTTCCGAGAATCTCTATGTTGTCGTCCATTTGCCTTTATCGTTTATTTTTCCGGGCCTGCTGGAGGTTTATTTTTGCCAGCAGCATTTGATGCACTTTCTTTAGGAATTCCTGCCGGTCTTCCATGCGCAGGATGTCTATCTTCCCCTGATAGGCCAGAGTCATGCCGAACGGAGTAGGCAGGTTGGTGTCTATCTCCTTTATCTCGACTTCCCCGGATTCTATGCGTCTTAGAACCTCTGCCGCGGAATCGATGTCCATTTGGTCTTCCAATACCTCCCTGCGAGCCTCTGCCAGTATTGGGAAATCATTCGATATCTTCTTTACCGCACTGAGCAGGATATGGCTGGACATCTGTTGCCTGCCTACTCTTTTTGTCCTGCCCATATAATTCCTTAGAATCATCAGCGCCCGTCCGGCGCAGTGCCTGAAACGTCTTTTCAGAACCTCTGTTTTGTCTATCGCCTGTTTCATCAGCTCCGGCAGTTCGTCGGATTTAAGCAGTTTGAATGCAGGCATTATCTCCATCTTCTTCCCTAATTCTACGTAGAAACCGTTGTCGTTTATGCCTACTCCCACGTCTTTTCTCGTGGTCTTGGAGATGCCGTATGCGAGCGCCCTGCTCAAAACATCGTTGACACGTCTGCCATAGAGAGTATGGAAAAGCATCTTATTGTTCTCCTCGTCTTTGAAGTGCTCGACGAGTATGGTTTTTTCAGTAGGCATGACTTCCTTGTAGTCCCATTGCTCCCTGAAATATTTGTATATGGAGCTGGCCGCGTTCTCGTCCACATATACGTGATTGTTTATGAACTGCATGACCTCTTCCTTTGAAGCCCCGTTCCTGAACATATCTTCCATCATCCAGCGGAAGTGGCCTATCTGATTGGCAAGGTCAAAGCTTAGGGGGAGCATCTCGGAAAACCAAGAGGGTACAGTCGGAGGTTTATGTCTTGTCGGCTCCACATGCGCAACTTGCCCTCTTGCGTAACGGAATTCATAGGTATCTCCGCCAAGGACGAAGACGTCTCTCTTCCTCAGACGTTCTAGGAAGCCCTCGTCTATCGTACCTACTTTCTGTTTTCCTACTTTCACTGCAACGCCGCTCTGGTCCGGGATGGTGCCGATATTCGTCATGTATATGACTCTTCCCAGTTTGCCCCTGCGTTTTATCACGCCGTCCTTTCGCCTTATCCTGGCATAGACGTGGCGATCTTCCAAAGAGGTATACTCGCCAGCGAGAAACGAAAGCACACCTTCGAACTCAGTTCTCTTCAGCTCTGAAAAACAGTAGCTTTGTCGAATTGTATCCAACATCTCCTTTTCCGTCCAGTCCCGGTCTATCGCCATTCCCACTATGTGCTGCGCAAGCACATCCAGGCAGTTTTTCGGGATATGTATGCGGTCTATCTTTTTCTCTATCGCGCTCTTCAGCAGGACGCTACACTCGACCAGATCGTCCCTGTCCAGAACTATTATCCTGCCCTTTGTCGTCGAGTGGAGTTGATGTCCTGAACGCCCGACGCGTTGCAAAGCTCTCGCAACAGACTTGGGGCTGCCCAACAGAACCACAAGGTCTATGTATCCTATATCTATTCCCAACTCCAGCGATGTGCTCGAAACCACAACCTTAAGTTTGCCTTCCCGAAGCCTTTTTTCTATCCCGTGCCGGTGCTCTTTTGACAAACTGCCGTGGTGGGCCCCTATGTTCCCGACGTACTTCCCCGGAAACTTGTCTTTAAGGAAGTGAACTACTCTCTCAGTTCCCGCTCTGGTGTTTGTGAATATAAGACTCGTCTTATGCTGCTGTATCAACCCATGCAGAAGCTTGTACATCTTGTCGTGCATGTCCCTTTGGGTGACATCTATCAAATCCGGTACAGGGCTCAATACCTTTAAGTCCATCTCCTTGATGAACTGGACATCCACAATCTTGCAAGGTCTTTTCGAGCCTACGAGGAACCCGGCTATTTCTTCCAGCGGGGCAATAGTTGCACTCAAACCGACCCTTGTTATGTGAGGAGACAGCTCTTCCAAACGTTCCAGGCTAAGCGATAGATGGACCCCTCTTTTGTTCTCCGCCAATGCGTGTATTTCATCCACCACCACCCATTGCACGCCCCTCAGATTTTCGCGGAATTTGATAGAGGATAACAGTATCCCCAAACTTTCGGGTGTCGTTATGAGGATGTGCGGGGGTTTTTTCAACATCCGGCTTTTTTCAGCCGCAGTCGTGTCGCCGGTCCTTACTGCGACTCTTATCCCCAGCTCTTCACCGTGTATCTTTTCCATCTCCTCCAGAGGCTCCATCAGGTTGTGCTCTATGTCATAGTTCAGAGCCTTCAAAGGGCTGATGTATATACAATATATTCGGTCCTCCAGGATTCCTTTTTGAGCGCTGTCAGCCAGTTCATTGAGAATGGCCATAAAACCCGTCAGTGTCTTCGTAGCCCCGGTAGGTGCCGATATAAGGATGTTGTTTCGAGAATGTATCTCCAGAACCCCATAACGTTGAGGTAAGGAAAGTTCCTTGAACTTACTCATGAACCACCGCTCCACCAGGGGATTCAGAATCTTGAAGACCTGAGAAGGCTTGTCAGGCTCCTTCTTGTACGTCAGCATGGATAAAGCTTAGTGGTATTGAGCATAAAAACCCTTAACACATTAATATAACTAGCACTTCAAATAATACGATTTCTCCGGAATGAAAAAAATAGCGTTTTTTGTGGCAATATTTATATTTACGACTGCACTAGGTCTTTACATAGGCCACCAACTTATCGGAGAATTTAGTAAAGACCCGGATTTGGACTACGGTGAGAAGAGCCCGGTAACCGGCATGAACGTTGACGACCCGATGAACACGGTATTTTTCGTGGCTTATATAATAGTGGCCACTTTCGTACTACTGATAATCCTGAAGTATTACACCGGCAACCTGCTTTACCGTATTTTCGAGGTCCTCCTTATATTCTTCGGCAGTTGGGTGGTCTATGGAATAGCCTTCTATGACATAATAAACGTCCTGCCGGTATGGGTATCTGCCACGTTTTACGAGTTTTTGGTTTTCTTTGCCGCCGCACTGACGGTTATCGTGCGTTTCATACGCAGGAAATTCTTTGTCCTTAACCTGACGCTTGCACTGACTGTTGCGGGTGTCGGTGCGATGCTTGGTTCCTCTGTGGGTTTTATACCCGCCCTGCTTCTCGTTATCGTCTTAGCTGTTTACGATATGGTTGCTGTTTTTGGCACGAAGCATATGCTTAAACTTGCCGAGGGCGGCAAAATCAGGAAGCTGCCGGTCATGTTCGAAACCGATGCAAGAGACATAAAGACGATGAAGGCTCCGAAGAAGGGCGTCAAACCCTCCGGAGTTGTGAAGTCGGACACATTAGGTCTCGGGACAGGGGACATAGCCTTACCCCTCACGTTTTTCGTCTCTATCATGAGGGACTACACATTGACCAACGCAATAGCCGCCGCCGTGGGTGGTCTGGTCGGCCTGGCGGCCGTAATATACTACGTTACGAGCGTCAAACGAATAGCGCTCCCGGCATTGCCGCCCATAATAGGCGGTTCCATACTCGCTTTGGGGATAAGTCTGCTTCTTTAAACTTCAACGTCATAACTAACTATGCGAACACATGCCGAGCTTCTGAGAGACACCGAGAAACTTTTAAGTTCCGAGGGTTTTGAAGTATATGAGAGCTTCGGTCTTAAACGTGTTTTTGACTATATAGCAAGCCGCGACTACAAGCTCTTTCTGAAGGTTCTGGTCAACATAGATAACTTGAACCGTTATGATGCCGGTGAATTAGCCAAATTTTCCAACGCATTCTCATCTTCGGCATTTGTAGTGGGCGAGCGCGCAGGTTCCGCGTATCTGGAGGATCACCTCATATACGAGCGTTTCGGAAACTATTGTTTGAACCTCGAAACACTTGAGGACGTGATAAGTAACGGCATGCCCTCAAGATTCACAAAGCGCGGTCAGAAACTCGTGAGGATAAACGGGGATGCACTCCGGAGTTTCAGAGAGCGCAACAGCATAACTGCCTCGGAGATGGCGGCCCGACTCGACACAGTCGTTCAGACAATATACAGGTGCGAGGAAAAAAACCAGATAACAGAGGATTTATTCGATAGATTCGTCAGAGAGTTCTCCTACCCGGACATAAAAAAGCCGTTAGAGTCCCGCAGGATACTTCCAGGGCAGGCGGAACTGACGGATCCCCTGAAAAAATTCGTAGTCGGGCTGCTCAGGGAACTTGATGTGGATATAAAGACTCTACACTCAACTGATTTCGCGCTGGATGACCAGCCAGTCCTTACACCGGTGAGCAAAACAGAATCAGAGTTCAGGCGCAAACAGAGGATAGCCAAAAACCTTGAGGAGGCCCTCGGCTGCGGTCTCTTACATATAACAAAGCAAAAGCACAGGGGAAGGATTCCGGGCGTTACCATAAAGGAGCTTGCAAAAATGCAGGACAAAAACGAGTTGTTTGAGGAGTTATCCTGAGCTTTCAAAGATGTCTTGACACCCCAATAACCTCCAAGCAGAGAGGATTATCTTGACACCCCAATAACCTCCAAGCAGAGAGGATTATCTTGACACCTTTTTAACCGTCCCGTGCCTCGGCTCGTAGAAGTCTCCCTTGTTTATCAGTTCGTGAATCAACTTTTCGGATGTCCTCTCGTCTATGTTGTGGAAATTCTTTGCGTCCTCTACGACCCTTTCTATCGGCACCAGATCATACTCGGCTTCAAGGCCCTCGACTATCCCGCTTATCACATGTATCTTATCCCTCTCGGATTTCGGGTGCTCAGCAACCAGCCGGTCTATATCGAATGTACCGGATTCTTTGTCCATTCCTATCTCTGTGAGGACGAACTCTACAAGGCGTATGGCCCTTTCCGCATCCTGAACCTCGACTTGACGGCTCAGCCTGATTTTCGCAGATGCTTCCGCCAGCCTTACCAATGCTTCTAACTGCCTCGGCGTCAGGGTTACGCTCCCCTCAGAACTTCTCCGCCTAAGGTTCACATAATAATCGTTCAAACGGCCCATGGCTTCCTTGTCCAAGACAGGCCTTATCTTCTTTCTTGTATAAGCGACATATTTCCTCAGAAGATCCTCCTCTATCGGAGGTTTTAACTGCTCTCTTGTAGCCTCTATATCATCGTCAACCTTCTTTTTCAAATCAGTCTGTGACAGACGGTGAGCACGCAGCATGTGTGATGCAAGTTCGCGGTCACGCTGCTCGTCCAGAACGTCTTTTATAGGGAATATCAGATCAAACCTTGACAATATCGTCGGGGGGATATCAAACTGCTCGGCAGGGGTTTTGTAGGGATCGAACCTGCTGTATTTGGGGTTGGCAGCTGCAAGAACCGCGCTCTCGGCTTTGAATGTCGCGATTATTCCTGCCTTTGCAACGCTTACTGTCTGCTGCTCCAAGGCTTCGTGGATGGAGCTCCGGTCTTCGGGACTCATCTTGTCGAATTCGTCTATACACGCCAGGCCTCCTGAACTGAGAACTAACGCTCCGGCTTTCAGTACCCAGCCGCCTTCCGCGAATTCGTCTTTCTCTGCTATGGCGGTCAAACCGCCCCCTGTAGTGGACTTACCAGACGCATAGATGCTCTTGGGCGCCATCTTGTCCACATACTTGAGTATCTGAGATTTAGCTGTACCCGGGTCACCTATAAGCAGGACGTGTATATTACTTCTGATCTTCATCCCGTCCGGGAGGACCTTGTCGGAAGCGCCTCCGAACAGCTGCAAAGCTATGGCCTCCTTAGCCTCATTATGTCCGTATATTGATGGCGCTACGGACTTGATTATCATCTCGTATATCTTCGGGTTTTTTGCCAGCTCCTTTATCTCTTTTTCATCCTCCGGGCTTATCTCCATCTCCTCGAATATTTGCTCCGACTGTTCTACGCTGTTGGCCTCTATGAACTTCATATAAACAGTCCCCCCACCCTTCGGGGCTTCGAGTTTCAGGATCCCGCAGACGTTTATCTTCTGTCCGGGTAAGACGCGATTTGTCAGATCGTTCTCCAGCCATACACTTATCCTCTTGGCTTGTTCGCCACCATGCATGACCTCTAAGGGCTCTTGAATCTCTACTTTTTGGAAGTCTATGAATTTGGATTTTTTCGGGACGAGCTCGAAATCACGTCTGCCGCATCCATCACACACGGCCGGAATAGTCAATGTTCTTTTTTCCTGTATGACCTCGCTTTCTCTTTGGCAGCGTTTGCATTTGAAGACACCCTTCCACACTTTGGGGAGCACATCAGCCACCTTTGTGACAAGGCCCTGTACAGTGAAGAAGCTCCCCACGTAATCTGATGTACAGTCCCTCACCATTATCGCATATTCTGCCGGTAGGCCGGTTATCCTTGCCTTTATGATCGGCTTCTCTTTTGTTATGGTGGAGAAGGCTATATTGATTTGTCCAAGGGCTTTGTCAAATTCACCGATAGTCTCGTCAGGGTTTGTTATAAGCTCCTCTGCGATTGTCGGGCTGTATTCCTCGAGATTGCGAAAGTCTATAAGGACGTTCCTCTTTTTGGGATACAATTCTCCGACTAGGTTGAGCTCCCTCTTGCACTTTAACTTCAGAAAGTCCTCTATACTCTCGGTTTTTTTGGCCATCCCCCTATAGGCTTAGGGGAGCGGATCACATGATTGCATCCACTTCCCTCAATGCTGCGTCAACCTGATCCAATGCCATATCTATGTGTTCCCACTTTTTTGCACCCACCACGTTGACCTTGCCGGATGTGAATACGAGGGCCACACACTTGGGATCTTTGACCCTGAATATCAAACCTGGAAACTGTTCGGGTTCATACTCCACGTTGTCCAGTTCGGTTGCAGCTGTGTCTATGTTTACTTCGTAATTGAGATTCGAGGATACGACAAGGTTCTGCACCTTGTGCTCCATTTCCACGGCCTTTATCCCGCCCTCGTCGAATTTCTTCTTCAGTATATCGACTATAATCGGAATCTCTTTCCAGTCCTTGGCTCCCGTGCAGTTGACCTTTCCGGACGAGAATATCAGGGCACTCACTCTTGGCTCCTTCATTCGAAATATCGCCCCCGGGAAATGATCGGGGTCGTATTCTATTTGGCTCGCCTTTGATGCGAACTTTTCCAAATTTATCTTCTGCCCTATTGATATAGAAACCACCAGATTTTCGAGTTTTTTATCCCATTTGTTAGCCATTTTACCACGTAATTTAGTTTAGAATAAGCGCTCCAATATCCTATTTGAAGGACCATATACTATGGGTGAATCTATAAAAACCTTTTTATACATACCCAATATCATCCAGAGGGCTTGGAACCTCTTTTTCCTCTTCTTTTAAACTCTCTTTGGACTTGGGGGTTTCCTCCACAAGGCCGGAATCCTCTTTTGGAGTTACGTCCGTGTTGAGAGCCCTTGAGAGCTTTGAGGCGGCCCGTGCGAGGATCTCCATCTGCTCTTTGTCGTCCATCTCCTCCAGTTTCTCCTGGCCGGGAACGAAAGCTATGCTGCCGTCCTTAAACAACAGGACGCCGACGTCCATTTCCTCGCCGTTTTTTCTGGCTTTGAAGCTGAAGTATATCCCCTTCCTTACCACCTTGCCAAGCTTTCTCGCTTTTTGATAATTGAAAGCCATGCCTATTTTTGAGGCTTAAAGGGGAAAAACCTCACAGTTCTTAACGTGTGGTAGCTGTGCCGGCACAGAGCCGTTTTTGCTGCACTTTAGAGCAGCCCGGCGTCTGTCCAAACGTTACGCTAATAGAAGCAGCCGGAGACTATTAAAACTGACGGAGGCTTGAGCGGTGAGCGGTGAAGGCTGATTGACGCATCGCGAGGTTTTGGCTCATTAGACGCATCGCGAGGTTTTGGCTCATTAGGCGTATGATGAGATTTTGGCTCATTAGACACATCGCGAGGTTTTGGCTCATTAGACGCACGGCCAAGTTTTGGGTTATCGGCGATGGGAGTTATATGTTCGTTACTTTGGTGGTTATTTTGTGCCTTGTCGTATTGTTCCCGTGTTTTCTTATATTATACATGACGAATCGGTGGCCTGCATCCTCTACTTTTGTCTGCAAGTGTTGAATGTCTTCCTCGGACAGCTTTTGAGCCTCGGTTATCCTGGGCCTTGAGCCCTCTTTCAGAGGTTTTTTCGTTTTCCCCAGAACTCCTTCTATTACCATCCCCTCGAGGCCCCTCTTGCTCAAAAGAAGCCTCCTGCCGTCCGGCATTTCTACTACGAGGTGCGCTTCAGCCTTTCGCCTATTACGCCTTGGTTTTTTCTGTATCTGTTCTTGCCGCATCTCCGGAATCTGCCGCATCCCCGGAATCTGCCGCATCTCCATCATAGGTCTTTATCCCCTACGCATTTTAATCGTCCTTGATACTAACTACATAAGGGATAAAAACCAAGCACAATGAACATCAGACTTCTTGCCGCGATATACGCCGTACTGATACTTGTCATGATATGGCTTTTTATCACGCCTCCGGAGTACCGCGATTTCGACGACGACGCCACTAAGCTGGCGAAGTGTTTAAGAGCAAAGAAGTTCCGTCTTTACTGTTGGATGGACACAGAGGTTTACCCGGAGTGCACTGAACAGCGCGAGATGTTCGGCCCCGGATTTAGGTATATTTACTACTTCGACTGCTACAACGAGCGTCTTCCATGCTCTTTCAACAACGTTGATTCATTCCCCACATGGATGCAGAACCAGACAAAATACAGGGGACTTAAGACCTTGGAACAGTTGAGGGAAATATCTGGCTGCTGATTCTCTTCAAAATGACAGAATTCCGTGAAATTCGCGCCAAAAGCATACTGAACCGTCTTCCGTCAAAGGACGATTGGTTCCAGTGCAGTTACACCATGAACATCTACCGCGGATGTGAGCACGGTTGCACCTACTGCGACGGCCGCTCCCGTAAGTACTGGCCCAGCGGAGGCAACAAGACGTTCTCCTCACGGGTAATCGTCAAAGCAAACGCGCCCTCGCTTTTGAAGACGAAGTTGATGAAGCTTCCAAAAAAAGAGGTCATAGCTCTCGGCGGCGGCGTCAACGACAGCTGGCAGCCCTGCGAGGAGCGTTATGGTTTAACCAGAAAGTGCCTGGAGATACTCATGAAACGCGATTTCCCTGTGTGTATGATGACTAAGTCCGAGCTGATACTCCGCGATATGGACATAATAAAACAGATAGCTGAAAAGAATTGGTGCTTCGTCGCAGTTTCTTTGTCCACAGTCGATGAAAAACTTTCCCGCATATTCGAGCCCAACGCCCCGTCGCCGAAAAAACGCTTGGATGTAATTAAGAGATTCGCGGATGAAGGCATAACCGCCGGCGTCTGCTACATGCCGATAATCCCCTACCTGACAGACTCCGTGGAACAGATAGAAAAGACGATAGCTATGGCAAAAGACAGCAAGGCCTCTTTCGTCCTGGCGTCCTCCATGACTCTCTCTGATTACCAGAAAAAGTACTTCATGGATTTGATAAAGTTGAGGTACAGGCGTCTTGTGCCCGCGTTCGAAGACCTTTATCGTTACGGCCATTCACCGGGCGGTAATTATCAAGGGATTCTTGAGGCCAGGATAGAAAAAGCGTGCTCAAAGCATAAAATGAAACGAAAAGTACCGGAGTTCAAATTGAACGAGGATCCCCTGCAACTGAAATTACCCTCCAGTTAAGTGAGCTTTACCTCGAACTTGCAGTGCTTGTGCCCTGTGCCATTGCATTCTGTTTCCCGAACATCCGCGTTTATATCCAGTTTGTTCTCAAGAACGCTCTTTATGACGCCCTCATCGAATGCGCACAAAGGACGGCCTACATTTTGCATATTCGAGCACTGGTAACAGTTTTTCACCACAACGGTTAAGGGCTCCTTTTTCAACACTCTCATATCCCCCAAATCCTGCTCTGCCCAGAACTCTGAAAGCTCTTTCATAACCCCATCGTTATCTTGGGATTTAATCTTTTTGGATATCTCATAGCCCACGTTTTCACCCATAAGTTTAAGCAACGGCTCCGTATTCATCCCAAATGCGTCGAAGATGTACCTTATGGATCTGAACAACGAGTTCATGAACTTGAACGACCCCCCCTTCATGGATTTTTCCATGTCTTCGAGGGCTTTTTTGTAGAGCTTTGGATTGGCTTTTGCCATGGTGCCGAGAAGGCTCGCGTTAGTCCTGTATATCTTTCTGCGGCTGTCTTCGGGGTCTCTTTCAAACTGGACAAGCTTCTCAGCCTCAAGTTTGTCCATGTGGCTGGAAACAGTGGACTTTACCCTTTTCACATGCTTTACGACCGCGCCGAAATTCTTTGGACCTTCAGCCAAAAAATGCATGATTTTGATTCGCACCGGGTCCCTCAAAGAAACTATCGATCTTTTGGTGGCATAAATTTCAAACTGCCTTCTTTTCATCGCTATAGTTAGGGCCTATGTCAATAAAAATATATATTTTTTCTGCGTTGGTCAAATCTCTAAACAAGCCGGATAGTTTGATATACGACAAACAAAAAATGACTCTTTCAACCCACTTTTATTTAACTTAAATAGCCTTAGATATAAATATCTTCGATGGCAGCAAAAACAGAAAAAAAGAAAAAAATAACGAAAGACATGACGATAGCGGAGATTCTTACGAAGAAGCCCGGTTCTGCGGAAGTGATGATAAACTACGGGCTTCATTGTGTGGGCTGTCAGGTGGCTCAGATGGAATCCCTGGAAGCGGGCGCCCTTGCGCACGGCTTAAGCCAAAAAGAGGTTGAAGCGATGGTGAAGGTCATAAATGAGATAGAGTAACCTAGGTCTCTTTTGTCTGTTTTATCATCCGTTTCCCCAGATCAGTCAGGCTGTAATACTTCAATTTCTTTCCTGTTTCTTCGTCCTTTTTCACCAGCCCCGCTTCTATGAGTTTGTCCATGTGCTCTTTTGCAGTAGGCATCCTTATCTCCTGTTCCTGGGCCAGCCTGCTTAAGGTTTTTTTCTTGTCCCCGAAGTAGTCCGACTGCAGGGATTTCAGAATTCCGATCCTTGTGTCGGAGGACAGCACTTTGAAGGTGTCTCCCGTATACTCTTC
>Ga0272442_10003309_pt1 | contig 22728 bp, 25 predicted proteins | sample SSMForm2O_FD_200262 | JGI IMG/M metagenome (GOLD analysis project Ga0272442, IMG submission 200262) | Marine sediment archaeal communities from Little Sippewissett salt marsh, Falmouth, MA, United States - SSM-Form-2O | ecosystem: Environmental > Aquatic > Marine > Wetlands > Sediment ...
TAATATGTAATTAATAATCATTATATAGGGGAGATAGCAGTGGTATTCCAAAAATATCAGGTTCTTTTGCTCATGTCGTCGGCAGGAACATATTTGATTTTTGCAGGACTTCTGCACAGGAACCTGTTTGGGACATTGAAGCTCGGGCTTGACCCTGCTACCTTAGGGGTTTTATCCGAAAAAACCAGAGCCTGCTTCTATCTATGGGCTGCCGGAAATAGTACCCTCTTTTCGGCATATTCTTCGATCGAAGTACTAATTATTGCGATTCTCACCGGAACGGCTTACTGTCTACTGTGTCAGATACCTCCAAAAACAAAAATACCACCAGCTTTCCATCAAGCCGAATTGCTTCCGGTGTATATGGCAATGATTAAACCCTGGCTCATTTCTCCCGGATTTCCAGGGAGCAGGGCTGGTAAAGCCCGTACCGCCCGGAACTTAGCTGTATATCTAAAAACCTGGTGAAGTATGAAACGAAGCAGTCCTTTACTAAATGACCTGAGGAACTTTCGGGAAATAGAAGTAAATGGGGGAGACATTATGCAAGCGACAGGATTCAAGGACCCTTTCATACAGAAAGTAATTGTGGTGCTCGCGATTCTGGTCATAATCTTTTTGGCTTTGTTTGCTAGCGCCATGTAATTGAGACCGAATGAAAAAAACCGAATGAAAAAATCGCATAAAAACAACTGGAAAATTGCTGGAAAATTGCTGGAAAATATTGTCAGCTGGCTGCTTGAAAGTCCCGGCAGGATGGAATGTCAGTTATGGAATATCAGCTGGCAATCATGACCATAAGATAAATTTCACCCGTGAATTCAACTGGAGGATCAAAAACGAGAAGCCTCCAGGGAGCTCTTTTTTTCAAAAAGTATTGCACTTAGGGTGAAAGCCAGGCATCAATCATCCCTTTTCTTGAATAAAAGGGAATAACTTAAACAATGAACACCCTAACTAAACAATAATCCACCAATAACTCCCGGAGCTACTACATGGAAGATCTCAAACGGTTTTTTAAAAAAGATAATTTTGCCGCACATTCGGGAATAGAACTGCTGGAAGTTTCTCCCGGATACGCAAAAACCCGGATGGAAATTGAAGAAAAACACCTTAATGCTTTAAGGGCAGTACAGGGAGGGGCAATATTCACCCTTGCAGACCTTGCTTTTGCCGCAGCATCAAACGCATACGGGAATGCTGCAGTAGGGATCAATGCAAATATCTCATATGTGAAAGCCGGAACAAAAGGGGCTCTCACAGCCGAGGCAAAGGAAACTTCAATAAACCCCAAACTCGCCACATATACCGTAAATATCACCGATGACGAAGGGGACCTTGTGGCAATATTCCAGGGAATGGTCTACAGGAAAAAAGTTCCGCTAGAGCTTTCGGAAGATTGAGTCACGGAAATGTGATCGGGAAAATGTGATCGGGAAAAAAACCCTGCCTGATAATCAATAATTTCAGGAGAGATTCTTCAGAAAAAAAGGAAGGAGCTTAAAAAGTCACAACCTTATCAGATTCCATAACAATCTGGTACATATCCTTCATTGTTGAACGGGGACAGATATCAGATGACTCCATATTCCTTGACTTCATGCAAAGTCCGCATGCGTAAATATCTCCACCTTTATCAAGATAGTCAGCAGCCATTTCTTTTACATTGAATTTCGGATCTTCTACTCCGGATTCTACTCCTTTACCAAACAGGAAGACCTTTACGGAATTTCCTTCATCCAGCGCAAAAATTCCGAATCTGTATGCATTCCAAATTGTTTCCGGGTCAGTCTGACTTATTATAATACCCAATTTCATAAACATCTCCTCTGTAAAAAAATCCAAATTGTCATTGATTTAAGTTTAAGATTGGTATGTTTTAAGCATGTTATAAACTTTTTTAAAATTGTACACATTTGAAATAACTTATGTAGTTTGTTCTTTGCAGAGAATACCGCCAATTTATAAATGAGGTTTAGAACGAGATTTCAAAAAAAAAGTTTAGAAAAGAATTTGGGATGCGACCGCCGGGATTCGAACCCGGGTTCTAAGCTTGGGAAGCTCAGGTCATAGCCACTAAACCACGGTCGCTCAATGTGTCGGTATTTGCTTTACATGTCGTTTTTTGTTAAAATAGTTTTTGGTGCGGTAAATAGTGGTACGTTGAAACTTTGGCAATATATAGAGGAGTTTAGACCGGAAGAAAGGAGATATATGTTGAAGTTGCGGATCTGTCAAAAGCCGGGAGTTGAGGTTGCAAAGTTGAGACACAAAGTAGAGGCTGCAAAGTTGAGACACAAAGTTGAAGATGGATTTGGGAACCAAAGTTAAAACTGAATTTGAGACCACAAGTTGAAGCGCATTTGAATAGCTTGAAACTGAAAAAGAAAAAAGGGTGTTCAGTTTTATACCACTTATTCAATGATTCTTATGAAAAGGCCGGTCGTGCAAGCACGACCGGTGAGAGCACGGGGTTCTGAAAACTCCCGCCCCCAAGGAAGTTCCGGTTTATGGAAGAAAAACAGATACAAGCCAGGACTTTGTTAGCTACCCGGCCGGAATAAAAACAAAGGGACGGTCTCCAGGAAACATTTGTAATTCCGTATCTTGCTCGGAAAATCGGGGAAAAACTAATAAGGAAACAAAAATTCAAATGGGTGCAGGTGCAATAGACGAGAAGATTAGACAGGAAATAAAATAGAAAATTCAATAAAAGAATTCTATAATAAGTAAAAATCCGGCGGATAGAAAAGTCCGTCAGGATAGAAAAATTCGACAAAAGGTTATGATAATGGTTTCAAAGGACCTGCCGTTCACTAAAGAAGAGATGCAAAAAATAATTGAAAAATACCCGACACCCTTCCACATTTACGACGAAAAAGCAATTCGGGAAAACGCCAGGAAGATGAAGGAAGCTTTCAGGGACGTCCCAGGGTTTAAGGAGTTCTTTGCAGTAAAGGCGCTTCCTAACCCCTATATCCTGAAAATCCTCAAGGAAGAAGGCTTCGGGGCGGACTGCAGTTCCCTGCCCGAGCTGATCCTGGCTGAAAAAGCGGGGATGACAGGGGACGACATCATGTTCAGTTCCAACGACACCCCTGCCGAGGAGTTCGTGAAGGCAAAGGAACTGGGAGGTTACATCAACCTGGACGACATCAGCCACATCCCCTACCTGGAAGAACACGCCGGACTTCCGGAAATCGTCTGCTTCAGGTACAACCCGGGTTCCCTGAAAGAAGGAAATGCAATCATCGGCAAGCCCGAAGAAGCAAAGTACGGTTTTACCCGGGAGCAGCTCTTCGAAGGATACAGAATCCTTAAGGAAAAGGGCGTAAAGCGCTTCGGGATGCACACCATGGTCGCCTCGAACGAGCTTGACCCGAAATACTTCGTGGAAACCGCCCGGATTCTCTTCGAGCTTATCGTGGAGATTTCAAAAGATCTTGACATCACTTTCGAGTTCGTGAACCTCGGCGGTGGGATCGGCATCCCCTACAGGCCCGACCAGGAACCTGTCTCCTATGATATCGTTGCAAAAGGCGCAAAAGAAGCCTACGAATCCACTATAACCGCAAACGGCCTGGCTCCGCTCAAGGTCTACCTGGAATGCGGAAGGGTCATAACAGGCCCCTACGGCTACCTTATCTCAAAGGTCAGGCACCTCAAGAGCACTTACAAAGACTACGTGGGCATGGACTCCTGCATGGCAAACCTCATGCGCCCGGGAATCTACGGGGCATATCACCACATAACCGTCCTCGGGAAAGAAAACGAACCCTTTACCCACAAATACGACGTAACCGGCTCCCTTTGCGAAAACAATGACAAGTTCGCAATCGACAGGATGCTCCCTGAAATAGAAAGAGGAGACATCCTGGCAATCCACGACTCTGGCGCCCACGGGCATGCCATGGGATTCAACTACAACGGAAAACTCCGCTCTGCCGAACTCCTCCTCAGGGAAGACGGAAGCGTGGTGCAGATCCGGAGAGCCGAGACCATCGAGGACTATTTTTCGACCCTTGATTTCGAAGGGCTGAAAGATTTCAGGTGAAAGCTGAGCAGGAAAAACTAAAAACCTGCCAGGTGCCTGAAACTCCCATCTATTTTTAATTTTACAGTTTATTTTACAGTTTATTTTACAGTTTATTTGCCCGCTTAACTCCAATTTGACCCGGAACTTATCTCGTGGATTTCCGGTCAAAGAAAATATTCTTTCCTCTCACGCTCAGGGGGAGCCCCATTGCAACGTCAGCGTCGATCATATTGAAATAACATGCCGCTGCTCCTGCCGAATATAGCACACGGTTATCGATGCAGAGGTCTTTCGCCTTTGAGGCAGCCGAACCCACGGCAATCCCGAGGTCCAGGTACTTGATCATGCACTGGGGGCCCGTGAACTCCTTCCGGACTTTTTTGTGTTCCAGCATTGCCTTGCAGGTCTCAAAGCCGCAGGCTCCGCAGTCCAGGTTGCTAACCCCCGAAGCCTTCAGGCCGATCAGGACAATTACATCTGCGTCCCTTACGTTTTGGGCGTCCCGGAGCAGGAATTTAAGGCCTTTTATTTCACTCAGTTCTTCCATTCTGGAAGCGAGTTCGGCTTTTTCTTCAGGGTCAAGGAGACAGGTCACGATATCGTCTATGCCTTTACCCTTGGGGGCGGTGCGGGCGGCGGTAAGGATGACCTTTGCAAGGGTATCCAGGGATTCGAGTTCGGGATTTAGCTTCATGGAAAGTAAAAAACCTTTAGGCTATATATAAATTAAGCCGGATCAAGCCCCGGGAAATTCAGGAAAAAAGTAAGGAAAAATCCGGAAACTCCAGCGAACCGTTCGAATAATTAAAAATGTATATAATTGATCCTGCAAATGTATTACTGATCAGATATGGACACGGAAGAAAATGCCAGGAAAAAAGAAGAATGGATCGAAAGAATGAAACGTGAAGGGAAGCTAACCCGGAACCCCACCGAAGACCACAAATTCGGGTTGAAAACCCTTCAGAATAACACCCGCAGGAACATCCTGATCTCCCTTGGAAGCGGCAAGAAGTCTTACGAAGAAATAAAAGAGGAATTCAACCTGAACAGTTCCAAGGCCAATTTCCACCTCAGCATGCTCGAAGACGCCCTCTACATAGAAAAGGAAGAAAAGGAAGGGACGGTATACTATTCCCCTACACCGAGAGGAGAAGGGTTCCTGGAAAACGTTGAGATGAAGAAGTAATAGCGTACAGGCAGCAGGAAACCCAAAATTTTTTTGTTACACATATTAGCGTTTTCACCGAAAAAGGATAGAAAACGTACTTTACCGACATGATTAACTCTTTAGCTGTGTCTATATAAAGAAGATAAAATTGAGCATAAGATGGACAAAAAAAGGAAGAAACAGAGAATTCATTTACCCGGGATTCAGCACTTGGTTATAACTGTTCCCGGGATTCAAAATTAATCATCCGAATACAAATTGACCAATACAAAGCAGGCTCAAAAACAGGCTCAAACTTCCTCGTATTTCTTGAGGATTTCTTCAAATGAATCAACCACAACACCGAGCTTTTCCCTGCCGGCTCCAAAGGTGCTGAGCTTGAAGTACCTGGTAAGCCCGGACTTGATTCCATGGATATTCCTGCTTTTGAGTTCTTTGTAGAGGAAGTACCTGCCTTTTTTGACCCTCTGGGAAATCTCATAGAAGCCGGGAGCTTCAAAGAACATAAGGTCGTGGGAATGGGGATTTTGCCCGCGCTGGATAAAGCCCATGTCCTGGAGCTTTGATGAAAACCAGCGGGCATCTTCGACTTCCCGGTCCCAGTTCCGGACGCGCTTTACGACATCAGGGAAAGAAGCGATCATGGTCATGATGGTTGCTCCCCTGGCCGTGCAGCCCAGGAGTTCGATTTCCTTTGCCTTGTTGTACTGGGATTTCCTGAAGACGATGGGAGCATACTCTTCACTGACTCCGAGGACTCCTACAGGTCCGGATGCCGCCATGGACTTGTGCCCGCTTCCCACGACAAAGTCCGCCCCGATTTCTTTTCCGTTTACAGGCATCCTTCCCACGGAATAAGCCCCGTTAAGGAGCAGGGGGACATCGTACTCATGACAGATTGATGCGATTTTTCTGGCATCAGGTACGTTTCCGTAACTTCCGTCGGGGTAGGTGATAAGGGCAAGGACAGGGGGCTTTCCGCTTTCCCTGATTACCTCTTCGATCGTTTCCCCGTAAGCTTCGGGGTCCAGGTGGTATTCGGGGCTTCCCGAGTGAGGGACAGCTTTGATATTCATGCCTGTCCGCTCGGCTGCAACATAAGATGAGTAGTGGGCAAGCCCGTCAAGGACAAGCCAGTCCCCGGGTTTTCCCATGGAATGCATGACTGCAAACTTGGACTCCCTGGCTCCGTTCGTAACCCTGGCTTCGTCGCAACCCAGGAATTCAGGAAGGGCGCCATGCACGAATTCCTGGATAGGAGGCTTTTTAACAAGGTCAAGCACCCCACCGCAATAGTCACAGACCGAATACCCGTCCCCCCATTCAATGAGGGCCTTTTTGGCAGCTTCTGTAAGTAGCCCTCCGGTCTGGAGAGGGTCAATGTTAATTCTTCCCAGGGTATCTCTTTTAATAAAACCGAATTTCTGAAGATATGAATCGTCAAGTGTCATTTTCCCAATACCTCGAAACAAAATGATAATAAAATGAATATGAATGTAGCTGCTGTACGCTGCTGATTTACCTAGTGATACACAGAACACTCATAAAAACGTATTGCAAAAAACGCATTCAAAAAACTTAATGAAAAACGTATTGCAAAAAACACATGCAAAAAACTTAATGAAAAACGTGTTGCAAAAACATAATTTTGCCTAAAGAAAAAATATTCAGGAAAAAATCAGGGGCAAGGCTAATAAGCCGAAAGCCCCGGGCTCTTTAAGCCGTTCAGGCGTTTACTGCCTTGCTGAAGACCTCAGTAAACTCATCACATTCTGCGACAAGGGCTGAGGCTGCATCCTTTAAAACCCCGATAGGGTCTTCCCCGTGAGTCTTAATAAAGAGAATTGGGTCACTGATGCTCACGTGCTTCATATCGTAATAGACGATCTCAACCCTTTCATCCGCAACCAGGTGTGCCCTGAGCATGTTAAGGAGGGTGTGAGTCTCACCTTTGAATTCAACTTCCAGCTCGTTATCTGTTTTGGAAAGAATATTCAGTTCCATCGGTGATCACCTGCAAATGGTGAATAAATTATACGAATTTTCCCTAAATACGGATCTGAGGAGAAAAGGAAACTTATTTGATTCCTTCCCCGTAGTCAACCGCAAGTTTACGGGTCTCAACTCTATTGCAGACCGGGCATTTAAGCTTTTTCCCATCTTTGTCTATTACGAGCTCTCCTTTACAGTTCGAGCAGTAGGCTTTCATGACACCCAGAGAGGCTTCGGCCGTTGTGAGGCGGAGCCTATCGAGGTCAATAACCCTGGCCCGAACGATATCCATGGGCCTGAACTCGTTTGCAAGCCTCTTGACATAGGAGTCACGTACGTTGGATACATGGATATCTCCAAGCCTTGTTGCGTTAACGATCGCCCTGTCGGCTTTGCCTTCTATCCCTGCAAACTCAACCATTGCCCCTGATTCCCGGACATCCGTAATCTTCCCGAAAATGACATCCCCTACCTTCATAATGTTAGGGGTGTTTGTGGAAGGCCGCACAGTAACAGTCCTGGATTTTTTATCAGTGTATACGTACCCGGTCGCACTGGAATAAATGTCACCCGTAATTACGGTTGTACCTTCTCCTGCCCTGAATTCCTCGGTAGTCCCGACAAGTTCCCCGGGTAGGACAAAGGCCCCCTTTTCAAGATCCTCTTCCCTAATTTCGGGCTCTTCGGGAACCCTTGGGGAAGGCCTCGTATCCCTCTTTCCTCTCATATCCTTCTTTCCTCTCATATCCTTCTTTCCTCTCGAATCTTTTGAGTGGGGGAACCTTCTTTTTTTGCCCTGATCCACATTTTCTGCGGCTTTCGGCCCCGCTTTCTCGGCAACTGGCTTTCCGGTTTGAGGACCGGTTAATTTTTTTCTTGTAGTCTTATTTTTTCGGATTCTAATCATAATCCCTCATTCGAATGATAGTAAATAGTGACTTTCCCGACAGATTTTTTTCTCCGGAAGGAGCATTTGAAGGGAAGTGCAGAGATGCCTGAAATGTCTCTTCTCTGCAGGTACGGCTTCCGGACAGACATCCGGACATACATCCATACAGGCATACGGGCAGGCGCACATATATAAATCCCGGCACACCCTGGCATACATCGATACGCATTCACGACAGAATGTATATTCCAAATCTATACATTCCAGATACATGCATGCAACATATATGCATGCAACATCACGAATCGGATGCCTCCACATTACACATCTGATGCCATATGACCTTGAGGATTTGATGCTACGTAATTGATATATGCATCATGTAGCACAAATCAGATATTCTACTTATGCATTCCAGGCATGCATTCCAGGCATGCATTCCATGTGTGCGTTCCATATATGCGTACCATGTGTGCGTTCCATATATGCGTACCATGTATGCATTCCAATATTCTATGTACTCATTCCAATATTCTATGTACTCATTCCAATATTCTATGTACTCATTCCAATATTCTATGCGCACATTCTATATATGATTCTATATTGTAATTTCATGCGGTGTATTTTCAACCCGCATTCCCGTAAAACGGCTCAGAGGCAGGATTTCCGCTTTACGGAACAGCAATCCTGTAAATCTCCACTTCGATAATTTCCCGCTCTTTTTTGTGGAAATCAAAGGTCCGTTTAATGGGGAACTTTGCAACGTAAGAATGTGTAATGACCGCAGGCTTAATGAACTTTTGGATAAAAGCAAAACTTCCGCGGTTGTGGATGGAGTATATAACCTCGCTGGTTCTTAACGCTGCCGAAAGAAAGGGCCTGTCCCTGCCTTTGACCCTGGCCCCGAAAGGGGGGTTCATAACTGTGGTTTTGACGTGCCCGGTGACTTCCGAGATGTCCGAACATACAAAATCGACCTCTACCCCTAAATTATCAGCATTCTTTTTTGCAAGTTCAAGGGCTTTGGGGTCCGTATCATACCCTGTGACCATTTCGGCTCCGAGGAGCTTTGCCCCTATTGCAAGGATTCCGGTCCCGCAGCCCAGGTCCTGGACTGAAGTTGCAAGGTCCCCCTGCATATATGCAAAATGCAGGATTTCCGCCGCCAGGAGGGCAGGGGTCGGATACTGCTCAAGTTCGAGTTCAGGCTCTGCAAAGCTTTCTATTTCCTCAAGCAATATCTCAAGTTTTCTCTGTTTCATTTTGAGTCATCATACATTATAAATTTATACCTGTCCACCGGAAAATTCAGGGTAAAATCCAGGTCCTGTTTCAACTTCAATAGATCGTTTCAAATTCAATGGATCGTTTCAAATTCAATGGATCGTTTCAAATTCAATGGATCGTCTCAACTTCGAGGGTTCATTTTAAGCTGCAACGGCTCTTCCGTAATTTCATCCAGCACAAGGTCTTCCCATTCCCGTTCTCCCAGTACGATTTCAAATTCCTGAGGAGTTAGCATAGGTGCCGGAAAGCGTCCGACCTCATCGACAGCCAGCCTGGGACAGGCGGTATTTACGAAAGCGTCCACCTTGAACTGGAGCATCTGCTCAGGAGTCACCAGGTCGATCAGGAGAAGATGAGCCTCTTTCCCGTGCTTTTTTGCAAGCATTTTAAGGGAAGTCGCAAGGTCCATTCTTGACTGGCCGTTTTTGCTTGAGACAATTATCCCGAAAACTTCCGCGTCCAGGGATTTAGCAATAACTGCACTCCGCTGCCTGAGAACCTTTGAGGGGTCGACCTCCCGGACTTCCCCGGAAAAAGGGTCTGCAGCAAGGACGCGCTTTTTTGTGGAGAGGGCTACGCCCAGGGGGTGGAAATCCCCGCTTCCTATATATAAGTACTCATCACAGTTTTCTGCCCTTGCAGTCGAAAAGTTACAGCCAAGCACCTGCCCGGGGTAGGCGAGCCTTGAATCCCCGCGCCCGATCACACAGGCTTTCCCCCGGGCATCGAGCACTTTGCAGACCTCAGGCAATTTATGGACATGCTGTACAGTGCTAATCAGCCCTATCCTCTGGCCCTGCAGCTCCGAAAGAGCCTTTTCAACCACTGGCAGGACGTCCACCGCAGAGCGGGTCTCGATGAAGTAGACCTTCTCGGAAAGTTTCGTATCCTCCAGTTCGGCATGCCCGAAATGGAAAAGAATGTCCACGTACCCGAGCAGGGTCCGGTCCAGGTCACATGCCCCGAAACAGGGATCTCCGGAAATGATAATTTCCGCTCCAGTGGCCTCTTCGACCAGCCTTGCAAGTTCCGGACCTTTGCGCTTTAGCCCCTCCGGAAACTGGAAACCAACGACTTTTGCGCCCGTGTCCCGGATCACACCGATAAGATAGTCAAGCCTGAAATCAAAAGCTTCACTTATCGCAACAGACATTCTTGATCTCCACACCCTTCTCGCTCACGTCAATGGTGACAAGAATCTTGGGCTCAACACCCAGTTCCTTTAGCTTAAGCAAACCTTCTCCTCTTCCTATAACCAGGACAACGTCCAGAATCTCGACACCCATATCCTTCAAGGCTTTCACCAGCGCGAGAAGAGTTCCTCCGGTACTGATAACATCGTCAACGATCAGAACCCTGTCCCCTTTCTTTAAGCCGTTGATGTAGAGAGCCCCCTTCGAGTACCCGGTACTCTGGGAAAGTTCGACCTCTCCTTCAAGGAAATAGGGGCGCTTACGGACAATGGTTAGAGGCAGTCCCGTTTTCAGGGACAGGGAATTTGCCACCGGGATGCCCATAGCTTCAACCGTAAGGATGGTGTCCACTTCCATGTTAGCGATTTCCAGGATATAATCGGAAATTTCTTCCACCAGAAGGGGGTCAATTGACGGTACGCCGTCCGAAATGGGATGGATGAAGTAATTGTATTCTCCTCGCTTGATCACAGGAGCATTCAGAAGTGAACTTTGCAGTTTTTCAAGCATGGTCTTGGCTCTTTTTGGATGTCGGAATAGTCGCTAGATAATGAAGATGAGATATAAATGATATTGTCCTTCGGATTTCAAAACATATTGCTATGTTTCAGGAGGTATTGCCTTTCCCGAAAGCAGCCCGAAAACAGAAAGAACGGATAAGCTATCGGGGAAATAAACCGAATTCGGAAAACACCTAAGTAGTTGATATAATTTTGGATTTCAAATTCCGTTTTACTCTATGCAAGGAACTTATATTAAATAATTATTTCAGTGGCAATAAATTTAAAGATACCCGAACCGGAGAGTGCCAGAAGAAACATGGAGCTTAAAAGAAAAAATAGAGCCCTGGAAAGAAAAACAAAAATCAGGAAGAAGAGAAGAAAAAACAGAACAAGTAGAAGAAATGAAAAAATAAAAAAAGGAAAAGTATTCAGGCTGGCAGTTTTATTTATTTCAGGCCTTTTCCTTGATTTTGTTTTCATTCATCCACTGGCCGATTCCGGGAATTCCATTTTTCGAGGGGGTAGCCTTCCCTGCCGGATTGAGTAGCCCGAGTACCACGTAGGGATTGCTGTCTGCCTGCTTCATTGCAGCCAGGGTGTCGGCATCAATATCAATGACCTCAATTTCGTAAACGAGTCCTTCTTTATTCCAATTACTTTCATTCATAAGCCAGAGGTCCATTTTGTACTTTGAAACCCAATCACTTCCTGCACCTCCGCACCCTTCACGGACAAGGTCAAAATCAAAGCCCAGCACAACTGCCTTCATGTTTCCTGAATCCGAGACCACGAAGATTCCTGCAGGAGATCCTCCAAGAGCTGCTTTTTCTTCATCAGTCAGTGCGGCGACCCAGGTCCCACTCTTTCCGGGAGTTGCATCCCAGCGCTTTACGAAAACATCTTCCTTGCACCAGTTCGGGCAGGAGAAAACAGTATAACTTACACCTTCATTAAGCGGGTAGTTTGTCTCCATCCAGTTTGCAAGCACGTAACCGCTGGAAACGCCGGGACAGAAGTGGTTGTGAATTTCCAGGCACTGCATCAGTTCGTAATCGAGGTCCCCGGTTGCCCAGGCATTAGCGATGGTCACTATGGCAAATTCCCGACCCATGAAAGTCTTGTTAGCAAAAACATTGTCAATCACACTGCTAATCATGTCATCATCAAGTCTATAAGGGTCAGATGGATAAAGAGGGGCATCAGGACTGCCTGCAAGCGCTATGTTTACCTCAGGTTCAGAAACAACTTTTCCATCCTTTAAATATATGAAAGTACAGTTTCCACTGTTCTTATCGAAGAAAGCAAACCAGAGGGGGCTATTCCTGGCATTCTGGACGACCAGGAGATTCTTCGTGTAAAGGAGCCCGTTTCCGTAAAATTCTGCATAGAAATCATCCAGATAAACATAAGATTCGGCGGGGGAACCGATATCCGTTATGATAAGGATATTTTCTGCATCAAGAGCTCCAAGTTCTCCTTCAGCAGCAACAAAAACATCGTTCATCAACCCGTCATCTACCGCCGAGGCCGGCAGGGCAAATAGCGAGAAAACAAGTGCAGCAAGGCACATAAAATGCAGCAATTTCAATTGTTTCATAATAACTCTCCAAATTTTTAAACTTCAAATCCATAGCATTAAGTCACCTGATCCTGGAACCATAAAATAATATGAAAACCGGGACCACATATGAACTTAGATCAAATTCGCAAATATGCTTATTAAATAAATGAATAATATGCATATTTATTACAAAATAGTATCAAAGTAATACATAAACATTACGAATTTATCCAGAAATATGTTACAGTGAAAAAATATAAACCAATAATAAAAAATAGATAAATGTAAATAAAAATTAATAGAGCAAAAGCAGAAAAAAAGAAAAGGCCCTTGTTTTTGTAACAGGGTTTAATACTCTGATTCAAATCTGGGAAGTTCCTAATTCATATCGATAACAAGGGCCCTCACCGCTTGCGAAGCAAGGGGCCCTTCCCGAAATATATGAAAAAAATATTTGCAAAATAAATGTCATTTTTGGTTTTTACTTTTATTCAACTCAATTTTCGTCAATATTCTGACTTTGAGAAGTCACACACCATATTCTTTGACATTGTTCAACAAAATTTTAGTCATTGCTCAACAAAATTTTAGTCTTTAAACTTATTTTAGTCATTGTTCAACAAAATTTTAGTCTTTAAACTTATTTTTGTCATTGTTCCACACAATCTTATTCTTTAAACTTATTTAGGGAAAAGCCGGTCGTCTTCGACGACCGGCGAGAGCGCCGGCACCTGAAAAACAAATCGAAAAAAGGTTCTCTGGAATAGGCAAACAGGTGGATTACAGCTAACCCTTTGCGGGTTGATTTATGATCCCGAAAGTAAATGATTACATTTATTTTAAAATTGAAATAAAAAAGTAAAACAAAAAAATAAGGTATAAAAGACCTTTTCAGGCTTCAGTTCATTTCATCAAAAATTTCGAGCACGATCTCTGCAAGTTCCACGCTCTTTTTCTGCGAAGTCATGAGGGTATCAGCCCTGGAAGCCCGGCACCCGATCTTTTCGAAGGCGTATTCGTCTGCCCTGTCCCTTTCATCGAAGATGAAGGCGTCAAGGAATTCCTGATAGTATTCCGCAACTCCCACCGAGGAGACTTCAAGCCCGCATGCCTGCATGAGTTTGCCTGCAGGCCCGCTTACCGGGGCGTTTCCTATGATTGGGCTTAAGGCAAGGACTTTTTTCTTTTTCAGGAGCTCTTTCATCCCGGGAAGGGAGATTATCGGGCCGATGCTTGTAATGGGATTGCTCGGGCCGATAAGGACAAAGTCATCGTTTTCAAAAGCCTCGAGCACTTTTTCAGGGATTGAAGCTTCGGATACTCCCCGGATGTCCACCCCGAGAACCTCGGGTTCCCCGTGCTTTCCTACCCAGAAGTCCTGGAAATGCATTGTTCCTTCCGGAGTTTCGATATAAGTGGAAACAGGATCATCGGACATTGGCAGGATTTTAGCCCCGGTATTGAAAAGGGAGGCAAGCTTTTCGGTTGCCTCACTTAAGGTGGCCCCGTCCCGGAGCATGTTCGAGCGGATAATATTGGTTGCCCGATCCCGGTCGCCGAGTTTCATCTCCTCATCTATCCCGAGTTCCTGCATGCGCTCGTGGGTACGGAAGGTGTCGCCTTCGATTCCCCACCACTTTTTCCGGTCAATCTGGTCTGAGAAGAGGTAGAGCACTGTGTCCAGGTCAGGAGAAATGAGGTTCCCCGAGACCCAGAGGTCTTCGGCAGTGTTCACAATAACGGTCAGTTCATCGGGAGGGAGAAGTTCCCTGAGCCCGTCAAGAAGTTTAGGAGTTCCGGTGCCGCCTGAAAATATAATCATGATAATTCCCGTATTCCTTTACCCTTTCAGAATTCATTAAATTTTGGATTCGATTTAAGATAAAATTTTGATAAGCAATCGATTCCAAAACCAATTGCATTAGAGATAATAGAAACGGCAATATATAATGACATCTGTCTAAAGAATGATGAAGGTCGTCCTTGACCCCGTGCACGGTTATATCGAACTGGACGAGATAGTCCAGGAACTTCTGGCTACCCCCCAGATGCAGCGCCTCAGGAGAGTCAGGCAGCTTGGCTTTTCCAACCTGGTCTACCCCGGAGCAAACCATACCCGTTTCGAACACTCTCTCGGGGTTATGCACCTTGCTTCCATGCTCATGAAAAACGTAAATACCGTAGACGAGGAGAAGAAGAACGAACTCAGGGCAGCTTCCCTCCTGCACGACGTAGGGCACGGCCCCTTTTCCCACGTTACCGAAAATATCATCGATAAATACACCCGGCGCAGGCACGACGACGTGAGGGAAATCCTCGGAAAGGGAGAAATCAAGGACGTGCTGGACAAATACGGCCTGCCTTTCGGGAACCTCGCAAAACACATTAAAGGGGGAACCTCAATCGGGCAGATCCTGAGCAGCGAGATTGACGTGGACAGGATGGACTACCTGGTCCGGGACGCCCACTATACCGGGGTTGCCTTTGGGGTTGTGGACTACAACCGCCTGATCAACCAGATGCAGTTTTACGAAAACAGGCTTGTTGTAGCCCAGGGAGGGCTAAAAGCCGCAGAGTCCTTACTGGTATCCCGCTTCTGGATGAACACTTCCGTTTACTACCATCACGTAACCAGGATTTCGGAAGCCATGTGCTCGAAGGCCGTGGAGGATATGATAGAAAACGGGGAACTGGACCCTGCAGGGCTCAGGCAGATGGACGACATTGACCTTGTAGCCGCCATGCGAAAAGCCAGGGGACACGGGGGCGAACTTGCAAGAAGGCTGGATTCCCGCAAGCTTTACAAACGCGCTCTCTACTCGGGGCTGGACGCTGTCGGAAAGAGTGTGCTCAAACACCGCGGCAAGACATACAGGGTGGAAAACGAGATTGCCGAACTCGCAGGCGTGGACCCGAAAGACGTCCTGGTAGATATCCCTAAAATGCCGGAGATGCTTGAAATGCGGGCGCTGATAAAGACCGACAGCCGGATGATCCCCCTGAACGAAGCATCCCATTTCGTATCAATCCTGCAGCAAGCCCACCTGGACAACTGGAGGATGGGAGTCTACAGCCCGGAAGAGCACTGTGAAGCTGTTGGCAAAGCTGCAAGGGAAGTATTTGACGTTAAGAAAACTATAAAACAGTTCAAACTGAGCGACCTCTAAGAAAGCCCTGAAGATAAATCAGGAATGTGAAGATTTTTTTAAACTTTTTTGTAATCGGGGTCCCGAGAAACTAAATATATAAGTTATGAAGTTCGGAGCTCTGAAGGCCGGGCGCTCGAAGGCCCTGATAAACTTAATAAGCTTTTATGATTAAGATTCCCTTAAGAAAAAAAGTTTGATGAGGGGAAGATATTTGTTCCAGATCACAAGGAAAGTAGGCAGAGCCGAACTCATACTTGATGCGAAAAAACTGGGAGACGACTACCTGCTGACCCTGACGGGCGGAAAAGAACATGCGGGGGCAGTTGCGGTAGGGAGCTTTGACGAAAAGAGCCAGAGGGCAAGCTCTTCCGTAATCAGCCTCCCCGGGCACCGGGAAGAACAAATCGCCCTTCAGGGAGCAAGGCATGTGAGCAAGGCTACCCGGCAAACTACGGTATTCATTGTCGGGATACATCTGGACGACATCACCCCGGAAGAAATAAGGAATACCGTTTCGGTTTCCGGGGAAATGGTAAAAAGCTTCATCGCCTTCTACGAAAGGAAAAACAACACAACGGAGCAGGAGGAATAATGGAAATAACAGTAGGGATAAGCGGGGCATCGGGAGTCCAGTACGGGATACGCCTGCTCGAAGTCCTGGCTGAAAAGGAAGTCAGGACCCACCTGGTGCTGACGGAAGCCGCAAAGCAGATCATAGAAATCGAAACAGACTGCTCTCCCGGAGAAGTAGAGAAACTGGCAAGCTGGAGCTATGCCCAGAAAGACTTTTCAGCCCCGATAGCCAGCGGGTCCCACGTAACGGGAGGAATGGTAATCGCCCCCTGCAGTATGAAGACCCTGGGGGCAGTCGCAAACGGGATTTCGGACACCCTCCTGACCAGGGCCGCGGACGTCTGCCTTAAAGAGGAGCGAAAACTCGTCCTTATGACCCGGGAAACCCCTTTGAACCTCATCCACCTGGAAAACATGCTCAAAGCCAAAAGATCCGGGGCAAGCATCCTTCCTGCCTGCCCGGGTTTTTATTCCAGGCCGAAAACCATCGAAGACCTCGTGGACATAATGACCGGCAGGGTCCTTGACCTGCTTGGGATAGAAAACGAAATCTACAGCCGCTGGGAATGAGCAAGAAAAGTATAGAGAGATGTAAAAGGAAAAGAAGGGAAAAGAAGAAGGGCGAAAAAAGAGGAAGTAAAAAAGAAGGGAAAAGAAGAAGGAAAAACCGGAAATAAAGATGAAAAGGGTAAACTGGAAAGAAAAAAATGAGAAGAAAACGGGAAAGACAATGAGGAAAAAGGTACACCTTTGCACTAGAGAGGACAAAAAAGCGCAGGGAACAAACCCGTTTTCTAACGAAAGCTATATAAATAATAATACCATTTGAGAGGAAGTACTCTGCGGGATAGTAGGGTAGCCTGGTCCATCCTCGAGCGTTTGGGACGCTTGGACTGCGGTTCAAATCCGCGCTATCCCACCAGAACCTTATTTTAATTCAACAATTTCCCTATTTCTACTGGTTATAATGGATTTTTGTCAGGTTTTTACGGATTCATATCAGATTTAACGAATTTTTATCTACTGTTTACCAGATTTTCATCGGATTTTCATCAGATTTTTGTCAGGTTTTCAAAGGCAATATAGAATTACACCAATTTTATAAATTATTTACAGAGCTGAAGCAGCGCAGGGGTATTATCATGTAAATAACATCTTTAAAATATTATTTTTTATGTAATATCTTTATAAATGACGGGTAATTTTAATACGTAAAACTTACTATCTTATTTTAGGAGTAAAGCGAGTATCCACCGCTTTCCATCCATTCAAAATCATCATATCTAAATAAATTTAAGTTTCTTTTACGTAGGGGTAAATACCATGGAACAACAGATGAAAGAATTAAAAGAAAATTTAGCCGACAAAACCCTGAAATCCGCTGACCTTTTTGCCTTCATTGACAGGCTTAAAGACAGCATGAGGGAAGGCACCCCGATTGTCAGGAACATTTCGCACACGAACATCGAAAAGCTCGAAACCTATTCTTTTGCCCTGCAGAAATATGAGATGATCACCGAGGACAGGGACAGCCAGCTCAGAGCTGCAGACTGGAGAGAGAGCATCGATGACTTCAGCAAGCTCAAAGTTTTCGTGGACGAACTGCAGAAGAGTGAACTTATCACCAATGTCGCCTGGAACGTCGGAGGAATGGCTATTTACGATATCCCTAAACCGGAGGCTTACAGAGACTTCGTATACTGGAATATCAATAATGTCCTGGACAACATAGACCTTTTTGACAAGGTGTGAAATAAATAAATTTCAAATCAATCTAAAATCGAAATACATAATAAAAACGTAAACAACCGCGTCAAAAAACGCCGAAAAAAATGCGGTTGAGGAAAAAGCACATGCCTGTTTTAGTTCAGGCAATGTGCAAAATCTTACCTGTAAACTGATATTTATAGAAATGTTATGAAATTTTACTGATTTTTTCCTTTCAGACAGTCTTTTTAGAAGCAAACCTTTTTTCAGCCATTCACAATCACCGGTGCTTCACGATCACTGGTGCTTAACCACACAGTTTGAAAGCCCGATTATTTCCACGATGTCACTGTTGTCAGGGCTGTGCACTATCATCTGCCCTTTCTTGAGATAGGGAATCCTCCTCTCGTATTCTTTGGGGACTTTCAGGGAGCTGATGGCTGCATCGTTGTTCAGGTTCAGGATCAGTTTCGTGTTGACCTGCTTGAAGACCGTGTCGTCGATGTCCTGGGGGTCCTGGGTGATCAGGAAGAGCCCGAGCCCTTCTTTTCGCCCCTGGCGGGCTGCATCTGCAAAACGGGAGATGATCAGCCTGGAATGTTCGCCTCCGGCGCGGGAGAGGTAGCGGTGGGCTTCGTCCAGGCCAAGGATGATGGGGGTGTTCTTGACGGCATCGGCCCCTGTCGTGCCGAGCTTGTTGTCCACGATAAGGCTCATGATGGTGAGCACGATAAGGTCCCGGATCCGCGGGGTGCTGATGTATTCGGTGGGAAAGACTGAAACCTGCCCGGGCTTGAAGATCCGGTCAAGGACTTCGGTGATCGGGGTTGCGGCCTGGTCAAAGACCTTAGAGAAAAAGCGGCTCTTGACTCTCCGCACGATCCCGTCGTAGGAAGCCTCGTGGAGCTTTCCGCTGTCCACGTAATAGGAACGTGTGCCTTCGTTGTCGATATGGTTGATAAAGTTCAGGTAGGTATGGGGCACGCTCGATTTGAAGAAGTCCCCGAGGAGCAGTTCCAGCCCGATGTACTGGAGTTCGGACATCCCGGTGGCGGCAATCAGCCAGGGGTTGTGCTCCACAAGGGAGAAAGGAATGGTAAACTCGTGCTGTTCGGCCCTGGACTTGTCTCCGGGATAGGTCTGCCCTTCCACCTTTGCAACAAAAGCCTTTGTTGAAGGCACCCTGCCGTAGGCAACATTTTCTGACTCGAACCTGAACCTGTCATCATCGGTCAGGGTCCCGTTATCCTCGAAAAGCTGGGAGTATTCGTCCTGAGGGTCCATGATCACAAGACAGGGATTTTTCCTTGCCCTGTCATCGGGAGAGTTCCTGAGCCTGTAACGGTTGCTTTCGGTCATGAACTGGCGCAGGATGTTTTTGGAAAGGAAGGTCTTTCCCGTCCCGGTGCTCCCGCAGACGAGCATGTGCCGGAAGACCAGGGGGTCGCCCATGGAGTAGTCGTTCCGGAGATAGTAGGCAACGGTCTCGGGTTCGGAATGAGTCTTTACAAGCTCCCCTCCAACGCTCAGGTGCCCGAGGAAGACGCCCTCTTCAGGGATATTGAGCCCGGTCTGCACTTCCAGCCTGTCCCTGACCGGAAGGATAGGGGTGTTCGGCCGGGGGATCCGGTCCGCCATCCTGCGGGAGAGAGGAGATGCCTGTCCTTTCCTGTAGAGTATGCATAGCGGGTCCAGGTAAGCCAGGAACTTGTAGTCCTCCTCGTTTACAGGGCTTGCCCTTCCCCCCAGCATGCGCCGGGAATGGAGTTCGGTTGCATCGTCCACAGCAAACTCCTGGCGGTACTGGAGCTTTCCAATCCTGGCAAAGAGCTTTTCCTCACCGCCATATGGGACGACAACATAGGTCCCGAGCCTGATTTCGGGTCTCCGCAGAGAGGATATGTAACCTGTAATCGTTGCCCCGGCAGGGGTTATTTCAAGGGGATCGATCCCTGTGGTCACAATCCCGAAAGCTTCGTCCGCAGAAGTGGAAGAGCCTGCAATACCTTCATCATAGCCTCCGAAATCCTCGAAAGGAAGATCATCCGGATCGGAACCAGGATCTGAACCGCGAACTGACTTGGAATCAGCACCGGAAACTGAGTCTGTGTCTGAATCAGACCCTGAACCCGGAACCGAACCTGTGCCTGAGCCGGAACCTGAGCCGGGACCCGAAGTCCCGCCATAGACGGAAGCCAGAGGGTCTTCAGGGAAAGTTTCAGGGCCATTTTCATGTGAAGCGGCAGGGGGATTTCCACTACCGGTATTTGCTTCCTTTCCGGTGCTTTTTTCGGCCCCTTCATTCTCATCGGGAGCCCGGGCCTTTTTACCCCTGGAGGAGGAAAAAGCCAGGATGTCGGCATCTTCATACTTCATTGAACTTACCCCAGCGTGTGTCGTTGTAATCGGTATCAGGATTCATATTTTCAAAGAATTTGTCGATCTCTTTCCGCTCCACCTTCCTGATTTTTGCCACGTGGTCCGCTTTCGTGAGGGTCAGGGGAAAGCCGTGCAGGGAGAGGTCGAAAAGCACTTTTTTGGTCATCTGCATCCGCAGGAAATCGTCTTTTACAAGCCCGTAGGGGGCTTCCACTTTGAAGACCACGTCCTTTGAGGGGACATAGAGCATGAAAAAGCATAAAGCATAATCTTCCGGCGGGAATTTGTGCCGGAGCCCGTCCCTGAGCATATCGCCGGCTGCCAGGGGAGAAGTCCCGTTCAGCAGCTTCTCGTAGAACCTGTTGGGCTGCTGGAACCAGTTAGTGTAAGTGATGTAAGTATTTGTGGAACCGTTATTTCCGTACCCTGTTTTGCCATTCCCGGCATTCCTGCTATTCCTGCCATTTCTTTCATTCATAGCCCCCTGCCTGAAACCTGCATTATCACATTTTTCAAGGGAGAGGACGTTCCTGAAGAACTGGGTATCGAGCATCCAGGGCAGGTCAAAGCCAGAATTCTTCTTCCGGACCGTGTCCATGATCTGCATGTCAATGGGATTTTTCACGAACCCGATAACAGGGACTTTTTTTTCCAGGAAATGGTCCATGATATCAATATAATTCTGGAGGATCTTCCGGGCATCGTCATTCCGCCGGAGCTGCACTTCCTCGTCTCCCATCACCACCCAGTACATGAGCTGTTTGGGGTAAATGGGCCCGTCCATGATGAAAAAGCCCCCTGGGCCCATTCGGTCCTTCATATAGAGGATGTGCTCGGACTCTGCCAGGTACATGGCAAGGCTGTGCACCATATCCGGAGCCTTCTTCTTTAGCTCATCCGGCGCAATCCAGACAAGTTTCGCCCTCCCCATCCCGTCATCGAATTCTTCCCAGCCCCCGGTCGCCTGCATTGCCACCTTCTGGGAAGAAGAATAAGCCGCACACACGATCGTCCTGTAGCGCTGCACATCCAGGTCGGTAGGCGTTGCCGCCAGCGCACAGTGGCAAAAATCAACAAAAAGCCCGCTGTCATATGTCTTGGGGTTCGTACTCCCGCTGTCACACGCATAAGTCACCGGATACGGGTCCTCGCACTGCGCCATCAGCGCCGTCCTGACCATCCCCCGGTAAAGCCTGTCAACCGCCTTCAGGATAACCTTCCCGTCAAGCCTCAACTCCTCAAGCAGCTTATAAATATCAGCCGCCGTCTTCGGCTCCTCATACTCAAACGACCGGTCAATCCGTTTTGCCAGCTCCGAGATCTTCCGCATATGCACGGGCTCAAGGGTCATGGATATAAGGTACTTTCAGGAGTGATATATATTTTTTGAGTGGAAAGCTTTTGATTGATGTACCTACTGATTGCCTAGTAAAGAGAAACTTAATTCGGAAATAAACTGTATAAATTGGAATCATTTGAATCAAATAAGTAAAATCCTTTAACAGCATGTTTATTAAAAGTTGGGCACTCACAAGCTAATTCATAGTAACCCTCTGTTAAGTTAGAAGTATTGATAAAAACATTGTATTCCCCAAAACCTAATGCATTTCCCATAAGGTTCTGGCCTTCTATTAATCCTCGGGAATTATGTTCTGGAATTAGCTGGATCGAATCAACTCCAACCAAATTATGTTTCAAGTCTTCGTTTGTCAAATTTAAGAATAACTCAGAATTGGGGCCAGTAACTTTTATTTTGACTGGCAATACACCACCTTGCGGGCAAAGACTATTCATTTCAATTTTTACATCACCATTAATAACATCTGAATCATGAATAATGTAGAAAAAGGGACTATAAAAAAGCAGGATTAACAATAAGATTAAACAAGTGATGAGAAAAACTGCAAAATATTTTGAAAAACATACCCCCTCAGAATCATTACAAGATTTAGCACCTTTTGGACTAAACTCTTTTTTAAACTGAGGCAACAACAAAAAGGAACCAACAAAACAAGATATTAGACAAAAAAAAGGAGACATCACCTTGCTAAACTTCGAGAAATAATCATTTAAATCAGAATTGAATACAATAACTAGAACTAAACTAAGAAGTGAAAGCAGCATTATAAAAGATAAGAAAGTCATGAAGTAAAAGAAAGAGGCAATTTTGGAATATTTTTCATTATACTTGCTTTCGGCAGGTTAACGAATAATTAAATATCTTGAGCACAATCTTTCCTTTTAGTGACATCCGAATTTTCAAAAAACAGCAACAAAAGATCGAA
>Ga0272442_10003310_pt1 | contig 22721 bp, 20 predicted proteins | sample SSMForm2O_FD_200262 | JGI IMG/M metagenome (GOLD analysis project Ga0272442, IMG submission 200262) | Marine sediment archaeal communities from Little Sippewissett salt marsh, Falmouth, MA, United States - SSM-Form-2O | ecosystem: Environmental > Aquatic > Marine > Wetlands > Sediment ...
ATCAGGGAATCGTTCTTTTTGAATACGGGTAACATATAATATATCCGCATCTGAGAGAGCCTTTTCCAATTTTGTGGTAAAATTTGGATTACCACCTAATTGTGTACATTCATTAACAACTTCACGTGGCATTTGAAGAGATTTTGGCGATACAAATGTTAGATTTGCTCCGAAAAGGGATAACGCATATGCTAGAGAATGAACAGTCCGCCCATATTTGAGATCTCCAAGGAGAACAACGTTCTGTTTCCCAATATCCTTTTTTTCATTGTAAATGGTAAATAAATCAAGCAGACACTGTGTAGGATGATGTCCTGCACCATCTCCAGCGTTTAATATTGGAGCATCGGAAAATTCTGCAGCAAGTCGAGCTGCACCTTCAGAAGGATGACGGACTACGATAACGTCACTGTATGCATCCGCCATTCGAATGGTGTCTGATAGAGTTTCACCTTTTTTTTGTGATGTGGCCGTAGGATCTGCAAAACCGATGACTCGTCCGTGAAGTCTGTTCATTGCACTTTCAAAACTAAGTCTTGTTCTAGTACTTGGTTCAAAAAATAGTGATGATAAAATTTTATCTTGAAGTAAATGTGTGGTTTTATCTCCCTTAGCATAAGGAACCATTTTTATTGCATAGTTTAAAATTTGATTTATCTCTGATTTTGAAAAATCCTTTATTGAAATGATATCTTTACCAGTAAAATCCATTGGCATCAAAGTCGTAGTGATGGAATTTGAGTTTAATAAAGTTTTTAATAAAATATTTTTATATAAAATTATCTAGTAAAAACAAGTATCTTGAAGAAAAGCGCTGGGTTTTTATGCACAAACCTATATATAGTTAATAACTTACTATCTTAACATAAGGAGAAATTGCATACCTGCATATTCATACTCTTTCAAAATTGTTAATATTCACCTCACCTTGTCATGAGAGGAGATGTATATAATGTCAAAAAAATCATCTAATGAAGAAATTCTTGATAAAATTCATCGAATATTAGACAATACCTCTTCCGAGTCATCTGATAAAAATAACAATCAATATCTCAATTCATTAAAAAGAAGGGTTTCAACCTCCCACATAAAAAGATATCCATCTCAAACTGTACAACCTTTGTCTCAAAATGATTTAACTCCTCGTGTTGTTATACGAAAAAAACAAGATACTGTCAAAGAATCTCGGATTGAAGATAAAGAAATTGTACAGTTCAAAGAGGTTAAATCTGAGAATATACTCCTTTTATCTGCAGGAACAATCGTATCTGATAAAGAGTTATATGAAGTAGAAAACCCAACATATAAATCTGAGACCATACCTGAATTTATTGAGGTGAAACCAAAGCAAAATGAAAAAGAAGAACTTGCAGAGAATGAGGTACCTTTTACTATAACGATTAATCCAGAGGATGATGAAGATGAATCTTTACCTCAATGGCAATCAGTTGATGATGAAGATGAACCTAAAAAACAAATAACAACTTTTGGTCAAGCAACTTCAGAGAAAAATAAAAAAGAGATTACTCAAAAGGAAACAGATACTCTTAACAAAAATCAGGATGAAAAAACAAGAAATATTTGGGAACCATTATCATCTAAGAAACTGAAGAAAGAAACATCTAAAACAGTACATTTTAAACAAATTCCAGATGAGCAAATTGTTGATACACATAAAGGACAGGAACCTTTTATTCAAATTAAAAAAACTGATGCTGATCAATCTATCGATAAAAACGAACATGAGGATAAAAAAGGTTACAAATATAATGGCTATCGATTATACAAGAAAAATATCGTTATCAATGATGAAGATAAAAGAACAATTCATTTTTTCGCTAAGGAACCTCCTGAAACCGGTGAACCAGCTTATTTACCAAAAGATTATGAAGTAAAAATTAATCGAAAAACTGGTGTTCCGTACATTAGAAAAAAACAAAAATAACAAAGTGAGTTGTTATTATACGTTTTAGTTAAATACTTATTAATCATATTTTCTTATGTTATAGTGGGTTATCTAATATGACTTGGAATGGACCATTGAAAAAAATCGATGATTACAGATACGAGATTCCTTCATCATATAAGGGTGTTAATAATAATTTAGAGATGAAGACTACCGCTATGATTTATGCTTCTGAAAGAATGTTGAATCATCTGAAACAGGATAACGCACCAGAACAAGCGGCAAATATGACTATGCTTCCAGGTATTGTCGGAAAAGCAATGGCCATGCCAGATATTCATTGGGGTTATGGTTTCCCCATAGGTGGAGTCGCAGCAACTGATGCAGAAGAAGGAGTAATTTCTCCAGGAGGGGTAGGATTTGATATCAACTGTGGCGTAAGACTTGTCCGAACAAACTTAACTGAAGATGATCTTGATCAAGATACTTTAAAACAGTTAGTCGATACAATGTTTACTAATGTTCCTTCAGGTCTTGGTTCAAAAGCGAAGGTACGCTTGAGTAAAACACAATTATCTGAAATGCTCACTCAAGGAGCTCAATGGGCAGTGGAACAAGGCTATGGATGGGATGAAGATCCATCCCTACTTGAGGAGACTGGTTGCTTAGAAGAAGCAGATATCTCACAGGTATCTTCAAAAGCAATTCAAAGAGGCATACCACAAGTTGGTTCTCTTGGAGCCGGAAATCATTTTTTAGAAATTCAAAAAGTTGCAGACATTTATAATAAACAGGTAGCAAAAACATATGGAATAGAAAAAAAAGGTCAGATTACCGTGATGATACATACCGGCTCACGTGGTTTTGGTCATCAAGTCTGTTCAGATCATTTGAGAATATTGGAACAAGCAGTACGAAAATATAATATTTGGCTTCCTGACCGACAGCTTGCTTGTGCACCAGTTACTTCAAAGGAAGGGGATAATTACATGAAGGCAATGGCATGTGCAGCGAATTTTGCTTGGTGCAATCGACAAATGATAGTTCATTGGGTTCGAGAATCTTTTGAGTCTGTATTACATCAGTCAAGTGAGGATCTTGGAATGCATATTGTATACGATGTCTGTCACAATATAGCAAAGAGGGAGGAACATATTGTTAACGGAGAAAAACGGAACGTAGTGGTACATCGAAAAGGTGCGACACGAGCATTTGGTCCAGAGCATTCTGAAATTCCTTTGAAATATAAAGACGTTGGTCAACCTGTGTTAATTCCAGGTGATATGGGTACTGAAAGTTACGTGTTACATGGTATCAATAAAAGTGAGGAAACCTTTGGTTCCACCTGTCATGGTGCTGGCCGCATTATGTCTCGAAATCTTTCTCGTAAAAAATTTTTGGGAAAAGATGTGGTTGACGAGTTGGGACGTCGTGGTATCTATGTTCATCCTGCAAGTATGAAAGTAGCTGCAGAAGAAGCTCCCGGTTCTTATAAAAATATTAGAGATGTAGTGAATGCAGTAGCCGGTGCAGGGATATCAAAAAAAGTAGTGCGCTTACAACCATTAGGTGTGGTTAAAGGGTAAAGTTAAAAATAAACACGTTTTTTATTCTTGAACAGACCAATGACTTTAAATCTCAGAAAGTTTATATGGTGGTTTGGATGGTGATGCATGTTTGAGTCATGATAAGGTAGAAATTGTTGATTTTGACGATGTAGACCTTGAAGGAGCAACGGTTATTGCTGGATTTCCATCAATTGGTCTAGTGAGTACCATTGCTGCAAATTATTTGATTGATGCTTTGAATTTAAAACAGATTGGAGCCCTCGACTCCAGGGATTTTCCTGCGTTATCAGTGGTTCATACAGGGGAGCCATTATCTCCGGTGAGAATCTACGGAGGGGTGCAACAAAGTGGACATAAAATTGTTGTTTTTGTCTCTGAATTTAAACCAAAGCCTCATTTGATAAATGAAATTTCATGTGCTATTATGAAATGGGTAAACGAAAAAAAATGTAGTCTGTTAATATCTCCTGAAGGTATGGTTGTTGAAGGGAAAAATGAGGGGGCTTGTGCTGAGGCTTATGCCATTGGTTCAACAAATAATATTCGTCAGCAATTAGCCATGAAGCAGATAGCTCAGTTTAAGAATGGGATTATTGCTGGTGTGTCCGGAGTGCTCCTCAATAAGGGAAAACAAACGAATTTTGATGTGATTTCTATATTAACTGAGGCTCATCCGAAATATCCTGATGCAAGAGCTGCTGCAGCTGCGATTAATGTAATTGCTACCATTATGGATGCAGAAATTAATGTCGCACCGTTGTATGAAGAATCTGAACGGATTGAAAGTCAATTGCAGAAATTCCACAAGCAAGCAAAACCGATGGTTTCTTCTGGTAGAGCACCTCAACCAAATATGTATGGCTAATTGGTTAGCCATATTTTTCTTCTTTTTTGAATTACATTTTTATTTAACTTTTCGTTTGTGTTTTTTTATATGACGTCTAACATCCCTCGTTCTCATCCTAGATATGAATCATTGATGTTGCGTGAGCGGTTAGCTTCTGGATTCCATCAAGGTTTTGTGCATGAAACTGGGTTAATTGCGCATGGCAGGGGAGAAGCATTTGATTATTTACTTGGTGAACGAACTGTTCCTACTGCTGATAAGGCTGCAAAAGCTGCTGCAGCTCTTTTATTATTAGCTGATTATCCGATTATTTCTGTGAATGGTAATGTCGTTGCTCTTGTGGCAGAAGAAATAATTGAACTTTCTAACTGTGTATCTGCTCAGATGGAAGTGAATCTATTTCATCGAACAGAGGAGCGAATGAATCTGTTGATTTCGCGAATGAAAGAAGTTGGTGCAAAAGAAGTTCTTGGAGGAAATACTGATGCTCATATTCCTGGTTTAAGTCATGATCGTGGTCGGTGTGAACAGAATGGTATTTTTAAGTCAGATGTTGTGCTTGTTCCTTTAGAGGATGGTGATCGATGTCAGGCATTACGCAATATGGGGAAAAAAGTGATCACCATTGATTTAAATCCACTTTCACGAACGGCAAAAACCGCTCATGTGACTATTGTTGATAATGTTGTTCGAGCGATTCCTCGTATTTCATTTTGGGTTAATCAGCTAAAGAATGATTCTTCCAGTATTCTAAAACAGATTGTTGATCATTGGGATAACGAAAAAATGTTAAATGAAATTCTTAGGGTGATGTGCTCTCAAGTTCAAAAAGACTAAAGTATCTGTTTTTGATTCTGGTTTTTTATGAATTCATTACGTAGTCATTATTCAGTAGATGTGTCCGATGACCAATTTGGTTCTTCTATTACGATAGCGGGGTGGATTGAGGATATAAGAAATCTTGGTTCTATTGCGTTTATTATTGTTCGTGATAAAAAGGGAACATTGCAGGTTACAGGTTTGAAGAAAGAGCATCCTGAATTGTTTGAAAAACTGGTTAATCTCCCTCGGGAATCAGTGATTTCTGTTACTGGTTTGTGTCAGAAAAGCGGGAAGGCTCGTAATGGTTATGAAATCATCCCAGAAGATGTAACTGTTTTGTCCGTTTCAGCTTCTCCACTACCTTTGGGGGTTGTTGATAAGGTTGATGCGGATTTAGATACTCGTCTTGATAACCGTTTTATTGATTTACGGAAGGCTGATGTGCAAGCGATATTTCATATTCGTTCTGCGGTGATTGGTGCTGTTCATGATACCCTTCGTTCTATGAATTTTGATGAAGTTCATACTCCTAAATTGATTGGGACTTCCTCTGAAGGGGGAACGGATGTGTTCAAACTTGGGTATTTTGATCGTGATGCTTTTTTAGCACAATCCCCTCAGCTGTATAAACAGATGTTGATGAGCACGGGTTTAGATCGAGTTTATGAGATTGCTTGGTATTTTAGAGCTGAAGAACATAATACGCGCCGTCATCTTAATGAGTCTACTGCTGTTGATGTGGAAATGGCATTTATTGATAGTGAAGAAGATGTGATGCATGTTCTTGAAACGTTAGTTGCTGCTATGTGGAAAAGAGCAGGTGAACAGGTTGATTTGCTTGAGATCTTGGATATCTCTATTGATGTTCCTCAAACTCCTTTTCGCCGTGTGAATTATGATGAAGTATTATCGTTACTTTCTAGTAATGATTGTGAAGTTGAATGGGGTGAAGATCTTGGTACTGAAGAAGAACGTTTGTTAGGTGACATCATGAATGAAAAAGGTCATCAATTTTATTTTATTACGAAGTATCCTCTGTCAGCTAAACCATTTTATACGATGCCTTGGAAAGAAACCTATTCTTGTGGTTTTGATCTTGAGTGTAAGGGTGTTGAGCTTGCTTCCGGTAGCCAACGTATCCATGATGTAGAGCTGTTGAAGGAGCGTATGATTGCGTTAAATCTGAAAACAGATGCGTTTGAATCATATCTTAAGAGTTTTCAATATGGTATGCCACCCCATGGAGGATTTGGTTTTGGTATTGAACGGTTCATGATGGAATTATTGGATATATTTAATATCAGAGAATGTATTTTGTTTCCTCGTGATCGGACTCGGCTCTATCCATAGTATTTGATGATTTCATTTAATACAAGAAAAATCTGCAAATATCGAAGTAAATATTAGAAAATTATATAATGAATTTATCAGTCTTTTATTATTGTGCAATGAAGTAATAAAGGATGCAAATAAGGTCCTTTAAATTTGAAACCAAAAACATTACCATACATCATTCCTTCTTATACGTCGAGGTTACGGCACCTCTATTGATAAACTCAATCTTTTTCTATCATTATGTAGAGTAGTAGGTATCAAAGGTAGATATCGACTATATAACTTCCAAGGTGTTGAAGAGTTATATGATATTTATGTTGCAGCTGACCATTTAGTTAAAAAAATGGGTTGATGCATTGAATTTTTTGTCCATCACGGAAGTGGAGGAGTATTTGTTGATGGAAAGTGGCAGATTTGTGATGTCTCTGCTGATTTTTATCATGCCCCACCTCAAAAAATTCCGATCCCTCATTTTGGAGAAGATCCTGCTGATCTATGGATTAAACCAGCTCATGGCATATGGAAACCAGAGGGACTTCCAATTGGATTCAAATTTTTTATGAGCTTACCTTTTTATTTATTTCAAGGAACAGGACGAGCAATTAATAAAAATATTCGTGGAAATTATTAGAAGAGAAAACATATGTTTGAGAATATGAATCTAGACAAATATGACAAAGAAATAAGAAAGACCTATAAACCTCGATGGCATGATTCTGCAAGAACCGCAAGCAGAGTACTTGATCGATTGTAATCCTCCCCCCATCATTTTATTCTACATACAAAAATGTTTTAAAATCATGAGTGTTAATCAGCATTCGTTCTCAAATATCAACTATGAGATGGAAAGGTGGATCGATACAATATGAAAAGAATTGGTGTATTAACCGGTGGTGGTGATTGCCCTGGTTTAAATGCGGTTATTCGAGCGGTAGTTCGAGCTAGTATTCAATATGATTGGGATATTGTTGGTATTCGTAATGGATGGAAAGGATTAATCGATGGTGAAATTGAATTACTCACTGATTATGCAGTTTCTGGCATTCTTCCAAAGGGAGGAACTATTCTTGGATCATCCCGAACAAATCCTTATAAAAATTTTGAAGATGTACAAAAATGTAAAGACAATATACAAAGATTCGGCATCGATGCTCTTGTTGCAATTGGTGGGGATGACACTCTTGGTGTAGCTATGAAACTTTATAATGAAGGAATACCTGTTGTTGGTGTACCAAAAACTATCGATAATGATTTATCTGGTACAGATTACACTTTTGGTTTTGATACAGCAATTTCAATTGTGACCGAGGCCATCGATCGATTACATACAACCGCTGAATCACATCATCGAGTTATCGTCGTTGAGGTAATGGGCAGACATGCAGGGTGGATTGCAACCATGTCTGGTATCGCTGGTGGTGCTGATGAAATACTTATTCCAGAAGTTCCATTTGATATTGAAGAGGTTTGTAGAAATTTGAAATCAAGATATGATAAAGGGAAAAAATTCAGTATCGTTGTCGCTGCAGAAGGAGCAAAACCTATGGAAGGAGGGATGGTAGTAACTCAGTCTGAAGAAAAGGATGAGTTTGGTCATGTTCGATTAGGTGGAATTGCTCACTCGTTAGCTCGTGAAATAAAAGAGAGGTTAAATGTTGATACTCGTGTAACAATTTTAGGACACGTGCAACGGGGTGGTACTCCAACAGCTCATGATAGAATTCTTGCTACTCGATTTGGCGTGAAAGCCGTAGAGCTCATCCTAGATGGTAATTTTGGCACCATGGCAGCATTACAAGGAGATGATATTGTTCCGGTTTCACTGGAAGAGGCAGTATCTAATTCAAAAACAGTCAAAATGGAATTGTATGAGATTGCAAAAATCTTTTTTGGTCGTCAGGTTAAGATTATTTGAATGAAAAAGATGTTTTAAAAAGGAAAGCTTTAATGGAATGGTTGTATTCCAGAAAAGAAAAACAAACGTATTTAATGAGGATGGAACAAGGATGTCTATAAAAAAAGAATTGCTTTCGCAATTATCGTTGCAGCAGTTGAAGGCACTAGCTGGAAAAAAAGGAGTTTCTTTTTCAAAAAATGAAAAACAAGAAGAATATTATGCAGAGTGGTCTGAAAAAGAACAAATCATTGATATGATGAATGATAATAATGATATTTCATTAAAAGAAATTGAGGATCATATAAAATCATATAAAACATAAAAATTGTTCTTTTATTTTTTTCTTTTTACCTATGTTTTTTTACATTTTTTTGTTTACAATATTGGTTGATTGGACAAATACTGCAATGTGGTGAAATGGGTTTACATATTGTTTGGCCAAAAGTAACAAAAAGGTGGTTGAATTCGCTCCAGTATTTTTTTGGGATTATTTGTTTAAGTTCATTTTCTGTTTCTTCGGGTGTTTTTGTAGATATCCATCCAATTCGATTTGGTATTCGGTGACAATGTGTATCTATTGGTAAATAATTTTCATTATTATGTCCATAAACCATGACGATATTAGCTGTTTTTCGACCTATACCTTTTATTTTTAGAAGTTCTGATACATTTGATGGTACTTTCCCATGGTGTTTTTCTAATAATATTTTAGAGATTTCTTTGATTCGTTTTGCTTTTACTTTATAAAAACCAACTGGATAGATGTGTGATTCTATTTCTGTTTCTGTAAGGGAAAGAATGTCTTTAGGCGTATGATATGTTTTTAATAATTTAATAGATGTTTTTTCTGTTATCTCGTCTTTAGTTCTCAGGCTTAGCAAACAAGATATTAACACGGTAAAAGGTGTTTTGGGAATAACAGTCCATGTATTTCTAGAGATTAATGGCTGTTGATGATTTTTATAATGTATTCTAAGAAGTTCTATAATGATGTCAATATTTTTTGTTTTTGAAGCCATGACCACAATCCAGATAATAATTCTACTAGTTAAAATTAATAGTTTAATAAAAAGAATTTTTTTTATTGTTTTTCAAGATACTAAGTTTAAAGGAATAAATATAATTTATTATTTAATGATAAATCAAAGTTGATATTTTTTCCCCATAAACAACTAATTTTTCAATAATAATCATTTCACGAAAAAATAGAAAAATTATTAAAAAGATTTAAATGATGTTTTTTTATTAGTATTAATTGAAAGGAAAGGGAGCTAAACTATGAAAAAAATCATGTTAGTTGATGATGAGGAGGATCAAATATTTGGTATCCAAACCGCATTAGAAGAAACATATGGAGATGAATATAAAATCATTCCTGCCGGAAGTGGTGAGAAATGCTTTGAATTATTAAAAGATGAGGATCAACGGCCTGATTTAATTTTACTTGATATCATGATGCCTGGTATGAGCGGATGGGAAGTGTACGATAAGCTTCGTGATAATCCATCTTGGAGTGACATCCCAATAGTGTTTTTAACTGCACGAACTGATAGGATAGCTGAGAATGCAGGTGATTTTCTGGGTGATGATTATGTTGAAAAACCTGTGGAAATTTCGGATCTCCGTGAACGGATTGAAAAAGTATTAGATAAAAAGCAAAAAGAATAATCAATAACCCTCCCCAAAAAAAGCTTCCTTTATCTTTAATGCTATTTTTTATTAAGCATATACATACGTTAATGTAGATGTATCTGCGAAAAAAGTATTTAAATGAGAATCTCTCTTCGTAATTATTGGGAAAGGTGGAAGAGAAATGAATTCACAAGTTGAAGAGAAAATGAACACTATTTTTATTGCATTATTAATGGTGCTCATTATTGCATTCTGGTTTTTCATAATTCCTTCATAGGTACAAAAAAAGATATTCAATTAACTACAAATTTGATGCGAAACAGGACCTAATATCCATTTGTAATATTTTAGCAGAACATTTAAATGTGAATATCCTGTGTTAGTCCCTGTAATTTTATGGAATTTCATGGTTTTACTTTAGATGATTTTCAAGAAAAAGCCATTAATGCAATTCAAGCAAAAAAAACAGTCGTGGTTAGTGCTGCAACTGGAACGGGTAAGACAGTTATTGCTGAGTATATGATTGATCAATGTTTAAAGAATCGAGGCAAGCATATCATTTATACCGCGCCAATCAAAGCATTATCAAATCAAAAATATCGTGATTTTATTTCTCAATATGGGTTAGAAACCATCGGATTACTCACGGGAGATGTTGTTATTAATCCTCAAGCACCCGTACTCATTATGACAACAGAGATTTATCGAAATATGCTATTATCCAATGATCCCTTAATCTTGAATGTTGAGAGTGTTGTATTTGATGAGATCCATTTTATGAATGATCCTGAACGTGGAACTGTTTGGGAAGAATCGATTTTATTTAGTCCTGCAAGTACTCGATTTTTATGTTTATCAGCAACTATTCCTAATGTAAAGGAATTTGCTTCTTGGATTCAAACATTAAAAAATCATCCTGTTGAAATTGTTCAGTACGGTACTCGTGCTGTACCATTGCATCATTTTGTATTTGATTCGTATCGCGGTCTTGTTCAGCGATCTGATCTTCCTCGTTATATTAATTGGCTAAAAAATGAGAAAAAAGGGAAGAAACAGAAAGGAAACATCAATATTTCCCCTGGATCTGTTGTATTACAAGTAAAGGATGAATTACCTGCTCTTGTTTTTTCATTTTCTCGAAGACAATGTGAAAAAGAAGCGGTCCATTTGAGCAAACGAATGGATTTTATCAAAGATGAATCAATCCGAAAACATATCTATAATGAATTTCATAAAAAGTTATCTGCTGAAATTCAAATATTGAAATCATCAGAAGCTTTACTTTCTTCATTACGTCATGGTATCGGATTTCATCATGCTGGTTTACTCCCTCAACAGCGGGAACTTGTTGAGGAATTATTTTCTGAAAAATGTATTCAAGTTTTATTTGCAACTGAGACTTTTTCTGTAGGCGTAAATATGCCTGCTAAAACGGTGATTATGAATGGAATTCGTAAATTTGATGGAAAACGTTTTCGACCTCTTCGATCAAAGGAATATTTTCAAATGGCTGGTAGAGCTGGGCGTCGAGGTATCGATACCAAAGGGTTTGTTATAACCATTCCTGATCAATTTCAATTGGTTGAAAAAATTTATCAAATTTCTGAAATAGACCGGGAGCCAATCTTAAGTCAATTCCAATTATCCTTTAACACCGTGTTAAATATGTTAATGCTTTATAACGCGGAAGAAATTGATTTAATTTTAAAGAAAAATTTTTATGTTTATCACCGGAAACACCAGCAACATCGACAAGTCCGTATGAAAACGTCATTTACTAAAAAACGGAAGCGATTGATGCAAATGGGATACATTTCTAGGGAAGGAGGAATTACCTATAAAGGATTATTTGCCAGTAGAATTTATTATCATGAGTTATTGATTAGTGAATTATTTGCCACTGGATTTTATAATCATTTTTCAGAATTGGAGTTATTACAAATTATTGCAGCAATTGTTTATGAACCAAAAGCAAATGATCACTTTAGTTTCAAGGGAGTTCATAAGGATTATACTGAATTAACTCAAAAGTTATCAGATAACACATACGTTTTTGCTCATTTAAACAAGTTATCTCTAAAGCGTATGATGGCTATTGTTGAAACATGGGCAATGGGCGGATCATTCAATTTAGTATTGGAGTTGACTAATTATCAAGAAGGAGATGTGGTAAGATTGTTCCGTCGTATCATTGATATGATACAGCAGATTATGCATGCCAGTACTAATAAAGAATTACGTGATCGTTTAGGTGAGTGCCGTCGAATTATCGATCACGGTCTGGTCTCAGTCGAACTCAATGAACTTGATTAGATTCATGGGAAATTCTGTGTTCTGATTTCTTTTGTTATTGGGGAATTCCATATCCTTCATCACAAAGATCTATGAATCTATCTAAAAATCGAACCAGTGGTCCACCATCAATAAGATCATGATCAAACGCAACAGTTAAATGAAGATATTCTCGAACGGCGATAACGTCATTTTCAATAACACCAGGTTTCTTTGTAATACCCCCAATTACAAAAAGAATCGTGGTGGTTCCACCCAATGGAATAATCCAGCCTGGAAAATTTCCTTTCATTCCAATCGCTGTTACTCCTAGTGTTCCCATATGTTTCTTTCGTAGTTTTGGATTATGTTTCAGAATAATGAGTAAAATTTTTTTTATTAACATAGGTGATTTAAACGCTATTTTTTCAAGAAGAGTGAATTCTTGTCCTAAAACTTGTTTTGATCCATCAACTTTTTGCTTTTGTACAGTTCTGATTTCCCTGGAAATTTCAATTAGGTTTTTTTCATTTGCTTTTCTCAACACGTAAGCCATGGGTATTTTTTCCCCGTTAAAGGTTCGTTCAACAGGAATAGGAACGTCTACATCATCAAAAAAAATGATCTTATTTCTTCCTTTTCGATATGCATTTATTTCCTTGTGTTCAGATAATGCTTTTGCTGCACAATTAATAATCCATCCAGTAAATGAAAGTTTTTCACCTTGTTTCATATTATAATTTTTTAATTGCTTTCTTCCATTCGTAACATCAATTTCAATGAGTGAATGAATAGTATGTTTTTTCCATCCTTCTTTGATAATAAGAGCAACATTTTTTCTGCTCGTTGAAAATGATTTAATGTGATATGTTCCAACCCGCTGCATAGTACCCTCTTATTCTGCCAATTATTAATAAAATTATGTTTGAATCATATTCATCATGTGAGCAAACGATTTCATTCTACAATAGATATATTCTATAGTCTCATCTCATTTTTTGTAATATAATATTTCCGTAAATGTTGTGGAAAATCTTTTTTTGGAATGTATCCTAAATTACACCAATGAGTTACTTTTTCTATCTGTTCTTTAAGATCTTGTTTTTGTTTTCCCTCAGGAAGTAATTCAAAAATATATTTCATAATAACAAGATCAATATTTCTATATTTCATTTCCTCAAAGGGACCTATTGCATATACAGAATAGGGGTTAAGGATTCGTTCAGCCAGTGATTCTGTTTTATACATCTCTAATTTTTTTACATATAAATGTGCGGCCATCCAAAGTAAAAAAACAACGATTATGAAAACAAGTGGTATGGCAATATATGGGTGAATATTCCTATGTTCAATAAAAGGATATATACTAAAAGAAAGGTTCAATGCTAGTATAATAAGACTACCTACAGCAGCAGTTCTTTTAATTTTTACGTATTGCATATTAATGAATTTTTTTAATCGATCAGAAGATTTTTCTCCAATGGATAGATCAAGATTTTCTATATTTTTATTCATAGTTACTCCTCAAAAATAATTAAAAATAAAATGATATACTTTTACAATTAATATTGATATCTATTATTATATATCTTCCATAATAAGATGCTTATTAAATCAATCTGAGCGTTCATCTGATTCTTCCTCTTTCGAATCTTCTTTTTCTTTAAAGATTCCAAGAGCAGTTAATTCTTCATCTGAATAATGTTTCCGTCTACCCTTAGATTCTACTTTTTTATCTTGCTGCATGGAAATTACCTCCTTATTAACATTCACAATAAAAAATAATCAAAAAATTCGAGTTTTTAATACTTGAGGTGAAAAAAATGGAAAAAACTCAATATATGCTTTGTTATTTACGGTGTAACTATTTAATATAAAAGTGTTATATGGAAAAATTACATATATAATAGGAGAATTAATTTGATAGATTTAAGTGCTTTTTCTTCTGAATTTATTTATAGCTTTATACTTCTTCCCATAATGATATTTTTTGCCCGTGTATGTGATGTAAGTCTTGGTACCATTAGGATAATCTTCATTTCAAAGGGGATAAAATATTTAGCTCCCTTAATTGGTTTCTTTGAAATTCTCATCTGGTTGCTTGCCATTGGACAAATCATGCAAAATCTCACAAATGGTTATTATTATCTGTTTTATGCAGGAGGGTTTGCAACAGGAAATTTTATAGGCATCATTCTTGATGAAAAACTTTCAATTGGTACAGTTGCTATAAGAATTATCACTAGAAGGAATGCTGACAATCTAATTGAAGCTTTACGGAAAAAACATATTAGTATTACTATTGTCGACGCTGAAGGTGCAAAGGGATCAGTGAAAATTCTATTTTCCATTGTTAAAAGACAAAATGTTCAGAAGGTCATTAAAACTGTCAAGAAATATAATCCAAATGCGTTTTATTCAATCGAAGATATTCGACAAGTTAGCAAAGAACTTCCACCGTATAAAAAAAGTTATTCACATCCATTTTTTTCAGATTTTATAAAAAATTGGAGAAAGGGAAAATAAGAATAGAAATAGAAAAGGAGTAAAATAAGGGCAAAGCCCTTAGTGGCTTGCAGCGCACGATAAAATGAATATACTGTTTTAAAGAAAAAATATTTCGGCCTCTCATCTATGGGCCTTAGTTACACTCAGTCAACGCAGTATTCCCAGCTTAAAAAATAATAATTGGTTGTTGACCAGTTAAACGGTCTTTTCCCCCCGTTTAATTTTCATTTTTTTAATTCTATTGATTAAATCATACTGTTAAGAAGTGAGGGGGCAAAAAAAATCGACGATAGTCTAATCGACCCCCAATCATTTAAAAAAAAGTTGAGATTGAAGAGTCATCCATTATTTTTTTTCTTTCTTATCTTTAGATTTCTTTGCAGTCTTTTTTTTCGCCATTAATTCTCCTCCTGTTTGTTTTATAACCTTCTATTAAACGTATCAAAGTAATTACCTTAATAAAAATTTCTTGTGAATTATTGTGAAAAATTAAAAAATATCTCTTAAAAACAAGGATTTTTTGAAAAATATTATGCTTTATTTTTGTTCCAAATCATATATATTTTTATGGTATTTCTAAAGGAGAGATAAATTCAGTATCGGCTTCGAGAACTGCAATTATTTCTTCATCTTCCAAACCCAGTGGAAGCAATTGTTTATTAATTATCTTTTTTAATTCCAAATAAGAAGGCGTAACCATGAAGACTGCAAGACGATGATGACCAGATATTTCGTAGATTCTGATGACATTCTTAACATTCTTAATCTTTTCTGTTATTGTATCTATCTCAACTGATGAAATTGGATTAACAAAAATAATCGCGAAAAAATTTAGACCTAGAGCTGTTTTATTTATTAATGCAGTATAACCTTGAATGATGCCCACTCGCTCCATCGCTTTAATTCTATCTCGAATTGTTGTTTCTGAGCGCTTTAATTCAGCTGCAATTTCCTTATAGGTCATCCGAGCATCTTTTTGTAGAAGATACAAAATTTTCTTGTTTATATTATCAATCTTCATAAGGATACTTGGCTGTAAAATAAATAAAATATATTTAAAACCATGCCTTCATTAAACTATTTATTTAACTCACTTTTTTTATTTAATGAATAACAGTAATGTAAAGAATAAAAAAAAATAGAGGGATTTAGTAATCATCATCTTCATCTTCCCAGTCTTCATCGTCATCTTCATCCTCTGGACCCATGATTATATACCTCCTTCGTTCTATTAATTAGAATTGCTACTTAGATGATATTAAAAAGAATTTGGTTTGATTTCCAAGGAAAAATAAATTATTGGCGCAATTATTTGCGGCAAAACTACTTCTTTTTGAATTAAAACTAGTTATAATTCCATAATCATAATTTATTAACAATAATCAACCCTGTAACACCATTAAATATCATATAATTTTTATTATCTAAAATCATGAAATGTTTTGAGAGGGAAAATTGTAAAATTATTTAAATTAAGATTTGTTCATTTATCAAAGGGTCTAAAAGTATGGATGGAAATGATCAATGCAGTTGTGAAGAGTTTTGGCCAAGCAAAATCAAGGAACACTGGAAAGCGTTTTTTGTCTTTGTTATCGGTTGTATTTGTGCACTTGCTGGTGCACTTTATGTTCTTTTTTGGCATATTGAAACGTCTTCAATTGGATTAAATGGTACAGCAACAATTGGTGAATGGAGCATTGTTTGGATCTGGGAGTTTTTCATTTACCTGATAATCTGGGAGTTAATTCTTGTGGGAATACCTGTTGCGATTGCCTTTGGCGTTAGTTGGTATATTTTTTGGAAAAGATTATCTAACGAAGAGAAAGCAGAGTTTAAAGGGCGAGAGAAAAAGAAACATCGAGGATCATCCGCAAGTGGAGGATTTGGAATCGTTACTTTCATCGTATTTTCAATTTACATGTATATTAAAGGGGAAATCAATACTCCATTTGGTGATCATTCCTATTCTTATTGGATATATTCCTGGTTTGAAGCGTTAGGATGGCTACTCTTAATTGCAGGTATCCCTGTGGCAATCATTTTACTGATAGTCTATTTTGCAGTGTGGAGAAAAAAGGAATAATTACCTTATAACAATAAGAAAGTAGTATTAGATGAAGCCATAATCAAGTTTGGTTATTTGTTAGGTAATCAACTCGATCTCTAATTTCCTTTATGGATCTTTTATCATTTATTATGCAATCTTCATTTTTCTTTTGCAAAGGAAATGATATAGAAAATGTAGATCCTTTACCTAATCCTTTGCTTTCCACCCAGATACTTCCACCATGCTTTTCTACGATTCGTTTGCTAATTGGCATTCCTAATCCGCTGCTATCAAAATCATGTCTACTTCCATCAGCTTTGTAAAATTCTTCAAAAATATGTTGCATTTGATGGTTAGTCATTCCAATTCCACTATCTTGAATAGTAATAATTACTTCTTTATTAGTAAAAGTAGCATCAATGAAAATACTTCCATTTTCTCCAGTATATTTCACGGCATTATTAAACAGATTTCCAAATAATTCTTGGATACGAAGTTTATCGGCATAAATATCAATATTTGAGTTTATATTATTTACAATATCTATTTTTTTATCTTGAAATAATAACTGATTTGTTGAAATGACACCTTTTATAACATCGGTCAAACAGATATTTTTCATGTTAAAGCGAGTATTTGGAGAATTTAATTGAGCTAGTTCAATTGTCTTAACAACAAGATTCTTCATATACCGAACATTTCTATTAACTACTCCTAACATTTCTTTATTCTTTATATCGGTTTCACGTTTTTCAAGCACCGGTAAAATATTTATAAGAGGTCCTAAAGGATTCTTTAGATCATGACCGAGTTGTTGAATGAATTCATCTTTTTGTTTTAATAATAACTGAATTTCTTCAGTACGAAGATTTACTTTTTCCTCAAGAATTTTATTCATGTTTTCAAGTTTTTTTTGCATTGTTTTTAATTGGGTTATATCAATTAATGAAACGATTCTCAACGAGTTCTCAGGTATTAATCCAATATTGATATGAACATTTTTAACTCGCCTCTTTTTATCTATTAATGAACTTGTATATTCGCTTGGAGGATTTCCAATATGATTCGAACGCTGTTTATGAAATTCTAACATTTTTTTCTTATCTTCTTCTGAACCAAAATCATACCAATACATATGATTTTCAATTTCATTTCTTGAATATCCACTTAATTTTTCAAATTCAGAATTAACCATGGTGATAAGTCCATCATCACCGAATGTTACTATTGCAATACCTGTTTTCTCAAAAATTGTTTTGTATTTTATTTCAGTTTCATGTAATGTATTTTCAACTTTTTTTCTTTCTCTTAAATCTCTGAACACGGCCATATCTGCAGTTTTTCCTCCATATTTGATTTTTCCTGCATGTATTTCAAATGGTATTGCTGAACCGTCTTTTTTGAATGCTGTTATCTCATATGGGGGAATTCTTTTTCCAGTCAATCGCAAGGCGATATTTTTTAGTAATACTTTTTTGGTTTTTGCATCTAAAAAGGGTAAAAATAAAAAATTCTTTCCTATAATTTCTTTTCTTGAAGCTCCAATATTTTCATAAAAATTTCTTGATGCTTCTAGAATTTTTCCTCTCCTGTCTACAATCACTACACCATCAATCATCTGATCAAATAGATATTGAAAAGTTTTTTTCGCATTTTGTAACTCTTTTGATGTTGTCTCAAGTTGTTTTTCTATTGAAAAGTAAGATCCAATACCCGATTTAGAACGTAATTCTAAAGGGCTAACCATAAATATCAATGCTATGAAACTATAACCTGTAAAATATGCAAAAATGCTAAAGTAAGACAAAATGATATCATCAGGTTCTGCTTGTGCTAATATCATTGATGCAATAAAACTTGAGATGAGTGATAAGAGGAATAAATGACTGGTTACATTCTTTTCTTTAATTATAAATATGGTACTTACAAAAATAACAATTATTGTTCCAGCACTCATAAAAAAAGCAAAAAGAAAATTTGTAATTATATTTGAAGCTATAATAACAAAGGATATTATATTAGTAAAAAGAAACAGATAAAAAATCATATCTATTTTTATTCGTTCTTTTAAAATTTGTTGAATTACTACCCAAAAAATCAAGATCATATACGCTGTTGCTCCCCAATGATATAATAGATCTGAGTAATAATTCGCTGTACCATATTTGACTAATCCAAAACTTAATTGAAAAAAACTTATCGAGCTAAATATTAATCCTAATCCAAATATTAATTTTCTTTTATCTTTATCAATAAGAAATAATCTTAAGGAATAAAAACCTAATCCAATTACAAATACAGTAAGAAATGACCAAATAATGAATATTATGTCCATGGTATGTCAACCAATCCCATTGATAAATTTAATTATGAATTCTTTCGCTTTTTAATCCGTAAATGAATACCATATTATTATTTAACAATAATCTTTTATTCTAAAAATATATCCTTTGCACTCTACATAAATTCATTATAAAAAACTAAATCTTTTAACCCTGGAGAATGGAAAGTATCATAAAAAATACTGGTATTTGTTACCCTCAAATCTATTTTTATTTTATAATATGTTTTTTTATTTTAACTGCTTATCTCGAGTATTTTATTTGTGGATAACAGGCTGATGTAATAATTCTTGGAATGGTCCTTGGAATAATTGCCATTATTCTTGATTATATGGATAGAAAAAAATGAGATTTTTTATGAAAATAAACGATGGTGCTTTACATTCTCATCTTAATTATGTCGATATTAACTTATCATTAATCCTGCCAAATACGGTTGATAATGGTTTTCTCATTAATCAATAAAAAAAGAATATTGACAGGACCTATAGACTCCTTTGCAATACACATTTTTGTGAAGCATACATCCAATAACTATATCCCGGATTGAAAATGTCAGCGAATTCATAGTATTGTCCTGTTTGATTCCAACCAAAGACATAATCACTGATCCACCCATTGGAAACAGCAATATTCCAATGAATGTCATCTATTAACAAAAATAGTTTACCTATGGATTTGGTAAACGGTATTCCAAAAAGATTCCAACCAAAATCGAGTAATGAAATATACGAGTCTTCAGGTGGCAATGTCTTATTTTCTACTCGCATCTCGCAATCAACATAGGCATACAACCAATAGCCGCAACCAGAAGTTAACACATCTGCAAAACCATACACTTGGTTGGAATTATTCCAACTGAACAAATACTTATTAACCAATGAAAGATTCATTGGATTCTGATTCGTAGTTGCATTTGTCCAATCATAATTAACTGAATTATATCTAATAAAAAGATCTAACTTATCTACTGTTATATTCGATGGTAATGAGATTAAGTTCCACCCGTTTTTTAGATCAAGATTGATACATTCCACCTCAATATATTTTGAAATGTTTACTTCAGTTTGATTATTATCAGTAACCCCCAAAGTAACCTTATATCTATCATTATCTGTGTATTGATGAGTTACCTGCTCACCATAGGCAATTTGTCCATCTCCAAAATCCCATGTCCAATTAATGATGTAACCATCAATATCAGTTGATTCATCTATAAATTGAATGGTTTCATTAGCTGAGGGTTTTTTTGGTGTAAATGAAAAATCAGGTATAGGAGGTTGGTTAACAGTATTTCCAATTTTTATTATCCATACGTCCTTATCTCCTGCACCATAGGTGTATGTATATCCCACCGTTGCATAGTTATTATCATCTGTTTCACAGATGGAATATAAAATATCAGAATCATCTGTGATAAGAGTTAAATTCCATTCTACATTTCCAGACATATTCGTTTTTAATATCAGTGCTTGATCGTTACCATTAACATTACTTGTGCCAGATACGATATATCCATTATCTGATGTGCTTTTAACACAATATCCTGTTTCATGAGCATTTGTTGTACCAAAGACTCTATTCCATTCTTCGATTCCATTACTGTCTGTTTTTATCATCCAAACATTGAAATCCCCGTTTCCAAAAGACTTTGTGTCTCCTACGATGATATAACCACCATCATTAACAGTATCAATTGATCCTGCCCAATCATCATTTGATCCCCCAAATGTGTATTCCCATTCTAGGTTTCCATCAGAGTCTATTTTTATTAAATAGACGTCTGTTCCTCCCGCACCATATGAAGTTGTTGATCCAACAATTACGTATCCTCCATCATCTGCTTCAACTATACTCATACCATATTCTGAACCGGTTCCACCGAAATTATGAGCCCAAATCAAATTACCTAGACTATCGGTTTTAACCACCCATACATCATTTCCACCATGAGCATATGAATATGAATATCCCGTAAATACAAAATCACCTGTACTTGTTTCAATAATTGCATATGAAGCATCGGAACTCGGCCCACCAAAAATTTGACTCCATTGTTCCTGGCCAAATTCATCAGTTTTAATGATCCAATAATCATGTCCCGGGTATCCAAAGGAATCAGCATAACCCGCAAGGATATATCCACCATCTTGTGTTTGCTTAACTGCTCTGCAACCATCTTTTGCAGATCCACCAAATGTCCTGTTCCATTCTTCGATTCCATTAACATCTGTTTTTATAAGAAATGCATCATAATTACCAGCACCATAAGAGGTTGTTTCTCCACCTATAATAAATCCATTATCATTTGTTGCCTGAACCGACCATCCCCAATCAAGACTAGATCCTCCAAAGGTTGTATTAAAAATGATTTTAATGTTTTTATTTTGAATATTCCAAATACCTAGATTATCAAGAACAGTATCGGAGGATATTAGTTGAAAATTATCTACCTCACCTCCAGGTAACCCTGCGTCATAAGGGATTCCGATACTACTCTCCAAAAAAATCGATGAATAAATCACACAAGTCATTACATAAGATCCTCTTAGAGAAGGATGATTCCAATCTGACATATGTAAATAATGCAAGGGATATTCTTGATCTTCAAGAACCATATACCACGCCCATCCAACTGGAGCGATCTGAAAACCGATTTCATCTGAATATTGTAATGTATTATTGTAGATCAAAATTTGCATATCTTCAAAGGTATCAGTCCAGTTTTGATACCAGGTCATGCCGTCTTCGAAAGCCCAAGGCATACAAAATAGCATTTTTGAGGTTGCACAATTTGCATAAATCATATCCCGAAGTGTTACCAAAGCAGGATAGGCAGGGGGAGTGAAATTATGTTCTGGATATGCCATATTGATACCGCAGCCTTGCAATATAACATAATCCCATTGCATCTCATTTATTTTTGCTTGGGTTTGAGAGCTGTTCACATGATTGCTAAGGTACCATCCATTAATACAACATGAATCAATATAGACCTGTCTTCCTGCACTTAATGATAATTGTTCAAAAAGGTTTGGTAGATTATTATAATTAAAATAGCTGCTTCCAATGAATAATACTTTTATTTGAGTTTCATCAGTATTTTTTTGGTTTCCTATAAGATTGGGAAAGTCTGTTTCATATGAAAGAGTGGATGTTGCTATACAACCTGCACCAATGATTTGTATTATAATCAATAGACATATAAGAAACGTAATTTTTTTCATGTTTTACTTCCAAAATATTTTTCTTGAATTGGAAATCTAGCCATAAATCTTTCCAGAACCAATTGAATCTCATCATACAATTTATTCTTAGACATGCTAACGATTAAAGGATCAGACCATACCGATTCCAATCCAAATATATCTCTAGCCTTTACTTTAATCTCAAAGTCTCCCTTCTTTGTCCATGCATGTGTTACGTTAATTTCTTCGCCTGATTCATATGGACCAAACCATTCGCTAAAGTTACTATCACCCCAATCAAATTGGTAGCGAACTTGATGTCCATCTGGATCTGTTGTAAACGTTGAAAAAACATATT
>Ga0272442_10003311_pt1 | contig 22719 bp, 11 predicted proteins | sample SSMForm2O_FD_200262 | JGI IMG/M metagenome (GOLD analysis project Ga0272442, IMG submission 200262) | Marine sediment archaeal communities from Little Sippewissett salt marsh, Falmouth, MA, United States - SSM-Form-2O | ecosystem: Environmental > Aquatic > Marine > Wetlands > Sediment ...
AAAAATACTTTTCAATGCCAAGTGAAGAAAAAGAGTTTGCACGATATGGCCCCTGTAAAACCGCCCCTTTGCCAATTTTTTTTATCTGATAAAATTCTTTTTGCTGAAATTCGCCTGAAAATAATTCTTCAATTACGGCGTCAAATTCAGTGTTATCCTGATTAAATGCGTCAAACGATTTTTCAGGCATCTCCTCAAATAAAACAGTAGCCCCCGATTTTATCAGTTCCAGAAGTTTCCTGGCAACTTCGGGGCTCATAATATGACCATCGGGCATCATTCTCCGCGAGCCGGGAATAACAAGAAGGCTATAACTTGCGCCGCCCGGAAGTTCAATCCGCCCTTTGTTTACCGATGCCAGCCGCAGCAAAGCATCGCGGTTGAACGAGTCGTAGGCATAGCCATGAAGCGGGTCGACCCAATCGGCAGGATTGCTAATATTAACGACATTTTCAACCCCACGGGGTTGTTCATGTATCGGGATTCCTTTATTCTGCAACCTTACTTTTTCCTTTTCGACAACCTCATCCCCTACAACCTCAGAAAACACAGGAACCAGCCTGTCGGGGAGGACAGCCCGCCGTGGGATTTCCTCACCTGCAAAAACAACGATATCGGTAACAGGCACACCCTGCTGAAGCAATTGCTGGCAGTTTGTGAGGTAATCTACCCAGGCTTTCCCCTGGTAAAACCATGTTTGGGTGGGCTGAAAAAATAAGCCGACAACGCCCAGGGTCATTCCAGGTTTGCGGTCAATCCAGGGATTATGGTTAAAAACATGGAAAGCCATTCGGTTGATGCCTAATGCAAAATTGCGGTCACCAAGAGTTTTAAGCATCCCCGGGTACTCATTCCAGTCGAGGCGTATTTCTGTAAAACTTTCAGCCTGTATTATATTTTTTCCATAGATGTGCCCGGCAGAAACTGCATCAAGCACATCATTAGGCTTATCGTGAGTGGGGCTGTTTAGCCAGAATTCGCCCATGGGGAAATCAACGTTTCTGAAATGCTGCATTGCATCGCTTGCCATAACCGGGGCAACACTTTCGGCGCTGAATTTTAATCCTTTTTTGTGGCTCAATTCTGCAAAGGTCCCATAAAAATTATCAACGAGAAGTTCCGAGATAGTCATCCTGATATCGTGGAGGACATTCTCCGAGAAATCAGCCGACTGAACCGGGATTCCTGCCATTACAGGCAAATAGGGCAGCAAACTGTACCCGCGGCGTTTTTCAAACTCATCGGCAAATACCGGCGACCAGTTCTGGCTGCCGCATTCCCAGCTATCGATATGGAAAATTTTTAAGACATCGGTTACCAGCCCTTCGCCCACCTGATTATAAAATTCGCCAATCCATTTATTAAACTGAAGTTTCACGGCTTCGGGATTAAACTTATCGCATTCAAGCCCTTTCCCGCCGCCGCCAATGTAATTTTCTTTTCCGGTAGAAGTATGCCCCATTCGAAGGATTGTCCAGTTTCCCGGCGGTACTTCCCAGTTCAGGAAACTATTTTCATCCATATATTCAGAAATATCAATCATACATTCAGCCGGAACACATAGGGAATCCTGAATTTGATCAGGAGTTGCCCTGCCGGCAATCCGCCACACCGAGCCATTCTTGCCTTCATACTGGTTTATTCTCGGAGTGGACGATAATTCGATTCCGGCAATTTTCAACTCCTGCGGCCACTTGGCTGCGTCGAGGTCTTCGGCTCCCGGTTCTGTTCCATCGGGGTCAAAAATAAATCTGAAAATCTTTGCAGTTACCGGTTCAACTGAATGGGTTATATTGGCTGCATCGTCCATCCAGCCCTGGCGGTGCGGTTTTAAACGGCAATGCGGCGTAAAGTTCTGCCCGTCGTCGCTTACTTCAATTATAAGCCTGTGTGACTGAAAAATGTTCCCCACAGCCCGGATAGCCACCGTCCGGCACGTGAAAGGTTTTTCAAATTTATACTGAATCCAGCAGGGCTTGCGGTTTCTTAACCGTTCGGTTGTTTCAGGATCGTTGATAAACTGCGGATTTACTCCGGGGATGTCGGTCGTTATTTCCGGGTTCAGATTGTACGAGGACAAACCGGAAGCGGTAATCGAAGGATAGGCAAACACTTTTATATCCTCGTAATACCCGCACATAGTTTCCGGTTGTTTTAAATTACCTCTGAAATACTGGTTCCCGGCAACGATTGTATCTGCCCACACGACTTTCTGCATCGATAGTTCGGGTGTAATCCACGGCCCGCCTGCAACGGTAAAGCCATCACAGGAATGAAGCCCCAGGGGAATCCCTGTACGCTTTGCCTCAGAGAAAGCAAACTTCACCTTGTCCCACCATTCAGAAGTCAGTTGTACGGAAGGCGGGCTGTACACAGGTGGTTCCGATGCACCGCGCACAAAAAACAGGTAAGCCCCCCCAAGGCCAATTTCCTTCATGGCCTCAAGGTCGGCAGTAATGCCTTCCTTTGAAACTGCTGCATCGTCCCAGTACCAGTAAACCCACGGGCTGGCATCATCGGGGGTGGTTTGAGAAGTTGAAATTGTAGTTTCTCCCTGATTAGAATTAAAACAACCAATCAGTAAAAGTTGAAGGGCAACTGGGACTAATATATTTCTATTTATTTTCATTTATCCTAATTTTCCTTTGCCGTTCGGCTTTAGCCAACGGGTTACATCAGAAACGAACAAACTGGGCATAAGCCCCATAAAACTTGATATTCCCAAATCCGTCCCATAAATGGGACGGCAAAAAATAATCGTTGAGTTTCACACAGCCAGTCAAGGATAAAGCTAAGGATTCTGCATCAAACAAAGTTTCTAACAGCATTTTTACTCATTTACTTCAAACTTAAAATACAATATCCCGGTTTTTATGCCGCTTACATACTGCGGTTTTGAAGATGGGCCGACAAGATCGGTTGTATTCACCTTGTTGCGGACTGCCGGGATTACATCCAGCACAGATATTCCTGTTTCCGGAAATGTATAAAGCAGGGCATCTCCCCCATCGCGGGGGGTATAAATCCCCAGGTAATTACTAAAACCTTCGGTAGCCATTTGAATTTTTCCTTCGGTGGTTGTAAGCTCTACCCAATACCAGTTTCCGAAATACCCTTTAAATTCGGGATAATCAAACGACTCTCCCGGGATAGGGTCATTATATTTATTTTCCCAGATTTCAAGGTTGGTTCCTTGCAAACGATTTTGCCAGACACGATACGGCCCTTCGCCCAGCCAGCGTTTCGAAATTATGGCCTCTTCAGGATAATCGAATTTTATTCCCATTAACTCGACCACCCCGTCATAACGGTACGAATATTCCAGTTTTATTTCCCCGTCAGGATGAATGGCCCACTTTGTCTTTTCAAGCACCCCGAAATAGCTTGCTTCGACGATAGCTTTCCCGTCCTTTAATTCCGATGAAAAGCTCAACAATTTGCTTTCCCCTGAAATATCGTTATAAATCCGGTCCACTCCTTTTTGCAGGTTTTCAGCCACCCAGCCGTCCAGGTTCCGGTCACCGCGGCGGAAAGCCACAAACCGGGGTCCGTTCCCAAACGATAAATCTTTCCCACCTTTGGAAACTTTTATCAGTTCACCGTTTTTAGGGTTGAAATGAAGTTTGGTTTCCCCGGCTTTCACAATTGTCTCATCTGCCATTTCTTCGATGTTAATGGATGCAGGATCAGACCCGGAAATTTCGATTGATCGATTCAGGTTCCATGACCATGCCCACAATTCCCTGCCTTCAGGATCAAAGGCTTTTAAATATAACACATCGGCATCGGCAAAATTTTCCGGCAAATCAATTTTCAATTTTCCTGATTGATGTGGAGGGACAGAAGAGCCAGCCACCTTCCCGCTTTCGAGTACTTTATGCCCCGCTTTGTTTTCTTCAGGCGAATAGAAACTACTTAGTTCCCATTCAAAGGTACACTGGCTCAGGTTTGTAAAATCGAACCTGTTCTCAACCTCGAACTCACCGCTAAAGTTGTGGTCTATCATTTGATTCAAAACAACTACCGGCGACCAGATTTCCTTCACGGCAAAAAAGCTTCCTTCCTTTTCGAGGTGAGGCCCCAGCAGACCGTCAGCGCCGTGGTTGCCGTCGTTGTCGATCCGCCCCTCCTGGTCGGTACGGACGATCCCTTCATCGGCAAATACCCAGAGAAGTGCTCCCCCGCAACGGGGATGGTTCCGCATCATTTCCCAATAATCGTATAATCCGGCTCCATGCCCTCCATCGTATAATCCGTGTAATATTTCCGTTGGGAAGAAAATATCTTCTCCCCGGAGGTATTCCTGTGTTTCACCATACGAGCGGTAGTGCATGGTTTCAACGCCATTCAGTTCCTGTTGCGGATGAAGTACCGGGCGGTTCTGAGGATCCCATTTGGCAAATTCATTATCCAGAAACGTATTCCAGCCCCCTTCGTTCCCGTTGTCCCAAAAAATAATACAAGGATGGTTCACATCTCTGACCACCAATTCCTGAACCAGTTTTAAACCTATGTATGTATCATATTTCCCATGCCAGCCAGCCAGTTCATCCAACACATAAATCCCGAGCTCATCACAGGCGTCCAGAAATTCGGGATTGGGCGGGTAGTGCGACATCCTGACGGTATTCATGTTCATTTCTTTAATCAGCCGGGCATCCTCGTAGTTTTGCTCTTTACTAAGGGTGCGGCCTGTCTCAGGGCGAAACGAATGGCGGTTGATCCCTTTCAGAAGAATCCTCTGCCCGTTCAGGTAAAAACCATCGCCTTCCCTGACCACGAAGGTGCGGAATCCAATCGGTTCCATAACCTGATGAACCACATCATCTCCTTTTTTCAAACAGAAAATCAGCTTATACAGATTTGGCGTTTCTGCTGTCCAGGGTTTTATATCTTTAAACTTAGTGTTCAGAACCACTTTGTCACTCCCTGCCGGAATCTTTTGCTCCACAGTTTGTCCTGTTCTATTTCCCTGGAAATCGGTAAGCTCAGCCAGAATAATGTACCCGTCCTGATATGCTTCGCCTGTAAAAACCTCGGCAAGGAGGCTCCCGTCGGCTCTGGCATCAATTGCCACACGGTCGATATACTGTGCTGGCATTGATTCCAGAAAAACAGGGCGGAAAATCCCGCCGAAATTCCAGTAATCGGCGCGCCGTTCAGCAAGGTTCACGCTGGCATTTTCCGATTCTTTGCTCACCGTAACCTTCAGAAGGTTTTTCTCACCATACTCTACAAGGTTGGAAATATCGTATTTAAAGCGGTAAAATCCGCCCTGGTGGAGGCTGCCTGCTTTCTGCCCGTTTATAATGACATGTGCGTCGGTCATTACGCCATCGAAAACAATCCTGGTTCGCCTGCCCTTCCACGCTTCAGGGACTTCAAATTCATATTTATAAATTCCCTTTTCGGTAGGAATCCCGGGATCGGTTTCTTTCCCGTAGAAATTGACACCGTAATTGTATTCGCCAAATCCTTCCTGCTCCCAACACGACGGAACTTTGATTTTTGTCCATTCACCACTTTTCCTGCCTGCCGTACAGAAAAAATCCCACTCAACTGCATCGTCCGGACCAGTTCCTGAGAGGTACAATATTTGCGTTTCTGCCGGATTTAACATTTTTCCCACTGTCTGGGGAAATACCTGAATGGAAATCAGGAATCCGAGTAAAATCAAGATTTTTTCATTGAATCGCATAATTTAAAACTTTATGGATTGTGGTATTTTTCTTAGACTTTTTTCTGAAATTTTTGCAGGGAAAAGGTAAAACGAATACTTGTAATTTTTTACCGGAACCTGAAATTGCTCCAATGGCTGAGCCACTTCCGACCAGGAATCGTTCCCTCCTACTCCCATCTGAATCAGATCGATATTTAAAGTAACAAAACCCGCTTCTTTTAACTCATTGGTATGTTTTGCTTCATTAATGTTTCCTTCGGTAAAAGGCAAGGCGCTCATGCTTAACAGGCTGTCGGCAACTATGAGCATGCCCTGGTTATTTTCATCCGAAAGGAACATCCACCTGACATCGGTGCGGTTACCGTTTTCCTGCGGCATCACATACGGTTCCATAAACTGTGTGATGGGAAGCGAATAAATGGCGGCATCGAAGCCAACCCGCCGGTCGATATAATTTTCGTACAATCCACGGCCATACCAGGTAATGCTGCGGTAATCATTTTTAATTCCACATTGCAACCCGACTTTGGGGATGTTGGGCAAATCTTCACCAGCAAACAATTCATAGGATATTTTTATCACTCCGTCGCCATTTACCAGGTAAACAATTTTTACCGAAGCCTGCCCCTCAATTATTGAATATTCACTCTCCACTTTTAACAATCCACTTCCGGCTTCATGAACCTGTATGCTTCTTAGTTCAGGTGTGGCTTCATACCACTCTTTCAGAATATTCTGAGGTTTCCACCCCCTTCGGTCGTTATCGGTTAACGGGCGTGTGAAATGCGGAAGCATGGGGCTGAATATTTGTTCTTCATATTTCAATTTATACGAAACAAGCGCGCCGTTTCCCTTACTGAAAGTTATCGTGAAATCCTTACCTGAAACAGTTATTTCTTTTTCGAATTTTTGTACACTTATTGCCGGGAAATTATTTCTCTTTGTGATAAATTCCGGCAAAAAAGTCAGTGCTAACTGGTTCGAGGCAACTTCAAATCCAGCAGGAGCCCAGGCTGTTTCATTCTTCAACACAAACCGGATATTCGCCAGGTATTCATTCCTGTTTTTCATTTTTGGGAGAAAGGCGGATATGTCAATAATGGTATCCCTCCCTGCCTTCAGGGCTATATCCGAAAGTTTTGTATCTGAAACAGGAAATCCATTTTCAAGCACCTTCAGAAAAACATCGTATCTTTTCAATGAAACAGAGGAATGGCGGTTTTCAACTTTAACTTTAAATCCGTCCCGAAGTTCGCACCAAACAGGCTGAAAAACACGTTTGCACTCATACATAGCCGCTTTGGGCCTCCCGTCGGAAGCGGCAATGCCGTTAATGCAGAAATTGGAATCATGCAATTTTTCGCCAAAATCGCCGCCATAAGCAAAATACTGATTTCCGGAGGAATCGGTTTTTAACAATCCCTGGTCTTTGTAATCCCAGATACAACCGCCAATAATCCTTGACGTAGTGCGGAAAATATCCCAGAATTTTTTCATATTCCCTGTTGAATTTCCCATAGAATGGGCATATTCCACAAAGATTACCGGCCGGTCATCACCGGGCTGATTTACCAGTTGATGAATAAATGAAATTGAAGGATAAAAACGGCTAACCATATCGACATAATACTGGTCGAGTGGATTTTGTAAACGCCCGACATTTGGTTGCCCTGTCATATCTATGTACCCCTCAACTCCGGGGCTGCCCTGTGCAGGCTCATAATGCACCGGGCGGGTTACATCGAAATCGTGAACCCATCCCGCCATTGCTGCGTGGTTGGGCCCGCTGCCTGCTTCATTGCCGAGACTCCAGAAAATTACTGACGGGTGGTTTTTATCGCGCATCACCATTCGTTCCATTCGTTCCATATGGGCATGCGTCCACATCGGGTCGTTGCTGAGTTTACCCCCCAATCCGTGGGTTTCAAGGTTGGCTTCATCGATAACCAGAATTCCGTACTCATCACATAAATCATAAAAATACGGGTCGTTGGGATAATGGCTGGTGCGAATAAAGTTAAAGTTGAATTGTTTGATCTGCCTTACATCTTTCAGGATATCTTCCCGCGAAAGCGCCTTCCCTTTTACAGGGTCGTGGTCGTGCCGGTTAATGCCAAACAGATACGTTTCTTTTCCATTGATGAGGAGTTTGCTGTCGGTTTCCCTGAATTCAATGCTTCGGAACCCGACACTGCAGCTTTTTACTTCGGAAATTTTCCCGGATTCATCTTCGAGCGATAAAACCAGGGTATAAAGGTAGGGATCCTCGTCGCTCCATTTTCGGGGATTGGCAACCCTGGTTTCCAGTAACCCGAATTTGACATTGTCGAGGCGCGGATAGCTTTCATTGATAATATCGGCAGCGCTTTTTTCCAGTGGATTTTCAAAAACAGGTTTCCCTTCAGCATCGTATAACTGCGCCTTAAAAGTGAAAATTTTAACAGTATCGCCGGTCAGGTTTTCAAGGCGGGGCCTGAGGCTGAAGGTAGCATCTTTGTAATCGTTATCGAGTTTAGTCTGGTAGAAAAAATCGGCAATGCGCAGTTTGGGCTCAGCAAGGAGCATCACTTCCCGATGGATGCCACTCATCCGCCAGTGGTCCTGGTCTTCGAGGTACGAACCGTCGCTCCATCGGATTACCTGAACCGAGAGAATATTCACGCCTTCCTGCAAATAGGGCGTTACATTAAACTCCGAAGGCAGGCAGCTATCTTCGCTATATCCGAGGAATTTCCCGTTTACCCAGACTTTAAAAGCTGAACTTACACCTCCGAAATGGAGGGTAACATTCATACCTTCCCAAGAATCGGGGACTGTAAATTTCCGTTGATACGATCCGACAGCGTTATAATCGCGGGGGACATACGGCGGATTCACCGGGCGGAATGGATAAACGGCGCTTTTATAAATGGGGATATCGTAGCCTTGCATTTCCCAGTTTGACGGAACTTCGATTTTGTCCCACCCCGAAACCTTCGACAGGTAAAAATCTTTCGGGGCGTCATCCGGTTTAACCGCAAAATGGAAATCCCACTCGCCATTCAGCAATAGAATTCTTGAACTCTTTGCCCGACCAAAGGTCAGGGCATCCTCCACAGTTTCGAACGAGTAAGCAGTCGCCCTGGCTGCCTCCCTGTTTATTCCGCACACCAAAGGATCTTCCCATGGTTCAGTACTGTAAATTCCCGGTCCGGGCGGAATACCTGCCGGCTCTCCAGTCACCGTCTGAGATCTTCCGGATAAAACAAACAGACATATTCCTGCCAATATAAATATAACTTTTCCCATAATCTATTCCTGCATTGTGCTTCCCCAGGCAATGATTACAAATGAAATAATCAGGACAGTTAAAGCAATAATTAAAGTTACAAAGGTTTTTTTTGAAACACTCCTCCATTCTTTCATAATTACTCCTGCTATGTAGCTAAAGAATATCAGCATCGACATGTGGAGCACCCAGCTTGCAAACTGGAATTTCCCCATCTTGACATGAGCCAGACCGTAGAAAAAAAACTGACCAATCCATAATGTACCTGATAAGATTGACCAGAAGTAGTTCTTGAACAAATCAATTGTTTTTAAACCTTTACCGCCTCCCAGTTCTCTTAATGATTTTTGCCTGATGCTTAACACCATAAACCAAACCAGATTCACCAGAAAACATCCCGAAGTTGAAACTATATATTTTGCATTTCCTTCGAACTGCCCGGCTCCTCTTTCAGCAGCCATATCTGAAATAGGTTGGCCATGTTCCAGAGAAATATTGAATACTGCTGACAAAACTCCTGCAATAATTACCAGTATCAATCCTACTTTCATATTAAACTGAACACTCCTGCCCTCTTTCGCCAGGATGTCCTTTTCTTTCATAAATCCGGCCCAGCCACTTAATCCAACTCCAACTACTGAAAGTATCATGCCTGTCAAGACAATCATTCCCCCGGGGGCAGTAAAATATTCGATTAATCCGCCATAGATGATTAAAGGGATTACCGTGCCAAGCACAGCCGATAATCCAATTGCAATCGTATATGTTAATGAGTAACCTATATATTTTATGGAAAAACCGAACGACATCCCCCCAAATCCGTAAACTGCCCCAAGCAGGAAAGCTCCCCACACAACATTTTTTGGTGCATTTTGCAGAATATCGAAAAACTCCGGCACTGTAAGCCAGCCAATCAGTATTGGCATTATAATCCAGGCGAAAAGCGCCTGAACGAGCCAATAGGTTTCCCATGTCCACTTTTTAACTTTCTGAAACGGCAGGTAACAGGATGAGGCAGAAATCCCTCCGATGGCGTGCAAGCCAGTCCCGATAATTGGATTCGATGCTATCATAGATCAGTTTTGAGTTGAAAGTTGAAAGTTGAAAGTTTAATCCATATGAAAAATCTCATCCATATTTGCCCAGAATTCTTCCGGACCGGCTGTGGAAACCGGTTGCATCAATGGTTTTACAACACTCCACCAACGCTTTGTTTCTTCATGTGCTGCCATTTTTCCCATGTCAGACTCATAATCGTCCCCGGTGTATTCGAAATAGGCAAATAAAGTATTATCCCTGAAAAAAATGGAATAATTGGAAATGTTGCATTCCTTTATTTTAGCCAAAACACCGGGCCATACTTTCCGATGTTGCCTGATGTATTCCATGGCCCCATTAGGTTTTAAATAAATGGTTTGTCCGAAACGCTTCATATTATTTTGATTTTACAGTATTAAACATCGCTTCAATGTTAGTTGGCGGAATATCGGGGAGGACAGCCTCGTGGCTGGGTGAAATAATCAGCCCGGTCGGAAAAATATCTATAACCTGCCTGACCCGCGTTGCCACATCGGAAGGAGACCCTTTTACCAGGAGGTATTGTGCATCAATTCCACCGCAAAAAGCTGTCTTCCCGAAAAAATGTTTATGGATATTTTCAGCATCCATATCGGCAGCCAATGCCTGGATCGGATGGATGATGTCTGCCCCCAGTTTGATAAGGTCATCGATAACCGGGAACACCGAACCACACGAGTGGTGCATCACTTTCAGCCCGTAACTTTTTGCCTGGTCGATAAGTTGTCTTGTCCCCGGAAAAACATACTGCCTGATCAGTTCCGGGTCAAGCATCAATCCTGTCTGACAGCCAAAATCATTCCCGATGAGCACAGCGTCGAGAAAACCTCTGGTAGCCTCGTAAAACAATTCACCGGCTTGGAGGTAAAACTGCGTAATCCTGTCGATCACTGCCTGAAACATTTCAGGATTTAAAAGCATTGTCACCAGGGCATGCTCCATTCCGAATGCCGAACAGGCATCCTGAAAATGGGCGCTCCACATTATCCCCATGCGGGCATAGTCAGAATTTACCGTTTTTGCACGTCGCCTTGCTTCTTCACGGTCGAGGTATTTTTCCGGGTCGGGCCAGTTGAATTTTTCCACATCTGCCGGGTCGGAATAATCCTCAAAAAAACCAGGTGCTGTCAAAGTCCGGTCGTCGGGTTTATCGAGGTGGCTTTTTTTGGCAAACTCGAAAGCACAGGCGATATGGTTTGACGGAGGATAATTGTAAGGCACCTCGATGGGGTAAATATCGTCGTCGATTACCTGTTTCAATTCATCCATCGAGTTGACATCAAAATGCTTTTTTAATCCAGCCTCTGCAGAAGGCACCGGCAGCCCAAGCCACGATGCAGGGCGGTCGACCGGTACATTCTCTATGGTTGCAAAAAAGCGCTCCTTGTGTTTCATTGATGCAATTAATGTCCGTTAAAAAATATGTAAAATCCTACCATCACTATTATCAACGTTATCCACATAATCCAAACTTTCCGATCTGGTTTAGGAAGGTTTTCAAATTTAAGTTCATGACCTTTTTCAGATTTGGAATCTTTATCCAGAATTACAATTAACCAGGTTAAAAATGCCAGTATCACAAAAATGATGAATGACAACAACAGAAAGTGTGGCCAGAAATCGTATTTCTCATTAGGGAAAATCCATAAATAAAAGATACCTGTTCCAAGGCTGAAAATGGTTCCGAATGACAACGCAAAATTTGCTGCTATTGTAGTAGTCCTTTTCCAGAGGACGCCAAACAAAAATACCACAGACATCGGAGGGGCAATAAAGCCGAGTACTGCCTGAAACACATCAAACAGGTTGAGTCCTTTGATGCTGTCGATGGCCAGGGTCATAAAAATGGCGATCAATGCCCCGACAACGGTTACAATCCGACCTATTCCGATAATTTGTTTCTGAGTTGCCTCAGGGCGGTATTTCTTCACAAAGATATCCATCGTAAAAATTGTGCTTAATGAATTCAGAGCCGAATCGATGGTACTTACCAGGGCAGCAATTAAAACGGCCATTACCAATCCGGCCATACCGGCAGGAAACAACCTTGTTACCATAGTCATATAAGCTTCATCAGGGTCTTTTAAATCGGGGAAAAGCATAAAACACACTACCCCGGGAATAATAAACAAAGCCACATCCAAAATTTTAAGCCAGCCTGTAAAATTAGCCCCCAACTGCCCCTGCCGCAGATTTTTTGCGCCCAGCACTGATTGCACCATCGACTGGTCGGTACACCAGAACCATACTCCCATTATCGGGTAGCCCAAAACGATTGCCAGCCACGGGTAGTTGGGGTCATCCATGGGGCGCAGCAGGTTCCAGAAATTGCCCGGTGTATTTTCATAAATGGAAAGAAGCCCTCCGGCTTTATGTACCCCTACAATGGTTAGAACCAGCGAAACGGAGATCAGCAGTAACATCTGGAAAACATTGGTATAAGCCACTGCTTTTAATCCTCCTGCGATGGTAAAAAAAGCAGCAATTAACACCAGTACAATTACTGAAGCCCACATAGGCAGGTTCAGAATTTGCCCGACGAGAATTCCCCCGGCAAAAAGGGTGAGCGCCAGCCATGAAATCAGGATGGTTGCCAGGCTGTACCATGCCAGGATATTCCGGGTTGATTGCCCGAAACGTTTCCCCATAAACTCAGGGAGAGTCAGCACCTTTGCATCGAGGTACCGGGGTGCAAAAACCACAGCGAGCAGGAAAATAAACACAAAGGCATACCACGCAAAATTACCGGCTACAATTCCGGTGGTGTACCCGATACTGGCAGATGCAATCAGCATCGACGGGCCAACATTGGTGCCCCACATGGTCAGCCCGATGCTCCCCCATCCCAGTGAACGACCGGCAAGAAAAAGGTTCTCTTCTTTGTTGCGTTGTTTTATAAAACTCACCCAATAACCAATGCCAATCAGGACGAGCAGGTAAATCCCGACTACAATAAAATCAATTGGCCTTAGTAATTCGTAAATATTTTCCATTATTCTTATCTGTATTTATCTGCAATTTTTAGTGCGGCGTCAATATCTTTTTCAGTTTTAAAATCAATGTTTACATGCAATCCCTGATTCCCGGCATTGTCGAGCAAAGGCTCAAGTTCATCGAGGGTGACCCAGTTAGCCATAACCGACTTCCCTTTGGCAAGGATTTTTTTGTACAGCCAGAACCACTGAGGATCGCCACCCTGCGGCTGGCCTACACCGGGAGTCCACTGGACGGCATTCAACCCGTCGATTTCAAGCACAGCATCCAGGTGGCGGATGGCATCCACGCCGTCGAGGTGGTAAAGGGTATAATCAATTTTCCGGCATTGTTCACGGAGATACGGTAAAACAAACCTTCTGAAATCATCTTCCGAGATCATACCGGAAATATCGCTTTGCAGCTTGGAAACTTTCCCCGGCCCCCAAATGGAAAAATAACAGAAAGCCATTTCATCGCTTTCGCGAATGATTTCGTAAATCCTGTCGAACACCTGAAAATAAATATCGTTGACTTTTTGGAGTTGATCTTCCAAAACTTCGGGCCGGAGTAACATATCCATTAAAACATTATCGGTACCTCTCAGGCTTGCCATTGTATCAAGCCCTTCAATCAGGTCGGGACACCCGACGAAGTATTTCCCGTTTGAAAGTTTTTTGCATTCGCGAAGCAGGTTCAGATGAAGCTGCCACCATTTGTTGATTTCTTCTAACTCAATTTCACCATTGAACTCCGGGTTATGTTTTATCCAGATGGTATCTTCCCCTCCTTCGAGCTCAGCGCCAAGGTATGCCGCCAGCGACCCGGGCCCCAAGTGGGTGTTTGCCACCGGCAGGATGTCGGCTTTAAACGAACTCCGTGAAAGCTGATAATGCAGGTTCTGTGCGCGCCACTCAGGGTCAAACCAAAACTGGCCGGAATCTTTTGCCTTTTCAGGTGCGGTAACCGGCTCGTGAGGTGACCCCTCCTTTTCCAGGTGCTCCCACATCGAAATAATTAATCCCCTCTGGTTCCACCAGCCGAGGTAGCGTTTTTTCGATTCTTCCCAGTTTTCTTTCCAGGTATTCATAACTTTATTTCTCGCCATGACGCAAGGGCGCCAAGAACTATTTTAAATTTTAAATTATTTTACTCTTTGCAACTTCGCGGCTTTGCGTGAAACCATTTCATCATTTAAAAATTCAACGATTTAAATATTCCTTTAAATAAATTATCAATCTTTAGTAATGCAGTTTTATCAAAATCCATCTCATCGGTACAGTTTACCTTTTCAGGATAGATTGGAATAACTGCACCTTCCCTAATCCACACAGGCATCTCATCCAGCGGCACTTTTAGATTCTTCAGCCATTTCCCTCCTTCAAGGATTTCACCTGAAAAAAAATTAACCCACTTTCCTTCAGGCAAATAAACATCCCGTTTATTTTCATAATTCATTACGGGAGCTACCAAAAAATCATTTCCGAAAAAATACTGGTCGTCGATGTGCCAGCATGTTTTATCACCCGGATGATGGAATACCAACGCCCGTAAAACCGGGTAACCCGTTTCTGTGGAATGTTTGCTTTGCTCAAAGATATATGGGATCAGGGCATAACGCAGTTTCCACCATTTCCTGATAATGCCTGAAATCTTCGGATACTCATATGGTTCGCGCTTCGAAGTTCCGTGGTAACGGATATGTGATGAAAAAACGCCAAACTGTGTCCATCGGACATAAAGGTCATCGGGGATTACCGAATTCATAAAATCGGGCACCCCGTGGAAACCGGGTACATCGTGGCTCCAAAAAGCAAATCCCGACAAACCGAGGTGCAATCCGCCCTTCAGCGACCCTGCCATCCCATCCCACGAACAGGCAGCATCGCCGCCCCAGTGAAGCGGGAACCTCTGGCACCCTGCCCAGCCGGCACGTGCCCAGATAATCCCATCGCCGGTAACCTCTTTGGTAATTTCATAGGCAGCTTTCTGATAAAGCAGCGCATACAGGTTGTTCAGCAATTCAGGCTTCATGGCATGGTACTCCGCATCCATGTGGATGTCTTCGCCAAAATCGGTTTTGATACATGCCACGCCCATATCAAGCAGATTCTTCAGTAAGCCTTTATACCAATCTATTGCTTTGGGATAAGTGAAATCTATTGTCCCGGCAAAATCGAGCGTGCTGAAATTGGAGCCACCCTGCTGTTTCGATTTTTTTATTTTACCAATATAATTGTTCTTAACAGCCTCCTCAAGTTGGTCGGCTCCGGCTCCGATGTAGGGCATCTGCCAGAGGCTTACCCGGAATCCTTTCTTTTTTAGTTTTGAAATAAATCCGGGCGGGTCGGGGAAACGTTCCGGGCTGAACTTCCATTCACACAGCCAGTCGGTGCGGAACCAGCCCGTGTCGAGGTGGACTACATCACAGGGGAAATCTTCCTCCCTAAGCCTGTTACAAATCCTTTCCACTTCTACAGCCGAGAAATAGGTCATCCGGCTCATCCAGGTGCCAAAACTCCACAACGGGGGCATGGAGGGAAACCCGGTAATCTGGCGATACTGATACAGTATTTCTTCTGGCGTATCGCCACCGAAAAGAAAAACGTCTAGTTTGGGTTCTTCCGACAAAAGCTGCACCGATCGGCTCGAATGACCGGCCAGCGAAAATTTTGAATATGCCGAGGTGTGCATAAACAGGCCATACATCCGGCCCGACAGGAAAAATGGAATATTTTTGTAAGTACGCCTGTTGTTGACACCCTGCCCGTCCTGATTTTTCAACTGAAATGTTTTTCCTGACAGGTCCATTTTCGAGAAACGTTCGCCTGTCCCGGCGAACACCTCGCCCGGTTCAGCAAAAAACGACATGGTTGCCCGGTTAACCTCCGCATCCTTTTCCACGAATGCCAGGGCAAACGCCTCATGCCTGGCCGGGAAAAACTGGTCGTAGGCGCTGATTTTTATCTCCTTTTCCCCATCTGGAATAAACGAAACAACGAGGGTTTCCTCTGGAGGAGGGATTAAATTGCTCCAGGAATCAATCTCCGGTTTTTTAAAATTAAAAATTGCTTTTTTTCGCCCTTTCGAATCAGAAACAATCCATTCATTCTCTTTTATTTCGAAACTCAGCGGATTTAATTTTAAATCAGGATGGAATTCCAGCATGGGTGAGTTATCCATATCCGGGCAGCCAAAACCGATGGCTATCCTTAGAATCTTATCACCATAAGCTCTTAACCTCAGATTATATTCCCGCCTCGGTTCGGTTAAATCAGGAGAAATTTCGTTCGACATTTTTTGCCGCTGAAACGGGATGGTGGCCACTATGTCGCCGTTTTCTGCTTTGATGTTTGCTGGCGTGCATGCCCTCCATAAAAATTCATCCCCCGGCATAACCGTATCAAAATCGAGGAAGTCGTATAGCTGGTAATTGGTTTGTTTCATATATTTGCTCGCCAAGGCGCTATGTTTATTTTATACTTTTTAGAATAATTGTTTTTGAAGCTAATCCTTCAGAAGAGGCAGACACAGTAATTTCACCTGCAGATTGTGTTGCCTGAACAATCAGCAAACACATCCCGTTAAAAACTTTCCGGCAGTTGGCTTTAAACGGCTCCAAACTTGCCTGATAACCGTTGTCGACGCCAGCAATAAAGCCTTCGCCCTTCACTTCAAAACGGATTAAATTTTCAGGATCGGGGACTAGATTCCCGTTTTCATCGGCAACCTTTACTGTGATAAAGGAAAGGTCGCAGCCATCGGCATGAATATTTTCCCTGTCGGGCTGAAGTTCGATTTTCGCCGATACTCCGGCTGTATGAATTTCCTTTTTGAGAACCGTTTCCCCTTTCTTCCGGGAAACCGCCTTAATTGTGCCCGGCTGATATTCCACCCTCCACTGAACATGAAATTGATCTTTTTCTTTTTTCTTTTTTCCCAGCGATTTGTTGTTCAGGAATAATTCCACTTCTTCGGCATTGTTGTAATAAGTCCAGACATCAATTATTTCTCCCTTTGACCAATTCCAGTGCGGAAATAAATGTAAAACAGGTTCATCAGTCCAAAGGCTCTTATACAAATAATAGGCATCCTTTGGAAATCCCGCCAAATCGATGACCCCGTAGTAAGAACTTCGCGCCGGCCATCCGTAGGGGACCGGCTCGCCGAGGTAGTCGAATCCCGACCAGATAAACATGCCTGAAATAAACTCATTATTGGCGATTATGTCCCAGGTTTCTTCGTGCGTGGCACCCCAATAGGCATGGATATTATCGTAAGAAGAACAGGTAAAATCGTCGTTCCCTTCGAAAGGTTCGTTATAGGCAGGAGGCCATTTTCTGATGCTGTCGGAAGGCATGTCGTAATGCCCGCGCGTTGCCAGTGCCGACATGTTTTCGGCAGCAACCATTTTTTCGCCCGGATAATTTTTGGGGAAATCAAGGTATTCGGTGTGCTTGTAATTAAAGCCTATCAGGTCAAGCGCCCCCGACTGATAAATAAAATTCTTTTGGGGATCCTGCTCGGTGAGCGCGCATGTTACCGACCGCGTCGGGTCGATTTCTTTTACAATGTGAACCAACTCCCTGGCCATTTCAATCCCGGTACTATCAAATTGTTCCCTGATTTCGTTCCCGATGCTCCAGATAAAAACGGAAGGATGGTTCCTGTCGCGCCGGACCATGTCTGCCAGGTCGCGTTTGTGCCATTCATCCCAGAAAAGATGGTAATCGTATTTGGTTTTCTTTTTAGCCCACATATCGAAAGCTTCGTCCATCACGATAAATCCCATCCTATCGCAGAGGTTGAGTAGCTCCGGAGCCGGTGGGTTATGGGCTGTGCGGATGGCATTGCACCCCATTTGTTTTAAAATTTCCAGCTGCCGTTCGATGGCACGCCTGTTTACAGCAGCCCCAAGTGCGCCAAGGCCGTGGTGGTTATTGACGCCATGAATTTTTAAAGGCTTCCCGTTCAGGGAAAAACCTTTTTCAGAATCGAATTCAAAAAAACGAATGCCAAATTCCGTTTCGTACGAATCAGTTAAAATCCCATCAGCATAAACATCATTAACAGCCCTGTATAAAGCCGGGGTTTCAACCGACCACAAAACAGGATCGGCAATTTCAACTATTTCGGAGATTGTTTTTTCTGAACTTGCTGAAAAATCTTTAGTACTGTTTTCAGCAACCAATCTGTTTTCGGAATTATAAACTTTCGTGTTAACTTGAATGGATTTTACTTCCGGGTCAAGGTTTTCGATTTTTACTTCAATATTTACTTTTGCTGAATTACCACTAATTTCCGGAGTTGTAACAAAAACACCCCAATGGCTGACAATCGTTTTCCCTGTTTTTATGAGCCACACATTCCTGTATATCCCGGAGCCGGTATACCAACGGGAGTTTGGCTGAAGTGAATTATCCACCCTGACGGCAATTATATTTTTCATTTCGCCGAAGTTCAGGAAGGGAGTCAGGTCGTACCTGAAAGAGCTGTAACCATAGGGGCGTTTCCCAAGGTAATGGCCGTTTATCCAGACTTCGCTGTTTTGATAGACGCCATCAAAATCGATAAATATTTGTTTCCCGGTATCGGCTTTATCAAGGGAAAACGTTTTCCTGTACCACCCGATTCCTCCGGGAAGGGCGCCTCCAGCACTTCCGGCGGGGTGTTCACGGCTGAACTCCCCTTCGATGCTCCAATCGTGGGGCAGGGTTAAGTTCCTCCAACCGGAATCATCAAATTCAGGATTACCGGCTTCCTGAATATCGCCGAGAAAAAATTTCCAGTTATCAGTAAAAATTATACGTTGCCGGGTGGTTTCATCTTTCCGGGAACATGAAAACGAAAAAAATACAAGGGAAAAATATAGTATGAAAACTTTTCTCATTTTATTCTTTTTCGTTAAAAGAAAGGCTGCTCTTGCCGAGGTCGGCCGAGGTTGCAACGGCTATCCCTCTTTGCCCATCCCTGTTGACTGCACAATAGAAGTGGTAAACCAGACCATCGGATTTTATCACATACGATTTATGGGCAAACCAGTTGTCGTATGGTTCCGAAGGGGCGATCAGGTCCTGCCCGCCCCACTCAGTCCAGTGGACGAGGTCATACGAACAGGCAAAGCGGTTAAAAGCATCGTGGTCCTTGCGGGTTGGCCAGAAAGCGCCAAAATAAAACATCACCCATACATCATTAATTTTCTGCACAACTGCATCGCCCGAAATTCCTTTATGGTGGTTAATTACCGGCTCGTCTCCAAAACGTTTCCAATTAACCATGTCGTCCGAAACAGCCATGCCGATACGTTCGGCTCCCCTTGCAGGATTAATGCTGTCGCCGCGGGCGTTATAAAATAAAATATAAGGATAACCGGTTGTTTTATCCTCATCGAGCAATACCCAGGTTTTATAAATGGTGCTGTTTTCCCACCAACGTGCATCGGGATCGGTAGCCATAAAAATTGGTTTGTCGAAACGCTGCCATTCATGAACCGTAGAAGGGTCGTTTTCTGTAAAAGCCATTCCAAAAGAAAGTAATCCACGTTCGTACCCGCGGGAGCTTCCACCGAAATATGGCATCCAGTACTTCCCGTCAACTTTTTGCAGTTCGTAACTGCCACCCCAGGTTGGATACTGTAAGCTGGGGAAGCCTGCTTTTTGATTCTCGTCCCAATCGGTGCTGTCGGAAAACAACAGTATCCTGCCCTGTATTTCCCAATCCAGGAGGTTATCGCTTTCGGCGAGCCAGGTTTCATACCCACGGCCATCGAAAACAAAATAGGCCATAATCCATTTATTATCCTTTCGGAAAACTGTCGGGCAATCCATTTTCAGGGAATCATTATCAGGAATCAGAATAAGGCCGTATTTGTAGGGTGTTTTTATCTCCTCATAAATTTCCTGCATAACATTGGCAGAGACTTCCCCATGCAATACATTGTTTTTCATGCTGCAACCGAAACAAGCAACACATAAAATAAATAGTATCCAATTGTAAATTTTCATCATTCAGATTCAGATAAAATTCAGGTTAATAAAACAGCCAGTCTACCGGCACCCCGTCTTTTTCTCCTGTAATTCCGGCATCGTGGACAGGAATATCTTCGTCCCCGCCGACAAAGCCAAGGATCAGGACACGCCCTTGCCCCAGGTTTAATACATTCTCCCCTGCCTCATATTTATAGGTGTAAATATTCACCGGGTAAAGGCCGTTTAATTTTAGCGCATTGGCAATTTTTATATCAGCCTGGCCACGGTCATTGGCATAAGCATTGGTTTCAAGTGTTGGCGGGCGCAATACGGTATAACTGTTGGTATTAAAATACCCCACCAGAATTTTTACCGGCTGTTCATTTCTGAACCGCAATGTAGTCCCTTCTTCCTGCTGGATTTTATCGGAAAACTGCAATCCTTTTAACTTACTTAATTCAGATGCAAATTCTTCAATCACATAATTCTGGTCGGAATATATCTTTTGCCCTTTCTGAATGGGGAAATAACTCACATCAAGATTCAGAATTTCAACCGGCACCGGCTCCAGTACCTTGTATACTTTCCCGGTTGAATTACCGCCTGCCTGCTTAAGCATCTCAATGTTCCGTTTGAAATTTTCGAGTTCCTGCTGATAATGGGGCAACATTTCCCCCCATGTTTTATTGGTACCGTTCCGACCGGTAATCGGGATCCGGCGTTGCTGGGTTTGCATGCTGTTTGCATACAGGTAAGTATTTTTTGTCAGATCAACCAGTTCTTTATATCTTTCCACGCTTCTTTCAAGAAAAGGGATAGCTTTTTCAAGGTCAGAAATTTCATTTGAATATTTATAACGAAGGACAAACAGGGCTGCATTAACTTTTTCATTGAAAAACCGGGCAAATGCGTCGTAACAATTAATATCGTTTTTTAGCCGTTGAAACTCCTGTTTATTTTCGCGTACCGAAGAAGCCGCTTTTTCGATTGCCTCAACAGCCAACCTTCCGTGTTCAACTGTTTCAGAAATAATATGCGTCGGTAATTCGCCAACATGCTGCTGACCATTCCACTCTTTTCGGGCATAATCAACCAGGATTTCTCCTTCAGGGCCATTGCTTGAATAGAAATTACTGTACACATGCCATTTGTATGGATTCACAAGCTGGCTCATAAACATTCCAAGCAGAAGGGTTTGCCTGTTTCCATCCGAAATACCAAAACGGCGCAATAATTTTGGGGCAATTTCACCGGTTTGTTCATAGGCTTCAAGTATCAAATTTCCTCTATCTCCACACCCGTAAAATTTGCCAAGTTCACCTGACCAATAATCAATCTCATCATTTCTGTCACGCCTGCTGTCCCAAGCATAACGCCCCCATGCTTTATACCAGATCCAGTCGCGCACAGGTTCAACTAAACGGGGAGAAGTTTTGTCAGCAGAATAGGGCCAGTCCCAGTACGAAGCCTGCGGGTAAAGGTGGAGCCCGTTTGCCCCCTGGATATCATGCATTGCCTTCACACTTTTTTGAATGAAACCAGGCGCCCCGTAACGAAAAGGCTCAAGGTTGGCAAGAATGTGGACATTGGAAATATGTATCGAGCCCAGGTTGCTTAATCCCTGATGGATGCTCGCCCATGAGTCTCGGGGTTCATAGGTTGTCAGCGATTCACCGTTGTATTTTGCCATTGTGTATAAATTTTTATACAACGGAAGGGCTGCTGCCATCACTTTTTCAGCATCGGTATCGTGAGCCCTCAGGACAATTGGTGGCTCGTCGGAGCGCCCTAATGCCTTCAGACCATCCTGCACACCGGGTATGATTGTTTTGGAAAACCATTCCACATCATCTTCGATGGTGTTCATCGCCTCCCCGAGGCAGGGCATCAATCCGACATTTGGGTATTTTTCAATAAAAGCGGCGATCGATTTCCGGGTATATTCGGAAATTAACGGATCAATCGGCCGGCTGCGATCCTGGATTTTAATCCCGTGATGTTCGGCAAAAGGCTTCGAAACAATAATATTGTAGAACATCTGAATAACCCAGATTCCACGCCTGTTTGCTTCCCGGGTGATAAAGCCAAACATTTCTTCGTTTAATTTAAAAGTCTCATCACCTACTTCAACTGCATAAGGGTAATCCTCAAGTTTTACCAACGAAGCAAACGGGTGACCGTTCCATAAATACAATGAATTAAAACAATTCCCCACCATCATGTCGAGGTATTCAACCCAATGCTCCTTATCGTAAAACCAGGGGAAATTATCAGGCGTATACGGATATTCATAAACACCCCTTCCAGGCAGGTATTCGGTTTTCTGCAACCCGATGCAGGTTCCCCGCAACACCATTTTCGGTTGGCTTTTAAAAAATATTTTTTCCGGAATAATATCAGACGTTTTTATTCGTCCTGCCAATTCCAGGCATCCATAAAGTACTCCGGTTTCGTCGGCTCCAAAAACAGCTGTAATATTTTCTTTTGAATGAAGGGTGAAACCTTCTTTTTTTGAATTATGATTTACCCAGGGAAAAGCGTTAGCAAGGCCGTTGCCTGACTGTGCAATTACAATCACTTTGCCATCTGAATCTGTATTTACTGATTCGTTAAAAAAAATTTTATATCCCGATGCTTTTAAAGCCTCAACAAGCTTGTTTTTACCAAATTCAATTCTTTCGTGGCAATTCTGATCATATAATAAAAAAACCTTTTTTTTACTACACGAAATGAAGAAAGGAGTTGTTAAAAGC
>Ga0272442_10003312_pt1 | contig 22716 bp, 19 predicted proteins | sample SSMForm2O_FD_200262 | JGI IMG/M metagenome (GOLD analysis project Ga0272442, IMG submission 200262) | Marine sediment archaeal communities from Little Sippewissett salt marsh, Falmouth, MA, United States - SSM-Form-2O | ecosystem: Environmental > Aquatic > Marine > Wetlands > Sediment ...
CTACAGCACATACAACAACGACACATCCATCTACTGCACGCATTGCACGGGTAACATCACCACCAAAATCAACGTGACCTGGAGTATCTAATAAATTAATAAGATATTCATGGTCTTCAAAAGTATGCACCATAGAGGCAGAAGCGGTATTAATGGTAATTCCCCTTGCTTGTTCTTGTTCGTCATAATCTAAAACAAGTTGTTTTCCTGCAAGCTCTTCACTCATCATTCCACAACCAGCTAATAGATTATCTGAAAGTGTTGTTTTACCATGATCGATGTGCGCAGCTATTCCAATATTTCGAATGTAATCTAACTTATTCATTAGGTTCATTGCTTTTGCAATATTATCTTCTTTTCTTCCCATAAATAATTCCCCTTATAAAACTAAATTTTTTTTATCTTGCTGAACGAGCTATACGTTCAACATCATTCTTCTTAGCAATTGAAAAAGATGCAGGGTCATTTTTGCTTGCTTTTAGAATCTCATCAGCTAAACAAGCTCCAATGCTTTTTTTATTCTTATGACTTGCTTTTAATGTTCCTTGACAGATATTTCTTATAGCGGCATCCAAACGTCTTTGTGGTGACACGTCGACTGCTTTAGGAACAGAAATCCCTCCAAATCGGAGTCTTGTTATTTCTTCCTTTGGTGCGGCATTTTGTAAAGCATCCACTAAAGATTGCATTGGATTTGCTTTAGTCTTTTTTTCAACAATTTCAAATGCAGATGATACCACATTGTAAGCTTTTGTTTTTTTACCGGTGTAAGTACCCGTCCTCATTAAATTATCAATAAGTCTTTCGACTATAGAAATTTTTGACTTACCAAATAGTTTGTTTGCATGAGGGGCACCTATGAATAAATCCTTAGTATCAAGGTTAATATATTTCTCAAGTCCTTTATCTTCAATTTTGACAGTGCTGTTATCATATTTACTTAATATAGGAAAAAAATCATAGTTACTATTTGTATCCTTTTTATCAGTCATATTATCGTCTCATTGGTTTCTCAACCTTTTTTCTAACAAGTTCCTGTAAAGAAACATCATTTACTTTAATAACTTTAAATCTTACACCAGGAATGTCACCATAACTTCTACCCATTCTTCCACCAATACCTTCAACTACAACCTCATCGTGTTCATCAATAAAACCGATTGCATTATCACCTGGTGCAAATGCTGTGATTTGTCTTCCATTTCTTATTAACTGTATTTTAATACACTTTCTAATCGCAGAGTTTGGTTGTTTTGCTTCAATACCAACTTTCTCAATTACAATTCCTTTTGCTTGAGCCACTCCACCAAGAGGATCTGATTTCTCTTTTAAATGTAGGACTCTCCTTTTGTAATATCTATCGCTCCACAATTGTTTTTTTCTGCTTTTTTTTAATTTTCTTGCTGCATTTATACCCTTGCCCATTGTTCACCTTTTCTAGATGGAAGTAGGGCTGTATAATGCTTTTAATATTTAAATTCTATCACTCTTAAGTTTTAAAAATTCTAATTAAGTTTGCATCCATTTTTTAAGTATGTATTAAGCCTGTTTTTGAATAAAATCAAAAAATATGATTTTGTTAAACCTAAAAATACAAATTTTTTTACGAAAATGTTTAAATAAAATATTATCATATTTATTCTTTAATCTTAGGGGATTAATTAAATGAAAATTAATTTTAATAAAAAAATAATATTTTCTACAATAATTTTTTTATTCATTGGAATTAGCTTTAGAGTAAATTGTTTAAGTGAGGAAATAAATGCCGAATTAACATCAAACAATTTTTCACATACGGTTTTTGTTGGTATAGCCACTGCACAGAATTGTAAGCCTTGTGATACTTGGAATGAAAATATTTATGATTTTTACATTTCAGGAGAATATGATTTTGAATATGTTGAAATGATTGAATTTGATCACAATGGTCAGATTCTAAACCAAAAAGCAAATGATTGGTCTAATAGTTTTGATGTTGGGAGCTATCCCACATCAATATTTGATAGGGATTTTCAAAGAATTATTGGAAATAATCCTGAAGAGCTTACTGACTCTATTGAAATTTGTGGTGATAGATTAGTTAATGAAATTTCTGCAACTATGAATTTATATTGGTTAGAAAATGGAAAAATTCAAATTGATATTATGATTGAAAATAACGAAGAAATTGGTTATAATGGTCATATTAGAGCTTTTATAACTGAGATAATTTCTAGATATGATACATGTTATGGAAATCCCTATCATTTTGGTTTTTTAGATTATGCATATGAAAAGAGTATTTCAATAAATCCTGGAGCTACATATTCTGAAAGTGTTGTATGGGATGGAAATGAACATGAGGATGAACATGGAGATCACTTTGGGGATATATATCCTGAGAACATTCAAGTATCCCTGGTAATATATAATAATGAATATGGTTATTTAGATGAAACAGTCAATGCACGTGTTAATGGTAACAATCCACCTGATGCTCCAGTAATCTTAGGGGAAACAAATGGAAAGACAAATAGAGAATATGAGTATCGATTTATTACCACTGATTTTAATAATAATAAAATTTTTTACTTCATTGATTGGGACGATGGAAACGTTGAAGATTGGATGGGACCTTTTGAATCAGGCGAAGAGTTAATAAAAAATCATACCTGGACTGAAGATGGAACTTATAATATTAAAGCTAAAGCAAAAGATACCAATGGTGAAGAAAGTCCCTGGACTATTTTAGAGATAAAAATGCCTTTTGTAAAAGAATCAGCTTATTTTTTGATAATAAAATTATTGGAAGATATGAAAGGAGTTATACCTATCTTAAAACAAATAATATGGTCAATAATTAATCTTTAATAATAATTTTTATTAAATATTTACTTTTTAAAATTGCTATTAATCGACACCTAATTAAAGATATAATAAAACTTAAATAATATGGCTTGTCTATATATTAAATTAAGAATCTAGGGGAAAAACATGAGTAAAAATAATTTAATATTATCAATAGGAACAATTTTACTAACAATTTTTATGGGAATTACACCCGCAGTGACAGGTACCCCATACAGTAGCAATTTTGGATCAACATCTAGAACTGTTGAATACCATCAATATTTCTCAGATCCAGGAATAATTGAAAATGAAGAATTCATTGAGGTTGTTGTAAAAGAAACAGACTATTATAATATTGTTGATGGTACACCTATGTTACCAATTTTTTCAAAAACATTCGAATTTCCTTTTGGAACAAAAATAGTTGATGTAGAATTTACAACGTCAAATGTTGATAATATTATTATTGGTAAACAAATAAAACCAATACCAAGCAAACAAAAAATAGGCGACTCGGTAGTAAATATTGAAGGGATATTGAACAAAGAAATTTATTCAAGTGATAATCCCTTCCCATCTAAATGGTTAGATTATAAAACGGGGGCTGGGTTGAATAAACAAAATAATCATGTGTTGTTTCTTACTTTATATATTAATCCTATAAAATACATTCCAAATAAAAATATCATTCAGCATATAAACCAAATAGATGTAAAAATTACATACGATATTATTAAATTCCAAACTACAAATCTAGAATCATTTGATATGGTTGTAATATCTCCATCAGAATTTTCTAGCAATTTAGATTCATTTGTAAACCATAAAAATAGTTACGGAATTGAAACAACTCTTGTCACTCTTGAAAGTATATATGAAAATTATTCAGGCAGAGATAAAGCTGAGAAAATTAAATATTTTATAAAAGATGCTGTAGATAAATTAGATTGTAAGTACGTCTTACTTATTGGTGATATTAAAAAATTACCAACAAGAACGTCCTTTTCCTCGCCTTGGAATATGAACGGTTTGTTGACAGATATTTATTATGCTGATGTATATAATGATGATTTTAAATTCTGTAGTTGGGATTCAAACGAAAATAATCGATTTGGTGAGGTTCACGATAGTGGTTGGCCACCAATTAACAATGACCAAGATGGAGTAGATTTATATGCTGATGTAAATATTGGTCGCATCCCTTGTTCCAACGGAGAAGAACTTGATACAGTTTTAAAAAAAATTGTTAATTATGAAAAAGAAACCTTTGGTAAAACCTGGTTTAATAATATGGTACTTATTGGGGGAGATACCTTCCCGCTACGTAGGTTTGGGAGACCTTTTGTTTATGAGGGAGAGATTACAAATGCTGCTGTAGCAGAACAATTACCAGATTTTAAACACATAAAACTTTGGACATCAAAACATAACTTAAATGCCCTTACATTTAATTTAGCTATAACAAAAGGAGCAGGTTTTGTAAGCTATGCAGGTCATGGTTTTGAAATGGGTTGGGGTACTTACCGACCTAATGCTATATCTAAAATAATGATATCCTATTATACCCCTTATCTAAATGGTATGAAAAATAATGAAAAGTTACCTATTTTATTTTTTGATGCTTGCCTTACTGGAAAACTTGATTTTAATGTATCCGATCTCAACCATTACTTCCCATTATTAACTAAATTCCTACTCACTTTCACAAATCTCGAAAACGATCCTTCAATATTTTATCCATGCTTTGCCTGGAGTTTTCTTAAGAAAGAAAATGGGGGATCAATTGCAACAATAGGTGCAACAAGAGTTGCTTATACATGGGTGGATGAAAATGGTGTTCATGCTGGCGCAGGTCTTCTAGATGTAGAGTTTTTTAAGTCATATGAAAGCGGTATCACTGTGGGAGAAATGCTTACACAAGCTCAGAATTATTATATTAATGATGTTGGTAGGGATTATTTTACTATTGAAGAATTCATTTTATTTGGTGACCCAAGTCTAATAGTTGGAGGTTACGAGTAATTTAATCCTACATATTCTTAATATTTAAATTAAGAATATTATTACCTCCAAAATTACATATTATGTTACTCCTGTTATTTTTACGGTAATACGGTAATAAATATGTAAGAGAAAACTATTTATTATATAAAGACATTTCAAAATGGGGGACATAAAACAAGCAGGGGAGGTTAGTATAGTATCTGCTTTCCACTAAAGTTACATTCCTCCTATCCAATGCATCCCGTCCCCCACTTGATAAAATCCTCAATTGCTCAATAATTTTGTTGAAAATAAGAAGAAGATTAGCATTTTTATTATGCTATTTCTCCAATTTTAATCGAATAAAGCACTTAATCCTGCTGCAGCTTCTTCTTCAGAGACTTCTTCTTTCTTTTCTTCTTTCTTCTTCTCTGCTTTTTTCTCTTCAGCAGGTGCTCCAGCTTGTGCAGATGGTGCTGTGGCTAAAGGCACTGCAGCTGCGGATTTTATTGCCTCATCGATATTAACTCCATCAAGAGAAGCAACTAAAGCTTTTATTCTAGCATCATCCGGTTTAGTGCCAGCGGCAGTTAGCACTTTCTTAACATTCTCTTCAGATATTTTTTGACCTGCTGAATGAAGAAGCATTGCGGTATATATATATTCCATTTATGTTCCTCCTATGTTAACTTTTTCTTTAAATCATCATCTAATGCATCTTTAGCTTGCGACGCAAGCGAAAGCATGGAAGCATGTGTCTTTGAAATTAATTGTTTTATGTTATCTTTGGTATAAATTTGCTTCTCTAATGCTAATGAATAGGCATTTTTGTATGCTTTTTGCAAAAGATAATTAATTGTTGATTTGGTTGGTAAAGCAGCTTCCAACGCAAGATATAATGCATTTGCAGATGCTTGTTGCAATTGGGTAATAAATTTGTCCATATCTATGTCTAAAGTATTTGGTTCGTAAATTGTTCCATTTTCAAATATTGCATGTAGACTCATACCAATTTCTATTGGGTAAATTTCAAGTCGTGTAAGCATCTGAGCAACTTCTGATGATATTTTTTCACCAGCATTTACTACTACTTTATCATTTTTAATTATAACTTTTCCATCCTGAATAGCAGCGGGAATTCCTGCCTTCTGCAATTCACCTACAATTGGACCAGGTTTAAATGACGTATTTCCTTTTCTGACTTCGATATCATGTCTTGCGGTTTCTCCACCTTTTGCTGGGGCCATTGTTCTTGTCGATTTTATCTCTCTAAATAATTTAAAAGGATTCATATCAGTAGCAATGATTGCAGCTTGACCTTTTATTTGCGTTTTTAAATCACTTATACCATTAATCTTTTTATTTGCTTCATCTAAGGCTCTTATTATTAGAGAATTCTTGGCGCATCGTATTTGTGCATTTTTTCTGATATTTTCCCTCATCTTTTGTAGTTGAGGGCCTGGAATTCCCCCGATTTCTGCAATTCCAACTATTTTATTATTTGTCAAAAGACTGGTAAGTTGGTCTACCTCTCCAAATTTCCATTTTGCTACGTGAGCCATGCTATTTACACCCTATATAATTCGAACTGAAGGACCCATCGTTGTTTTCAGGTAGATTGAACCGATATTCATCCGCCCTCTTTCTAATTTTGATTCTAATCTTTTAATGATAGTATCGACATTATCTGCAATTTTCTCCTTATCCATCTCTTCCTTACCTGCAGTTGTATGAAATGTTTTATTTGCCTTCGAACGTAATCTAACAGTATTTCTTAAGTTTTTTACAACACCTGTTATATCGGCTTGCTGAGGTACTGGCTTGGGCATCTTTCCCCTTGGACCCAATACAACACCTAGCGTTTTTCCAATAACAGGCATCAATCCTGCTTCAGCAATAAAGAAATCATGTTCGTCTGCTAACTTTTTAAATTTCTTTTTATCCTTAGCAAGATCTTCAATTTCTTCAGGTTTTATTATAAAATCTACTTTCCCTTTTGATTTAAACGCAAGTTCACCACTTGCAAATAATGCAATTTTTGAATCCTTACCTTTACCATGTGGTAGAATAATTTCCTCATCTATTCTGTTTTTAGCTTCATTAAGATCAATATTTTTTAGATTAATAACTAAATCTACGTTCTGTTTGAACTTTCTTTCAATCTTTTTTGAATCCTCTAAAGCTTTTTGCACTAGCTCTATTGTTTTTTTGTCTGCCATTTACATCAACAACTATCCCTTTGAATACTCCTAAGGATAATGTATTCCTCGGGAATAATGACCTTATTTATAAAAGTTTGGTTAACTATTAAATTTAAAATAATGATTAAATTCTTTCAATAATTAGCTCAAAAACCTCTTCTGGATCACACAATTTTTTCAATTCTTTCTTTGCAATAATGGGTGTGCCAGACACATTCTTTTTTGCTACGTCTTTATCTGTGAAAACAACTGCATGTTTCTCTGTAATTTTTGAAATACTACTTACAACTTCTGCTTTTTTAATTAATTTATTATTGTATTTATGAACGCAAGTTAGTAATATTTTTTCACTATCCTTGCTTAAAGCTTCAAATGGACATTTTTCCATGGGGATTATCTTATATCCAACTTTTTCAAGTAATGAGAAAACTTCTTTTTGGAAAGATTTTACATTTTCCAACTCACCACGGTATTGAAAACTTAATTTATCATTTATAATAGGATTTCTTAAAATATCTAATGGAACTGTAATTGTTTGTTCAAGTAATTTTTCAATCTTTTGAGCAACTTCAACTCTTGAATTCATTCCTTCCTCATACATTCTTACAGTTCTTCTAGAAACATTTACATATCTTGCAAAAGCACCTAATGAAATACCTTTGTCCTCTCTAATTTCCCGAAGTTTTTCTTCATCAATATTTACATACAAACCCCCTGGTCCCGCATATACTTTAACTGGAATTCCTTCAAGAAGGTTATTTCTAAGAGTTTGTAAAGTTATTGCTTGAATTCCAAATCTGAAATAAATAACATCATCTTCGAGAGTATTAAGACCATTTTTTTCTCCTATTAATAACGGACATGCTTTCAATAATGAAGAAAGTGTCTTTAACTCATTTGCAACATCTTCTGATAAAGAATCAATGTTGGTCATGACTTTTATAATTAATAACGTATCATCTCTTCTAGCAACTATATCAAAACCTGTTAACCTCATCGAATGTAATTCAGAGACATAAAACCCTGAACTATTTAGAATATCTCTTATTTTCTCCTTTAGTTCTACTCTATTCATGTATAGATGAAACTTAAAGTACATCTAATATAATAATCTTTTTGGTGAAAAAATCTGGATAGGCATTGATGACACGGATTCTACAAAAGGTGGATGTACTACTTATATTGCAAGAATTTTGATTAAAGAATTCTCTGAAAATTTCAGTATTATTGGTTATCCTCAACTAGTTCGTTTAAATCCGAATGTTCCCTGGAAAACTAGAGGTAATGGAGCCATTTCAATAAGAATAGGTAAAAAAGGCAATGTATTATCAAAGATAGGTAAAATTGACGGAAAAGAAATCGCTTCTAGTATAGATTTAACAAAAGATGTAGATAAATCAGAGTATGGAAAAGTAAAGAAAATTGTTAATAATTCGATAGAGAAATATTCAAAATTAGATGATCAAAATACAAATCCTGGTTTTGTTTGTCTTGATAAAAAACCTAATTTTTCATTTTATAAAAAAGCTGTAAACCAAATAGTAACAATTGAAGAGACAAAAGCTTTTTTGAAAGATTTAAATGCGGAATTCAAGGGTTTTAAAAATTCAAGGGGTTTAATAGGTGCAACTGCAGCTGTTGCTTGGACACCAATTAAGGATAAAACTTACGAAATAATATCCTATCGACAACCTCAACAATGGGGTAAAAAACGTGATGTAGATGTAAATTCAGTAATGGAAATGGATAAAATATATACATCTACTTTTGACAATTACGATTATAAAAATAAACATAATAGAATAGCACCAAATTCACCCTGCCCAATTTTATTTGGTATCCGAGGAGATAATGCTGATGAATTGGTGAAAGCCTCATCAATTATAAAATCAGAGTATTTTGATAGTTGGTTGATATTTGAAACAAATCAAGGAACTGACGATCATTTGGTGCCAAAGGAAATAAAAAATATTCAGCCGTATGAATCAGTGTTATCAAAAGGTACTCTAATTAACGATCCTCATACAATTGAAGGTGGTCATGTAATTTTTTCAATTGAAGATAACAATAATATCATCGATTGTGCCGCATATGAACCAACAAAACAATTCAGAAATGTAATAAGAAGATTAAAAACTGGAGACATGGTTAAAGTCTGTGGCGGGGTTAGAAATCAACCTCTAACAATAAATTTAGAGAAAATTGAAGTTAAAAATCTTACAAAAATATTTGAAAAAATTGAAAACCCAATTTGCTCAAAGTGTAAAAAACACATGAAATCTGTTGGAACAAATCAAGGTTTTAAATGTAAAATATGCGGGACAAAAAAATATAAACCAAAAATTATGCCAATGAAAAGACAATTACAGCTTGGAATATACGAGGTTCCTGTTTGCGCTAGAAGACATTTGAGTATGCCATTAAAAAGAATGGAAAAAAATTAATTTTCAAATTTATCTAAATCTTATGAATTCTGCAATTTCCACTTGGTCTATTAGTTCTGTTTTTGATTCAAAAATAATATATCCTCTACATCTAATATGATATCTCCAATAATTAATTATACCAAACCATCTAATATGATGGATGTCAAAAACCTCCATATCAACGTGTATTGATATGTTTTCTTCACTTGCATCAAGAGCAAAAGAATAAGGAATCAACATACCTTGGAATATCGTGATTTCATCGATACGGAGATTTATATTCTCTTGATTTATATTTTTATACTCTCCATTTTTTTCATTAATTACAAGCAATGGTTGACCCCAGAATCTTGTTGTCATTATTTTTGACCATGTTGCTGTAAAATTATCTGAATTTACTTTACCCCAATACCATCCAAAATTGATGCCTGTAAATACCGTGATATCCCAGTTATGATCGTGATATCCAATACCGCTAACATTGATTGTATTGTTATTTATTGTTATAGTTCCATTTACTTCAGCTCTTGGCAATAACACTGCCCATTTTCCTCCTGGTGTGCTACCTTTCCATCCTTTGGTACAACCAATAAAAATAAGGTCTGCTTTTGTTTTTTCGAATTCTATGTCAAGATTATATATCCAATCACCAGTTTCTTTGTCTATATAACCGTTCATTATTCTGTTCCTATTTAATTCAACAAGGGGAACTTCTTCAGAAGTAAAAAAATCCCAAATTAAAAAGGATTTTAACTCATTTGAGATTAATTCCCCATCTTTGTAAATGTCTAGTCTAAGATGAACCAAACCCTGGTTAATCAAACTCAAAACTCTTATACCAACTTGTACTGAATACCCATTATCTAAAATTGCATCAAAATACCACCATTCTGTAAAATGTAGATAGTTTGATCCATGAAATGCATCATCTTTTAATTCAACATCCTCACTTAAAAAAACAAAGTTGTCGTCTATTTTTTTTTGTTTAACGAAGTTATTTCTATCAAAAAAGTTGCAGAATCTATATAAATAATTTAAAATTGGATATGATTTATAAGAAGAATTGTCCGTATCTTCAGGTGATTCATCTAATGATATTGATTGCATAGAACTAGCTAAAGCTGATGAAGTTATTAGAAGAAACAATATAACTAATAAGACTAACCTTCTCATTTATATAATAATATTATTTAGTATTTATTTAAATATTTTTTCCAATTTTGCCAATTTTTTCATTTTAAATAGAAGAATAAATGTAAATTTGGTTATCGTAACCCTTTTTAAGCAATTATTGCTTCTTGGTTTCAAAATTTAGCTGCGGGTGTGGTGTAGCCTGGTATCACTTAAGCTTGCCAAGCTTATAACTCGGGTTCAAATCCCGGCGCCCGCATTTTCATATTTTGCAGTTGGTATAAGCTTATCCATTTGATCATAAATCTCAGTAACCAACTCATCTAAACCATGTTTTTTTTCACAAGAAATTTTAATATTTGTGGAATTTGTTTTTTTCAAATCAACCTTGTTCTCTACAATTATAAATGGTATTTCTTTAAAAATTCCTTTAATTTGAGATAACATATGTAATTGATCATCCAATAAATAGCCACATGTTTCTGAAGGATCTGAAATAAAAATAATTATATCTGCAAGATGTCTCAAAGCAGCTATAGCTTGTTTTTCTATTTCATTTTTTTCTGACAATGGTCGATCTAATAAGCCTGGAGTATCAATTATTTGATATTTTTGTGTTATATGATTTTTTGTTCTTAACAAATGACCTACATAGATTTGCTGAGTGGTAAATGGATATTGGGCAATTTTTGGTTTTGCAGATGAAAGAAGTCTTAAAAGAGAGGATTTGCCCACATTTGGATAGCCTGAAATAACAATAGTTGGGATATCTTGAATATCGGGAAATTTATTTATCAATCGCTGAGCGTTAGCCATTAAATTTAAGTTTTTATCTACTTGTTTTACAACAGATGAGATTCTACCATAAATCTCCTTTTGTTTTTGTTTCAAAAAATCAATCTTACTTGTCTTTTTTAAGGACTTGCTTTGTGACACATAGATTCGCATACAAGTTTTTCTTGCCCAATCAACAGCACCAATCGATTCTCTCAATTTGTCTACGCTTATCTTTATATCAATTAACTCTTGGTAAAATGAAGGTAATTTGTCAATAGTTGGAAAACCTTTTACATATTGTTCCAGTTTGGAAAAAATTATAGATGAAAAAGATTCCGTTCTTGAAATAATAGTTTTTTTAATCTTATAGTTTGCATTAGTATCATACACTTCAATCTTTTTTGATTTCTTAATCGCATAATCAAGCAACTGTGATGAATTTAGTATTATTGGAATTCTTTGTAACATTTTTTGTGAAAAGCTTTATGTGATGCATATAAATTAAGATATTGGTGTATCAATGAACGAAGGTTTTATTCTTTCAAACAAGTACAGACGAGCAGTGTTCAACGAATTTATCTCTGGAGAAACTAACATTAATAGGATTGCGAAAAAAAATAGAATAATTCTAACAATTGTAAAAAGAGTGGTTGAGGATTTCATTAAAGAAGACATATTAGAAAAAAATGGCAATTCTTATAAATTAACTCAAAAAGGGAAAAAACTGGTTGAAAGTATAGGATAAAAATTAGGGGAATATTGATTTATGAAATCTTACTTACTTCAAACATTAAAAGAACTTGCATTGTTAGGGGCGGTTAGTAACAGAATAGAAATATCTTCTCATGAGTTAGCAAAACAATTAGAAACAAGTCAACAAACGGCTTCGAGATATTTATTAGAACTAGATAATCTTCAAATGATATCTAGAGAATTGGGAATAAAAAAACAACTTATTCAAATTACAAATAATGGGGTCGAGTTCTTAAGAGAAGAATTTTCTCAATACAAACAGATATTTGAATTAACAAATCAGGTTTTTTTTAAGGGAAGAATTGTCTCAGGTGTGGGAGAGGGTAAGTATTATACTGAACAAAGAGGTTATGTTGAACAATTTAAGGAAAAATTAGACTTCATCCCTTATCCCGGAACATTGAATGTAGAAATTGAATATGTTGAAAGGAATAAATTAAGATTGTTGAGAAATTATGGCGGAACAAAAATTGATGAATTCAAAACTAAAAATAGGACATTTGGTACTGTATTATGTTTCAATGCAAAAATAAACAACCATAAGGCTGTTATTGTTTTACCTATCCGTAGTCATTATTCAAATATCTTGGAATTTATTTCGCCTTATTGTTTACGAGAGAAACTACATTTAAAAGATGGGGATGAAGTTAATATAATTATTTTCCTAAATAAGTAGAGAAAAAATATGAAAAACCAATTTGTTGCAGAGATTTTAGACAAAATTGCAGATATATTAGATCTAAAAGGAGAGATTTTCTTTAAAACAAGGGCATACAGAATGGCTGCCCAAAAGATTGGAACAATGGAGAAAGACATTGAAACTATTACAAAAGAGAATCAACTTCAATCAATTCCAGGTATAGGTGAGGCATTAGCAAAAAAAATAAAGGAATTAGTAGAAACAGGTAAATTAGAATATTTTGAAAAATTAAAAGCCGAGTTTCCAGAAGGATTGCTGTCACTTTTAGAATTATCTGGCTTGGGGCCTAAGAAGGTTGCTGCTCTGTATAATAAATTAGGCATTTCAAATGTCGAGGAACTTAGAAAAGCTTGTATCGAAGGCCAACTAAGAGATGTGGAAGGTTTTGGAGAAATAACGGAAAGAAACATTTTGCGTAGTATTCAGCTTCGTGAAAAAACATCCGGAAGAGTACTTCTAAATATCGCAAATAATGATGGAAACGAATATTTGGATTATCTGAAGAAATTCAAAAGAATTGACAATATCAGTATTGCAGGTAGTTTACGTAGAATGAAAGAAACTATCGGAGATATTGATATTCTTGCATCTTCAAAATATCCGGACGAAGTAATGGATTATTTTGTAAAATATGGTAATGTCCAACGCGTTTTATTGAAAGGCAATACAAAAACAAGTGTATTGCTAAATGACAACATCCAAGTGGATTTTCGAGTAGTTGAAAATAAAAGTTATGGTGCAGCACTACAATATTTCACAGGTTCAAAAGAGCACAACGTGTCAATGAGGAGTTTGTCAATTAAAGAGGGTTACAAACTCAATGAGTATGGTCTTTTTGACAAAAAAACTGAAAAATATATTGCTGGCGAACTTGAAAATGATATATACACCAAACTTGGACTTACTTACATAGAACCTGAATTAAGAGAAAATAGAGGTGAAATTAATTTAGCTAAAAAAGGTAAATTACCAAATTTAGTTGGATATAATAGCATAATGGGCGATTTGCATATTCATTCTACTTGGAGTGACGGAAATAACTCAATTGAACAGATGGCAAATGCTGCAAAGAATATGGGGTATTCTTACGTTTGTATTACCGATCATTCACAATCCCTGAAAATCGCTAATGGTTTATCTGAAGAAAGAGTAAAAAAGAAAATAGATGAAATTAATAAGTTAAACAGAAATTTTTCCGATTTTAAAATTCTATGTGGTACAGAATGTGATATCAAATCTGATGGATCTTTAGATTATAACAATAAGATATTAAATGAATTTGATGTTGTATCAATCGGTATTCATACTAGTTTTAAAATGGATTTAAAGGAGATGACCAATCGTATTATCAATGGAATGCAGAACGAATATGTCCATTTTCTTGCTCACCCAACAGGGCGCTTAATTGGTAGAAGAGAACCATACCAAGTAGATATCGAAAAAATAATTGAAATTGCAAAAAATACAGGGACATTTTTAGAAATAAATTCATTTCCTGACCGCCTTGATTTAAATGATATAAATGTGAAAATTGCAAAGGAAGCGGGTGTTAAATTAGTTGTAGGAACTGATTCTCATAATATTGAACACTTAAAATTTATAAAGTTAGGCTTGGCAACTGCAAGAAGAGGTTGGTTGGAAAAAAGTGATATTATAAATACACAAAAATTGAAAGAAATTGAAAAAACTCTAAGTGGATAACAATGGATAAAAAGAATGCAAAAAAGAAAATTCAAAAGATTCGTGATGAGATTAATTATCATAATCACAAATATTATGTAGAAAATAATCCAGTTATATCTGATTATGAATTTGATCAGTTATTAAAAGAACTTGAAAAATTAGAGGAAAAATACCCTGATTTAATTGCCCCTGACTCACCAACCCAAAGAGTTGGAGGAGAACCTATTGAAGGTTTTAATACTGTTTTACATAAATCAGCAATGTTATCCCTTGATAATACATACACTTATAAGGAACTGCAAGAATTTGATGAACGGATTAAAAAGAATGTTGGAAATGTTGGCTATGTTATTGAGCCAAAAATTGATGGGGCTGGAGTTGCCCTTTTGTATGAAAATGGAATTTTGGTTAGAGGGGCAACCAGAGGAGATGGTATAAAAGGGGATGACGTAACATCAAATATTAAAACTATACCAAGCGTCCCTTTAAAGTTAATGGGAAATGACCTTGTCAATGTAGAAGTCCGTGGTGAGGTATATTTTTCGGTTGAAGGTTTTAAAAAATACAATAGAATTCAAGCTGAAAAAGGAGGGGTAGTATTTGCAAATCCCAGAAATGCAGCAGCAGGTTCTTTAAGACAGCTAGATCCAAAAATTGTTGCCTCTAGACCACTTAATATTTTTGTTTATACAATTTCTTTTTCAGATAAAGAATTTTTAACTCAAAAAGATATAATTGTCGCACTAAAAGAAGCGGGTTTTAGAGTTAATCCGCTTATTGAAAAGATAGATGATATTGAGGAAGCAATCAAATATTGTGAGGACCTTGAAAAAAACCGCGACAATCTTGATTATGAAATTGATGGTGCAGTAATAAAGGTTAATTCTATAGATAAACAGAAGAAATTGGGGGAGACAATTAAGCACCCTCGATGGGCAATTGCTTATAAATTTGCAGCAAAACAGGCTACAACAAAACTCAATGATATTGTGGTTCAAGTTGGTAGAACTGGAACATTAACCCCGGTAGCGATTTTAGAACCAATTAATGTAGGGGGAGTTACAGTTTCACGCGCAACACTTCACAATTTTGATGAATTAAAAAGAAAAGATATTAGAGTTGGGGATGTGGTATTAGTTGAGCGTAGTGGAGATGTAATTCCTCAGGTAGTTAAAAGCGTAAAGGAAAAAAGAACAGGGGATGAAAAAGCTAGAAGAATTCCAAAAAAATGTCCAATTTGCCAGGCAAAAATCGTTCATGAAGAAGACGAAGTTGCTGTAAGATGTCCAAATCGCATGTGCCCAGCTCGATTGAAATGGCGGATAAAATATTATGCTTCAAGAGATGCAATGGATATAGATCATCTTGGAGAATCGACTATTGATAAACTGATTGAAAAGGGATTTTTAGATAGTATTGCAGATTTATATTACCTTAAAAATGAGGATATTTTACAACTTGAAGGTTTTAAGGATAAATCCGTTCAAAATCTACTTGATTCAATAGAAAATAGCAAAAAACAGAGTTTATCTCGTCTAATATATGGTCTTGGAATCAGACATGTAGGTAAATATGCTGCTCAACTATTGGCAGCAAATTATGATTCGATAGACAGTCTTGCAAAGACAGATATTGAAGAATTGAAACAGATACATGGTCTTGGAGATAAAACTGCCGAAGCAATAGGAACATTTTTTGCTACACCAGAAAATATTGACCTTATTGAAAAATTAAAAAAAATTGGAATTAAAACAAGCGAATTTGTACAAAAGAAAGACATGCCACTCAAAAGTAAAAAATTTGTTTTTACTGGAGGACTTAAGTCACTTTCACGATCTGATGCATCTGAATATATTAAACAAAAAGGAGGAATAGTATCCTCTTCAGTAAGTAAAGATATTGATTATGTGGTTTTAGGTGAAAACCCGGGTTCAAAATTACAAAAGGCAAAAAAATTGGAATTGAAAATTATAGATGAAGAAGAGTTTAAAAAATTAATTGAAAAATAAAGGTGTACTAATGACTGAATGTAAAGTTGAAGAAAATAAAATTGAATGTAATTGCACCTATCCTTGTGATAAAAAAGGAATTTGTTGTAAATGTTTGAGCTATCATAGACATCGTGGAGAACTTCCTGCTTGTTTTTTTCCCGATGAAATAGAAAAAACTTATGATAGAACTATTGAAAATTTTGTAAGAATTCATCATCGAGAGGGTAACTAAAAAATTACTTTTAAAAAAATAAAATTGAATATTATTTAATTTTTATTTTTAATAGCTTTTCTTCAAAATAAAAGATTAATACTTAAAAATATCCTAAGAAAAATACAGTAAATATTTATATAGATGAATAACTATAGTATTTTATAACCTTATAGGGGGATTTAAAAAATGAAGAAAATTTCGTTTTGTATTGTTGTAATGCTAGCGTTTTCCATGATTACAGGAACCATGGTTTCTGCAAATATTGCTAAAAAAACAACCACCGAGTATCCAGCTGAGGTAGATTTTACTCATACTATACTTGGTGAGTATGGGACTGCAACATGGTGCGGATATTGTAAATATGCTCATGCTGCGTTGCAGAATATTTACGGTGGCTGTTGGTATCCGTTTTATTATGTTTCTTTCGTATGTGATAAAAACACAAAGGCATATCAAAGAGCCATTAATGAATTAGGTCTAACAGGTTATCCTACTGTTTTTTTTGATGGTGGATACAGAAAAAATGTTGGAGCTGGAAGTACACCTGGTGCTCAAGCTGCTTATAATACTAGTATCAAATCGTGTGGTAGCAGGGCAGTTAATGACATCGATATAAATTTAGATGTAACTTGGAATGGAAATGCTGAAATGGATATTGATATATCTATTGATAATAACGAAGATAGCACTTATGATGGTCATTTACATGTATATATAACAGAAATAGTATCTTCTATGGGATGGATTGATTCTGCGGGTTATCCATATACTTTTCCCTTTCTAGAATATGCGTGGAATCAAGAAATTACTATTACCTCTGGGGGCACTTGGGCTGATTCGAAAACCTGGGATGGTCATGATTACAATGATGGCTATGGGAACAATTTTGGTGGCATAACATATGGGAATATCATGGTAATCGCTTCTGTTTTTGAATTAGATTCAGATTATGTTGATGATACAGCAGGATATCGCGTAGGCGATAATAGCCCTCCAAACTCACCATCAAATCCATCACCTGAAGATGGAGAAACCGATGTAGAAATCGATGAAGATTTAAGTTGGACGTGTAGTGATCCCAATTTTGATGTTTTATCATTTGATATATACTTTGGTGAAAGTTCCAATCCTCCTCTGATTGAATCTAATTATTTAGGTAGAAGATATGACCCCGGTCTATTAGATTTTGATACAAAATATTATTGGAAAATTGTTGCTAGGGATACTTTTGGTGCCACAAAGTCTGGATCGTTGTGGGATTTCACAACAAGAGATAACCAGGCACCAAACGAACCAAGTGAACCTGATCCAGAAGATGGGGCAACTGACGTTGCTATAAATCAAGATTGTAGTTGGACAGGTGGAGATCCCGATAATGACGATGTAACCTATGATGTATACTTTGGCGATAGTAATCCTCCACCAAAAGTTAAAAGTAATCAATCAGGTACAACTTATAATACTGGTGTCCTTGATTTTGAAACTGAATATTTTTGGAAAATCGTAGCTTGGGATGAATTTAATTATTCTACAATTGGACCAATTTGGAGTTTCACAACACAGGAAAATCTACCACCAGGCCCCCCCAGCGATCCTGACCCAGAAGATGAAGCAGTTGGTATTTCCATTGAAAAGATACTTACCTGGACTGGAAATGATCCAAATCCAGGTGATACTTTGAGATATGACGTATATTTTGATACAACCAATCCTCCAGCCTTGGCTGCTGAAGGTTTAACCCAAGAAGCTTTCGACCCAGGTACTCTGGAAATTGCAACAGTATATTATTGGCAGGTTGTCACCTGGGACAGTCAAGATTTGTCTGAAACCGGAGTTGTATGGTCTTTTACAACACAGCTTGAACCAAATCAACCACCAGAGGCACCTAATATTGATGGTCAGGAAAATGGAAAACCCGGATTTTCATATTCCTACAGCTTTACCGTTGAAGACCCTGAAAGTGACGAAATCTATCTATGGATAAATTGGGGAGATGGAAACGAAGAAGGATGGCTAGGTCCCTATGACTCTGAAGAAGAGGTTACTTTAAGTCACTCTTGGGCGGAAAAGGGTAAGTATACTATCAAAGCAAAAGCTAAAGACACTTATGAAAATGAAGGAGATTGGGGATATTTTGAGGTCACAATGCCTATTAATAAAGCATTTGGTTTTTTTAACATTGTTTTAAAAGCATTATTTAATCTTTTTCCAAATGCATTTACAATGTTGAAATTGATACTTAACATCTAAAAAATCCGTCCCCTTTCCTTTTTCTTTTTATTTTAAAAATATTTATATATTAAACTATTGTATTGTATATTTAGCGGGGATAATATGATTAAGATAAATAACAGATTTTTTTTAATAATATTAGTGTTTATTTTCCTTACTAACTGTGTATTAAGTGCAGATACTATTGGAAAGAATATTTCATTAGAAGAAATAGAACACTATCCAGCTTTTTATTACTTGGATGTAAAGGTCGTCCAAATATCATTATCAGATATTAATGATCTGGGTACAATGATTAAGAAAGGTATTGATGTGGTTGATGTTAAAGACATGAAAGTTACCGCCTATATTACTAATAATGAATTGGAATGGCTTATTTTATCTGGTTTTAAACCAACAATTCTTTTTAATTCAATTAAAGATATGGTCTTACAATCATATCCTCCTGGAACTTTATTAGATTTTCATACTTATGATACGATGACCACTGAACTAGAAGAAATAGCTGATAACTATCCAGATATTGCAGAGTTATATGATTTAGGAACAAGTGTACAAGGAAGAACAATTTGGGGGTTAAAAATTACTGACAATGTAGGGGAAGAAGAAAATGAACCTGAAGTTAGAATTTGTGGGTGCCATCATGGTAATGAATTTATGTCTGTTGAACTACCTTTGTTATTGGCATTGCATCTAGTAGAGAATTATGAAAGCGACACTTATATTGAAGACCTTGTTGATAATCGCGAAATATGGATTATTCCAATGGTAAATCCAGATGGAAGGGAAGCATCTTCTCGTTACAATGCAAATGGGGTTGATATAAATAGGGATTATGGTTATTTGTGGGGGGGTGAAGGGGGAAGCCCTGGACCCTTTTCTCAACCTGAAACAAAAGTTATTAGAGATAATGCATTAGAAAATAATTTCATTTTATCATTATCATATCATACCACTGCAGCTTACGTAAATTATATTTGGAACTACAAAGAGGATCCAGCTCCTGATGATGAGGTTATTGTAGATTTGTCTTATCAGTATGCTGCATCGACTGGTTATACTTCAATTAGAGGTTACAATTGGTATCAGACTAGGGGCGATACAAATGATTTTAGCTATGGGTGTAGAGGGGGCATAGATTGGACTATTGAAACTGAGAATTCAAACATTGAAGCAACATGGGAAAAAAACCGTGATGCAATGCTGAATATTATTGAAGCAGCGGATATGGGAGTATCGGGTATTGTCACAGATGCTTATACTGATGAGCCGATCAATGCTACGGTATGGGTTGAAGAAGCTTTTTGGCCATGCTTTACAGATCCAACAGCTGGCGATTATCATCGAATGCTTCCACCGGGTACGTACACAATCCATTTTCAAGCAAATGGATACGAGGAACAAGTACATGAGATTGAAATTCCTGAATCATTTGCACCAACAAATTTTAATGTCAGCTTGATACCTGAGAATAATTTTTATGCATATCAGGTTACATGGTGCATTTTTTACGATCCTTACTCCTACCCAAATAATTTCCAAAATAATCCTTCTGAGGGTATTTCTGCATTAGGATATCCCGATGGTATATACGCATCCTTGGGCGAGGGAGGATCAATAGTACTGGATATGGGTGTAGAAGGTGAAATAATTGATCTTGAAGACGAACCAGATTTTAAAATATTTGAAGGAGGTACTTCGGATGATTCTTATGAGGTATATATCTCATCAAATTGGAATGGCCCATGGACATATATGGGACTTGGAGAAGGTACAACCGAATTTGATTTGAACGATGTCTCAGTTGATTCGGCACAATTTGTAAAAATAATTGATGATGACAATGGTGATCCATATGAAATAAATCCTGGAGTAGATATTGATGCAATTCAGTGCTTAAAAACTCCTATTACCCCTAGTGAACCACCAACTGTACCAGAAATTGATGGCCCCACGCTTGGAAAAGTGGGTACTGAATGTAACTTTTCATTTGTTTCAACAGATCCCGAAGATAAGACTATTTCATATTTTGTTGATTGGGGAGATGAAACAAACAGCGATTGGATTGGTCCTTATCCTTCTGGAGAAGTTGTGTATGAATCTCATGTTTGGACAGAAAAAGGGGATTTTGAAGTAAAGGCAAAGGCAATGGATAATGATAACGTTCAAAGTCCATGGTCTGCACCTTATTCTATACATATTGATATGCCTATTTTAGATATAGGAAGTATACGTGGTGGATTGTTTAGGGTTAAAACCATGATAAAAAACAATGGTGGTATTGATGCAACAGGAGTAGAGTGGAAAATTGTTTTTGAAGGTGGTGCTATAATTGGAAAAGAAACTACAGGAATAGACACCATAAATGCTGGTGATGAAATTGAAATTCGTTCGAATTTAATTATTGGATTTGGATCAACACAGGTAACAGTTGAAGTACAAATTCCTGATGGGATTTCAGATGTAAGAAAACAAGGAGGTTTTGTTTACTTTATTTTTGTGAATATTAATCCAGGAGGCTAATATCTTTAACCATATTTACTGTCCAAGCTCTTTATTTTCCTTCTAACAATTGTTATTGAAAATGCAACGAAAATTAATGCTGCAAATAAACCTGTTATTGCACCTATTAACTCAATGGTAACCAAAAAATTATAAAATGCATGAATAAAAATTGCTAAAATAAAATAAGGAATAATACGTAAAATTGAGGTATGTTTCATAATTACTTTTCCATAACCATAACCTGTTAAAGCTGTTGCTGAGGCATGTAGTAAACAACCTGCAAAACTCCTAATGCTTATTAAAATTAAAAAAATAAAAATACCCTCAGTTAAAAAACTCCAACCATAAAATAAATTCTCTGTTGCTGAAAACCCAAGACCAGCTACGGCACCATAGATTAAACCATCTTCTAATTCATTTATTTCTCTTTTTACTGATTTTAATCTTAAGGCTAAAGGTTTTGTGAATTCTTCTGCAACAGGAGCAACAAATACCACAGTCATTAAAGTAAGGGTATCATATTTTTCTATCGATGCTGCAAGAGGAATTTCTAGTAATATTTCCAAAATTAATGCAGCAATTATTGCAATACTTGCCCCCCACAAAAAACACACCAGAATCGTTCTCCATTTTTCACGATGATATTTTTCAGTGTTTCTAATCCAAATTGTATATATAAGTGGAGGTAAAAAGGACATAAATGCGAGAAGTAACCACTCTCTCATAGATATGATCCAATTGATAATAAATTCAAACATTAACCACTGAAATATAACTTGATTTTAACTAGTTTTTTAAAAATTTTTTACATTCTATAGTAATATTCACCGTCTTGCTTTTGTTTTCTTTCCATGTATGAACCAGGTTTATTTACCCTGGGGCGATGTGTTTCTTCATCCCTTCTAAATGTTACATCAACATCCTTTAAAAATCGATTCATTCCTTCATGAAGGCTATAGGGACCTCTAGCTCTACCCTTCTTGCCCGGTTCCCCATCAAATACTATTAGAGCATCACTAACCATATCTATAAAATAAACATCATGGTCTACCACAAGCGCTGACTTTCCAGATTTTTCCATAATCCTTCGCAGCATTCTTGAAACAATCATTCTTTGTTCACTATCAAGATATGCAGATGGTTCATCTATTAGAAAGATATCTGCTTCTTTTACAAGGCAAGATGCAATAGAAACACGTTGTAATTCACCCCCAGAGAGAGTATCTATTTGCCGGTCAAGTAGATATTTTAAATGTAAAGGTTCAAATATCTCGGCAATAAGAAATGATGA
>Ga0272442_10003313_pt1 | contig 22712 bp, 18 predicted proteins | sample SSMForm2O_FD_200262 | JGI IMG/M metagenome (GOLD analysis project Ga0272442, IMG submission 200262) | Marine sediment archaeal communities from Little Sippewissett salt marsh, Falmouth, MA, United States - SSM-Form-2O | ecosystem: Environmental > Aquatic > Marine > Wetlands > Sediment ...
TGCCCCCCGGGTGAGGACCGGCCCATCGAGCTTATGGGCCGGGTGACCTGGCGCTGCCCCGGCCAGGGGATCGGAGTGCGCTTCATGGGCAACGACCCAGAAACCCGCACCCGCCTCGACCAACTGGTCGAAAAAATCCTCCCCGCCACCCCGGTCTTCCAGGCAGCCGCCGCCGGCTAAGCCGGAATCATCCCAGGATCACGTCGACCAGGGGGCGGATCATGGTGTCGAAGCGGATGGGGACGCCTTCGAAGTCGTCGAACATGTAGTTGCAGTACTCGAAGGTGTGGGTGGAGCGGTGGTAGTCCAGGCCGGGGTCGACCACTCCGAACTCCTCTTTCTGGATGTAGTCCTTGTAGGTGAAGGGCTTGAGCCGCAGGGTGGAGATTATGCCCAGCGAGTTCATCAGCCGGCGGAACTTCATAAACAGGCCCTCCTGGCTGGGATAGGCCTCGAAGACCTGCAGCTTGGCCTGGACCTCCTCCTCGGAGAGCACGATGCTGCGCCGGTCGCCCTTGTAGAACGGGTTGAAGCGCAGCGCGACGGCGATCACGTACTCGTAGGCCGGCGACTGGATGATGGGAATCGGCCGGCCGGTCTCCGCTCTGAGCTTGCGCACCGCGCGCACGACCATCAGGTGGGTCAAGTCGTGCTCGGGGTGGCCGCCCTGCCAGGCCAGGGTGAAGACCCGGTCGGGATCCGCGTCGCGGATGGCGTCCTCGACCCGCCGGGCTTCTTTTTCGAAGAAGGCGAAGTGCTCGTCGCGGACCTGGCCGCCTTTGGGGATCTCGCTCAGCCGCCGGTAGACCTCGATCTCCGAGGCTTCCAGGTCGACCTTGCGCTCGACCGATCCCCCCAGTCGCCGCAGCGACTCGCTGCACTCGTCGATGCGTAGCCGGGCGTATTCCTGCGGGTCCATCTTGGCCATGGGCGCCAGCCCGTCGCCGTTGGTCCACCAGATGAACCAGCCGCGCCGGTCGGCGCCGGTCACCCGGCGGATCATCCCCGCCGAGGAGGCCTCGTCGTCCTGGTGGGCGTACACGAAGACGGGATTGCCCGCCGGGGCCAGGATCCAGTCCGTGTCCACGTAGCGGGGATCGGGGCTGATCGGACGGTACATTACTCTGCGCCCAGGTAGCCTTCCAGCGCGGCGCGCTCCGCCTCGCTGAGGTCCAGGAACTCGACGCCCATTCCCGGGCGGTCCCCGGGGTCGTCCTGGTTCACGTCCTTCTTGGCCCACACCACCCGGCCGCGGGTGCGGATCTCCATGGCCCCCGGCAGGGTGAAGGAGAACCAGATGATCTCCCCCTCCTCGTACAGCAGGTCGGACTCGATGAACACGCCCCCCTGGCTGACGTTGGAAGTCTCGAAGCGGAGCTTGACGCCCAGCGAGCCTTCGATCACATCGATCTTGGCGTCCAGGCTGTGCCGCAGGAACTTTCTCTGGGATTCGCCGGACATGGCGGCATTAGACCCCGGCCGCCGGGGAAATGTCAACGTCAACCGCCGGCGCACACCGTGTCGTAGCTGATCTCGATGGTCTGGCCCTTGTCGGGAACCACCCCGTCGCCGAAGTAGACCGAGTTGGTGTCGGGGTAGTAGGTCCAGCCGCCGGCGCAGCCCGCGCAGGCCGCCCGGTCGACCGGAACGGAGTCCACCAGCACGCTGATGCTCGACTGGTCCGCCGGGCGGGTCAGGGGGAAGTCCCGCAGGCCGGCGAAGGCGTCCAGGCCGATGTTCTGCAGGGCGCCGCCCCAGTTACTGGTGCAAATGGACTCGAAGACCCCGCCGGTGAGGTTGGCCATCTCGATGTAGCGGGTGCAGGGGTCGGCGGTGCCCCCGGGGCCGTCGCAACCGCCGGGGGAATCGCCCACCACCGCGGAGATGTCCAGGTACTCGGTGTTTCGCGGGCCCTTTATGTTGGAGAAGAAGTCCAGGTAATAATCCAGGTCCCCGTCGGACTGGTCGTTCTCGTCGGAGACCACTATGACATACAGCCGCGAGTCATCGCGGATGAAGCCCGCGTTGGCCGAGTTGATCTTGGGCGGGCTCAGGGCCAGTTGCGCGGCCTGAAAGCCCTGCTCGGTGCTGGCGGTGGAGCTGGTGCCCACCCGGACGTTCTCGGCGAAGGCGTCGGTCAAATCAGGCGTGCTCTTGGTCAGGATCTTGTCGCGCCCCGGGGCGGCCACCAGCTCGCCGGCCTCGATGTCCCGGGGGGGATCGCCCTGGCTGTATTCGGTGCCGCTGGCCATAGTGGTGATCACCCCGATCTGGAAGTCGGCGTCCTGGTTGATGGCCCAGTTTATGAAGGAGTCGAAGTTGGCGGCCAGGGCGATCTGCTCCTCATCCATAGACGTCGAGTTGTCGACCACGAAGAGCACGTCGGCCCGGTCCTCCACCGGCTGGGTGAATACGTCGGTCTGCGAGGTTGTGTGGGTTCCGGTTCCCCGCAGCGGGACGATCATCCGCGGGATGTCGAAGTCGTCGGTCTCGATCACCAGGGCGTTGGAATGGGTGTTCTCGTCCTGGGGGTGGTAGCGCAGCGAAACCTCGAACCTCTCGCTCCAGCCCAGCGAAAACGGGGTTGCCGGGGCCGAGACGATCTCGAAGTTGGGATCGTTGGGTACGTCCAGCAAGATGTCCTGCACCTGGATGGTGAAGTAGCCCATGTTGTAGACGGTCACGCCCAGTTCGGCCGAGTTGCAGCCCACCGTCACCACCCCGAAGTCCAGGTGGCCGGGGACCACCTCCAGGTCCGACTGGCGCGAGTTGCCCGCCAGGCCGATGCAGGCATCCCCCGGGCCGGGGCTCTGGGGCGGCAATCCCGGCTTGACGCAGATCCCCTGCCCCACCTGAAAGTCGGGGTCGTCGTCGGTGTGGAACCACAAGGCCCCGGCGTGCTCGCCCTCCTCGTCGGGGGCGAAGGTGACCTCGATGTCCGCCCGGTCGCCGGGCTGGCCGTAGCGGGCCAGGTCCAACTGGCCGGTCGGGCCGGCGGTGATCGAGAAGTCGCTGGCGTAGGTGACCGAAGGGTGGATCTGCAGGTCGGTGATGTGGCAGGGCGCCGGGCCGCGGTTTTGCAGCTGCACCTGCAAACGCCGCAGGTGATAGGGCTCCACCACCCCGAAGTTTAAATATGCCGGGCTCACAGTAAGATCGCAGGCCGCCTGCTCGATGCCCTCGCCGGCCAATTGCACCACGATCGGCGATCCGTCGGCGTCGCTGCCGCTGATGTGCAGCTCCCCCGAGTCCGCCCCCAGGTCAACCGGCGCGTAGCGCACGGTCACTTCCAGAATTTCCCCCGGCGCGAACACCGTCCCGTCGGCCGGGGAGCTCTGCACCGTAAACTCCGCCCCGGCCCCGATGACCGCAGAATCGAAGGTGCAGTCGATGGTCCCCTGATTGGACACCACCACCCGCTGGTCGTAGAACTGCCCCGCCTCCACCCCGCCGAAGTTGACCTGAAACGGCGTGGCCACGATCTGGCACTCCATGACCACCCCCCGGCCCCACAAACCCACCGTTCCGGTCAGGTGGGTGGCCGGGTCCGAGGTCAGGTCGTCGGAGTAGATGTCCACACCGCCCGAGTCCGAACCGGCCTGCTGCGGATCGTAGGTCACCCGCACCTCGACCGATCCGCCCGGCGGAAGCGCCCCGGCGGGCGCGGAAGTAAGCACCGCGAAGTCCGGGCTGGAATCCGCGTTCAGCTCAATATTTTCAACCGTCAAGTCGGCCAGCCCGCAGTTGGCCAGGGTAAAGGAAAGCTCCGCGGGCTCGCCCAGCGCCACGTTGCCGAAGTCCAGCATCAGCGGCTCGGCGCACACTCGCGGCGCCAGCATCTTGCCGGAAAGCCCCACTTCCACATCGCCCCCGTCGGAGCGGATCTGAAGCCCGGCGAAGTGCTCCCCGCCCGAGGCCGGCTTATAAGTGACCTCGAGCAGCCCTTCCTCCCCGGTTCCCAGAATCCCGGGCAGCTCTCCCGAAGTCGCCGTCCAGGCGAACTCCCCGAAGTCGTCCCCGGCAATCTGCACCCAGCTTATCACCAGGTCCCGGTCGCCGGCGTTCTGCACCCGCACCCGCCGGACCCGCGACTCCCCCGGCCCCAGGTCGCCGAAATCCGCCACCAGCTCGCCGCCGCAGATCTCCTCCGCCGCCTGGCACTCCGCCCCGCCCTGGTCTCCCACGCAATCGCTGATGCACACCCGGATCCTCGTCTGCACCGCTTCACCGCTCAACCGCACTTCAACCGGTTGGTGATCCGGGGTGTTCAGGAGCAGCTTTATGCCGGCTGCATGGGAACCTGCGGCCTCCGGCGCATAGTCGAGTTCGAAGATCAGATCCTGCCCCGGCCCGGCGGTTATCGGCCTGGGACAATCCGACACGAACTGATCTCCCGACTGACAACGAAGATGGAAAGGCGCGAGCCCCGACGGAGGATCAATTACGATTTCCAACAACTCGAGATCGCTCTGCCCGGTGTTGCGGATGAAAAGGTAACGCCTTTTCACCGTTTTGATGTCCGTGGCACCGTAGTCGATCGCGATCACGCCCGATTCTGGCATGTCGAGGTATTCGCCGACGTCCGGCGGCTGCGGTTGGGTTGCGACGCAGTAGAGATCCGCTCTGGATGTCGCCCCCTGCAGATCGGATCCGGAGTCACAGCCCAGGGCCTGTAGAAGAACCAGGCAGAGAATCCCGGAAAAGACGACATTCCGCATGACAACACTCCCTGTACAGGTTTATACGCTACGGGATTCCCGAATTAATGTCTATGCGGGCTGTAGGGGCAGACCTCTGTGTCTGCCCTTGATTAGACCCATGCAGCGAACGAGGAATATTAAGGGCGGGCACAGAGGCCCGCCCCTACAGAACAATTGCGTATTCAGATCTAGGAGATCTCGGCCAGCGCTCTCTGGATGGCTTCTTTCTGCTTCTGGTATTTCGAGAGGCGGTCGCGCTGCTCCTGGACCACCTCGGCGGGGGCCCGGGCGGTGAATTTCTGGTTGGAGAGTTTCTTCTGGCAGATGCCGATTTCCTTGTCCACCCGCTTGATCTCTTCCTGCAGGCGTTTCTTTTCCTCGGAGTCGTCGACGGCGCCGTGGAGGAAGATCTGCACCTCGCCGACCATCTTGGAGGCCGCCCCGGCGGGACGCTTGATCCCGGCGTCGATTTCAAGGTTCTCCACGTTGGCCAGGCGCTGGATCACGTGGGCCTGATTTTTCAAATCGGCTTCGCGGCCTGGCGCGGGGCGCAGGCTTACTTCCACCTTCTGGCTGGGGGAGACGTGGTGGGTGGCGCGCAGGTCGCGAACGCCGGTGGTGGCAGCCTGGAGGTCGGAAAAAGTCTTCAGGAGATCGGGATCGTCGAGGTTTCCGGCCGGCTTCGGCCAGGAGGCCACCAGAAGCATGGCCGGGCTCTTCTTGGCATCCACCAGGCCGGGCAGGCCGCGCTGGGGCACCAGCCGGTTGAGCTGCTGAAAGAGGTGCTCGGTGATGAAGGGCACGAAGGGGTGCAGCAGCCGCAAGGTCTGCCCCAGGCAGTAGGCCAGAACCTGGCCGGCCATCCCGGCCGATGCTGTATCCGGGCCGGCCAGCCGCGGCTTGATCAGCTCCAGGTACCAGTCGCACAACTCGTTCCACAAGAAGTCGCGGGCGGCTCCCAGGGCGATGGAGGGGTTGTAGCCTTCCAGTCCCCGGGTGACCGCGCGGATCGCCTGATTCAACGCCGCCAGGATCCAGCGGTCTTCGATGGCCAGATCGTCGAGCTTCAGCTCCCGGTGCGGCACGTTCTCCAGCTGCGAGAGGGCGAAGCGGGTGGCGTTCCAGAGCTTGTTGCAGAACTTGCTGCCCTCCAGGAAGCGCTCGGAGATCAGCTTGGCGGCGGGCACGTCCGGCATGGTGCCCAGCACGTCGAACTCCGCCTGGCATTTGCAGCAACGGAACGTGAACACCGAGCGCCCGTGCTCGGCCTGGGTCAGGTCGTTGTGCTCCCCGCAGCCGGGGCACACCGCGGTGACCGGCAGGCGGATGTCCTGGTTGCCGGTCTGCATGTCGCACAGCACGTAGCGCATGGCGTCGGTGCCGTACTCCCCGACGATGTCCACCGGGTCGATGCCGTTGCCCTTGGACTTGGACATGCGCTCGCCCTTGCCGTCGAGGATGTTGGCGTGGATGAACACGTCGGTGAAGGGCACGTCGCCCAGGTTGTACAGGCCGGTGATCACCATGCGGGCCACCCACAACGTTATGATGTCCCGGGCGGTAACCAGGCAGGAGCCCGGGTAGTAGTACTCCAGGCAGCCCGAAAGATCCGCCCCGCCCTCGGCGTCGGCCGTCTTCGAATCGGGCCAGCCCAGGGTCGAGTGGGGCCACAGCGCCGAGGAGAACCAGGTGTCCAGGACGTCGGGGTCCTGTTCGAATCCCAGCGCGCCGAGCTTTTCAATGACTGCTTTGTCGTCTTCCAGCAGGCACACGTCCAGCAGCCAGCTGTCCTGCGCCGACCCGGAGAGGTCCGGTGGTTTCTTGGGATCGTCGACCCTGGCGAATGTCTGCTCGTCGCGGTTGACCACCCGGACGGCGGCCTTCTCCGGCCAGATCGATCCCAGCGCCTCGACGCTCTTGCTTATCAAGCCGGGCAGCTCGTCCTTTTGCGCCTTTCGGGACCAGACCGGGATACGGTGGCCCCACCAGAGCTGGCGGCTGATCACCCAGTCGCGCTTCTCCTCCAGCCAGTCCAGGTAGGTCTTTTTAAAGCGCTCGGGGTGAAAGCTCACCCGACCGTCGTTCACCGCGTCGATGGCCGCCTGGACCAGGCCGGGGCTCTTGAACTCCTTTTCGAGCCCGCGGCCCATCACCAGCCCGCCCTCTATGTCGCCCATGCGCACGAACCACTGGTCGGAGAGGTAGGGCTCGATGGGCGACTTGGAGCGGTCGCTGTGGCCGATCTCAATCTGGCGGTCCTCGATATCCCCCAGCAGATCCCGCTGCTTGAGGTCCGCCACCACGTTCTTGCGGGCCTCGAAGCGGTCCTGGTTGACGTAGGGGCCGGCGTTCTGGTTGAGGCTGCCGTCGTCGTTGAGGATGTTGATGATGTCAATCTCGTCCTTGTGCCGGGTCCAGACGTCGTAGTCGTTGTAGTCGTGCGCCGGGGTGATCTTTACGCAGCCGGTGCCCAGGGAGGGCTTGGCCCACTCGTCGCAGATCAGCGGGATGAGCCGGTCGACCAGCGGCAGCATGACTTTCCGCCCCGCCCGGGCCATGTCGCGAAGGTGTACGAGGTCCTTCAGCATCTCCTGCTTGCGCTTGTCGAGATCATCCAGGTAATCCTGAAGCGGCTTGCGCTCGCGGGGGGAGGCTTTGGACAGCTCGTCTTCGGTCTTTTTGATCTCGTCGTCCAGCGCCTTCTCCGGGTCGGGATGCACCGCCACCGCGGTGTCGCCCAGCATGGTTTCCGGGCGGGTGGTGGCCACCACCACCTCGGGGGGGTCGCCGGGCCGGGGATCGAACACCGGGTACTTGAGATTCCAGAAATGACCCGAGACGGTCTCGTGGTAGACCTCGTCGTCGGAGATGCTGGTGCGCAGCACCGGGTCCCAGTTGACCAGGCGCTTGCCGCGGAAGACCAGGCCGTCCGAAAACATCCTGAAGAAGGCGTGGCGCACCGCCCGGGAGCAGACCTTGTCCATGGTGAAGCGCACCCGGTCCCAGTCGGCGCTGCAGCCGATGCGCTGCAGCTGGGCGTAGATGCGCGACTGGAACTGGTCCTTCCATTTCCAGATGCGCGCGACCAGCCCCTCGCGCCCGACGTCGTGGCGGGTGAGCCCCTCCAGCTCCTTGATGCGCTTCTCCACCACCGCCTGGGTGGCGATGCCGGCGTGATCGGTGCCGGGCATCCACAGGGTGTTGTCGCCCAGCATGCGGTGCCAGCGGATCAGCATGTCCTGCATGACGTTGTCCATGGCGTGTCCCATGTGCAGGGCGCCGGTAACGTTGGGCAGCGGCATCATTACCACGTAGGTGCGCTCGCGGTCGTCCGGCACGGCGTGGAAGCCGCCGGACTTCAGCCACATCTTCGAGATCTGCTCCTCGAAGGCCGGGTCGTAGGTCTTGGAAAGCTTGAATTTTTCTGTCACTCGGCTCGCTCCTCGCGCTGTTGGCAGAGATTAAAACACCCGGGCGGCGGGTGCAAGTCTTGCCTGCAACACCCGGTTTCGGGTACCTTCGACGGCCATGGGCGAAAAGAGGGACAAGCGGGCGGCGTACAACACATTAGACGCCATCAAGGCCGCCGGACTGGGACCGGTGAAGCGCAAGGCCAGGACCGGCCTGTACGTGATCCTGAGCCTGCTGCTGGTGGCGGCGGTGGGGGGCGCGGTGTACTTCGGCCTGGTATTCTGGACGGACACCGATATACCCGAGACCGGCCCTCAAAAGACTGCCGGCTATAAGCAACTGGAGGATCAACACCTGTCCTCCGGCGAGGCCGCTCGCATCCGGGGCATGTTCGAGATCGAACCGCCGCCGGAGGCCCGGCCCGGCGCCCCCGGGAAGAGGTCCATGTTCGAAAGACGGCTGTTGACCTTCTACCAGGGTCAGAACGACGCCAAGCACGATTACCTGCCGGTGGAGCCCGGGTCCGCCGGCGGCGTGGAGTTGCACACCGGGCCGGTCGGCGGTCCGGGTGAAGGAGGCAAGACCGAGGCGGTCCCCACCGGGCCCGCCGCCTTCGCCGGTACCGGGCGGCTGAGCAGTGCACAGGTCGAGGCGGCGGTCTCCAAGCACCGCAAGCGTGTGCTACGGCGGCTGGAACGCAGCCTGAACCGCTACCCCGAGCTGGCCGGCAAGCTGGAGCTGGTTATCCGGGTCAAACCCGACGGCACGGTTGAAAGCGCCCGCGTCAAGACGCCCAAGTACCACGGGACCGGCATCGAGGAGTTCCTGGTCAAGGACGCGGTCCGCTGGAAGTTCCCCGCCTTCGACGGGGTGCCCTACGACCTCACCTTCCCCTTCATTCTTTCCGGCAAGTAGTTTTCAGGCCGCGGACGTGACCAGGGCGGGCGTGTCGGTCATGTACAGGCGGTTGAGCAGCTTGGCCGCGGCGCGCTCCTGCTTGTCCTCGGCCAGGATCTCCAGGTAGGCCTCGATGGCCACCTGGCGGCGGTTGAGGCGCTCCTCGGCGATCTGGGCCACCTCGTAGTAGATGTCGATCTTGCGCTCGGGGCTGCGCTCCAGCTTGGCCTGGCGGCGCAGGATCTCCACCAGGTCGGCGTACTCCCCGCGGTCGCGGTAGAGATCGGCCAGCGAGGCGAGCGCGGCGATTTCCTCGACGTGTCCGGTAAGGTGCTTCTTGCGGATCCAGTCGGCCCGCCGGCGCAACCCGGCCGCCAGCTCGGTGCCGTCCAGGTCGTCGGCGACGTCCAGGTAGACCCCCATGGCCTCCTCGAACATGTCCTGCTGCGCGGCCATCTGCTCCAGCTGCCGGCGCAGGCCCTCCTCCTCGGGTTTCTCCTTGACCGCCCGGGCGACCGCGCCGAAGGCCAGGGCCGGCTCCATCAGCCGGTGGGCGTAAATGTCCCTCAGGCTGCGTAGCACTCCCAGCCGCCGGTCGGAATCTTTCGCGGCGCTGAAGCAGGACTCCAGGACCCGGGCCAGCTCGGTGAAGTCTCCCAGGGCCCGCAGCAGGCGCTCGAGGGAATCCACGGCCTCCTCGTCGTCCGGTTCGGCCCAGAGAACCTGCTGCCACAGGGAAATGGCCTCGTCGGGCTCCTCCAGGTGGAACTCCTTGATCTTGGCCAGCCGGCGAACCAGGGCCAGGCCGGCCTCGGTGCAGGCCACCTTGCCGTCGAGGATCTCCTCGTACACCATGGCCATCTCCTCGACCGAGTCGGTCTCCTCGGCCAGGCTCTCCAGCTTCATGCGCAGGACCTCGTCCTCCATGTTCTCCCGAAAGGCCCGGCAGGCGGTCAGGAAGGCCAGCTGCTTCTGGCCCAGCTCCTCTTCGTATATGCGCATCAAGTCGCCGAACACCTCCTGGCGCACGTGGGGACCCTTCTCCAGCGACAGACGTACGTCCAGCAGCTTCACCAGCTTGTCCCACTCGCCGTTCTGGCGGCAGAGCATCTCCAGGGACGAAAACGTCATGGCGATCAGCTCGTCCTTGGGCTGATCCTGAAGCGACCGGCGGCAGCGATCGATCATTTCCTCGAAAGTGTCCGTAAAAGCGCCCATGACTCCTCCTTTCCCTAAAACCCGTCATCCAGTAGGAGCAAGAATGATGCCAGCTGGTAACGCACCGTTTCTGCAGCTTAAGGTCCTGAGAAGCCCCGAAATCTGTCGCACGGGTGGGACAAAATCGGAGGCTTTTCGGGCAAGTGTGTCACGCGAATGTGACGTGTGGCTTGATTGTTTTCCCTATTCGTCCTAAATAAAATATGTATCTACCCGGGAGGGAAGATGAAGAACCTGTTGTCAGTACTGTTGGTCCTGTGTATGTGCGCTCCCGCCTCGGCGCGCCTGGGCGACAAGGAAGCAGCGGCCAAGAAGAAGGAAAAGCGCCTGGAGAAAAAGTACCGGGTCAGCGACCCCTGGTACCATACCGACGCCAAGGAACGGATCGACCAGGAATGCTGGCAGGCGCCGGCCGAAGGTTGGGGAGTCAACCAGGCGCTGAAGTTCGCCCGGGAGTTGATACCGCCCAAGATGCGCAAGGGCAAAGCCAAGCGCCAGAAAGTGCAAGGCAACCTGATCTTCTTCAAGTTCAAGAATGGGACTACTATCGTCCTCTCCGAGGGCCCCGACGGGATCATACAAGTCGAAGTCCACACGCCCGGCTTCAAGGGCCGGCGCTGTTAGATCTCCGACCCGCCGCGATCAACAACCAGCCGAGCATGACCAGAACCGACGCTAATACCAAGCCCGATCCGTCGTAACCAATCGAACAACCGCCACCGCCACCACCACCGCCCGGGTCGCCCCCGTCGCTCCCCCCGTCGACGCCGCCATCGGTGCCGCCGTCGGCCCCACCTCCGACGGTGGTGAAGGTCCAGACATAGTCGGACGTCAGCGGGCTGCCGTCCTCGGCCTGGGCGGCGGTGGTGATCGTGACCGTGTAGACGGTGGCGGGATCCAGGTCGGTCTTGTTCGGCTCGAAGGTGGCCGTCAGGGTGCCGGGATCGTAGGTCACGCCTCCCGGAACGGCCGGGTCGACCATGAAGGAATCCATGTTGATGGAGCTCACGATCATGCGCTTGCTGAAGGTGGCGGTGATCAGCGTGTCCAGGGGCACGTCGGTCGCGCCGTCCTCCGGCACGGTGGCGGTGACCTGGGGAGCCGGATTGTAGCTGGCAACCTCGTCGGCCCCCATGTCCGGTTCGCTGGTCCCGTCTTGGTTGGCATCAATGGTGCGGTCGTCGCCTTCGAAATCCTCGTCCGGAAGCCCGGGAGCGTCGGTGCCCATGTCGATGACCGGTGAGTAGGACAGCAGGTGAAAGTCCACCGCCAACTGCGGATCGATGTCGAGGTTGTCCCCCTGGGCCAGGTTGTCGCCCACCTCGATCTCCAGCACCGAGAAGTCGTTGTTGAACAGCTCGACGCCCGCCCCGATCCCGTCGTCCGGTTCGTCGTCGAAGATGTTGACGTCCACTTCGGTGCTGTCCCAGATGATGTTGTTGTAAATCTGCGCCAGGGCGGTGTTTTCGGTCTGCCGGATCTCCAATCCATAGGCGTTGGACGTGATGGTATTGTTGGTCACCGTCACCGAGTCCATCTGCACGTACGCGCCCACGCCGAATGTGTCGCCGGCGATTATGTTGTTGACCAACGTCGCCGAACCCTGCCCGCCCAGGCCGGCGATCTTGACGCCACCCAAGTTGTTGTCCTCAAACCGGTTGTCCTTGACGTTCACGGCTCCCATTGTGGTATCGACCCAGGCGCCCCAGCCGCTGTTGTCGGTGAAAGTGTTGTCCTCGACGACGACGCCGCTGGACTGGGCGGCCTCGACGTTCACGCCGCCGCCCCGGCCCCCGTAGTTGCCGATGAAGGTGTTCTGTACAACCCCCGCCGAGCCTTGCTCGGCGACAACGACTTCCAGCGCCCCGGAGTGACCGTAGGCGTTGTTGTGCTCGAAGGTGTTGCCGGAAACATTGATGCTGCCGGAGTTCGTGAACGCAGCCAGTCCGACGCCGTCTCTCTGGCTGTCGTTGTAGGCGAAAGTGCAACCGGTGACGGTGGCCATGCTGTGTCTAGAGTGCACCGTGGCGCCGGCATAGCTGTTGCAGACCTGGCTTCCCTCAAAGGTGCTGTTGGTGAGCGTGACCATGCCCGAATCGCTTATCAGGATCACGTCGCTTCCGCCCACGCCGCATTCTTCGCCCACGGATTTGATATTGTTGACGGTGATGCTCGCATCGTAGGTCGAGACCAGCAGCGGCCCGCCCGGGCCCGGGTCCTTGAAGGTGAGGTTGGATATGCTGATGTTGGCGCCCACGTCTCTCTGCTCGGCCGCGTTGTCGAGCCGGTCGGTGCTGATGTACAAGAACCCCTTCTCCCCGCCGCCGTCGAGGATGGTCTGGTCCACGCCGGCGCCCATGATGGTGAGCGGATACTTCTCCGCCGGGTTCGGCGGACCCTCCGGCCGGTACTCCAACCAGTAAGTCATGCTGCTGAAATCGTAGGTGCCGGCCGACAACATTATGGTGTCCGCCTCCTGGTTGGTCGCGGCCGTTGCCAGCACCTGCTGAAACTCCTGCACCGAACTGACGTTGTGGGATTCGGCCAGGACGTTAGTGGCCAGAAGCAAAGAAAATATCACCGAACAAATTCTCATTTGACCTCCCGTTGCGTGAACTGCCAGATTCTGGTATCTATCCGGTCAATCGTGTCACTGCGGGAGGATATTATCAACCATGGATCCAATGGGGATAGAAAAAAGCGCGTTCAGAATCATGGTGGTGGACGACTCGGAGATCGTCCGCGAGTATTTGATCAAGATCCTCGACCAGGCCGGCTACACCGACATCACCCAGGCCGAAACCGGCGCGAAGGCGCTGGAGTTGCTGGAGCAGGACGAATACCACCTGCTGCTGCTGGACATCCAGATGCCCGAGGTCGACGGGATCGAGACGCTGAGGCGGGGCAAGCAGAAGTATCCCAACACCCAGTTCATCATCATGACCGCCCACGGCTCTCTGGATACCGCCATGGAGGCCATCGACCAGGGGGCTTTCAACTACATCACCAAGCCCTTCGACGACGTCGACTTCGTCTTGTCCCGCATCCAGGCCGCCCTGGAGCGGGTGGCCATCATCCATTACAACATCGACATGATAAACCGCCTGCAGCTGGTGGTGGGAAAGCTGAAACGAACCCAGAAGGAAAAAGACGCCCACAAGCGCCAGGGTCAGACCGAAGAGGTCATCGGGCGCCTGTCAGAGATAATCAACGAGCTTCAGGAATTCAGGAGGAAGACCAAGGGCGTCTAGCCGCAGTCTATTCCTCGTTGACCACCAGATCGATGGCCGCGCCGGGCTTGGCGTCGGAACCTTCCTCGGGGTCCTGCTTGAGGACCATGTAGGGGGCCCAATCCTCGTTGTAGGTCCAGCGGATCTGGCCCACTTTGAAGCCGGCGCCGGTGATGGACGTCTTGGCGCGGTTGACGGGCATTCCCACGAACTTGGGCACCTTGACCGCCTTGGGGCCCGAGGAGGGCATCACGGTGACCGAGCGGCCCTTCTCGTAGGAAGTGCCCGCCGCGGGGACCTGCGAGGCGATCTTGCCCTTGGGCACCGAGTCGTGCGGCGCGGGCTGGCCCACCACGATCTTGAAGCCGGCCTGCTCGATCAGCAGGGTGGCCTCGGCGGTGGAGCGCCCGGTGACATCCGGGACCGTGGGCGCCTCCCCGGCCAGCGTGACGGTCACCACGCTGCCCTTGTCGGCCTTGGTGCCGGGCATCGGGTTCTGTTCAACCACCGTACCCGGCGTGGCATAGCGCGACGGCTTGTGTCCGCCCACCAGCAGGGTCAGGCCCTTCGACTCCAGCGTGGCCTGGGCGGAGACTTTGGTGGACCCGGTAAGGTCCGGAACGGTTACGTTCCCTCCCGCGGCAACCAGATCCAACCGGAGCACGATCACCACGGTTATTACCGCGGTGATCACCGAGGTGAAGAAGGCGATCAGGAACGTGGAGGCATTGGAATGTGAGTTGGCCATGGCCGACATATACTGACATTACGCCTAGTTGTCAAATCCGGTGCAGCGGAGTTAGACTGTCGGCATGCCCAACCAACCTGAAACCAAACGAGATCGGGGCCGAGTTCTCGGAGGGAGAGGAATAACCCTTTGACAAAAGGTGCGTAGTAATAATAAGGAAGATCAGATCCCGAAAGGCGATTGTTTTGTGGCGATAAAGATTTCAGTAATCGATGACAGCGTGATCCTCAACCGGTGGCTGGAGGCCAACCTCCCCGGCGCCGAGTTCGAAGTCCGGACCCTGGCGGACTCCTCCAAGGCCCACGAGTTCATCCTGGAGAACCGCCCGGACATCCTGCTCCTCGACGTCCTGATGCCCAACCTGGGCGGCGACGAGATCTGCCTGCAGCTCAAGGACAACCCCGATACCCGGGACATTACCGTGGTGTTCCATTCCAACATCCCCGAGGAGGTCCTCAAGGAGCTGGTCAGCAAGTGCAAGGCCGACGGCTACATCGTCAAGACCGACGACCCCCTGGAAACCGCCCAGAAGATCCGCAGTTTTCTCGAAGAGAAGAAACCTGGCCAATAGCAACTGACGAAATCCCGGAACCGCCTCAGGGATTAGGCATGGCCTCGTAGCGCAGCTGTGCCGGGATCTTCTCCGTCAGGCCGGCCACGTCGGGGCCGATCGGCGGGAAGGGCACGCTGCCGAACCAGGCCGGCTTGGAGGTCAGGTAGAGCGACGCCGGCAGCGCGTGCTCGGCGATGGCGGGGTCCCAGATCGTGTCGTTGTTCACGTAGTCGTAGTTGCCGTGGCGCAGCAGGGTTGCGGCCACGTCGGCGTCATCGACGCCGTGCATGATCCCCAGGGCCCAGATAACCACGTCGGTGTTGCTGTAGGGCTGTCCGGGCAAGGCCTCGTAGCGGGTCGACCTCCCGGCCGTCCCCAGCACGCAGCCCACCACGTTCATGTAAGTGTTCTTGGTGGCGAAGGAAACCGCGTTGTTGTTGGAGTCGGTCTCTTCGCGCTGCCAGCCCAGCGAGCGGGAGCGGTAGACGGTGTTGTGGCTGGAGGATCCGTGGATGAAGTCGCCGGTGGCCTGGTAGCCGATGTTGCCCTCCCACAGGTTCATCATCGGGTGGGGCGCATGGTTGAGCGAGGGGCTGCCGGTCAGCCACCAGAGGTCGTCGAAGCGCGAGTCCTCCATGTAGTTGTAGCCGAAGACGTTGCCGGACGCCCCCCCGGCGGTCATCATGAAGCCGCCGTCCAGGGTGCGGAAGATGTTGTTCTCCACCAGGTTGGCCGACGAGAACATGTCCACCAGCACCCCGTAACCGTGCGAGCGCCCGTAGCCGGCGATGCTCTCGTGGAAGTAGCTCTCGCGGATCTCGTTCTGCAGGCTCTGCAGCATCCACACCGCGCGCCAGTCGACCCGCTCGACCTCGACGTTTCTCAACCAGCAGTACTGGGTGGCCTGCATCTCGAGCAGGTAGGTCACCGAGGGGTCGGGCTGGGTCAGCGTCAGGTCCTCGACCCCCGACCAGCGGATGAAGGTGCGCGCCTCGGCGCAAGTCGCCTGGGGCAAGAGCGAGGCGGTGTAGGTCCAGTAGAGCGGGATGTTGAAGCTCACCTGGTTGCCGTTCACCGCGGTGACCTCGACGATCTGACCCAGGGTCCGGTCGCCGTTCTCCCGCCCGCAGTAAGTGCACTTGCCCTCCACGCCCTCGGGGTCGACGAAGTCGCCGTCGTTGAGCTGGTCGATCAGCATCAGGTCGCCCACCCGGGCGTACCGGGGATCGTCGACGGTGATGGTGGTGGACCCCTTGACGGCCCCTGAAACGATCCCGACCGATTTCTCACCGGTCGAGAAGTTGGGCCAGCCCGAAAGGGCGATGGCCGAGCGCCCCCCGGTGGGCCCCTGGTAGCTTATGGTGGTGGCGTCCATCCCCTCCCCGCGCAGCACCCGGTGGCTGCGCACACTGATGGCTCCGGTCACCCGGTAGGTCCCCGCCGGCAGCAGCACCACCTGGTCGTCCGGGCAGTTGTCCAGCGCGTCCTGGATGGCCGCGGTGGCGTCGGTGGAACCGTTGCCGTAAGTGCCGGCATCGATGGTCGCGCAGACCGTGCTCCGCTGCGGAATCCCCCCGGGGATCCCCACGTTCCCGGTCCACTCCACCCGGCGGTCCTCGGGAATGATCTCCTCCGGGGTGCTACTCCCGTCATCCCCCGCCGCCCCGTCATCCCCCGCCGCCCCGTCGTCTCCAGGGTCGCCTCCGGCGTCCTGCACGCCGTCCGCATCCCCGCCGTCGTTGCTATTACCGACATTGCCGGTGCAACCGCACAAGGCAATCGCCAACAGTATCACCAGACCCGTTCGCATAGTAATTCTCCCCTGCCTGCAGCATACTATAGCCGCTGGATCAGGTACAGGTAGCAGGGCAGCCGGCAGGCGATCTGCATGTCGTGGATCTTCTTGAGCCATTCCCGCCATCCCGCCCGCCTTTTTTGGGTCTCGGTCATCAACGGCGAGAGGTAGACGACCCCCTTGCTGTAGGGCTTGGGAAGCACCCGGCGGGTCAGCTCGATGATCGAATCGGTGTGCCGCTGCGAAAGTTCCATGGAGATGACGAAGTTCGCGCTGATCTCGATCTTTTCGTAGCTGCGGTTGATCTCGATCATCCGGGCGAAGGCCCGGCCCACGTCGTCGACCGAAAGCGGCTTGCCCAGCTCCTTCAGAGTCTCTGCGTCCGCCGACTCCAGCCCGATGTTGATCCAGGTCGAATACGGCAGCCGGTTGACGGCCTCGAACAGCCTCTCGTCCGCACAAAGCAGCGAGTGCACGCTCCCGAACAAGAACAAATTGGCGCCCCGCATGCAGGACCGCTCCAGCCCGAAAGCATCGTAGGCCCGCGAGGCGGCGTGCTCGATCAGCTCCCGGCCCGCGAACAGCCCGTCGTGCCCTCCCAGAAAAACCGAGTTGTAGTTCACGATGTCCGCGCCCAAATGCTCCCGGAGCTCTTGAATCTGGCGGTCGACGTCCCCCCGGTCGCGGACCTTGAAGGTGTCCCCGGTCTTGATGGCGCAGAACGCGCAGTTGTACAGGCAACCGTCGGACACGTTCACCGGCAGGACCTCGTAGTTGACGTGCCGGGAATCCGGCGGCAGCACCGAGACCACCCCGCCGATGATGTCGTGAAACTCCCGCTCCCGCCGGGCAAGCTCGGCGGAGCCCTTGACGGGAAGCCGGTCTACCGACTCGATGGCCGCGCGCACCGAAGGCTCCAAGAACGGGTTCTTCCGGATAATGTGGTTGGTGGGGTAGTCGGGGATGGGCACGTAATACTCCCCGAACAGGTCGAAGACCCCCTGGTAGCCCCCGGTCGCGTAGTACACCCAGTCGTTCCCCGGCGTGCGCGTGAGCCACTCGGCCGGGTCGGTCCACTGCTCCCCCCGCCCCTGGACGTGCTTCATCTCGCCGTTGAGATTCAAGTGATAAACGTAGTCGCCAGTCTCGATCTCGAGATACCGCCCGTAGCGCACCGGGCAGTCCATCTTGACATACTCGCGCGCTCCCTGCTTTTCGCGGCCCGCCTCCATTGCGCCGCATTTTCGGGCGCAGGCGGGTTTCTGTCAAACCGGGCTTGACTCCCGGTCGGTACAATATATACTATATATATTGTATATAATACATAGCCGGGAGCGCAGCCATGCCTGACAATAAAATCGTGTATATCTCGAAACATACGCACCGAAAGCTCAAGATGCTGGCGGCCCACCGGGGCCGGCCCATGGGCAGGATCTTGGAGGAGTTGATCGAGAGCGAGCTGGACGACCTGGCCAGTCCCTGGGTCGCCCCCGGCGGCTTGAACCTGCAGCAGCAGGCCGTCGAAAGCGCCTGGGACGATCCCGATCTGGACGCATACAATGAAGACTGATCTCCGCCGCGGCGACGTGGTCCTGGTAGCCTTCCCCCTGGCCGGCTCCGCCGAAGGCGGGCGGAAGAGAAGACCCGCCCTGGTGGTTCAGCACAACCGCTACAACCGGCGACGCGCGGTGTTGATCCTGGCCGCCATAACCAGCTCCAAGGCCCACCAGCGCCTCCCCTGCAAGGTGCCGGTAGCCAAGAACAACCCCGCCGGCCGCCAGGCCGGAATCAAGATGGACAGCGTGGTGGACTGCCAGACCCTGGTAACCATCCCCAGGGAAATCGTCACCAGGAAAATCGGCTCACTCCCCAAGGGCATCATGCGCAAGATAGACAAAGCGCTGAAGGACGCGCTGGGTCTTGAGGAATCGACTCAATCGGTCACGTAAGCGATCGACAGGTAGCCCACCCAGTGCTTGAGCGAAAACGGGGCGGTGGTGCCCAGGCCGATCCCGTAGGCCGGCAGGGTTCCGGTCGAGTAGCTGTCGCCCTGCCGCAGCAGGATCCCGTCGAGCCGCCGGCCGCGACCGCTTTCCGGTGGGCGCGCGCGTCGGTCCCGAAGGGCTGGTAGTCGAAATCGGGCCCGTAGTGGGTCGCGTCGTTGGAAATAACGAAAGCGATGTCTTTTCCCGGTGCGAGTCCGTTCTCGTGCATGTAGTCATAAAACACCCCGGCCAGGGCGCCGGCCATATCCTGCAGGCTTGAAAAATCCGCCCGGGTCACCATGATCGGCAGGATCCGCACCTTGGGGTTCAGGTGCTTGAGAGCAGAAGCGAAATCGTTACCGCACTCCACCTCATCCGATCCTCCCAACCGCTTTCAAATGAATTTCACTGGGCGTCCACCTTGACCGAGGTGTCGCCGAAGATGTAGCGGTCCAGGAACTGGTCGGTCACCTTGTAGGTGGCCAGGCGGTTGGATTCCTTCGAGAAGCCGTGGCCCTCGCCCTTTATTACCAGGTAGTGGACCGGGACTTTGCGTTGTTTGAGGGCTTCGACGATCCGGTCGGACTGGTCCTGCTTGACCCGGGCGTCGTTGTCGCCCTGGACCACCAAGAGCGGCCGGGTGATCTTGTCGACGTAGTGCAGCGGCGAGCGGTCGTGCTGGTACTTGGCGTGCTCGGGGTTCTTGGGGTCGCCGAACTTGGCGTAGATGTAGGTGGCGAACGAGGCCCAGTAAGGCGGGAAGCTCTCCACCAGGCTCTTGAGGTCCGAGGGGCCGAAGTAGTCCACGTTGGCGGCGAACTCGTCCGGGGTGAACGTCGCGGACGCCAGCGCCATGTAGCCGCCGTAGCTGCCGCCCATCACCACCACCTTGCCGGGATCGACGTCGGCGTTCTCCACCAGCCATTTCTTGCAGTGGACGATGTCCTTGAGCGGACCGCCGCCCAGGTCCAGGTTGTCGAGCTTGGTGTAGGATTTCCCGTAGCCGGTGGATCCCCGGACGTTCGGGACCAGGACGACGTAGCCCTTGGAATGCAGGTACTGGCGGAAGTTGTTGAACAGCCGCAGGGACTGCGCGGTCGGCCCGCCGTGGACGTCGATCACCGCCGGGAAGGGGCCTTTTCCGGCTTGCCGGTAGACGAACGCCGGCACCTTATTCTCGTCGAAAGAGGGAATCTTGACCGATTCGCCCGAGACCATCTTGACGTCCTTCAAAGAATCCGGAAGGACGTTGGTGATCCTGGTCGCCTTGGATCCCTTCAAATCGATCATATAGATGTCGATCGGAACGTCGTCGCTGAGGATGTAGGCCGCCATGTAGCGGTCGCTCTTCGAGAAGCCGATCGGATACAGGGCGCCCTGGCTTCCGATCTCCGGCATCTCGACCGTCTTCCCGGTGCTCTTGTCGGTGACCGTCACCTTGAAGGTGCCGTCCTCGTTGATCCGGGTAACGAAGTATTTGTAGCTCTTGCTGAAGAAACCCCGATCCACGTCCCAGTCAGTCTTGAGAACCTCCTTGGACTTTTTGTTCCTCAGGTTCATCGAGTAGAGCGCGGTGAACTCGCGCCCCTCGTCCGAGGTGTAGTAGAGCGTCTTGCCGTCCTTAGAGAAGCTGGTCGGCGTGTAGAGGATCTCGCCCTTGTGCCTGGTGAGCAGCACGGGCTTCTTCGCGCCCCGTTTGAGCAGGTACATGTTGCTGTCCACGTCCGAGAGGGTCTCCGAGATGATGAACCTCTTGTGATCGCGGCTGGTCAGCCCGAACGCCAGCTTCCCGGACGCCTTCCACAGCGTCTTCGACTTTCCGGTGGCCAGGTTGTACTCGAGAAGATCCATGAACCGGGGGTCCCGGCGCGATGAAAGATACAAAAAGGTCTTGCCGTTTTTGGCCCAGTCGACGAACCCGGTCCTGGCCCCCTGGGGGTAGTCGGCGCATAGATCCTTGTGCTCCTTGCCGGTGGAATCGGTCAAAAACAAATGCGGCAGCTCGTTGCCTCCCACGTCGGCCTCGTAGAGCAGCTGGTCCTTGGTCGGGGAGAAAGCAAAGGCGTGCACGAACCCCTCGACCTTGGTGATCTGGACGGGCTCCCCCCCGGTCACCGGCATGGTCCATATGTTCAGGCGCCCTCCCCGGTCGGTCTCGTAGGCGATAGTCTTCTCATCGAAGGAAAACGAAGCCCCGTAGGCGCGCTCGATCTTGAAATACTCCTCCAGGGCCACCGGCGCCACCGGCGCCTTGGGCGCCTCCGGCGCGGCTTTTTCCTCCGAAGCGGCAGCCGCCGGCTTCTCCTCGGCCGCGGGCGCCGGTGGGGCCTTCTGCGGTGTCTGGCAAGCAAACCCGACCAGCACCATCGCCAGCATTACCAACAACGCTCTTCTCATAACCTCCTCCAATCTGGTTTCGGCCTCCATTCCGCGCGTCCAAGCATGCATCACTGCCTACACCAATCCAAAGAAAGGCTCAACCACAATCATGGAAAACCAGGGACAGGATAGGTTCCAAGTGCAGGTTCCAAGTGCCATCGAGTTATGTAGAACAGTACTTTCCCCAGGCGTGGTAGAACGAAAGCGTTTTCAATTGCTTGCGCTGGGAAAACGCAATCCTTCTAAATTGTTGGACTTTCTAAGCGTACCTCCGAAGCTCATTCTGTCGTTCCCCAACAATTCCATTCTTGCATAAATTGTAGCGATTCCGCTATAATTCATGCAAAGACACTCAGGAGACACGCAAAGATGCCTGCCGAGCCCATATCCGTTGCCGAAGCGGCCTCCCGTTTGGGGGTCAACCAGGCGCGGGTGCGCGCGATGATTGCCGCCGGCCTGCTCGACGCCGTGAAGGTAGGCGGTCGCTGGTTGATCGCCCCTGAGAGCATCGAGCGGCGCAAAGATGACGCCAGACCCGTGGGACGGCCGTTCAGTCTTACCCAAGCATGGGGGCTGCTCATGACAGCCGCAGGCGCACGACCGGGCTGGTTGTCGTCAACGGAGCTGTCCCGGATTCGGAGGCGCTTACGGGAGCATGGACTTCTGGTACTAACTCCCCGGCTTTGGAGACGCGCCGTCCTGCACCGTCTCCGAGCTCATCCGTCGGATACAGAACGCATCACTAGCGACAGGAACGTGGTCCGAACCGGTATAAGCGGAGCTTCCCACCATGGCATCGACCTCGTCGCTCCAGGGCATGTAGAAGTCTATGCGCCGGAAGAAGTAATGCATCGGTTGATCAGGCAATACGCCCTCCAACCATCCAAGCGCCCCAACCTGCTGGTCCGCGCCGTGGCCAAGTTCTGGCCGTTTGAAAAGAGTCTCCCGGTCGCACCGGCGCCGGTGGTCGGCGTCGACCTGCTCGATTCCGACGATGCCCGAACCCGCCGGGCCGGAAAGCGGCTGCTAGAACAGGTGCAAGCACAATGGTCGACCTGACCGCCATTGATTCCGCGTCAGGCGCGGTCTGGGATGCATTGCTCGATCTGGCGTCCAGGCAGCCAACGGGTTGGACCCTGGTAGGCGCCCAGATGGTGGCGCTGCACGGTCGGGAACGCGGTCGAGTCCCACCTCGCGGCACGGTGGATGCCGACGTCCTGGTCGACGTGCGGATCGTTGAGAACGCAACGGCGAGATTCTCCAAGCTATTGGTCGACAGCGGATACGAGCTTGAGGGTGTTGACGCCTTCGGAGTCGGACACCGGTTCACCGACGGACGGGTCAAGATCGACGTGCTGGCGCCGGACGGGTTGGAAAGGGGAAAAGCGCATCTCACCACCATCCCACCGGCGCGTACAATATCCGTGCCCGGAGGAACCCAGGCGCTCGGGCTCTCCCGCCTTGTGGACATCAAGCGCGGGTCACGCACCGGGCAGATATCATGCCCCGACCTCCTCGGAGCCATCCTGCTCAAGGCGCGGGCGGTGGAAGTGGACGACGTGCCCGAATCTCAGCTTTCAGACCTTGCCTTTCTCCTCGGCCTGGTCGAGGATCCCAGACAACTCGCCAGCCAGTTCCAGGGCAAAGAGCGGACCTGGTTGCGCCGCCGCGAAGAACTAATGGATCGCTACCAACGCGCGTGGCGAAATCTCCCCGACGAGGATGCGGACAACGGACACATCGCATTCAGGATAATGGCGGGGTTTTAGGGGGAAGCCCTGTACTCGTAAGATACA
>Ga0272442_10003315_pt1 | contig 22711 bp, 13 predicted proteins | sample SSMForm2O_FD_200262 | JGI IMG/M metagenome (GOLD analysis project Ga0272442, IMG submission 200262) | Marine sediment archaeal communities from Little Sippewissett salt marsh, Falmouth, MA, United States - SSM-Form-2O | ecosystem: Environmental > Aquatic > Marine > Wetlands > Sediment ...
GTGGAACCGCGCGGCCACGTCGTGCTGCGTGCGCATCTTGTCGAGGGTCGTCACGCTTGCCGACCGTGATGGCAGGTGGTCTGACTGGTTGGCGATGCGTAGTGCCACCTGCAACGTCGCGTTTTCGTAGTCGTCGTCGAACGGCGTGGCCACGTGGAGCGAGGCGACGTGCACGCTGGGCACGGGGAACACGTAGAGCTTGCGCGTGATGCCGCCCAGCGGGTGCGCCGCGTACCGCGTACCGCTGGCCAATGTGTCCGCCACCGAACCGTTCTTCACCGCCATGGCGAGCACGTTGTCCCGGCCACACGCAATGGCGTTGGTGATATCGACCTCGAAGGGGGTGAATCCGCCCAAGTGCCGCCCCACTTCCTCGCCATTTACCCAGACGGTCGCGTCGCTGTACACGGCGTCACAGCGCAGTTTAATCCGGTGCCGGAACCAGTCCGAGTGAACACGAAACCGGCCCACGTAGGCCGCAGCGACGCCCTCGGCCACGTCGAAGCCTTGCATCGCCCATTCGCCGGGGACTTCGATGTCGGACCAGCCCTCGCTTGTCGGGAAGTCGCTGCTCCAGAAACCGTCGGGCGGGTCGGGATGGAATCGCCACGTTCCAGAAAGGTCGACGGGCTTAACCAGCACGCTGCCGGCGCGTGACGGCAGCGGCGTCAACCGCGGTGCGGGCGCGAAGACCTCGGCGAGGGCAACGCGCGCCGTCGCCGTCGCCTCGCCCGACCGGGCCACCACCTCGGCCGCCTCGTTTGCCGAGGGCCGATCCGGTTCGGCTATCCGCAATACGAACGCACCGGCGTCGTCCGTCTGCGTCACCACAGGCGCAGCGGCGCCCGGCAGCGCCGCACGGACCTCCGCCTCCGCAACGGCCTTGTGCGTGTTCGCATCACGCACCGAGCCGAGGATGCGGCCCGCGCAGTCTCCGTGGGCCTCGAGCGTCAGACAACGCAGCAGCGCGTCGTGGTCCGACCACAGCTCGATCGCGGACACCACGGCGTTCGGTCCGCTGTGCCGAACGAACTCGAGGTCGACGCCGCCGTCTTGATACGTCTCGTGGGCCAAGTCGATCACCTGATGGACGACCTCGGCCTTGGGCAGTCTGAATCGGCCTTGGACCTTTGAACCGTCGACCAGCAGGCTCTGTGTCCGTTGGTCGCTGTCCGAGAGATAGGTCAGGTCCAGCGTGTAGGTCGCGTCGCGACGCAGGCCGTGCAGCCGGTACCTCACGCGCGCGCCATACGCCACCGTCCGCGCCGGATGATCCGAAGGCACTTGTTCCGGCGGGACGTCTCGCTCTGGATACCGGTAGTCTCCCTCCGAGGAAACCAGATGGGGCTGTTCGCCGGCCACGCCGCAGTTGTCGCGGGCCACGAGGTGCAGTCCCTCGAGCGTTCCCTGCGCGCTTTCCCCGGAGGCGAGCACACAGAAGCTCAGCGCGAAGCACCAGGCAAAAAGCCTACTCACACGTTGATGTCCCATGCGACCAGCGATGATACCAGCTTCCGAGGGCCGCGCAAAGGTCGGCGTTGTGCGTCAAGCGGGTGGCTTGCATTTGGCTTGCGGCTCGACTGCGCCTCTGACCGGCACGGCGTCCCCCTTGCCTCGATGTCGTGGCCGTTGTGCCTGGTCACAGCCCGATGCTTCTCAGGTACTGTCGGTTGCGGCGCGCGCTATCCCGGGGCGTTCCCATTCCCGGCAGGACGTCCTGCTCGACCGTGATCCAGCCTTCGTAGTTTTGGTCTCGCAGCCACGCCAGCACGGCCGGAAAGTCGACGCACCCGTTGCCCAACTCGCAGAACACCCCCTGGCGTACCGCCGCGAAGTAGTCCCAGCCCTCGTCCCGCGCGCGTTGGGCCACGGCCGGCTCGCAGTCTTTGAAGTGAACGTATGCAATCCGATCGGCGAAGCTCTCGAGCGCTTCCGTCACCGCCTCCGCGCGCCCGCCGGCCCCGTAGACGTAGTGTCCTGTGTCCAGGACCAGCCCTACGAGGCCAGAATCCGTCAGTGCCATCAGGCGCGCGACCTCGTCGGGCGTCTCGACGTAGCCGGCGCAGTGGTGGTGAAACACGGTGGCCAGGCCGGTCTCGTCGCGGACGGCCGCCGCGATGCGCTCGGCGCCCTGGGCGAATACCTGCCACGCCGCCTCGTCCAGCGCCATGTCCGCCGTGACCCGCCCGGCGTCTTGCGTGCGTTCGTGCACCGTGCCGTTGTCATCGGCGAGAACCAGAAACGGTTGGTGTGTCTGGTCGGCGACCTGCGCCAGCAGCCGCGCGACCTCGAGCGCGGCGGCTTGCCCGGAGGCCTGCGCCTCGGCTTGGCTCAGCGCCACGGGCACGAAGGCCCCCAGCATCGTCACGGCGCGCTGGCGCAGCTCGGCACGGAGCGCCTCCGGTGCCGTCGGCATATAGCCCCAGTCGCCCAGTTCCGTGCCCGCGTAGCCGGTCGCCACCAGTTCGTCGAGCATTTGCCCATAGCCGACGGGCTCATTGTCCAGTCCCTCGAACTCGAGGCTTCCCCACGAGCAGGGCGCGTTGCCAACACGGATTGTCGCCATAATGCCGTATTCCTTGATCGTGTTCGTCTCGCTAGAAACGCCACTCGAGGTCGTGGCGCCACTCTAACCTATGGACGAGGTGGACCTCATGGACGAAATGGACACCAGGAAGACTCACCCAAAAGGAGATGTCCACACTGTCCATGAGGTCCACATTGTCCATGGCTTACGATGCTATCGAATGCCAAGACTGCCGTTTCTAGGCTCACCGGTGCTTTCCCGCGTCAGCTCCGAGTACGATGACGAGCCCGGCCCTACCGGGCCGCCGTACATTGCCTCACCAGCCTTCAGGGGCGGAAAACGATTCCGTACGGCCACGTGCTCGTCAAAGGGTCGCCCAGGGGGATGAGCCCGCCGGTCACGGTCGGTGCGTCCACATTGGATACGTCGAAGACCGTGGCCGTGTCGCTCTGGTTGTTGGTGGTCACGGCGTAGTGGCCGTCCGGCGACACGGCCAGCCGCAGCGCGCCGATACCGTCGAAGGGCAACGGGCTGACCGCCGTCAGCTCGGCGATGTGGTCCGGATTCGAGATGTCGAACAACAGCAGCTTGTTCGATCCGCCGCCGGGATCGCCGACAAGCGCGGTCTCTGCGTCCGGCATGACGGCGAGGCCGAGGGCAAAGGTGTTGTCGCGGTACAGCGTGTCGCGCACGACGGGCGTTGTCGGATTCGAGAAATCGACGATCTCGACCGCGGCGTCGATTTGCTGTGAACCGCTGTCGAAGTTCGAGGCCCCGGCCACGACGGCCAGCGGCGAGCCCGGCACGGCGGCGACGGATCCGCCTGTCGACGCGACCTCGACGGCGCCGAGGGCCGCGACGTTGTAGGGATTGGTGATGTCGAGGACGACGAGATCGCTGGGTTCGTTGTCCTGATAGAAACCGAGGGTCACCAAGGCCACCGCGCGGCCGTCGTTTGCCGTGCCGGTGGCGACGCCCACCGGGCCGTAGAGGTCATAGGGCGTGAAGTCGACGACGTCGGAGATGATGAGATAGTCGGGCCGGCGTGCGTCGATGACGTAGACGGCGCTGATCAAGTCGTCGTCGTCGTAGCACGTGGCAACCACGGTTTCCCCGTCCGGCGCGAGGGCCATATTCTGGCAGTTGCCGTCGCCGAGCGTCAGCGCGGCGGACAGGGCCTCGATGTCGACGAGGTCGCTCAGTTGCAGCGCGTAGATGGCGCCGGGTCCGCCAAGCACGCAATCGAGGACGATGAGGGTCTCGCCGTCGGGCAGGAAGACGGCGTCGCGCGGGCGGTCGATGATGCCGCCGACCTCGGTCGACTCGATGACGGTGAACTCGGTGTTCTCGGCGGGGTCGATCAAGGACAGGGAGTGGTCGAGCACGTTGGTGACCACGCAGTAGGTTGCGGGCAGGACATAGTTGAGGTAGGAGACGCGGCCGGTGGCGGAGGTCTGACCGTCGTCGGCCGTAACCGTGATGTCGTTCTCGCCGGTGGGGACGGTCACGCCCTCCTCGAACTCGCCGCCCGAGGTGCCGATGGTGATGACCTGGTTGCCGACCCGGATCGTGATGGTGATGTCCCCGTCGTCCACCGGGCTGCCGTCCCACTTGGTGACGCGCCCGCGAATGACCACGACCACCGGGTCGCCGGGCGGCGGCAAGGGTTCGGGCGCTTCGGGCGGGTCGACCTCGATGACGAGGCCGAGTTTGACCTCGACAGGGATGGTGTATTCGGCGGTCTCGTGCTCGATGCGGGGCGGATCCACGGGCTTGAAGAAGCCGCCCTTGAAGCGGTGCACTTCCTGCGTGGCGATGAGGGGGATGGCGGCCTGGGTCTCTTGGTCATAGGTGGTGATCATCGAGGCGGCGACGTCGAGGTCGGCATACGGCGCGCCTTGGAACTCGGGTGGATTCGGGCTGAGCCCGTCCATGAACTCGAAGGTGTAGATGGGCACGCCGGTCTCGGCCGGTAAGGGCGGGATGATGTAGGTGTCGGCGTCGCCCGGCTCGGCATGGGAGAGCAGTTCGTTCGACAGGGCCGAGAACACGCCGGCGAGTATGGCCGGCATCTGCACAAATTGTGAGAATCCGGGGAAGAACAGGGCAAAGACCACCTGTTGCGTGTTCGTTTCAGCCACAAACGTGCCCTCGAACACCACGTCGGCCGTGGTCTCGGTTGCGATGACGTTGGTTTCGCCTACTTGGCCCGTCAGGGAATCCGGGTCGAGCTCGACGGGCGACGCCTCGACCACCACGTGGACCATGTTCAGCGCCGCCATGAATACGTTGGCCACCGCCACGGCCCCGCCGAAGGAATACAGGGCCGGGCAGCCGGGGCTGAAGGCCGCGGCCGTGGACAGGGCGGCCATGGCCACGTTGGCGTACTCCATGGCGAGGTGGAAGCGCGCGGCCAGCCAGTCGAGCACGAAGCGGTGGCGGGCGGGCGTGCCGGGCAAGATGGCCACCTTGCCGTAGAGCTGCCAGCGCGCCTGTTCGAGCGCGTCCATCTCGGCCACTTTGGCCATCCGCTTCTTGAGGCCCTCGTTGATGTCGTCGATCTCGTCGGCGAAGCCCGAGCTGATAAAAACCTGGTCGAGGAGTTCGAGCTCGTCTTCCTCCTCGGCGTATTCCATCACGTCGTCCACATTGCGCAGCAGCATGTCGAGGACACCCAAGGCCTCGTCGAACTCCTCGGCCGACTTCTCGTCCAGCAGCTCCACCAGCGGCGCAAGCAGGTTGACGGTCGTGGCCACGACCTCGGCAACGTCGTTGTGCACGCCCTCGGCCACACTCCCCGGAGGGTCCACGAGCGCCGGCGCCGGCAGGATCTCGAAGGGCAACGCATCGACGGCGGTCACGCCGCCAACGTCGACCCGCACTTCGACCACACCGGCGTCGACCAGGGGTGGCACGGCCGTGGTCAGCTCCGTGGCCGTAGCGCCGGTCACGGTGATGGCCTCGTCGCCGAAGTAGACGACGTTGTTGGTGGGCTCGTCGCCGTCGAAGCCGTCCCCCGTGATAGTCACCTTCGAGCCGGGCTCGCCAGCCGTGGGCGCGATGGTGGGCGCGCCGGGCTCGACCACGGTGATGTAGTTGGTGCGGGTGGCCGTATCGCTGCCGTGGGCCGAGGTCACCGTGAGTGACACGGTGTGCGTGTCGGCCGCGGTGTAGGTATGGGTCGGGTTGGGGTCGGTGCTCGTCGCGCCGTCGCCGAAGTCCCACAGCCGCGACGTGATATCGGCCGTGCCGCGGGTGGACTGGTCCGCGAACGAGACCTCGAGCGGCGCCTCGCCGTAGGTCGGCGAGCCCGTGAACGCGGCCGTCGGTGGCGTTTGCTCCGGCTTGGGACAGCCCACCGCGAAGACCAGGCCCAGCAGACAGAGCAACAGCAGGCAGGAACGGCTTGACAAACTCATGGCGAACCCTTCCTCGGCGTCCCGGCGACGGCGACGCGTTTGGTCTCTTATCGGCAAGCGTGCGCCTGTCATTATGGTACGCGGACTCATAGACCGTCAAGGAATCCGTCCCCTGTCCCGTTGCGGACGCGCCGCGTCTCCGGCTATAGTGCCGGGCACAAGAGGGAGGAACCATGGCGCTGCACACACTGGGGATCGCTATCGTTTTCGTCTTGTATCTCGCCTTCATGTTGACGGTCGGCGTGTTGTTCTACCGCCGAACCGAGAGCATCTCGGACTACTTCCTCGGCGAACGCAAACTCAACAAATGGGTGGCGGCGCTCAGCGCGCAGGCGTCGGACATGAGCGGGTGGCTGCTGCTGGGCTTGCCGGGGGCGGCGTACCTTTCGGGGCTGTCGTCCGGGTGGATCGCGGTCGGGCTGGGCGTGGGCACGTACCTGAACTGGCGCTTCGTGGCCAAGCGTCTGCGCCAGTACACCGGGCTCTCCGAGGACATCATCACGATATCGGACTATCTCGAGTATCGGTTTCGGGCGCCGACCAAGCTGCTGCGGGGCGTGTCGGCGCTGTTCATCCTCGCGTTCTTCCTGATCTACACGTCCTCGGGATTTGTGGCCGGGGGCAAGCTGTTCAGCGCGGTGTTCGATTTCCCGTACACGTCGGCGCTGGCGATTGGCGCGCTGGTGGTCGTGTCGTACACGTTCCTCGGCGGCTTCCGCGCCGTGTGCTGGACGGACTTTTTCCAGGGGTCGCTGATGTTTTTTGCCATCCTGATCGTGCCGGCGGTGGCGCTGTTTGCGGCGGGCGGACCGGCAGCAGCGGCCAAGACGCTCGGCGCGGCGGACGCCGATTTCTTCCGCCTGTTCCGGGCCGAGGAAGGGGCCGCGGCCTTGGCCGTGGTCCTCGGATTGGTGTCGTCGGTGGCGTGGGGGCTCGGCTACTTCGGCCAGCCCCACATCCTGGTGCGGTTCATGGCCATTCGGTCGCCGGACGAGATCCGGGGCGCGCGCCGCATCGCGATGGTGTGGGTGGTCGTGTCGTTGGCCGCGGCCATAGCCGTGGGCGTGGTGGGCCGCGCCTACGTGACGCCGATGTTGGAAGGCGGTGACTCGGAGAAGGTCTTTATCGTGCTCGTAAACGACCTGTTTCCGGCCGTGATTGCGGGGGCGCTCCTGGCCGCGGTGCTCGCCGCCATCATGAGCACGGCCGACTCGCAGCTCCTGGTGACCACGTCGGCCATCACGGAGGACTTCTACAAGGCGCTGTTCCGGAAGAATGCGTCCGAGGCCGAGTTGGTATGGGTCGGCCGTTTCACGGTCGTGGTAGTGGCCGTGGTGGCGGTGGCGCTGGCGTTGAATCCGGAGAGTTCCGTGCTAGACCTGGTGGCGTACGCCTGGGCCGGCTTCGGCGCGGCCTTCGGGCCGACCATCGTGCTGTCGCTGTTCTGGCGGCGGATGACGTGGGTGGGCGCACTGGCCGGACTCGTGGTCGGCGGCGTGACCGTGCTGGTGTGGAAGCGTCTCGAGGGCGGCTTGTTCGACGTGTACGAGATCGTGCCGGGCTTCCTTTTCTCCGCCGCCGCGATTATTATAGCCAGCATGGCGGGCCGTCCGCCGGATGACGAGATCCTGGACGAGTTTGGCTCGGTCGCCGATGGACGCGTTTTGAGAAAAGGAGAAACGACATGCGAAGACTGAGCATTGTGGCCCCGGAGTGGTGGGACTACACGACCCTGGATGATGCGTTGCTCACGGACGTGGCGGAACTAACGGCCGACGATATGCTGCAGCTCTCGCGGCCCGGCTTCACCGTGGTGTTCTACGACACGCTCGAAGACTTCTACCTGGCCGAGGCCCTCGAGTACATCGATGCATGGCAGCAGTCCACGCCGGACAATCCGGTGGGCATCTGCGGGCCCATCGGGCCGACCGAGCAGCTGCCGCTTGTGGCGCGGCTGGTCAATGTCCTTGGCCTGGACCTGGCGGCGAAGGGCGCCCATTTCTGGGGCATGGACGAGTGGGTCCAGGACGGCGTGCCCGTGCTGCCGGACCATCCGCTGTCGTTCAAGAACGCCGACATGGACCTCTGCTTCAACCGCATCGAGGACGGCCTCAAGATGCCCGAGGCGAACCTCCACTTCCCGTCGGGCGACCTGGCCGAGTACAGCGCCACGTTTGACACGATCCGCTGCGCCGTGATGCAGGGCGGCCAAGGCGACGTCAAGCATTGGGCCTTCAACGACCCGCTCAAGCGCGAGGGCGCGTACAAAGACGAGCCGCCGTCGCCCGAGGAATTCGGCCGGCTCGCCACGCGCGTCGTCGACCTCCATCCGATGACCATCATGCAAAATGCGCGGACCTCGGGCGGCGGCCAGGTGACCGAAGTGCCGATGCAGGCCAGCACCGTCGGCCCGGTCGAGACGTGGAAGTCCGACAAGGTGTCCATCTGGCAGGCCGGCATGCACGACAACCCATTCGGCATGCGGCTGACGGCCTTCATGATCGGCAAGCAGCTCCCGGACTCGGCCGTGCCCATGAGCCTGCTGGCCGGCCACCCGAACGTCCAGTTCAACTACTATCGCCCGGCCATCGGCGCCTGCGAAGTCGAAATGCACTAGGGCGCGACGAATGATGGGCACGGTCAGGCAAGGCCCCGGTCGACGCCTCCAATGGGACCTATACGACCTATTCTCCTTGGTTCTGGTAGCCGCCGTGTTGTCCGCGGCCTGGGCCCACGCAGCGGCCCCCGTGCTCGACGTCGGTTCCGGGAAGGAACTCTTCTTTGACGAACGCTTCATCGCCGAATCGGACGGCGTCGCGATCACCATGAACCCGGCGGTCAAGGCCGGCGTGGTGCTGGTGCCCGACCGGCCGTGGGAGGACTTCCGGCTCACGTCCTACTTCACGGTCGTCCAGGACGCCGACCTGTGCCGGATGTACTACTCGTGTTTCTCGAAGGACCAGTGGCACACGCCCAACTCCTGGGAAAAACACGCCTTCCTGTGTTGCGCCGAGTCCAAAGACGGCGTCCACTGGGAGAAACCCAGCTACGGCATCGTCGAATTCGAGGGCTCGACGGACAACAACATCATCCTGCGCAGCGTAGTCGACGGGACGGTGTTCGTCGACCCGGCAGCGCCCCCGGCGAAGCGCTACAAGCTGTTGCACACCGTCGGCCCCCATGCCGGCGGTCTGCGCGTGTCGTACTCGGCCGACGGCGTCCACTTCACGACGCCCGAAGCGCCCGTCAGCCAGTGGTGTCCCGACAGCCAGCAGAACGCGTTCTGGGACCCGTCGCTCGAGCAATACGTGGTCTATCTTCGCGGCCGGCCCGACATGGGCGTACCCGTCAAGAACCGCCTCGTCGTCCGCGCGGCCATGGCCGACATCGAGGCGCCGTGGGAGGCCAAGCCCGAGATCGTGTTCCAGACCGACGCGCGCGACCGGCCCGAGGTCGACTTCTACACCAACGCCTGCGTCGAGTATCCCTGGGCCGACGACGCCTACTTCATGTTCCCCGCCGCCTACCACCACTACCCGCCCGAGATGGGCAACGATGGCCTGCTCGATTCGAGCATCGCGGCCAGCCGCGACGGCATCCTTTGGGTGCGCCCGGACCGCAAGCCCTACGTGTCCATGGGCGAGGCGTCCGAGTGGGACGCGTGTTTCGTGATGATGGGCGTGGGCCTCGTGCGCCAGGGCAAGCACCTGTACCAGTATTACTCCGGCGTAGACCTCAGCCACGGCGGCACGCGCGGCATGAGCGACGACGAGCGGAGCCAATGGCGCCGGTGGGGCCAGATCGGCCGCGTCGTGCAGCGGCTCGACGGCTTCTTCTCGGCCGACGCGGACTATGAAGGCGGCCGGCTACTCACCCCCCCGATCACGTTCACCGGCGACCGCCTCGTGCTCAACATCAACACCACCGCCGCCGGCCACGCCAAGGTCGCCGTCACCGACGCCGAAGGCAACGAGCTACCCGGATTCACCCTCGCCGACGCCGACAAGATCATGACCAACGACGTGGCCCACATCGTCACCTGGAGCGGCAAAGCCGACCTGTCGTCCCTTCAGAAGAAGGCCGTGCGGCTACGCTTCGAGATGCGTTCCGCCAAGCTCTACGCCTTCCAGTTCGCCCCCGGCGAGATGCTGTAGCCTCTAGCTCGCGCCGGTGTGTTCACTCACGTCGATTAGGTACACCTGCCGCTGGCTGCCCTCGTGCATCGAGTCGATCGTGAGGTACTTGCCCTGGCGGTCCCAGCGCGCGTGGAGGTCGCAGCGGAACTCGCCCCGGTGCTCGGGCGGGAGCAGGAACCGGCCAAGGATCACCAGCTTGCCGTCGGAGGGCCGGTACAGCATCTGCGTCTGCATCCGCTCCTTGTCCGGATACGTATCCGTCGCGATCCATTCCGTATCGGGGGAGTAGGTGCAGTGGCCGTCCTGCTTGAGCACGCCGTCGCCGATGACCTCGAAATGGCCGGTCTGGTCGTCGTAGCGGTGGAAGTGGTTGCCGGTGTCGGGTTCGTTGGACCACATGAGGATCTGCTGCGGATTTTTCCAGATAAAATGCGACACCATGCCGTGGTCGTTGACGCAGTGGATTTTCGAGCCGTCGAGGCCGGCCGTGAACATCCGGGTGCGCCAGCCGCCCTTTTTTGGCGCCTCTTTGTACGCGCGGTGCAGAAAGATGAAGCGGGTCCCGTCGGTGTTGATGAGCAGGTGGTTGAACCAGTGCCGGCCGTCGGTCTGGAGTTCCTGGGGGATGGCGGCGATCTGTTCGTACGAGACGACGTCCTTCGACTCGCCGGTCTCGAGGTCGAGCACGTAGATGCCGCCCGAGGGCGGCACGAGCTGCCCCGCGCCTGGGTCGACGCCGCCTTTGTAGCCGTAGCCGGGCCGGGTGTCGTCGATGCGGGCGAAGTCGGTGCCGACGGCCTTCTTGCCGTCGGGGCCGACCGAGTAGACGCCCTTCGGCAAGACGCGTTTCTCGCCGGTGAAGGGATCTTGAATGATCGAGACGAACTGGTCGCCTTGGCGGTCGTTGTAGATGACCTGCGTCTTCGATCCGGGCAGCCACTGCAACATGCAGCCCTGCTGCCAGCACCAGGCCCGCGTCTCGCCGAACGGAATCCACTTGTCGCCGTCCTCGAGGTCGACCATACCCACCGTGATCACGTCGTCCGGATTCGGCGTCCGGTCGTGGAAGTCGACCTCCATGGCGAGCACGTATCGGTTGGTCGGGTCGAACTGCTGCTTGTCGTAGTAGGCGAACCAGTGGGACTTCGGACCGTGGGTGATAGCCCGCACGGGCACGTGGGCCTCGAAGGTCTTGGGCGGTTGGGCGTCGTTCTGCGCGGCGGCGAGAGACGCAGCCGCGACGAGCCCCACGAACACGGCGGTGGTCAGGATATTCATAGCACGTTGCTCCTTCCTAACGGTTCCTTCTTGTACTGTTTCTAAGCGTGCTTCAGTCTATCGAAAAGCCTTCGGGCAAGGTTCCCAGCGGGACATTGGTCAGCGTCACGATCGCGCCCGGCGGCGCCACGACCTCGGTCGGCGTGCCCGGCCCCGCCGCCGGCGCGGGCCGCACGTCATTCTGCCGATAGAGGTCCGCGATTTCCATTTCCGTGAAGCGCGCGCCGCCGGCCTCGACACGGACCCGCTGCGGGGCGGTGGCGCGGTTCAGGAGGACTACGGTGAGGGCATCGTTCTCGCCGGCAAACGCCGACGCCAGGAGATCGGGGGCGGACGAGACCGCGTCGAGCCGCGCCATGCCCTTGCGGATGCGGCGGCTGTAGGCGCCGAAGACGCGCGCCTGATGGCTCGAGGGCATCGGGCACCGGTCGTGCGCCAAGTCCGGCACGAACAACGACCGCGTCCATCCATAGGAGGGTTGGACCACGTTCAACAGTGTCCAGCAATAGCAGATGGCGGCGGCATCGGCGAGGGTCAGGTTCTTGTGGTACAACTGGCCCATCGTGAAGGCGACGCGATAGGTCGGCCACTGGTATCCTGGCTTGTTGATGCACAACTCCGACGATAGGAACGGCTTTTCGCCCGTGACTTGCCGCCATTGCTCGAGGAGCGGATCGTAGCCGTCGGGATTCTCGAAGAAGCCCTGGTAATCGTACATGTGGGTGGCGCCGTAATCGATGAGGTCCCAGGCGGCTTGGGAGGCCCGAAACGCCTTGGCGCGTTCGATACCGCCGCGCAGGTGGCCGTGGTCGCTCATGTGGATCTCGACGGCGTCGAAGCCGGCGCGGTCCAATTCCCGCCGCAGCACCTGGGTCATCTCATGCCACACCGGCGCGGGCTGGGTGCGCTCGTTCTGGATGCCGACCACGTCGGGCGGCGCGCCGGCCCCGTCCTCCGAGGCGCGGCAGTAGGCCACCATGGCGCGGGCGTAGGTCTCAGGATCGGCGACGCCCTGGTGCGTCTTGCTGTCCGCGTCCTGCCAATCGCGCGTCGCCCACGGCGGCAAGGCCCAGAACTCGAACCACACCATCCCGCCCAAGCGCCGCAGCCTCCTGATGTACGCGAAATCCGAGATCTCGCCGTTCGGGAAGTTGTCGCCGTAATAATGCGGGGTGGCGTCGTCCAGGCGTTCCCAGTTGTCCATGTTGGGATCGAGGCGCGCGCCGATGGGATACTCGCGCTGGATAAGCACGTTGTACTCACACACCAACTCCCACCAGCGGCGTTTCCCTTCCGGGCTCAGTTGGGCGTAGGCGGTGGGTGTCGTAATGCCTCCGAAACCGATCATCGTCTGGTGTGGTTGTGCCCGGTCGACGCGGACCGTCGCCTCGGACGGCGCCGGCCTAACCAGGCGGCCGGCGATGGCGCCGCGCTCGCCGGTGTAGCGCAGTTGATGGCGGGTCACGTCGAACACGCAGCGCTGGCGCACCACTTGCTGCCCGTTCAGCCGCACGAGAAGGCCGATCTGGTGGTCCAACACGACGCTGACACCCCGCAACCGGCCGGAGTAGGCCGCCTCGAAGGCCCGCCATGGCTTTTCCGGATGGCGGGCGGCCGTGAGCTTGCCATCCGCCAACGCGTTGAGGCCGAAGGAATCATAGAACCGCTGGACAACGCGGACGCTCGCGGCGTCGACCGCGATGGTGAAGCCGCCGTGCTCGCCGGTGAAGATCCATTCGAGCGCGCCGTCGGCCAAGTCGGCGTCGTCCAGCACGAGGTGCCGCTCGAAGATCGCCGGCAGGAATTCGTCGAAGTATGCCCGCACATACTTCTGGGGCGCCCGCCCCCAGATACGCGTCTCTTGCGTGCCTTCGCCCAGATGGAACGGCTGTGCGTCGCCATGGTCCGCCGGTTCCCACTCGGCCAGGGCGACGGACTCGAGGGGCTCGGCCTTCTCGAGAACGAGCGCCATCGGCACCGGGGCCGCGCTGCGCAACAGGGCCAGGCAGTCCAGATTCACGGGCCGCGACTCGGCTACCGACTGAAGCCCGACGGCGTGGTCGCCCGGCCCGAGGTCTGCGCCCAGGGGGACTTGGCCCCAACGCCACTCGGCCTCGGCGTATCCCCAGCCCCCGGTCGAAGGTAAGACCAGGTGGCCGAGGGGCTGGCCGTCCAGGAGCAGGCGATAACGGCCGTCGTTGTCGGTGGCGTAGCGCAGCAGCAGTTGAGGGCCGGACAGGGCCTCGTCCAGGGCAAAGGGCCATCGGCACGCCAGTGGCCCCGCGCGGTCCGGGTGCACACCGAGGGCGGCCCCGGCGACGGCCGTGTCCCGCTTGGCGGTATCCACGTCGATGCCCGCGGCCGGCGCCGCGTTCTCGGCCTCGAGCCAAACCGCGGCCGAGTCGACGAAGGTCTCGGGCGCGGGCACGGCTAGAACGACAACACTCATGAAGGCAAGCAGCGACACCCCGTTATCCTCCGCGGGAGAATATGGCCATGGTAGCAATCGGCGCGGAGTCGTTCCAGTGTTCGAGCTTCTGGTCGGGGGCGCGTGGTGCGAAAGGGGTGCGGCCATGGCATAATCCTCAACCACAAGAACAACCGTTGGAGAGGTCCGCTATGAGAGGAGTAACCGTTCTTGTTGGTGCGTGTGTGGCGATCGTGTGTGCGGGCGTCCACGGCGCGGGAGGCGCCTGGCAACCGTCGTTGAGCTACGACGGCGGGGGCTACTGGCGCCTGCGCGTGCGGCTCGAGGTGGATAATCCGCTGGACGAGCCCCTGGAGGGCGCGCCTGCCTTGCTGCACTTGAACACGGATGACCTGAACGGCGCGCCGCTGCTCGGGCAGCGCGTGCAGGCACTCCGCGCGACCAAGGCCGACGGCACGGAGTTGCTGTTCGGTGTGCAGGACGTTGCGGGCAACGAGAAGACGCAGGGCGCGTTGGCCGCAGGCGACGCCCTGGTCATCCCGACCGAGGCCGACGCCGGGTCAACAAGCGCGTACTACGTCTACGCCGGCAACGAGGCGGCCTGGCGACCGCCGAAGTGGTTGCGCGGGGGACTGACGAATCCCGGCTTCGAAGACGGCGACGGCGCGCCGGCCGGCTGGCGCGCCTATGAAACGACGCCCACGCACCGCATGGCGCTCGAGCGCGGCGGTGCGCATACGGGCGAGGCCTGCGCGCGTTGCGACGTGGACGCGGGGGCGGCCGCCACGTGGGTCAAGTACCTCCAAGGCGGCATCCCGCTGATGCCCGGCAAGTCCTATCGCTTCACGGCGTGGGTGAAGGGCCGCGACGTGGCCGGCAAAGCCGGATGGTACATACACGTCGACGGCCGGCAACCGCAGATGGTCAACCGCGCGAGAAGCTGGGAGGGGACCTTCGACTGGCGCCCGATCGAGATCGTGTTCGAAGCGCCGACGGAGCCTGGGCCTCGCTTCACTTGCGGGACCCTCCTGCACGGCACCGGCACGGCCTGGTACGACGATGCCGCCCTGGAACTCGAGGGGGTGACCGGATCGTTGCAGGCCCACACGGTCGAGGCCGAGACACGCGAACTGGCGGCGCCCGGCGTTTCGCCGCCGTGGCCCACCGACGCCCATTGGCGGTGGCGTGTGCCGCTCCGCGTGCGCAACTACGAGCAGACCGCCGCGACGAACCGCGTTGTTACTTTCGACGCGCGGCGCGTGCACAATCACGCCGCCAAACTGCTCGGCTTCACGGAACAGGCGGGGCTGCGCCTGGTGGACCCGGAAGCACCTGAGCGCCGTATGGCCGTTTCGGGCGACCTGGCGCATGATCTGCACGTGGTGGCGAGCACTCCGCCTCGCAGCGAGAAGACGCTGTGGCTATATCTCAGCGACCTTGCGGCGCCCGCGGACGCAACAGCGCCCTCGTCCATGGCCGAATGGAGCGCGGGCGCGATGAACCTGCTGGCCAACGGCTCGGTGGAAGCCGGTGAAGGCCCGCGAGCCGGGGCCTGGCCCGCGGACGAGGAAGGGATGAAGGAAGGCGGGCGGTTCACGGCCCGGCGCGTCCGAGGCGGCGTGCACGGCCAGTGGTGTCTCGAACTGATGGTGCCGGACACGGCCGAGGAGCCGGGTTGGTTCGGCTGGCGGCAACGGGTCTCGGTGAAACCGGGCGCGCCCTACCTCCTGGCCGGGCACGTCAAGACTCGCGGCACGGACAAGCCAGTGCGGATTAGTGGCCACTTCCAGCGGGCCGACGGGACGCGCACCGACCGGCCGTTCTTCGGAACAGACAAGCAACTCTCCCAAGGCGACAACGACTGGACCCTCACGGCGACGCGCGTGATCACGCCGGCGGACTGCGCCTTTATCGAGGTGCACTGCACCATGAACGGGCACGGGACCATCTGGCACGACGGCCTGCTGTTGATGGAATCGGCCACGGGCACGACCGGCGGCCTCGAACCGCGCGACGCGCCTCGCCAACCGCTGGCGGCCTGGGTCGTCAATCCGCTGGTCAAGGTGTTCCGCGACGACCTGCCGCCGGACAAGCCGCCTCAGGAAGCGGCCGCCGCGGCTTCGCGTAACTCGTGCGAGGCGTTCCAGGTCGCCGTGCGCTCACAGGACGCGGCGCCGTTGACGGTGACGGCCACGCCGCTGACCGGCCCGAACGGCGCCACGCTCGAAGCGCCCGCCGTGTACCGGGTCGGCTTCGTTCCGATCGATTTCCCCATCGGCTATGACACCAAGGAGGCCCCAGCCTACCATCGCATGACGCCAAGCCATCGCGGCAACGACGGCTGGCGCGGCCAGTGGCCCGACCCGCTCTTGCGCGTCGAGGACGGTCCCGTTCCACTCGAAGCGGGACAGACCCAGCCGCTGTGGTTTGATGTCCACGTGCCCGCCGAGGCCCCGCCGGGCGTCTACGAGGGCCGCGTAGGGCTTCAAGCTGGCGAGGCGTCCGTCGACCTGCCGGTGCGGTTCACGGTGTGGCGCTTCGTGCAACCTGAGCGCAAGCAACTGCCCGCCTTCTACGACCTGAGGAGTGGGCCGGGAGGAAACGTGCTCAACGGCCCCGACCGCGAGCAGTCCGTGCGCCGATGGCATCGTTTCCTGGCGCGCTACAACGTGTCGCCCGGCGTCCTGCACAGCCAGCCCCAGTTTGCGTGGGAAGACGGCCGCGTCTCGATGGACACGCAGGCCTTCGACCGCGAGATGGCGTATCTGCTCGATGAGCTGGGCATCCCCGCCGTCTACACGCCGCACGTGTTCTACGCGTGCGGCTGGGCCTACACGCCGCGGTCCTTTCTGGGCTTCGAGGCGTTTACGCCGGAGTACGAGACGGCCTGGAGCCAGGCCTACCGCCGGTTCATCGACCACATCACCGAGAAAGGCTGGCGCAAGAAGTTCGTCTACTACCTATCCGACGAGCCGCACGAATCCAACGAGGCCACCATCACCGGCCTGGCCCGCGTGGCCGACATGGCCCGGGCCATTGCCCCCGACGTGCCCATCTACTCGAGCACTTGGCGCTACATCGAGGGCCTCGAAGATCACCTCACCATGTGGGGCATCGGCCCGCAAGGGAGCTTCTTCGAGGACAAGATCCCGGAACGCCGCGCGGCCGGCGACCGCTTTTGGTTCACCACCGACGGCCAGATGTGCACGGACACGCCCTACCTCGGCATCGAGCGGTTGCTGCCGTGGTTCTGTCTGAAGTACGACGTCGAAGGCTACGAGTTCTGGGGCGTGTCGTGGTGGACCTATGATCCGTGGGACTGCGGCTGGCACACCTACATCCGCCAGAGCAGCGAGGGCGAGAAGTGGTTCTGGGTGCGCTATCCGAACGGCGACGGCTTCCTGACCTACCCGCCGCAGGGCGGGGACCACGAGCCTGTGCCCAGCATCCGGCTGGTGGCGGCCCGCGAGGGCGTGGATGACTTCGAGCTGTTCAAGGCCCTCGAGGCCTATGCGGCCAAAGGCGACGAAGGCGCGCAAGAGGCGCTGGCCCGCGTGCGCGAACAGGTCCGAATGCCCAATCGCGGCGGACGGTACTCGACCGACGTCATGCCCGACCCGGACGCGGTCCAGGCGGCCCGGCTCGCGGCGGGGGACACACTGAACCGCCTCATGGGTGAGTGAGCGCCGCGCACCGTCGCGACGTGGACGGCTTGACGGGTCCTCAGTGGATGGCGTCGCCGAGGTCCATGGCCGCCATGCGCCTGGCCTCGGAACGGCGATAGGCCCGCCCGACCACCGGAATCATCACCCCCGTGAGCACCACGCCGATGCATCCGGGAAGCAGCCAGGGATACCACACCTCGAAGGGCCGGTGGGCGGCGAGCAGGGCCAGGGCGGCGGCCAACATGCCTGCGGAGACGATGAGGAACAGCACCGCGCTGGCGAGAATTGCCCTTCGGCCCCGCCCCAGGGAAGCGCAAACGCCCGCCACGGACCCCCACATTCCCAACATCACGCCCAGCAACGTTCCGGGAATCCACCCCCACCGCAGGTGGGCCCCGCCAAGCCCACCTTTGGCCGCCCGCTTCAGTGCGATGCCGTCCAACCACACCACGCCGGGGCCTTCGAAGCGCACGCCAAGGCGGACCTTCGTGGGGCGCTGTCCCTTCTTGAGGAAAAACGGCGTCCTGGTCTTGCGCCAACCGCAAGTCCCCGTGAATGTGTCGTCCAGCGCCCGGCTGAAGAACTCGCCCTGGCCCTCAAACACGCACAGCATCTCGAGGTAGGCCTTGCCAACGACGTCGCTGGAACGCATCATGGCGTCGTACACGAGCACGCAGTCCTCGGTGTCTGTGAGCGGAACTTCGTGCAACGTCACGGACGTCGGTTCGGCACCTTCGTGCTGGATCCGGTAGGCCCCGGAGCCCTCGGCGGCGTCCGCAGTGTCCACACTCACCGTCACGCCGTCCGGAACGGGAGGCATTGATGCCGGCAGCCGGTCGGCTGAATAGCCGGCGAGCTCCGAGGGCTGGCCTACGGCGAGCCCGCTCGATAGCACAAGCAAGGTGGTCACGAGTCCGGAAACGTTCCTATGAGCTCTCATGTTCTTCTCCTTCTCTCGCCCTTCCTGCTGCGCGTCCCGCAGCGCGGTACACATCAAGCAGCACGCGAGCGGCGCTGGGCGCCAACTGGCCACCGGCCACGAGCACGCGCACTTGCCGGACAAAGGGGTCGGTGATCTCTCCGTTGTCGGCCGCCCGCACTTTCTCGATCAGACGGTCGAGCCGGTTGCGAACAGTCGGATACGAGATTCCGTATTCCTTGGCCAGGGCCTTGAGCGATCCGGAGGCCAGCAGCAACCGTTTCAGGAACTGCAAGTCCTCGTCGTTCAAAGCGTTAAGCCATTGTGGCGTGTCGCGATCCATGGGAGGCAACCTCCGACGGCTTTAACAAGATTCAAGTCAAAATGAATTATACTCAAGTTCGGCGCAAAAAGTCAAGATTATTTAAGATGAGTTCAATAAAATTCAGCCTGGGCAGGGCGGTCGATTCGGGCTGCGGGCGCGAATGGCGTGATTAGGGAGAATGACCACCGAGTCGCCACACGTGCGGCGGGGGATGCGAGGGTTCTCTTGGACAAATCGGGCGGCGATGATATACTACCGGCGCCGGAGGCCATGGAACTTTGTCGGCGTTGAGGATATACTTGAAGTGGGATAAGTCACTCATGTCGAGGAAGAAGAGCTAGAGGATGGCGGAAGGACCGGAGAACGTTGTAGCGCTTCGCGGGGCCGTGCCACTGCGTGTGGTGGGCCCGGAAGGCGTGCCGTTGCGCGAGCGCAGCGACGAGTCGCTCATGCTCGAGCAGGGCCAGGGCTCGGAAGAGGCCTTCGAGGAGTTGGTGCGGCGTCACCAGAAAGGTGTGCTGAACTACACGTTTCGTATGGTCCAGAACCGTCAGGTGGCTGAGGAGTTGACGCAGGAGGTGTTCCTGGCGCTGGTCAAGAACGGGCAGCGCTACGAGCCCCGGGCGAAGTTCACGACCTACCTCTATGCGATCGCGTCGAACATCGTGTCGAAGGAGTGGTTGCGGGCCAAGCGGCGGCCGAGACTGCTGAGCTTCTCACGCTTCATGGGCGGGCGGGACCAGGACGACGGATTCAACCCGCTCGAGAACGTGAATGACGAGAAGGCCAACGTCCTGCACGCGTATCAGCGTGGAGAGGTCACCGAGGCCGTAAACGAGGCGCTGCGGCAATTGCCCGACCATCAGCGCGAAGCCTTTGTGCTGCGGCGTTTCAAGGACGTGTCCTATGAGGACATGGCGGCGATCACGAACGCGCCGGTGGGTACGTTGAAATCGCGGGTGGTGCGTGCGGAACGGGCGTTGCGGCCCCTGCTGGCCCGATTCCGGGAGTACGTGTAATGGAGCGCATGGCGCATGGCGCATCCTAGCAGACAGGATTTGATGGCCTACGCGGAGAACCTCGTGGACGGGGGGGCTCCGATCTGCGCCAAGACCGCCAAGCACGTCACGGCGTGCCCGCCGTGCACAGCCGAGGTCGAGGCGATGCGGGCGTCGCTCGAGTACGCGGCTTCGTCGCGCGACATCGAAGCCTCGAGCGAGTTCACGGCGCAACTCTTGCTCGCCGCTCACCAGGAAAGGGCCGCGCTCGCGCGACACCCGGCGCGCCGTGCGGCCGTGACCGCGATCAAGGGCCTGGCCTGCGCGGCCGGGATCGTGCTGGTCACGGCGTTTTGCTTCAGTATGGCGCTGAACAGCGCCACGGTGGCTGCGGAACCGCAAGTGGCCGCGCCCGCTGTGCGCAACCTGGACACGGGCCCCTCGCCCGAGGCCATCCGCAAAGCCACGGCCGAGATTCAGACCTTGATGGCCGCGGTCAGCACGCCGTCTCGGAGGCCCCAGAGCCCGTGGGAGATCGCCCAACGCCGCACCGTCAGTGCGCTCGGAGCCGATATTGAAGCGGCGCGGGCCGCGCTCGAGCGCAATCCCGGGTGCGTGCGTGCGAGCCGGGTGGTGGGCGCCAACCTCGAGCGGCTTCCCGAAACGCTGAAGGCCCTCTACGTAGAACGGGGCCTTTGAGCGCGCCCGAACCTGCGTGTATAATCACTCGCCGAGCGCAGGCATCATGTGTTTCGTGTTCGCCTGCGGCACTCGCGCAGGGAACGCGAGGGCCAGGGCTCCACGCCGAGGTGGGTCTAGAGTGAAGTCTCGCCAAGCAAACCGGCGCCGGCCTTCGGGCGCGGCAATCATGGCGCTCGCGCTGCTTTGCGCCAGCGCGGCCGGGGCCGAATCGAGCCTGATCGACCGCGTGGGCTCTGTGTTTGACGATGTGGCCTGGGGCTTCAACCTGGTCGGCGAAAAGGCCCAGAGCCTGTTTGGCCCGGGCCTCGGGTTCGGCGACGACAAGACCGGGGGCCACGCCTACGCCCGCGAATTCGACCAGACCTACCCTGTCGGCCTCGGCGCCACCGTCTCGGTCAGCAATGAGTTCGGCTTCGGCGAGGTACGCGCGGCGACCTGGGACAACCAACTGGTGCGAGTTTACGCGGAGATCCGGGTGCGCGCCGAGTCGGCCGACCTCGCCCAGGAGATTGCCCGCAGCATCGACGTGCGGGTCGATACGGCCGAGAACCAACTCGACGTGCGCACCATCCTGCCGGACACCCGCACCGAAACCGGCCAACCGACCATTCAGGTCAACTACGCCCTGACGGTTCCCAAGGACGCCAACCTGGTGGCCAAGAACGATTTCGGCGATACCTACGTGGAGGGGATCGGCGGTGCGGTGGCCATGGACGTGCGCTACGGGGCCGTCGGAATCCGCGACGTGGCGGGCCCGGTCAGCGTGCGCAGCCGAGGCGAGTACGCCTTGCGTGCCGAAGGCCTGCGCCAGGGCGGCACCTTCGAGTTGGACGGCGCCCCGGCCGAGTTCGCCTACGTTGCCGGTCCGCTGAAAGTCACGAATTTCCGGGGCTCGGTGGATCTGCGAAACCTTGGCCCGGAGGCGGACGTCGGCGTGGTCAGCGAGAGCGGCCCGATCTACTACCACGTCACCGAAGACGCCGCACCGGACCTCACGGCCACCGTCCTGCTGGGCGACATCGAATCCGATATCCCCCTGAGCCGGGCGTCGCAGGGCAGCGTATCCGTCGCGCGGACCGCCAACGTCGAATCACAGCAGCGCGTGTCTTTGCGCGCCACCTTTGCCAACATCCTCATTCAGCGCGACGGCGTCGAGCCGCCCCTTCGCACCGACACCACCTCCGGGACCGAGTTGTTCAAGGAGGTCGTCGAGCACAGCGAACGGGTCGCCGACAACATCGCCGTCACCGTCGAGGCCGTGACGGGCAACATCCGCATCACCGGGACCGACTCCCGGGACGTCCGGATCGCCGCCACGAAGTTCGTTCGTGTCCAATCGCAGTCAAACGTGCGCGCCGCCCTCCAGGCCTTGGGCTTCAGCGTGCAGCACAACGCCGACGAAGCCCTGGCCATCAGCACGCTCGTCGCCGACAACATGCAGGCCCTCGGCTGCTCCTCCTATCGGGTCGACCTCGCCATCGAATGCCCACGCACGGCCGCCGTCACCGTGCATGCTCAAGACGGCCACACGAGCATCCGCGACACCGGCGGCCCGGTCGTCGTCAGCCAGGCCGCGGGCGCCGTCACCGTGCAGCACGTCAAGGCCGAGGTGGACCTCGCCAACGAGAAGGGCGGCATCGAAGTCAGCCACTGCGCCGGCCCCGTCGAGGCGTCCGCCGCCCACGGCGCCCTCACGCTCAATGAGGTCTACGGCGCCGTCACTACCGAATGCCTCGATGGTAAGACGGTCATCGAGTCCCCCCGGGCCGCCGTCACCGCCCGCAACACCGGTGGCGACGTCCGCATCATCGCCTTCGACGGGATCGGGGGCGACTACGATGTTATCGTCGAGCGCGGCAATATCAGCATCCTGCTTCCGCCGGTCACGGACGCCTCCCTGTCCGTGTCCGCGGAAAACGGCTTCGTCAGCACCACGTCCGCCTTGCCACTCACGGGCAGCATCAAGAAGGGGCGTCAGGAGTTCATCAAGACCAGCACCGGCCCCCATCGCATCACGCTGCAAACCAAGAACGGCGACATCATTATCGATTGATGGACCTGCCGGCCCGCTTGAGCGGAAACCGTTCACCGCGTCATGCTCGTCATCGGGGGGACGCGTTGCTTCCCCCGACCAGGAGGACGATTACGAGCATGAGCCTGACGGCGATCCCTGCCTCGCCTCGCGCCGTTTCTTGCCGCCTGAGGTGGGTTTGCGCGCACTTCGCCCGTGAACGCTTACCTCGTGTGAAGCACGTGCGGGCGGGCACCGCCTCGAGGGTTGCTCCCAGGCGCTACTGTTCGTCGTCGGGTTGGG